>JAABVA010006623.1_pt1 | contig 10225 bp, 11 predicted proteins | sample 5560331 | NCBI WGS metagenome assembly JAABVA01 (sample SAMN12812661, study PRJNA571458) | rock metagenome | isolation source: Antarctica rocks | place: Antarctica: Victoria Land, Mt New Zealand sud | collected 2016-01-07 | reverse complement strand
CTGGATGCCTGGAGTGTCTCAACCAGATTGGGCGCAGAAAGGCCTTGCGCGGTGCGCCATGGTCCGCGTCCGTTCGTGGTTCCCGAGCCCCACATCATGGTCGCGACCCAGAGGGTGATCAGGTATGAGTCCTGCCCTGTTGCAGCAAGAGCCGACAACCTCACCAGATGCGATCGGGTGACGACCTTATCCCTGTGCGAAAAACCTACCCGGCCCTCGACATCGTCGAGGGCTTCAAGAGCCGCTGCTGCGGCAACTCAGGCCTCAGCCGGCGCTTGGGATTCGCGACCGCCGCTCTCCCACAGTTTCGGTGGCCGGTGTGGTAGCGCGCCCAACTTGCCTGGTGGTCATCGCGTCGGGGGAAGCCCGAGGCGAGGCACGGCTGGTGAAGCGCCCGCGCCGACCGGTGCTCTCACACACTTTCCGTTGGTTCTATGGTGCTCTTAGTGGGGTAGGGGGTCGATCCAGACGTGAGGAGAAGCGATGTGCAAGACGCACGAAACCGGGCTCGTACCCGGTCCCGGTGGCACCTAAGGCTGGTGCTGCAAGACCTGCACCGCAGAGGAACTTGCCCGGTTCGGGCTCGAGCGCCCCAGCGCCGAGGCGGGGGCGAAGTTCCATCGCCAGAGTGTGGCTGGCCGCTGACTGACCCGCCGGCGCAGAGGTACAGGTCGGGGCCCCTCTGTGGGTTCCGCTCTGCCGCCGCGGTGGTGCCCATGCGTGGTGCGGGGAGCCTCAGGTGGGGGCGGTCGTAGCGGCGTAGGCGTGGACGAGGGCACCGATGCGTTCGACGAGGTCGATCCGTCGGCTGGTGTCGTCGAAGAAGACGTCGGCCATCTTGTTGTGGCTGCCCTGGTTGTCGGAGACGGCGCCGATCACGCGTCGTCGAGGTCGGGGCTGTCGAGGAACTGTTCCTTGGTGTTGGTCTGGGCTTGGGTGACGAGGAGGTGGTTCTCCAGCAGGGTGCGGAGCAGCCCCTCGACGAAGGACGTCTTCTGGCCCTGGGTGAAGTCCTCGTCGCCGAAGAGGTCGTTGAGCCTTTCGATGACCTCGGCGAAGGCGACCATCTTGGGGTCCTTCTTGGCCCCGGAGCCGGCCGCGGTGGTGCCGGTGAGCCCGACGCGGGCGCCGAGGCTGAGGTCGTGGATGCCGGTGTCGACCTGCTTGATACCGACGAGCGCGAGGTCGGAAGTGTCGATCTCGGCGGTGTAGTTGTCGACGCGGATCAGGCGCTCGAGCAGGCGCAAATAGATGGAGCGCTTCTCGAGGTCGACGTCGCCGTAGTCGACGATCTGGCTCATGAAGTCGTAGACCCGGACGAACGTGGCGACGTCCTTGCGGAACATGTCCAGCTCGTCGAGGGCCTCCTTGTCGCCCTGCCCGCCGTTCGCCCCGAGCGCACCTTGGTAGCGGGTCTTGAACCGCTGCTTCGCCGGGGCCAGCGCGGCGCTGAGTGCGTTGTTGCCTTCGCGCCGCACCCACGCCTGTGCGGCCCGGTCGACCTCAGCATCGGTATAGATACCGGCCTGGTCGAGCTTGGCGGCGATGTCGTGGACCAGGTTGGGGTCGGTCTCGGTCTCGAGGAACGCGTCGGTGTAGTACGGCTCGAAGGACGTGCGGATCTCCTCGGGGTCGTTGACGAAGTCCAGCACCAGCGGTCGGCCCTTCTTCTCCCCGGACGGGGTGCGGTAGACCCGGTTGAGGCGGGAGAGGGTCTGCACGGCGGTGACCCCGGAGAGCCGCTTGTCGACGTACATGGCGCACAGCAGGGGCTGATCGAACCCGGTCTGGAACTTGTTGGCCACCAGCATGATCTTGAAGTCGTCGCCAGCGAAGGCGGTGCGCAGGTCCAAGCCGGCGGTGCCCGGGTTCATCGACGCCTCGGTGAACTTGTCCGGCCCGGTCTCGGGGTCGATGACCTCCCCGGAGAACGCGACGAGCGTGCCGATGGGGTAGCCCTGCTTGGCGATGTAGCCGTCGATGGCGGTCTTGTAGCGGACGGCGGCCTTGCGGGAGTCGGTGACGACCATGGCCTTGGCGTGCCCGTCGAGGAGGCCCGCGACGTTGGCCCGGAAGTGCTCGACGATGATCTGGACCTTCTGGCTGATGTTGGTGGGGTGCAGCTTGACCCACCGCATCAGACCCTTGACCGCGGTGGACTCGTCGACCAGCTCGGTGTCGTCCTGGGGTTCCTCGCCGCCGCCGGCGGCCCTGACCTTGCCGCCGGTGGCGGACTGGGCGATCTGGAAGGCGGTCTTGTAGGTCTGGTAGCCGGGGAGCACGTCGAGGATGTACTCCTCCGCGATGGCCTGCTTCATGGTGTAGACGTGGAACGGCTGCGGGGTGCCGTCGGCGTCGCGGCGCCCGAACAGCTCGAGGGTCTTCGCCTTCGGAGTCGCGGTGAACGCGAAGTAGGACACGTTCTGCGACGCCGCCCGGGCGGTCATCTCCGCGGCAAGCTCGTCCTCGACGTCGGTTTCCCCGCCGTCGGCCACGTCGGCGAGCTCCTCGGCGCTGAGGACCTCCTTGAGCCGGTTCGCGGTGGCCCCGGTCTGGGAGGAGTGGGCTTCGTCGGCGATGACCGCGAACCGCTTGGCCGCCAGCCCCGCCGTGCGGCGGATGGCGTCCATGGCGTAGGGGAACGTTTGGATGGTCACCACGATGATGAGGCGCCCGTCGAGCAGTGATTTCGCCAGCAGCCCCGACTTAGAGCCCTCCCCGGAGTGGCGCACGTCGTCGTCGCTGATGGCGGCGACCACGCCCTGCCCGCCGTCGATCTGGCGGATGGCTTCCTGCAGCTGGTCGTCGAGGACGGTGCGGTCGGTGACGACGATGACCGAGTCGAACACCTTCTGATCGTTGGCGTCGTGCAGGCGGGCGAGGCGGTGCGCGGTCCAGGCGATGGAGTTGGTCTTGCCGGAACCGGCGGAGTGCTGGACGAGGTAGCGGTGTCCGGGGCCCTCGGTGCGGGCGGTCGCGGCCAGGCTCGTCACGACTTCCCACTGGTGGAACCGGGGGAACAGCAGGGTGGTGGTGCGGGTCTGGGCGCCGGAGATCGGGTCCCGCCTGGTGGTGGTCTCGGTGTGTAGGAACTTGCCGAGGATCGTCAGCCACGCGTCGCGCTGCAGCACCCGCTCCCACAGGTACGACGTGGCCGACCCGGCCGGGTTCGGGGGGTTCCCGGCGCCGCCGTCGCAGCCGGTGTTGAACGGCAGGAAGTGGGTTTTCTCGCCCGCGAGGCGGGTGGTCATCCACACCTCAGTGTTCGACACGGCGAAGTGCACCAGGGCGCGGGAGCCGAAGCCGAACAGCGGCTCGACGTGCTTGGTCGGCGTATCCTTCGGTTGGCGGGTCTTCTTGTACTGCTCGATGGCTTCGGTCACCGACTGGGTGAAGTCGGTCTTGAGCTCGCACGTCGCCACCGGCAGGCCGTTGACGAACAGCACCAGGTCCACCGACCGTCTGGTGGCGGTGGAGTAGTAGACCTGCCGCATCACCCGGACCCGCACCGCCGAGTAGCGGGCGAGGGTGGCGGGGTTGAGCCCGGTCTCCGGTTGGAACTGGCACATGTCGAACCGGGCCGTCACCTGCCGGAACCCCTTGCGCAGCAGGTTCAGGGTGCCGCCGCCGGCGTCGAGGGGGGTGTCGAGGACCTTCACGATCCGGTCCAGCAGCAGCGAGCGCTGCTTGGCCTCGTCCGGGGCGCCGGGGGTGACCACCTTGGTCAGCTCGTCGGGCTGGGTCTGCGCCAGCCACGCGAACACGTCCTCCGGGAACAGGGCGCGTTCCTTGTCGTACCCGGTGCCGCTCTCGCTGTAGAGCCACCCGTGCGCGGCGAGGTGCTCACACAGCTCGGCCTCGAACGGTTTCTCGGTGTGGTCAGCCATTAGAGCTCCGTCCCGGTCGCCGGCTCGAGCAGACTCTCCTGCCACTGCCTAGTAAATAGATCCCCGTCCGGGCCACCTCGGGCCGTCGGAGCATCGTGGCCAGGTCCGACCGCGGAGCCGCAAGGACGTGCCCAGTCCAGTTCATGATCTCCGCCGTGATCAACCCACCCGGCGACCCATTAGCCAGGAACAACCGCACCGACTTACCCAGGTTCACGCCGACACCTGTTCGCGCACATCGATCTGACCCGTCACCGCAGCAGTGACCAGTGCCGACCGACGCTCCCGGGCCAGCTCGATAAACTGCTCTGCCTTCACCACGAGCCGATCGATCTTGCTGGTCTGCTCCTCAAGGTAGTTAACAATGCGCCGCTGCTCGTCGAGTGAAGCCGTGGGCACTTGCAACTCGCGAATATCGGGCAGCGCCAGTTGCTGCTTGGTCCCGCCCGCAGCCCCTTGTTTCAACTGGTCCTGCCCCTCAGCCGAGAGCATGAACCAGCCGAGAAACGCTGGATTGGCTTGCTCCTCGTCGATGCGGCAAAGCGCTACGTGCTGGCTTACGTAGGCGCCCGCCCACTCCTCGTCCACCAGTCCGACCGAGCCGAGGTAGGCGGTAATGGAGAACAGCAGGTCGCTGCGTCGAAGCCTCGTTCTTTCGCCCTCGGAAAGGCTAGGCGGGAGGTCGACAAATTGGACCTCACCGCGGAGCTTAAGATTGGTTCGAGGCAAGTTTCCGATGCGGAGAAATCGATCACCCTTGTCGGCGTAGTAGTCACCCCACCCCCGTGACCCGCTAGTCAGAAAACTAGTGACTCGCCGCAGCTGCCTACGTGCAGGCGCCACGGCTCCGAAGGTATGCGACACCATCGCCGCGCGCGCTCCCGCAGCGTCTCGATGAGCCGCTCCTGCTTCCCGATCAGTGTGTCGATCTTCGCGGTCTCGCGGTCGAGGTAGTCGGCGATGGCGCGCTGCTCGGGCGGTGGTGGCGCGTACAGCTCCACATTGCGAATAAAGTCCCAGCTCGTCCTGGGCATCTTGGCTCCCGCAACCGAGGCAGCAACAGGATCAAGGAAGGATCGACTCAAGAGGCTGTACCCGAGGAACTTCGGCAGTAGACCACCAGCCGGCCGGTATACGTGGAAATCACCCACAGCCTCTCCCGGTTTGGTGGCGACCCACGACTTTGCAAGATAGGGGCGCAACTTACCGAAGAGCACGTCGCCTTCAGCGAAGGCTATCCCGTCTCCTTTGTAGTCGCCTATGACCTCGTCAAGTAGACGTCCGGTCCCTCCTTCAATCCCCTCCAGTCCGAGACGAAACGTCGGATTGGACGCGCGTTCGGTAACGAGCTGGGCGACCCGGCCGAAGGGAATTAGGGTCACGACTCGACCTCCTGCAACAACTCGATGATCTCCTTCACGAGTACATCCAGATCGGCGTCGATCTCCTCGAGGGGCCGCGGGGGGATGTACTTGTAGAAGTGGCGGGTGAAGGGGATCTCGTAGCCGACCCGGGTCTTGGTGTGGTCGATCCAGGCGTCGAGGACGTGTGGGGCTACCTCGTGGTCGATGTAGGCGTCGATGACCTCGTCGCGGTGGTTTTCGCCGTGTCGGGAGTCGCCGGTGGTTCCGGGGGTGGCCCAGCCGAATGGGATGTTCTCAGTGTCGCGCAGGGCGGTGTCGGGTTCGGGGTTGCCTTTGGCGTCGGTGCAAACCTTGGCGGTGTCGTCCCGTTGGGAAAGCGCCAGCCACAGCGCCTTCAGTGCGGGCGTCCCCACCGTGAGGCCGGAGGCCTTCAGGTGCGCCTTGAGGGCCGGCGCGAAAACGGCCCGGTCTGTCCACCGCTTGCCATCGTTAGCGGCCGCGAGTGCTTCCAGCGCTGCCCGCAGGGTTGCACGGTCCAGGCTGCTCAGGGGGCCCTTCGGCGCCTCGGCCAGCGCCACCGCCGCCTCTATTCGCTCCGTGCTGCACTCGAAGTTCAGCTGGAGGGGGCGTTCGACGGTGATGCTCCAGTAGCCGAAGTCGGTGGTGGCGAAGACCCGACTGTGGTCGACGTCCTCGGGGGCCTGATCGTCGAGGGCGTCGTAGATGCGCACGATGCGGGCGCGGTCGGTCTCGCTGATCTCGCGGGTCTTTGCGCCGAGATTCTTGCGCATCTTGGTGAAGAAGGATGATCCGTCGATGAGCTGCACCTTGCCGACCCGCTCGGGGGGTTTGGTGTTGTCGAGGATCCAGACGTAGGTGGAGATGCCGGTGTTGTAGAACATGCTGGTCGGAAGGGCGACGATCGCGTCGACGAGGTCGTTCTCCAGTAGGTGGCGGCGGATCTCGGACTCGCCGGACTCGGCGGCCCCGTTGAACAGCGGGGACCCGTTGAGGACGATCCCCGCGCGGCCGCCGCCGTCGCGGGCCGTGCCCATCTTCGACGCGAGGTGGGTGAGGAAAAGCATTTGCCCGTCGCCGATCTTGGGCAGCCCGGCCCCGAACCGGCCGTTATGCCCGGTGGCGGCGCGTTCGGTCTTGACCGCGTCCTCGGAGGCCTTCCAGTCGACGCCGTAGGGCGGGTTGGACATGCAGTAATCGAACTCGCGGCCGGCGAACAGGTCGTCGGCGAGGGTGTCGCCGAGGCGGATGTTGCTGGCGTCCTGCCCCTTGGCAATCATGTCGGACTTGCAGATGGCGTAGGACTGGTCGTTGAGCTCCTGGCCGTAGAGGCGCAGCCGCGCGTTGGGGTTGAGCCCGGGCTTCTCTTTCGTGCCGACGAGGTGCTCCTCGGCGACGGAGAGCATGCCGCCGGTGCCGGCGGTGGGGTGTACACGGAGCGGACGACCCCGGGGGCCATGAGCCCGTCGTCGTCGCCAGCGAAGAGCAGGTCGACGATGAGGCGGATGGCGTCGCGGGGAGTGAAATGCTCACCGGCCTCCTCGTTGGAGGCTTCGGCGAACTTGCGGATCAGCTCCTCAAACAGGTCACCCATCTCCGCGTTGGGCACGGTGTCGGGATGCAGGTCGATCTCGGCGAACTGCCGGACCACGAGCAGCAGCCGATTCTTCTCGGCGAGGGTGACGATCTCGTTCTCAAATTTGAACCGCTCGAAAACGTCGATGTTCGCCGAGAACCGGCTGATGTAGTCGAGCAGGTTCGCCCGCAGCCCGTCAGGGTCGGACTTGAGCCGCTCGAGGTCGTACTCGGAGGTGTTGTAGAAGCCCAGCCCGTACTGCTGGCGGATCCGCGCGGCGAGCACGTTCGGGTTGTCGTTGACCGACGCCAGGGCACGGACCTCGTCCCGGGTCCCCGCGAGCTGGCAGTCGAGGCGCCGCAGGATGGTCATCGGCAAAATCACCGACCCGTACTGGTGGGGCCGGTAGACACCGCGGAGCTGGTCCGCGATGCCCCACACGAAGTTGCCGAGCGAGCTCATCTCATCCTCTGTTTCCGACGTTAGCGGCCGTGGTCATCGCTGTGCCCCCATGTCGTCGTCCCGTGCGCGAGCCTTCGACGAGCACGGCAAGAAGTAAACACGGTGAAGCGCTCACCTCGACGCATGTCGGCACTCGCCGGTGCCCGTGATCTCGGGGCCGGGCGCGACCGTCGTCGCACTGGCGCGAGGTTGACGCTGGCCACGGGCTCACGGTTTTCAGGCAAGGCGTTCCCGAATTCTGTTGGCGAATCCGGGTGCTTCGCGGATCGCGGTGACCACCTCGGCCGGTCCGAGAGCCGGTCCGTGTCGCCCGGTTCTAGCGGCGACGGTACGTACGGCGGCGATGACCGCGTCCGGGTAAAGGTCAAGGGAGTCGAGGAGGAACACGTCCGCGTTCTGGACCAGCAGCGGCCGCGGCAGTGCCTCGGGTGGGAACTCGCGCAGGTTCTGGGTGACGATCACGTCCGCGCGGCCCACGAGCGCGGCAGCGACCACGTGCCGGTCGTCGGGGTCCGGCAACGTCACGGTCGGGACCAGCGAATGCCAATTCTCGACCAGCGCGTCGGGGAAGGCCTTCTCCATCTGCTCGAGCTACAGCTCGGCCTCAAGGTTTCGAGGGTGTTTGCGCGCTTGAGGAGGGCGGCGAGGGAGACGTGCCATTTGGCTTTCAGGGCCAGCAGCCGGTCCCAGGCAGGGCGGCGGGGCAGTTCGTGGACGATATCCCGTCTTGGCATCAGGAACGCGGCCGCGAACTGATGCGCTTGCGTCTCGGCTTCTTTCGTGCCGGCATTCTAGGGCCACGCGCACCCATAATCTGACCACCTCTCGCGGCGCTAAAACGGGCTCTTAAACTCGGGAAATTGGTCAGGCGGTATACGGCACGGTGCCTGGCCGGGGGTGGGTATGGGGTACCCCCCACCCGCTGATTCGGGCCAGGTGCGGCACGGCCAATAGCTCGCGGGTAACGGCTTGCTCCAGCTCGCTCCGGGGTGCCTCACGGTCGTCGAGGGTGGCCGCTCGGACGGGCAATCCTGCAGCTCGGGCACGTTGTGCGCGCTTTCCGCACGTACCGCCACAGAACTTTGAGTTTGCGCGCGTTGCGGTGTAGCAGTGGCCGCACTCGTCGCATCGTCGCTGCATTAGGTGCTCCTCGGCCGGGTGTGGTTAGGCGGACACGGCACGTAACTGGAGGGAAGTGAGCGGATGGCGGGTCCGCTGCACTAGTGGCTCACCAAAAAAACGGCCATCTCGTAACGCTCAATGCACTGACCGTTAAGAGATGCCCATCACCGTCGCCGTATTCCCGGCCGACACCCCCGGCGACCATCCCGGACTGACCATCCTCCCGGGGTGCGCGACGGCCAGCCATTTTCAGGCCGCCAGGGCGGCGTACACGGTCTGCCGGTTGACTCGGTACTCCTTGGCCAGGGCAGTCTTGGATTCACCGGCAGCGACCCGCTGAGCCAGCTCCTTACGCTGAGCAGGTGAGAGGGACGGCTTGCGGCCCTTGTACACGCCGCGGCCCTTGGCGAGGGTGATGCCTTCCCGCTGCCGCTCGTTGATCAGGGCCCGCTCGAACTCGGCGACGGCGCCGAGTATTTCCTGGTCAAGTTCCACGGACCTGCGAAGGGGCGGTCACCGCGTAGGCCCGGACCCGCTCCTTCCCCGTTGCTGGGCGGCTTATTACTCTGGGCGCAGGCGGAGGGCCTGCATGCCGCCGTCGACGGAGAGCCCGACACCGGTGGTCGAGCCAGATCTGGGACTGGCCAGGTATGCCACGGCATTAGCCACCTCCTCGGGCGAGACCAACCGGCCATGAGGCTGACGGGCGTTGAGCGCGGCGCGCTCCGCCGCCGGGTCCTCGGCCTTGTCCAGCAGCCGATCAATCCAGGGTGTGTCCGCTGCTGTGCCCCGGGTTGACGCAGTTCACCCGGATGCCGTCGCGGAGGTGGTCGGCAGCCATCGCCCGGGTGAGCGCGAGGACTGCACCCTTCGTCGCGCTGTACAGCGCGCGCTGGGGCAGTCCCGCGGTTGCCGCGATCGAACCGGTGTTCACGATCGCGGCGGCCGGCGAGACCCGAAGATGGGGGAGCGCGGCACGGCTGACGCGCACCACCCCGAGGAGGTTCACGTCGAGGACCCGCAGCCACTCGTCGTCGTCATTGTCGGCGACCGTTCCCTGCGCACCGATACCGGCGTTGTTCACCACGATGTCCAGGCGACCGAACCGTTCGGTGAGCCCTGCGATGGCCTGCTGCACCGATGCATCGTCCGTGACATCCGCATGCACCTGGAGGACTTCGTGGTCGCCGGCCCCCGGTTCACGGTCAAGCGCTGCAACCTGCGCTCCCAGCTTGGTGAGGACTGTCGCGACCGCGGCCCCGATACCTGATGCACCACCGGTGACAAGAGCCACCAGCCCGTCGAACTCTGCTGCCATGTCGGTGTCCCGTCCTAGACGAGGATGGATTGCCGGCGCGGCCGGCAGGGACCTTGGCTCTCCATCTCGACCACGTTGTCGGGCTGCGGGTACTGTACCCGGTCCGAGAGCGCCAACGAGTTCTGCCGGCGACCCGGCGACCACCGGTTTTCCGGGCGAAGTGGTTGGGCGCGGGCGAGCAAAACCCTATATGGCCTCCGACACCAGTGGCGGCGCCGCCGCGTAGTATCCAGCCGACGGCGAAGGGTACAGCGTTTCGAACCGGTCGCACAGTCGGGTTTCGGCGGTGTGGTACGGAGAGGTGTACAGGATGGCGATCGGTACTGCTGACGGGGCGCCCGATGGGTTGACAGAGCATGATCAGCAAGCTGTGCAGCGTGTGCTCGACCAGCTGCGCGGTACCGGTCGACTTGGCGTGGCCTTCTCCGGCGGGGTCGACTCGTCGGTTCTACTGGCCCTGGCCGTCCAGTCTCTCAGC
>JAABVA010006620.1_pt1 | contig 10228 bp, 10 predicted proteins | sample 5560331 | NCBI WGS metagenome assembly JAABVA01 (sample SAMN12812661, study PRJNA571458) | rock metagenome | isolation source: Antarctica rocks | place: Antarctica: Victoria Land, Mt New Zealand sud | collected 2016-01-07 | reverse complement strand
TTGGAGGATTACCCTGCTGTCGCCACCTCGCTGTCGTCCGTTCTACTAGCTAACCTGCTTGCAGACCCCTACCTCTCTACCTCCAGCAATGCCTCCGCAACGTGGCGGTAGGCCTTTGAACCAGCTCAGTAACGTCAATGCCGATAAGCTCATGTATATCTACATCAACGAGCGTACGCTCAATCGACCCCGTGAGCTGAAGAAGAGACTCCGCTATACACAGGGCATTGAAGTCGATGAGGAGGAGCTATGTGAAATGGAGGATAGACTGTTGCAGGAGGAAATTGCTATGACCAGACTAAATCCTTCGAGCGAGGATATCCTCAACGAGTATTTGGATAGCGTCATCGACGGCCAGGTGCTTTTGGAGCTTCCTTTACATGGTGAAGGGGTCAACCTGCAGGCCAATTAACCCCCTATTAATTTGCTACTATAAATATATACCACCCCTGTGTTTAAAACCTCCTTCAAAAAACATGTATAAAACACGCTTTGGGCTAGCCTAAAGAAGGTAGTCAAAAAACATGTTTTAAACACGTTCGCACCCTAGTGCCAAGGTAGGTAGCGACGACTCCAACGCCCCCCGAATATCCGCAGTGGAAGTGGATAATGTGGAATGCCTTTGACTTTACGGAATAGCTGTGGTGATACTCGCTTTGGCGGAAACGTTCAACCCTTGTTGGTTGGATTGGTGATCGATAGGAGGTATGTACTGAATTACATACAAGAGTACATACCTTACTAGTACTCGTACAGTAGTACTTAAGCTAAGTGTGCACAGACTAGCAGCCAAGAGACCGTCTTCCGTCTTCGGGATCGTCTTCCCCGTTGTCGGGACACGTCTAACAACATTCCGAGCCGCGCTAATTCTCGAAGCCAAGACTAAGGAATGTCAGGGTAAACCGTTCATGGTCATGGAAGGCTTTTGAGACTCGAGACAAGTCGTAGCTTGCTGATGCGCGATTGAAAAGATTCGTTGCGGCGAGTGTAGTACTGGTCGATGTGTTCTTTTGAACTGGTTGGTCATGCTGATACAGATAGATATTAACATGTGGAGGTAAGTGAGAAGCTCCCAGAGATGTCCACGTAAGGTACAGTACTTTAGCGTTTCACCACTTGGACATGGACAGACTTCCGCGCTAGACGACGCTGGCTTTCTGGTTCCGCTTTCCGCTTTCCTCCCACTGGTCAATTTACCTTAGCCTCTTAGGTAGCTTGTGAGCTTCTTCCGTTTCCGTTTTTAGCGCTATCACCTCCTAAGGTAGTAAGTGCACATTCATGCCTTCGTCTACAGATGTACGTTGTCGATACTCTAGAGACTCCAGGAAATGGACTCTAAAGAACCAGCACCAGCTCATTCGGGCAGCGCTCTACACCGTAATCTGCAGACATGCCAACACTGAAAAAGGCAGCGTAGCGATTTCTCGCCCACTGTGATTCACACCGAGTCGAAGAGACGGTTGTTGATCGAAGCAACAGTGGCAAGGATCCCCATCCACATCCAATATAAGGTACTGTGATACCTTCTCAGCAGGGGGCGCGATCATGATCCCTGCATCCCTGGTGAAGGCTGACCCGCACGGACAAATGATCTGAACTCGAGTCTATCTAAGCACGCTCAGGTACTCGATATGGATAGAGGACTAGGAATGGCGAGTATCTATGTATCTACAAAGATGCCTTCCAACCAGGCCTCACCCGCCCTTCTCTCTGTTGCATACTTCATCACTCTCCTACCATCTCGAAAACGCTGTACGGGAACTCCCCGGTGAAAACCAATCAATTCAACCAGTATCCACCCATGTTACCCTGAAAGCATTCATCGCGTCTTGTTCGCAGACTCCACTGCCTTCCCAGCGCGCGTGGCATACTCCGCCGTCACCATGGCGGCCGGAGATTCGATAACCACTGAGTGCTGGGTGCTCCTGGTCGTCGTCCTCTTCGTATTTGTATGCAGAATGTACGTTTCCCCGTTCAACCATCCTTCCAAGACAACACCATCATCCCCTCCGCACCCAGGAGGAACCGTCGACTAATTAACTATGATTGCTGCAACAGAGCCTCGCGCAGGATATTGCTCGGTTCATTCAAGAAGTTCCGGATTGATGACTATCTAATGGGCTTGGTCATCGTACGTTTTGATCCACTTCTCTCTTTCGAACGATGAAGCTGCTCATGTTGAACGGCTGGCTGATCGTCTACATGTATGATAACAACAGTGTTGCTTCATTATTGTTGTCGTTTCTATCTACACGAATATTATCTGGGCCAACAACTACGTGACTGCAGACCAAGTGGTAGGCTGGACCAAGCAGCAATTTGACGAGGCGATTTTAGGGTCCAAGTGGGCGATTGCCATGGAGGTTTGCAAAGTCTCCTGCGTCTGGGGCTGCAAGGCTTGCCTGCTTATACTCTATTCCAACATGACGTGAGTCTTCCCCTTGTGCGACGAGATCGGACCATGTATGCGGGACTTGGGCGATTGGAAGGCACCAACAGCGTCCTGATGACAGCCGTTGGAGGGGGAAAAGATGAGAGAAAGTAAAGAAGCATTCTGACATATCTACAACGATTTAGGAAAGGATTGCCAAAGTACCATCGTGCGGTCATGATAGTGGCCGGGTACGTAGCTCTTGGCTACGTCGTCGTCATAATATGCTATTTCACAGTTTGGTGTCGTCCGTTCCAGAGATATTGGGACATGATTCCACCTGATGCAGAACATCGTATGATCCTCTCTTTCCCCTGGGCCCCTTCTTCAAGAACTAGCGAGCAGCGAACCACTGATATCTCTCGATCTCAACAGAACAATGCGCCACTTACAGGAGCCACATGATCAACGATGCTTGTTGGAACATCTCGTCGGACGCAGTCATGTTGTGCCTGCCTATCCCACTCGTCCTCAAGGCACAAGTGCCCCTTAAGAGGTAGCATCCTTCCCTCTGGATCCTCATTCAAAATCACCGGCCAGTCCTAATCTCTACACAGGAAGTTAATTCTCGTGGGCATCTTTAGTCTCGGTGGTCTGGTAGTAAGCATCCCCATTGCTTGTTTTGTCGCTCTCCCGCTCTTGAACCGGACCCTCTAATCCGAATCGCCTCGTTACAGATTCTCTGCGCGCTTCTTAACCGCATCGAAAACTTCACCGCTCCTTGGGGTTCCCTCATCTACATGAACTGGTACGCTGGCGAAACGGCAACTGCTGTGATCGTCGCCAACGTTCCTCACCTTTGGCCACTAATCTCCCGCATCTTCCACCTTGGCGCCTTCAAGCAGCCCACCATCGGAGGTAACTCGAATCGATACCCTCTCAAGTCTCGCAGTGGCGTCGGGCCCAGCACTGTGCGTCGACGCAACTATGATAAAGATGGGTACATCCGAAGTGAGAGTGAAGAGCGCATTGCGACTGGGGATACGCAGTGGGGACATGGCAAAAAGAGTGGGAGCGAGGGAGATCTTGAGCTGGGGGGTTATTCGGTTACGGTTGCAGCCGATGGTGAGCGGGATGCAGAAGAGTTAGCTTGGAATGACAGGCCTGTGGATCATAAAGATCAGATCATCAAGACGGTGCAGATAAAGTAGTTGACTAATGAAGGTTGACCGCATGTATGACAAGATTACATTTCGCGAAGAGGGATGCAGGCACGAGGTGAATCGAGTGGTTGTTGTACCGCTTTAATAGATGATCTGTACACCAAGAGGTGGGAGACAATACGGAGGTTCTTCCACATCATTGTTCGACCCTGATGAGGTCGCTCGCGGTCAACATAGAACTGGATTTAGAAAGTAGTCTGACATATTTCTTGTCTCAAGGTAGACGCTATCAAGTCCGCGGCAAGCGCTCGCACAAGAACTGAAATGCAAGCTTTTCCATTCATAGCCGAATGCAAGATAAACATCTGCAACTACGTAGAGACCAGAGAGTACGTGTTCTGTTAGCATCACAGGTCGATAACGACGCCAACGATGTTATGCGCCTGGTCGTTGAAACAGTCGATCAGACTACGCGACGGCTTTCGCATGTGGCAATGACCTGGCCCAACCAGTACGCTCTCAAAGCATCTACGACTCGTTCCAGTTATTATTCACTTTAGTACTGCCATGGCTGAGCTTGGGCTATTTCTACCTGTGGGTTTCAGGAACGAGCCTACACATAAACTGACTGACTAAATAACACAGAACGAGTCAAATCCAGTATTTCGTTCCATCCTTGTCCTTCTTAGCATCGTGCCTTCATCTTTCGTTACTCTATGATTTCTATAGTACACTGAGTGGCCAATGCTTTATCAAGTACAAGCATCTCCAAGCAAAAAGTATCTCTGATCAGTCCAAACCCAAGATCGACATTTCCCCAAGTATGCATTACTCATGAACATCAATACGTACTCCTATGCGTTCTTTCATCTGGTCATTATATATGGCGGTCTAGGAAGAAGCGCGTCGGCGTTTGGTACGGCATGCACCTTCTCGCAGTGTTGCATCTGCCATCTTCAGCTGCATTAGCGTGTAAGCCGCTCGCGCTTCCTTCGTCAAGGCCGCAGGCTTCTTCCTTCGTTTTGGCGCCACGGGAACTTCCACCGACGAATCGGGGGACGAACTATCTTCGTCATAATCCTCATCTCTCTCCGACAGATTTGTTTTCACCAATCCGCTTTCCTCGCTGCTCGAGCTATTTTGCGAGATATTGTCTTCGGAAATTGAGGCAGGAGTCATGGTTTGCTTAGGAGAGGGTAATTGAAACTGCTGTGTATTGGCAGAGCGCGGGGTGTTCAAAGCCGTCCATTTGAAATTAAGAGAATGTGGAGGAGAGAAAAGGTATTTATCACTGCGGTCGGTGTCTGTACTGTACTCACTTTCAATGTCCATGTCCTTGATTGCTTTGTGTCGGAGGGATTTCGGCGTCCATCCAGGATAGCTTGTCTGCGATGCTGGCGTCTGGGGACTGCTAGCTAACGATGCCTCCCTTGAAAGTGCACGAAAGCCACGAGCTGCTTCGGTGCATTGCCGTACGATGCTGCGGTTGATAATCATACGGCCGAAGCTTGGGTCCTCAGGCCTGATACATAATGAGAGGAAATCCACACCGAACACAGGCGTCAGGGCGTATCGGATGTGGTAGCAGAATGTGGCAGCCACTGCTTTTGCCGCCTCATATGGCATCCAGTATCCTACGCTAGTCAGCCGCGTATCACTACCTCGAGCCGTACGATACGGACCTTGTGCAGCAAGTGCGCCACCAGTTATGCTATGACAGATATCACGAAGGCCAGGATTCGCATTGAGCATTTTTGCCGGCGTTGTCTAGCGTTGTGTCAGGACAAACGACCGATATAGAACAAGAGGCGACTACAAACCTTTGAGTATTTGCAACACTTGAAGAAGGGTGTAATCCGGACCAGCCCGATGTTGTAGTCCCACATAACAGTGTATTCTCGATCGTCATCCGGTGACCTAAAAGTGTACTGAAAGACTGAGCGGTGTCGTCAGCGCTGTTCTCTTTTGAGACCTTTTCCACCTTGCGTGAGGTGAAATACCTTCGAAGCTCTCCCTGCCAGTCTTCTCAAGGAAAGATTTCTTGTCGCTGTTATACGGAATATGCCTGCAGTAATCGGCGATGTGACCCATTGGAAAGACTCGAAATCTCTCATGCTGTGCTGCAATGCCGTCGGTTTGGATTTCGCATGGCTGATACCTTATCTCGCCCTTGGTTTTCCCTTTGGCGAAGATTGCAGCATCCTTGGACATCTTCTGTTTCTTGGTAGGCGGTAGCGGCGGTGAAGGACCCGGAGTGTATCTGCTTGAGCAAGGGCTTGGGAAGTCCCGATAGCGCTCGAAAGATTGAGGGATCGGATTTAGAAGCGACGCAACAGAAACCATGGCGGTGCGTTGAAGATGTGCCGTCCCACAATAGACGGCTGTGAATGATTTGGTCTCGGGTGAAAAGTTTGTGAAGAAGGTCTGGCACTACTTGTGTTTCTAGGGAAGACAATAAACGTTAGAAGCTTGATCCACGGATGGCATATGAAAATCGTTTTCGAAGATGGGTTCAACGTTTTATTATGCTGGCAAACACAGCACTGAGCGTAGCCCCAGAGTTTGAGCTCCACTACTATGGCCAGCTAGACAACGAGTCAAAGACCTCTCAAGCCAGATGCATGTTCTGCTTCTGGAAACTAGCCTGTGGCAGTCCTTTCGGTCCAAGCGCAATGGAAGAAGGCAGAAGGAAGAATCGAGACGCAGCCCACCGTTGAGATCCTTTGTTGGTGAATGTGCAGATTTATGCAAGTTCGTGATAATGTTAGAGAGACGAACGATACGGTGAAGGAAGATATTGCCGGGTTGGCGAAAGAGATCCACGTCTGTTTGTCTTTAGGGTTGAAATGCCAGGCTTAGCGTCAGATCTGGTTCTTATCGAGGCAGCCTAACAGTAAAAAGAAAGACAGCGGTGAAGCAAGCGGAAGATGATGGGGTCCGGCTCACTCGATTAAGGAAATCAGCCTGCCTTATATGTGTTCGAATTCCTGCTTGATGCGACTTCCTGCTCACGAAGTCCGAGATCTATTATAACTTATATGTCGCGATGAAACCCGCAATCCACGGCTCTGATCGAAATGGGGTCGTCCACGGAGATGGGCCGTGAGGATTACGGCTATCTTCCAGCGTCTGAACAAGCATCCCCACATGCCGGCATCAGCATGAAGCCTCAGAGAAAGGACTAAATCGAGGTACCCTGGCAAATGTTTCACTTAACCCAGTATCTGTCCGGACCCGTAGGCTCAGACTTGCTACGACACGTAGCTGGGTTCTTCGATTGACATGGTCAGCTTCAAACCAAGTACGTGTCCAATGAGTATGCTTAGTCAAGTGACTTTGGCAGCAGATCAGAATTCGCCTGAGTGTCGTGACGCCGCGTGAATTTGTCTACGCTGTTTTCTTTCCAGCCTTAGTATAAGAAAACATATCGAACAATTTTCCCTCGATTGGAGGTGTTGGCTGGTACTTCGTCCACTCGGGTAGGTGCACGCAGCGGCTATGGAAAACCACCGATGCCGAGACAGGCAGAACAAAGAAGCGTGATCTCTACTTTGGGTGGATTGATAAAGAGACTCGATGCACATATGCCTGACCATAGTGGCCTAAACAACGTCTGCCATGTCACGTTCACACCTGACTTTGCAAGGTAGTCAGTCCATATACGGTTTGATATTCGCAGAATGATCAGAACAGCAGCAGGATAGTGGGAAGCGGAGTCCAAACCCCAAGTCACTGCACACCTTGCCGGTACAGAAGATTCGTTACGTTTTGACGATACATTGTGCCTACAGCTATCTTCCCACCGCATCCATCTCCTAGGAGCCAACCTTGGCTGCAAGTATCCGCGGTCCCTCTGTCTCATTAGGCCAAGAGCAGTAAGCGTAGCAACCGCACACAAAGAGTTCTGCGGGCCAAACAACCTTAGTCTGAGCCGTCTAAAGAAGAACGTCCTGCATTAGCTTTGCATGTAGGGTGAGAATCAAAAAGCATGGAGCCATGAGTATGGAAAGGGATCGTGCAGGAATTTGGATTCTAGACGGCTTCTGGAAAACCCGCAGAAGGTTTCCCCTCAACAATGTGCCGTCAAAGATTAGCGGAATTGCGCTTGCGGGTTTCATTGTCGTTGGAGACGACGCTCAGGGGATCTGACTGACCAAGGACGATTGTTGGAGAATGGTCCCGTGTTGAACCCTGATTTCTTCCAGAATCAGCGTCAATACCACCTACTGTGCCTCTTCTGTCGGGTTCAGTCAGAGATCCCGTGATGTCTGAAAGCCGTCTTTCTCAGGTAGCTCGGACGCTTCCTTGGTGCGTAGTGGGTCGTAAAAGTATCGGCACTGACGAATAGCAAGGTTTTTTTAAAACTACCTGATGCTTCTCCTAAAGCCATTCTAAGAAAAGGTTGTCACTGAGACCGTTGTGGTCCATCTACTACGAATTACATTCAGCTTTCTAGGAGCTAATGTCCAGCGTATCTGAGGTCTCCTCGCCCTGACACTTTCGGAACGCTTCCAAATACTTTTATCCAATCCAATTGCTGTCCTACCACACCATCACTTTGCTTTAAGGTTTAGCTGCCGTTTCCAACCTGCATTACTCAGTGACACCGCAGCCTTTACTTCACATTCCCCAGGGGGGACGCTCCACCATCGCGCTCTCTCATCAAATCGGAACAAATGGCTGCTTTGCCTGATCAGAATGAAGGCTTGGATCGCACGTTTCGATGCATCTTGCCATATCTCTTCCAAGATTTTCTGTAATGCCTCCAATTCCCATGACAATGCCATTCTTCCCATCTCCCACAGCTTTCCGTACCGAACCCTTCCTTTCCGCCTTTTTGAATCTCCTCGGTTTTCCCAAGCGAGGTCACCGATGTACACTACAGTACCGTTCCATACCCAGGAACCTCCAAATCTTTCCAAGCGAGGTCACCGCAGCCTCTCCGTATTGAGAAACCACGTTTTCCAGGAGGCGAGGTCACCGAATCCACTTTGGTCCCCTCCCTTCTGGCCGTCGTTCCAAGCAACAACACTTCATCGAGAAAACAGCGCCGGCTAGCAATCACATACATCCACTTCCGCGCACAATAATCGTTCCGCCATTCTTGGTGCTCATACATCCAGTCGTTCGCCGGACTAACTACGCTATAGTATAGCTTTGTGACAACGCCATGGTATACCCGAGTATTGATGCCGTCACTTGTCCGATAACCCTGCCTTATTCGGGAGTCTTGCAGATTAGAGAGTGTCTGAGGGAAAGTCTTGACGAGCATGTGTTCCGGTCAGTCATTAAAGCGGCCCGGTTCCGATCAGCGTTAACCCCTCTTGAGGAATCGTGCATGAACTTGTGGCGCTGCTCGACCTACAGCAGCATGAAGGAACAGTGGCTGGCCCAGTGGTCAAACAATTCCCTTACGCCCCATTGTCAACCGCCAGTTACAGGAAACCTCAAGCAAACAATGTCCTGACACAAACGGCGGAAACAGCATGGAATGACTGATTCAGTAATTGCTCATCGTCATGGGTCCGAATCCGGAGCCGGCCATGGGAACAAGGATGATATGATTCCCAACATCGATGGTGGTTTGCATAGATCTTTTGATATGGTAGTACTTGTTATTACCCTGGGGTTCCTGGGGCAGTAGGTCTTTGTCATTTAGACGCTTTAGGGCTCTGTTCTTTCTCATTCAACAAGACCTAGAGTCTAGAAAAAGTGGCTATAGGAAACAAGCACTCACTCTCATGTACTTTCGTGCTGGGACTTGGGCTAAAAAGACCCCCATCGCTCAGCACTGCCTTCCACAAACATTCCAGCCGAGATAATTATCGATAGCACCGCCCACCGCAGTCCGAGCCTCAATAGAGTCATGAGTTATTGGATAATGCCTACGCCTACAAACAAGGCATCAGCCAATTTCGCTGTATTGTTTGGTGAGCAAATATGCAGCAATCATGATTGAAGGGAGATGTGGGATTTTGCCCTCTGTCATTAATTCCTCGGAGACTGGAAAGAAACCCCAAGACCAGGGTAATGTGGTCGATCCGTGTCTAAGAATACTCTCAACATTGCACAAAGGCAAAGTCTACCCGGAGAATATGTCTTTGCAGATAGAGCCGAAAAGTCGTGCTGGAAGCTTGGTCCTAGGAGCTTAGAAGATTAAGTTGGCATACATGAAAGCGACAACAGCGAAACACAAGCTATGGACGACAACTTCTCCCATTCCCAAGATGCTTACAATTCTAACGAACTCTTTTAATTGAAAAAACTTTGTTTGACAATCAAGCCACCCCTGAAAGACGCGCTTGGGAAAATCAAGTGTATGCAGGAAATCCAACATCTTCATACCACGAGCCTTATCTCCCCAGGACAATTATTAACCATCCAAAAGCATAACACACCCTTCAAAAGACCGAAACCATCTCACTCGTCAAGGCTTCAACCAAAAAAACCAAACAGATCTATCGATTTAACGTAATACAAACCCTAGATATCCGCACACTCACCATCCATCCATCCTCTCCACTCTCTCCACCTATACCTCTCCAACCCCCCCCCATCCATCCTCTCCACTCTCTCCACCTATACCTCTCCAACCCCCCCCCTATCCCACGCATCCCTCCCCAACCAACCCCCCAACCAACCCCCACTCTCGCAAACCTCAAAAACCTCAAAAACCTCAAAAACCTCACAAAAC
>JAABVA010006619.1_pt1 | contig 10228 bp, 13 predicted proteins | sample 5560331 | NCBI WGS metagenome assembly JAABVA01 (sample SAMN12812661, study PRJNA571458) | rock metagenome | isolation source: Antarctica rocks | place: Antarctica: Victoria Land, Mt New Zealand sud | collected 2016-01-07 | reverse complement strand
CCGCCGCCGCCTGGGCTGCCACGCCCGTCCGCAGGGCCCACCGCGGAGCTGGGCGCTGCGGCCGGGCTGGCAGGCGGCGCCGGCCCTTGCGCCGCACAACCCGCCTGGGCCGCCACGGCCGCTCCGTGTGGGGCCCGGCTGGCGGCGGCAAAGGCGCTGGCGGGCTCCTCCGCGCTGCGCCTGCGGCTAGCGGCGCCCTCGCCCGGGCCGGCCGCGCCGGGTCGCGCGTCTGCGCTCGGCGGCTGGGCAGGGCTCGCCGCGGGGCCGCCCAGGTTCCGGCGCTTGCGGGCGGAGCCCGCGCTGCCCGGCGCGGGCGCGGAGCGTGCAAAGCGCAGCAGGGTCGGCTGCGCCCGGCAGCGGCCGGCCTCGCTCCGCGCCAGGCAGCGCTCTGCGCGCCCGCCCAGGCGGGGGGTAAATGACGGCGCACTACTTCTGCTTGCGGGGCAAGCATGCGCGCGACGTGCAGCATCATCGTATACAGTGTCGTGTACAGCACTCTGTCAGGATTTGCACAGTGCTGCATGAGCAGTAGAGCTGCACATCCGACCCTCACTCAGCGCGGAGGAAGGACTTGCCGATGTGGCGGTCTGTGGAATCCGCATCGTCCAGCGGCACTGCCTGGCGGCAGATTGGGCAGTGCCCGGGCTCTAGGTCAGCAGCAGCGCCTTGCTGAAGCGCTTGGCGGGGCTCTGGCTCTGCCTCTGCTGCGACTGGGAGCGGCGCCGGCGCACTCGCCGCACGGAAGGAGCCATCGCCTGCTAGCGCTGGTGCCGTGCGGCGCAGGAAACCTTTTGGCCTGCCCAGCAGCTCCTGCAGCGAGGCCTGCCCGCGCAGCATGCGCGCCAGTGCGCCCGACTGCAGCTCGCAGCTCCAGGCTCATCCGACGGCACAGGTCTGGGCGCCCTACTATGCTGTAGATTGGCAGCTGTGGGGAGATAGATAGTGGCCATGTGCCGTACTACGGAAATGCAATATATTTTTTTGTGCTAGCTGAGCCTAATGGGCCGCCACCGAGACTCGCTACCGCTTCGACTTCGGCCCGACCCAAAGTTCCGACCGCGTCTACGACCTTGGAAAAGGCGCTGGGAGTGGGGAACGCCTGCCGCTGCCCGCTACCCGAGAGCCCTCGAAGCTATGGGCCTCACAGCCTGCTTCATCCAGGCACGCGAGCTGCCAGACAGCAGCCTACCCGAGGGCGATACGACAGCCTGTTCGAAAACACCTTGTGCTTCGCCTGGATTCACATTTGCCCACTGAAATAGCACTGGCATTGCCTTGCCTCGTACCACTTACGCAACCTCTGCCGTTGCTGCGCCAGTGTGGCCAAGCCCTTGCCCACGCCCACGCCACCGTCCAACCCAGCCACCCCTGTGGCAAGCCTGACCGCAGTCAGCCTCGTCCCCAGTCAGGAGTTGCGCTGGAAGACAGCGACCAAGCATGGAGGGTGCAGGCGAGATCTTTCTGCGTGCGCAGGTAGAGACGCAGCTGCAGGCAGCAGCAATGAGGCCGCCGCCCAGGCTGGCGAAGCCGCTGCCGCTGAGCTAGCAGGCATTTGGCTCAATAGGACCACCGTGGCAGCCAACGCAGCCACCCAGGCAGCCGCCCACGCCCAGGCAGCGGCCAACGCTGCTGTCCCAGCCGCAGCCCTGCTGCCCGCTCACCTGGTGGTTGCGCCTGAGTACTTTGACGGCGTGGGCGAGCCTGGCGTCCTCAAGACCTGCTCCCAGACGGACAGCGCAACCCTGCAGCTGGCCGCACAGCTGCCCTTGGGTCTGCACAAGGTCGCCTTCACGACCGCGTGCCTCAAGGGCACGGCGGTGAGCTGGTAGCCGCAGGCCCACGCAGCGCGCCAGCAGCCCTGGACGTCCACCAAGGTCAAGGCTCTCCTGTCGGCGAACTTTGGCATGCCGAACCAGAGGAAGGCCGCGCGCGACGGCCTCGCCCACCTGCAGCCGACCACCACTAGCGTCGTTCACACGAGCGACTCCGCGAGCACATCCCCGTCGCCACCGGCAACCACGAGGAGGACTACATCCACCGCTACGTCCACTGTCTGCACCTCAAGATACTCATGCGGAGATCATCGGCATGCAGGACCCTTCGACCTGCACTACGCCATGCGACGGCCCTCACCGCTGAGACCGTCGTCCGCCGCGCCGTCCGCACCAACCCGTACCGCGCGTCTGGCTCGACAACACTGCCATGCCCATTCGCGAGCTCATCTGTCTCGCTCCGCTGCCACTCTTGTCAACTCGCAGTCGCTCGGCAGGCCCAGCACCTGCATCCCAGAGCATGCGGATGTGGCGGGCGCCCAGCTCCATGGGCATGGCAGTGTTATTATAGATGATGCGGCAGTACGAGTTGGACCGGACGCCGCGGTCGGTGGTCTCGGCGGTGAGGGCCATGCGCATGGCGTCGTCCAGGGTCTGAGAGTCGAACATGCTGACGATCACCTCAATCTTGGGTGAGGGAGCCCGTGGACGTAGCGGTGGATGTAGTCTTCCTCGCCGTTGCCGGTCGCGACGGGAATGAGCTCTCGGAAGTCGTTCGTGTGGATGGCGCTCGTGGTGGTGGTCTGCTGCAGGGCGCACGCGGCCTTATTCTCGTTCGGCGTGCCAAAATGCGCCTGCAGGTTAGCCTTGAACTCGATGTACGTCCAGGGCTGCTGGCTCGCTGCGTCGGCCTGCTGCCACCAACGCGGCGGTGTGGGTTGGTGTGAACGGCGCAGTCGCAATGGACCCGGCGATGAGGGCCATGCGCATAGCATCGTCCAGGGTCTGCGGGTCCTGCATGCCGACGATATCCTCAATCGTGTGATGCAGACCGTGAATGTAGCGGTGCATAAAGTGCTTGCGGGCGCCCGGCCGCACAGGTGTCATGGCATCCCGCGCGCGAGCGGCATGCTCATTCGCGCCGTCGCGGGCTCAGAGGCGCCGCGTGGTGCGGGCGCCCAGCCAGGCAGGCTTTTACAGCTTGAGCTCAGGTCCCAAGACCAGTACTGGTGTTACCACCTACGAAGCAAAGTTCGGCATGTTTTGGCCATGCAGGCCCCTTGCATCTCATGTCATGTCCGGAAAAAAGTCTGGCATGTCTGGCCTCAAGGGCCTCTTTGTGCAAAAGCTCCTGCATGCCACGAGCTCTTCCTGCCGCCAGCTGACGTCTTAAGAGGCTGGACATGCATGGCCGCCAACAACATTTTCTAGGCTGCGGCTCCCCTGCCAGTACAGCTGCCCCATGACCTCAGCCATACATGCCATGTACATGTGCACACAGGCACACAAAGTGGGCCAGGAGACTGTACGAGGCTGCACGTTGTGCCATCCGATGTATGCATGATAGGTCAGCATATGGTACAGGTTTGAGAGGCTGGAGGGAAGCGGTGTGTTAAAAGTGCCACACCAAACTTGCTTTTTGCAGCTTTCATGTCACAGTGAGTGCATCTGGCAGGCATAAGTGCTGGCCAGGCCACCACCGACAGCCTGTTTGGCCAGCACCAAGCTCAGCCCGGCGCCCATGCGCCATGCCTGGAGGCCTGACGCACCTCGAGCCTCAGGTCACCAACCTGCGCAGGCCGGCAGATGTGGCTTCAACAAACTTTCTGTGGTTACCTATCTATTGCTCAGTTTAATCGTGAAGCAGTGATGCATGCCGTTTGACATGATAGAGCACCGAGCGCAACACGAGCAGGCATGTCATTTACCCTGGGCGGCCATGCAGAGTTTCTCGCACATGCCGCTGCAGCTCCACATGCAAGAATGCACGCTGGAGTGCAAGGCCATGCTCAGCATGGCCACAAGCCTAGCACTCCAGGCACCCAGCATTGCCCAAAATTGCCCCGTCTCTCCCGCACAGCGTCACGGCGTGCGCGCACCTGCGCCGCCCAGGGCGGGCCAGCGCTTGCCGCCGCGTCGAGTGCGGCCTCCGCTGCGGCGGCGATGCCGGCGTGCTCGTCCTTCAACAGGTCCACCAGGTAGCGCGGTGCCTGGCGGCAGGCTGCGTTTCCGCACGGGAGCGCTGCATGGGAGCACTGCTGCACCATCCCTACAGAAACCGCTGAAGGTGGCTGCTCCATGGCTGTCGCTGCGTGCAGGCGAGGCAGACAGGCTTGCCCCGTCCGTAGCTGTCTTGTGCCATTCCCAAGCCCATGTCCTCCTGCAGGATGGGACGCGAGACCTGCGTGGCCGCCAGCAGGGCCCGCAGCGGCTCATGCTGCAGGAGCGTGGCCAGCGACAGCACGGCCTGCAGCACGAACTCGTCGTCCGCGCGCCGCTCCACCAGCAGCGCCACCAGCGCCTCCCCCTGCCCGCCGCGCGCCGCGCTCAGCGCTGCCTCATGGCAGGCGCCGCGGGCTCAGGAAAGCTCCAGGAGGATCTGGATGAGCGCACAGCTGCGGCCCGCAGCTTCGCGTGCAGCCGTGTACGCGGTGCAGTCTGCCCATCCTGTGCGCATCAGCCGCCACCCGCTGAAGAGCGCAGCGCGGCAGATTGCACAACCACACCCGCTGCAGTGCCAGCACCATCGGCGCGGCAGCTCCACACGCATGCCCAAGCTCCCTGCCCCATCTGCTCGTCCCAAGCGCCTCGCATGACCTGCTCGAGCGGCGGCCCGCACCGCGCCAGCCTCCGATAGAAGGCACGCGGTGTCGGGCTGGCACAGCGCGCCGACGGCGATGACGGCCTCGAGCGCAATGTCGTCGTCAACGGCGCCCGGCGCGAGCGCAGCCGCCAGCCACGCTGGCAGCCCGGAGCGCGCCAGCGCCGGGTGCCAGGCCAGCGGCGGCAGCGCGGCGTGCGCAAGCGCGCGCAGCGCCTCCACGCGCACGTCCGCCTCGGTTGCCGGGTCCTGAGCGGCGCCGGCGGCTCTGAGGAACGCTATCTGCACCACTCGGGTGTTCGGCGATCGCTGAAGCGTGCGCAAACGCGTCTGCGAGCGCCTGACTGGCCTGCACTGCTGGCTGGCGCCTGGACAGGGGTAGCGCCCCTTCTCACCACATCCTGCATGCACGCCGCATGGATATATATAGCACGCATGCATGGCTCCAGCGTCACGGCAAGCAGAAGGTCAGTTGCCTTACGGAGCCGGCTCAGCTTACGCCGCATGCGGTGTACGCCTAGATGGGCCAGCGTGGTCTGCTGCCCCCTTGCTCCCTCCTTGCAAGGGCAACACTCATCGGCCATGCCACCAGGTGCAGACTGGCAGGGCGGCTACAGCGCGCCGTGAGCAGCCGTGCGAGCGCGTCCGCGGCCGGCGCAAAAGCCGCGGCCGCGTCGGCGGGCGCGGCGCGCTCGGCCAGGTTGCGCACAATGCGCAGCACGAGCGGGTCGCGCGCCGCCAGCGCCTTGCCCAGCAGCGCGCCCAGCGCGCCGCCGCCAGCCATGTCCTGCGCCGGGCATGAGCGCTCACCGCGTGCCGGCTTGCTCAGAGGTGGCAACTGGCTGGAGCAGGGCCGGCTGCCGGCCGCCGTGCCGTACGCCGGTTACACAGTGCGCTCAGCAGCTGGCTTGCTCACACCTGGGCGTTGGCGGGTGCAGGGACGGCCGCCGTGCATTGCACACGCTCGCGTGCTCACCCATGCTGCCCCATTACGACCGCCTAGGCGGTATCAGCAAGCATGCCTGTCACTATCTGAGGGAGAGCATGCACTGCAACGGCATGCATCTGTTGCTCCGAAAGCATGATGCGATCAACGTGCGGCTGCCCGCCATTTGAGGCATATGGGGTCACGAAGGAAGAGCAGGCCGCATGCGTGCTTGAGGCGCGCGCGCCGCGGCCAGCGCGTCATCGAGGGAAAGGTTGACCGCGAGCGCGGCGAGCTCTGGCGCGGCGCGCAGGTCGCCGGCTGCCAGCAGCAGCGCCGGCAGCGCGGCTGCGGCGCCGGGGCCGCCGGGCGGCGCGGCGCGGAACAGCGGGCGGTGCGCGCGCTCCATGGACAGGTGGTACAGCAGCCCCAGCGCACCCGTGCGGAGCGCCGGAGCATACAGCAGCGCCAGCGCCTGCCGGCGGCTCGGTTCACTTGTGTCAGAGGCTCGGACGTGGGTGGCTGGCACCCAGCGCAGGCCGGACAATGTGGATGCATCGAGTGGTGCATCCATGCCCGGACGATGTCGCGTATGTCTGCTCAGGCCTGGATGCAGGCATGCCGCGTCTGCTCTAGCTCAAGCTGCTCTAGCTCAAGCTGCTTGCAATGATTGTCCTCTGCTTGGAGTGTTAGCGCGAACACGCAGTGGTCCTGCCCACATGCAGTGCGGGCGTGGCAGCCCGCGCGGGAGCGAGCTCCGGCGGCGCACCCGCGGAATGGCGCCCAAGCGCGCCATGTCCGCGCGAGCACCCGCGTCGAACGACAGGTTGTGCAGCAGCCGCAGCGCCAGCCCCGCCAGCGCGCCCGGGCTCCAGCCTGCACCTCCGGCGCTGCCGCCGGCCTGCATGTCCCAGTCCCCGCCCTCCCACCCCTCGCCGCGAGCCTGCCCGCCCTCCCGCCTGCCGCCCGGCGCGGCTCTGCGCGGCGCCGCCTGCACGAGCTGCCCGGGCGCAGGCTCCGCCTCGGACCCTGCACCCTGCAGGGTACTCCAGGCGCCCACGCCCAGCAGGCTCACTGCGCGGGGGATCACGCCCGCCGCCTGCACGGCCGCGAGCCCCGCAGGCGTGGCGGACAGGCGCAGCAGCGTGCCGGCCGCGCTTGCCGCCAGGTGCGGCGCCGCGCTGTCCAGCAGCCGCGCCAGCGTGGTGACTGTCGCCTGCGCGCCCGCCGCGCAGGGCCTGGCGCGTGGGTCGTGTGCATGCCCTTGCACGGAATGAATGACCAGTTGCTTGTCAACACATCGTCCAACTCCCAGCGGCAGCGAAGCAAGCTCGTAAACCCAGATGAAAAGGAAAATCGCATCCACTGCGGCACTCCGTGCCGGCGGCCTCCATGCTGCATGCGCGCTTGTCATGCATGCACAGGACTGCGCAGGTGCCCCAGGCTCGCTGCGCCCTGGGCGTCCCACTTGCGCCTGCGCGCCGGCGCCGAGCTCGGGCGCCGCGCCCGCGGCCAGCAGGTTGCCCAGCAGCGCCACAGCCAGGCCCTGCAGCCGCTCACCCGCGCGCCCGGCGGCCAGCGCGCCGGCCTCCGCCGGCGCCAGCAAGGCGCGCCGCCGCGGGGCCGCCGACGCCGCGCGCGCCAGCAGCCCCGGCGACGGCGCCGACTCGTCCTGTGCGCAGGCCATGGCATCACCGTCAGCAGCCCGCGCTGCAACGAAACCTGGGGGGTGCAGTCGAGCGCGCATGTGGCTATCGAGCCGGCCACTTCTCGTGCTGGAAATTTACAGCGCCTGTGCTTTCGCAGCGCCAATCGGCATGGCGCCAAATCATGTGCTGTTTCAGGTACCGGAGACTACATGCGCATGATTGGAGGCGCTGCCTACTGCCGGCGCATGTGCGCGCCTGCTCGCGGTGGTCCGCCCGGCGCGCCTCGCGCACGAGCACGTCCAGGGCGAGCGCGCCGGCGCTCGCGCCCGCGAGCGCGGCGTGCGCCGCGTTGAACAGGCTCAGCACCGCCAGGGCGCCTGCGCGGGGCGGTGCAGGGTCACGCGCGAGGCGCAGAAGCGGGCGCTGCTATAAGCTGCCTCTTCTTCTTGCGTACCTTCAGGACGTTATGTGACCAACTTCATGTGATAATGCACATCGTCCGGCTGCAGTATTTTGGAGGTGACATGGGGGACAGAGCTGCCGGACTACAGCCTGCCGCACCTGTCGCCGCGAGACACAGGCGCGCGCTGCGGTGGCCGTCCTCGCGCAGGCAGCGCGCCAGCGCGGCCACCAGCGCGCCCTGCGCCAGCAGCGCCGGCAGCGCATCCGCGCTGCGGAACAGCGCCGCGGCGCGCTCCGCCGCCGCCGCGCGCGCCGCGAGTTCCCCGTTGTACAGGCCTTCCTGGGGTGCAGCCGACATGGTCTGGCTGCAGATGTGTCTCATGGGCTTTGGCATGCAGTGCAAGGGGTTCTGCTGACGAAACAGCTCTTGTCATGGGCGGGCAACCGCAGACTCACAGCTTGAAATCTCCTAGCATGTTTTCGGCTGCATTGGCTGCATATACAGTAGTGCGTGTAGATGCACAGGGTGCTATGACCGAGAGACAACAGAAACACAGACATGTCAAACAGACAGCGGCTGCACTGCTCTGTCGCTCAGCAGCATAGTGCTGATGCATGTGCGGAGCGTAAAGGGTGCTGGGCGCGTACTGTGATGGCATCCAGCTTACCCAGGTCGTCCAGAGAGCTCAGGCGCCTGCTGTCGCCCAGGTCCATGCTTGCTGCAGAGGTGGCTCTCTGCCAGGCATCAAAAGCCGTAGCGGGTCGGGCCGGGGGCCCTGGGCGGAGCAGAGTGTGAGAGCAGGTGCATGCAGGCGGTAGGCGCAAAGAGGCACACGGTCTGCAACGGCGACGTGCCTTTGGGCCGCAGCTCGAAGCTGTCATGCAGCTCCTGCGCTTGCAGCTCCCGCAAGAGCTCCTCCACCAGGCCCACCTGCAGCCACGAATGTCACACACATTTGCCGGTCCATATAATGAGCAATAGAAGCAAGTGCAGCACGCCCAATGCTCGTCCGTGTGGTGGACACCCTGTCAGGAGAGTATGGAGTGGTTTGAGCGCACCCTGGAGGGGTGGATTAGGCGGCAACCTGCCACCAGGTCTCGCGCTAGCTCTGCAACATCCGCAGTTGTGTAGAGGCCTGGCACCTCCAACCTGCCCGGCCTTGGTTAGTGCTCTGTTCTTAGGTGAACAGGGATCCTGACGATGTGCAGCTGTAATATATCGCTCCAGCCGCTGCAAAGCGCACCGTTTTGTACCCGATGTGCGCTTCAGAACAGACCGCGCCCCGTCTGCTGCTGTGACAACGTCTTGCACCTGCGTATGGCGCATGTACTCTTTGGCATAGGCATGCAGGAGCGCCGCTTTCCAAGAGCCCGCCGAAAGAACTGCACCTCGTAGTGCACAATGAGTGCTGGCCCACTGGCGTCTGCTTCTAAGTCTCCTGGGACTACCTGCGTAAGCGCATGACCACGCTGAAAGATTTGCAGTACAAATAGTGCTGCACAAGGAAATATTTTCGTGTTTATACCTTGCGCTTCACTTGGCCGGCCATATGCTACTGAATAGAAAGGAGCTGGTCCTGATGTTCAGGAGGCCATAACTCCGCCCCGAGAGGGCTTCAGCAGCAGGGTCATGCAACCCTGCATGCCTTTTTCCCCTCAGTTAGAAGTGCGCTCTGACGCAAGCTTCCGTCGCACTACATGCTGGTTGAGCTGCTTAGTTGTAACAAGGTCCTGAAAACAATCCCTGTCTAAAACGTCACTGAGTGCAGATTGTGTTCAGCAGCCTGACCTGTACATATACAAAGTGAATGCCAACAGTTGTGCATGAGCAATTTCTCTTGTGCAACACGCACACTGAGCTCAATGCTTCCAAGACAATCTCAAGGCAGTCCGCTCCAGGTCGCCGCCTACCACGCAGCCACATCGTCCCCGGCCGCCTCCAGGCACAGCGTCGCATGCGCCGCCCTGGCAGGCGGCCCCGCCGGGTTCATTACCAGCACGTGGGCCGGCGTGCGCCTGTCCTGCGTGCCTCCACGCAGGGCCAGCAGCGGCGCCGCCTGGCACACCGCGACCGCGCCGCGCGAGGCGGGCGCGCCGCGCGGGACCTCAGACGTCACAAATCCTATCACAGGCCCTAAGCAGACAGCCGCGCGGCCCGGGGCCTGGCCGCTGACGTCCGGGACGCTCGCGCCACCAACGCCTGCGGCGTGTATTACCCCAGCAGCTGTCGGCGTGGCAGGCGGCAGCTCGCCCTCAAGGGCGGAGGCAGGAGCTAGGAGCTGCGCGCCGGCGGCGGCCTCGGCGTGCACGGCGGCGCCCGCGCGCGCGACCCCGCGCCCGGCCATGCGCAGCATCACGCGCACACAGCAGCGCAGGTCGGCGCACGCGGCCGACTCCGGGCTGTGTCCGGCCAGCGCCGGCGCCTGCCACGCGGCCGCGCCCGCTGGCCGCGCGCGGGCTGAGCCCCACCTGGGCCCTGCTGGGGCCGCCGAGGCTGCGGGAGCAGACCCCCCCGCGGCACCCCCGACAGCTAGCCCGCCGCGCTGCGGCGCGAGCGCGGCAGCAAGCACGCCGGGCGAGCGCGCCACATACCAGCCGGCTGGCAGGAGGCCCCGGGAGGCGATGCGGTGGCCGTCTGCGGCTGGCGCGCGCGCGGGCT
>JAABVA010006617.1_pt1 | contig 10229 bp, 11 predicted proteins | sample 5560331 | NCBI WGS metagenome assembly JAABVA01 (sample SAMN12812661, study PRJNA571458) | rock metagenome | isolation source: Antarctica rocks | place: Antarctica: Victoria Land, Mt New Zealand sud | collected 2016-01-07 | reverse complement strand
CCTCCCTTTGCAACAACGAGGTCGCCACCGCCGTCCGCTCCAACTCGACCCGCTGCTCAACAGTCATCGACAAAGCCGCAGCAACCATGCCACCAGAATACCCAAACAACCAGATCAATTCACCGACAGACCACGAGGACATGTTCGATGACCGAGCGCCTCAGCGGTGCGGTCTCTTCTTGGAAGCCCTCTTGTTCTAGGAGCACGAGAGCCAAGCAGCCGCGATGTACGTGGAGATACCAGCCGTCGGCCAGCCCCGCCACGCGCTGGTATTTCTCATGCACGTTCTGGGCAATCGGGACCGGGTAAAGCGCGATCAGGTCGTCGAAGATCTTCAGATAGAGGTGCTCCCGTGTCATTGATCCTCCAGCCGATTGGCGCGTGCCGCGAGTTGATCGATCCGGGCGTCGATGTCATCAAGCAACTCGGTCAGCGGCGCGAGGCCGGTGATCGCGGCCTTCTTACGCTCGTTGGCGGCGGCCCAGTCCCACACCGGCCGCGGGGCAGGATGGGCTGCCGGCTCGAAGGCTGTCCCGATAGTGGTGAGGTCTTCGCCGTTGATGGCGGCGGTGAACTCTTCGACGGGAGCATCTTGTGCGCGGTGAGGCCGGTTTCGGCCTGCCGGGCCAGCCGGGAGATCGCGTGTGGGGTCAGGGGCCGGATCTGTACGGCGAAGTAGCCCCACTGGTTGATCGGCGGGAACAACGCGACCTCGAGGGTTCTGGGGTCGATGGGTTTGGGTGCCTGGCACGGGTGGTGACTGGCCGAGGTCACCTGTTTTGCGGTGCCCAGGAAGTCGTCCATGTGGGTCTTCCTGGTGTGGTTGATGTCCAACAATCGTCGCCAGCGCACCAGGGCACACGGCCCGCACAACACCGGATCCTGGTTGCTGGTCAGTACATGCTCGGTGCCGTGCGTGTCGGTGATGGTGGCGCCGCCACCCTCGCCACCTCTTGTGTGGAGTTGTCCGACGGTGAGCCGGGCTATCTGCTGGTACGGGATCTGGGTGTGGGCGGCAACGGCGAGCAGGGCCCGGTCTCGCCGGCCGAAGAGACCGCCGAAATCAGCATGTCCTCGCCGCCAGCCCGAGGGAGGGCCGCGAATTTCGGGCCGATCAGTTAATCGCAGCGCTGCCCTCGCAGGCCTGGCGGACCCGTTCAGCCGGTAAGGGAGCCAAAGGCGACCGACTGCATGACTGGGCCAGAACACCGATCCACGGCATCAACTTCCCCGACGCCTATGGCTGCGCGGTCCGGTTCAGATCGTCGTTGTGAGGGCACCGCCGTCGGCCCGCAGCGCGGCACCGTTGGTAGCGGATGAGAGCGGGCTGGCCAGGTACAGCGCGAGGTTGGCGATCTCGCCGGGCTCGATGAACCTTTGCAGCAGCGATGTCTGATTGCCGGCGATGATGGCGGCTCGCAGCTGATCCTCCGGAATGGCTTGAGCCCGCGCGATCTGGGTGATGGTGCGGGCCACGCCGTCGGAATAGGTGGGCCCACCGAGAATCGCATTGACGGTCACCTCGGTGCCGCGGGTGAGCTTCGCCAGTCCGTTGCTCAGCGCGAGCATTCCCGCCTTCGTCAGGCCGTAATGCACCATGTCCGCGGGCACGTTCACGCCCGATTCGCTGCTAATGAACACGATCCGGCCCCAGTTCCTGGCGAGCATGCCGCTGAGCAGGTGCCGCGACAGGCGTACGCCGCTCATGACATTGACGTCGAAGTAGCGCTGCCATTCCTCGTCGGAGATCTCGTCGAACGGCCTCAGCTCGAACAGACCGACGTTGTTCACCAGGATGTCGACGTCGCCCAGGCCGGCCAGCAGCGTCTCCACCTGAGCCGGATCCGCGAAGTCCGCGACGATGCCGGAGACCGCCCCGCCCGGTACCTCGCTCCTCAGTCTCTGCACCGCGTCCTGCAGCCTGCTCTCGTCCCGCCCATTGATCACGACCGCCGCGCCCTGGCCAAGAAGAGCGCGCGTGATTGCATAGCCGATCCCCTGCGTCGAGCCGCTGATGAAGGCCGTCTTGCCCGTCAAATGCAGATCCATGTGTCTCCGGCATCCCTTCAGAAGTTGCGTCACTAGACCAGGCATCACTTACCCAGTCAAGTCAACGCTATGTACGGTGACTTGCTCAGTCAAGTGACGGATCGAGGCGGAGCGCTCGACGTCGGGTAACCTGCTGTCATGTCAGAGCTCGAGGACGACGCCCGCCTGGGTGCCGACGACCTGCGCACATGGGCTGCACTGGCCACAGTCCTGGAATGGCTACCCGCCCGGTTGGACGCCCAGCTGCAGCGCGATGCCGACCTCACCCACTTCGAGTACGGCATCCTGTTCGCACTCTCCGACGCTGACGGTCGCACGCTTCGGATGAGCACCCTAGCAATGTTCTCGAACAGCTCGCTGTCCCGTTTGTCCCGCGCAGTGGCGCGGCTCGAGACAAGGCATTGGGTACTGCGCGCGACCGATCCCAACGACGGGCGGTACACCTTGGCCACCTTGACCGACCTCGGATCGGCAAAGGTAGACCAAGCAACCCCGGACCACGTGCGCACCGTCACCCGGTTGGTTCTCGACCCGTTAACGCGGGCCCAAACTCGGCAGCTGCGCGAGATCAGCCGGCGGATCATGCAGGCGATACGAACCGGGGACGGATGGCAACCAGCCGCAGACAGCGGGCGCCACCCCACCGAAGACCACCCACCCCAAACCACCGGCCCCCGCGGACAAGCCGCCACCAACACGGGGGAAGTTCGCCAAGTCGAGCCGTGAGCGTGGATCCGCAAATCGGGGTCCGATGTACCCGATCAGCCGACGCACTGTCAGATGACCTGTGGGCGTCTCTCAGGACCGCGCAGGATAACGGACCATGTCCTGCGCACAGAGGACCCGGAACGCAACGTCTGTCGACCCCAACCACTCAATTTGCCAGGAGGAACGAATACCCTGGCAGTACCCATACACCAGCAACCCCAGCAACATTCGTGGGTCATACCCGGCCGCGCCCGCCCCGCCCCGGCGACGGGCCCGATCGAACTCGGTCGTGTCGAGCACCTCGATTGTGAATCGCCAAATAATCTGTCTTGGCGACCGACACCGATGGGAGCAGCTTGATGGTGACGCCCAGTTCATCTGCACGCCGCAGTGCGGTCATGACCGGCGCGCACCCTGAACGGGTCCTCACCGGTACCGCGGATGAGAACATTGCCCACGACGACCCCGAAGCAAGGACATATAGCCCGATGAACATTGACGCCTCGTTCGACATCACCGTCGAACGCACCCCCTGGGGCGATGTCACCCTTTCCTTACGCCGATACAACCTGCAGCTCGAACTTGACCCCGCCGAAGCCGCCCGCATCTGCCAAGAAATCTGGACCGCACTGGGCCACGCCGCACAGGCACCGGGCCATCGCCCACAAGCTGGCAGTGGACAAGCCGCTTAGCCATATTTGGTTCCTGCGCTGGATCGGGCGGGTCTTGCACGATCATGGCGTCGCCGCCCTGCAGCAAGCGACGGCCGCCGTGGGGCGGGGCACAACGTTCGCTGCTACCGCCACTTTCAAGGGTAGGCAGCAATCTGTCAGTTGGTGCACCGACCGTGGGGTGATCCGGAGCTCGAAAGCGCGTGGTGCTGGGCGTATTGCAGTTAGCGGACTTGTCGTTTCGATGTTCCTCAAGGTCCATCTCGCGTCTGCAGGGCTGAGGCCGTCGCTGCCTAGCGTCCTTGCCGGTCAAGGAAATGATTCAAGAAATGAATGGGAAGGGTCTTATGTCCAATCACGATGACACCACCTCACACGAGCCAAGTGGTCAGAGTCGCCGAGGTTTCCTGCGCAACACCGCGTTGGCCGGTGCCGGCGCGGCGGTTGTAAGCATCGGTGGGTCCGTGCTCGGCGAATCGACGGCGTCCGCGGCGGGCGTGGAATCCAGCAGTAAGATCGGCTCCTGGAATCCGAATCCGACCGCGCTGCAGTTCACGCTCGCGGTCATGCCGGACACCCAGTTTCTGTACTGGGGCAGCCAGGACAGCATCAACCGGACGCCGCAGGAGGAGTCCTTCCGGTACATCATCAACAACAGCCGGGACGCCAACAACAACATCGTGTTCATGGCCCACCTCGGCGACCTGACGCAGGACGCCGACCCGCTCTCGTTCGCCCAGGTCGACAAGGCGTTCGCGCTGATGGACTCACACGGCGCCGCCTACAGCGTGCTGGCCGGCAACCACGACGTGACCGGCGACGACAGCCGCGGCGACACGCCCTACCTGCAGACCATGGGTCCGCAGCGGTTCACCAAGTCCAAGACCTTCGCCGGGTCCGACGCGACCGGCTACAACACCGCGCACATCTTCCAGGCGGCCGGCCGTTCTTGGTTGCTGCTGGCGATGGACTGGCGGACCACCGATCAGGGCTTCGCGTGGGCCAACAAGGTGATCAAGGCGCACCCGAAGATGCCGGTCATCCTCACCTCGCACGACATCGTCGGATCGGTCTACGACGACAACATCTTCCCGTACCCCTCCGGCGACCCGGACAACGACGCGGTGCTCTCCGGTCACGGCCAAACGGTCTGGGACAAACTGGTCAAAGACAACGACCAGATCTTCCTGACCATCAACGGCCACTACTGGCCACCCGGGCGAATGACTCAAAAAAACGCCGCCGGCAACGACGTCTACATGCACATCACCAACTACCAGAACCGCTACTTCGGCGGCGGCGGCATGATCCGGCTATACCACTTCGACCTGGTCCGCAAGACCATCGACGTCGAGACGATCAACCCGTGGATCCTCGCCCAGGCACCCCAGGCCCGCAACGAGTTGGAAGCCGAACTCGCCCGGATCACCGGCCCGGTCGACAACTTCTCCATCCCGATCGACTTCCAGCAGCGGTTCTCCAGCTTCATCCCGGTTCCGGTCCGACCCGCCCGGCCGGCCAACCGGGAGCTGGTGCCGGGCACACAGGCATACTGGCGCTTCGACAGGCTCGGCGTCCCCGGAACCTCGCTGTCCGCCGGCCAGAGGGTCCCCGACCTGTCGGGTAAGGGCAACGATCTGACGGTGGTGAGCGTGCCGGGCACCGCCGACGGCGCGCTGACCACCTCCGCCGAGCACCACACCGACCAGCCCGGGCACGCCAGCCTCAAGTTCATCGGTGGCCGCAATCCGGTCCACGGCTCGTACCTGACCACCGGGTCGAAGGCCCCACTGAACCGCGAAACCTTCACCAGCGGCTACACAATCGAGACGTTCGTGATGCTGCCGCTGGACTGGGACGCCGGCAACAACGGCAACGCATCGATCTTGAGCCGCCGGGGTCCGGCTGGCGCCGCCGGCAAGCACGGCAAGAACACCGACCCGAACGAACCTCTGGCGCAACTGAACATCACCAACAACAGCCGCGAGGCGCAGTTCAACCACTACCCGCTGAACGACACCTACCCGACAACCAACTGGAGCCAGGGCCTGGTCGAGCTCAGGTGGTGGCACCTGGCGGTGGTCAACGACGGCCACCTCACCAAGTTGTACATCGACGGCGCCCCGGTCGCCGACAACCCCCACCGCAAGTCGGTCGGCCTCACCTCGCTGGGGCTGCCCTGGCTGATGGGCGCCCACGAATACGCCGGCGCCATCGAGGTCGTGTTCCACGGCAGCGTCGGCGACACCCGCATCGTCAACCGTCCCCTACACCACAGTGAATTCCTCACCTGCAGGTAAAGCGCTCTCCACGGTCTCCCGCCTCTGGCTGACCCGCCGGAGGCGGGAGCACCAACACGATCCGGCGGTGTTAGGAACTTCGGTGCGGGGTGGGATCGCGCGCCCTGGACGCCACGACGAAGGTCTGCGGCGTAGCGGTGGCGATGCCGCAGGGGCACAGTTGGGCACCAAGGACTGGCCGGCAGCTGGCGCGACGCGGTCGAGCATGGCCGGTTCGCCGCGCCCTATTCCCGGGACTCGGCGATGAGCTTCGTGGACTACCGCGATGTTGCCGAGGTCGCTGCCCTGGCCTTGGCCGGCGACGACCTCGTCGACGGCGCCTTCGAACTCGCCGCTGGCGGCATGCTCACCCGCACCGAGATCGCGGCCATGATCAGCCGTCATGCGGGGCGCACCGTCCTCGCCGAGGACGTCGACCCGGACGTGGCCTTGGGCGGCATGCCCGCGGGTGCGATGCGGGACGGGCTGACCGCCATGTTCGCCGACTACACCGCCTACGGCTTCCGCGGCGGGAACAACCTCGTGCTGCGCACCGTCCTCGGGCGCGCCCCCCGCACCCTTGACAGCTACCTCGGCGAACTCGCCGAATCCGCCCCGACCACCTCGCCGAATCGTGTGGGTGCTCCCGCCTCCGGCGGGTCAGCCGGAGGCGGGAGACTCAATGCCGTGTGTCAGGCTGACGCGTGCGCCAACGCGGCCGGGTCGATAGCCGCAGGGTCGGGCGAGCCGATGTTGCGATGCTGGTTGCTGGCTGCTGCGAAGTCAAGGTCCTCGACCACGCCGACGACTGGTCGGCATCTCCACGGTTGCCTGAGCGCGTCACTGTTGCTGTTCCCCGTGGCCGCGCGCAACCCGACTGGCACATGCGCTGCAAGGGTGTGCGTTTTGTTGACTTTTTGTTCCCCAATCATCCGGTTGTTGTTTCCGGGGCGGTCACTGCGGGTTTCTAGTGTTTGGCGTGGTTCTTGCGGCATCCCGGCGGCGAGTGAACCAGTCTCCCCGTGGTGACGGCGGTGACCGATGTGGTGAGGATGTGCTGTGGTGGGTGTGCTGAGGTCGATTCCGGTGGTTGCGTTGGCGTTGGGTGTGATGGGTGTGGCGCCGTCCGCGGCTTTCGCCTCTGCCGCTGGTGCAGCGGTGAGGCCGGTGGTTTTTGCTGTTGCGCCGGCCGGGGCGTCCAAGCCGGATGACATCACGGTGATGGGCGGCGTCCTGTATGTGACGTATCAGAACAATGCGGGCAACGACGGGTCGCCGGCGGGTAGCCGGAGCACCGTGGTGGCCTTTGATGCCGCCGGCACGGTGAAGCAGACGTGGTCGGTCCCGGGCCGGGTCGATGGGTTGACCGCCGACCCACAGCACGGCAGGGTCTTCGCCACCGCCAACGAGGACCTGAACTCCAGCCTTTTCCTGATCACCCCGACGTCCAAGGGTTTGCAGCACTTGACGTTCAGCCCGGACCCGGCGCAGAAGGGTTCCGACGGGAGCAACGGCGGCACCGATTCGGTGTCCGTCGGGACCGATGGCACCGTCTACGTTGCGCACTCCAACCCCGACCCGAAACTGCCCGCCCCGAACAATCCCGCCGCGGTGTACAAAATGACCATCGCGGGTGCCTCGGCCACGTTGACGCCGTTGTTCAACGTCAACGACACCGCACCGGTGATGAACCCGGCGGCCGGCGCGCCCAGGAGTGCACCGCTGGGTCTGACCGATCCTGATTCCAACCGGATCATCGCCGGGTCGGGTGGGGACATGCTCATCCAGGATGCGCAGGCTGACAGCAAACTTGTCTTCGCCACGCACCTGTCGTCGGGCTCACCGAGCCTTGCGCAGCTGAATTTGGTGAACGCCGGCGGCAAGGCCGGCGGTCCGACACCGCAGTTGGATGACATCGAGCAGGTCACCGGCCCTGGAACGCTGTACATGGTGGATCAGAGCAGCGGCAACATCTACGCCATGGACACCGCGACGGTGACGCCGGGAACGTATTTCGTCTCCCAACCCAAGCCGTCCAAAGGGGACCTGCCCAATCGGGCCGATGTCGCCACGTTGGACATCCACACCGGAGTGGTCACCGACCTGCACACCGGGTTGATCTCGCCGAAGGGTTTGCTGTTCCTCCCCAAAGCAGCCACCACCCCCACCTCGACCGCCACGCCGGGTCCGACATCGGCTCCGGCAACGAGCACGCCGGTGGACATTCCGACGGCGGTACCGGCCGGCAGCGGTGGCCTGGGCACACCGACCAGCCCCGCGACGATCCGCACCGAGATCGGCGCCGCCCTCATCGGGCTGCTGTTGCTCGCCGCCGGCGTCGCCGGGTTGACTCGCCGCAGCCTACGACGACACTGAGCCCCCAGGCAACCTGCCAGACTTGGCTGTCCCTGACGGCGGCGATGATCGGGTGGTGCTGGCCATGGTGATGATCGGGCACAACCGGGCGGCACCCACCGACGCCGGCGCGCTGCCGGCCACCCTCACTTCCGCCCACCCCCCACGTCCACCACGCACGTCAGCAGGAACTCCGGGTTCCGGTCGGCGTCAGAACCCGCCACCGCGCTGCCGCGCCGCAGTTCCTCGTCGTCACCTTCCCGTGCGACCCGTGGTGCTCTAACGTCCGCTCCTTCGGTGGCTGCACCGTCGCGGGGGTTACCCCGGACAGTGGCAGCGGTGAGCATCGCCGCGGGGCAGCCCGCCGTACTGCATCTACCCGCCCTGAATGTCACCGCCGCAGTTGACCCGGTCGACAGTGTGCACGGCGTCCTGCAGGTCCCCGACGACATCTCCCGTGTCGGGTGGTGGCGACACAGCGTCCCACCCGGGTCACTCACCGGATCCACCGTCATCGACGGGCACATCGACTCCGCCGCCGCCGGCGCAGGGGCATTGTTCCACCTGGCCGAGCTCAAACCCGGCGAACCGATCACCATCAGCACCGCGACCGGCGCGGTGATCACCTACCGGGTGCAAGCCCGCCGCGTCTACCCCAAAGCCCAAGGCCTACCAGCAGACCTGTTCGCCCAAACCGGGCCCGCCCGGCTGGTCATCATCAGCTGCGGCGGCAACTTCAACACCAGCAACCGAAGCTACGACGACAACATCGTCATCTTCGCCACCGCACAAAGCCACTGACCGTCACGGCTACATCGGTGCCCTGCATCCACGTCGCCGCCGACGACGACGGGACGCTGCTGTGGCTGTCCAACCGGTCCAGCACCGCCCTCAGTTCGCCTTGGGCTACCTGCTACACCACAGCGCACCCGCCAACAAGATCACCGACCCCTGATCAGGGTCTACACCGGCGCCGCGGCCAACGCCCTCTTCCACGCCAAGAAGAGCGACTCACACGGCCCTGACCTGGTTGGGATCGCCCAGGCCGGAGTCGTGTACACCGGCGTGGTCAAGAAGATCGCCGAACACGGTGGCGAGGCTGCAGCCGACCAGGACGTCGCCCTCGTCGTGTCCGGAGCCCGCGTCACTCATCACGCCGTCAACGCCGCGCACGTGCGGGCCACCTCCATCACCCCAACGATCCTGGCCTTCTCGGCGTGAACCCCAACGCCCTGCAGGCAGTCCGCATCGAGCACACCCCGGAGCTCCCCGGCCTGTAGCACCACCCGACCCGTCGAAACATGTTGCAAAAGGCTGACGGCTGGCGTAGCCCCAACGCAGGCACAGGGCCCGTCGGGTGGAGGGGTGTTCGCGAAGTGTTCGCTTGCCGCGAGCGGCGCATGATGCGCACGATGGTCTGATGGCCAAGATCGTCGAACGTGTCGTTGTGTTCACGCAGGAAAACCACACCACCGACAACTACTTCTCCTGGATGCGGGCGTGGGGCGCGAACGTGGCTACCGGCTGGCCGAAGCAGCCGAACCCGCCCGCGCACGACCAGCCGCATTCCCGTGCTGCGTACGCGAAATGGCTTCACGCCCAAGCGAATGGCAATCCCACCTCCGCCGCGCACACGCAGTTCGACACCGACGCGGTGTTGCCGTACTACGCGTGGCTGGCCAAGACCGGGGCGTTCTGCGAGAACCACTGCTCCGGGTTCGGCACCAACTCCACCCCGAACCACCTCCTGATCATCGGCGGGCAGAGCCCCACGCTGCGTAACCCGCCACGCACCCAGGCCGACCCCGTGTGGGACATGCCTTCGGTGCCCGGGCACGCCGGCGACCATGGTCTGAGCTGGAAGGCCTACACCGGCTCGTCGTCCTACCCGGTGAATTTTTACCAGCAGCTGAAAGGCTCGCCGAACATCGTCCGGTCCGACGACATCGTCGCCGACGCTGCGAATGGCGCGCTGCCCGAGCTGTCGATGGTGTGGCATGACAGCCCCTACGACGAGCACCCCGTCGCCGACGTGAGCAAAGGCCAGGACAAGATCTGGCAGGCCGTCGACGCCATCGTCACCGCGGGGCTGTGGGACACCACCGTGTTCCTGCTGTCCTGGGACGACTGGGGCGGCTACGACGACCACATCGCCACTCCGAACGTG
>JAABVA010006616.1_pt1 | contig 10230 bp, 17 predicted proteins | sample 5560331 | NCBI WGS metagenome assembly JAABVA01 (sample SAMN12812661, study PRJNA571458) | rock metagenome | isolation source: Antarctica rocks | place: Antarctica: Victoria Land, Mt New Zealand sud | collected 2016-01-07 | reverse complement strand
GTGTATGCTTCGCTCGGGCCTTTGGGCACCAGCTGCTGCTGCAATTGTCGTTGTGGTGAATGCTATAGCAATGCCTATGCTGCGGTGGCCTTTGCTGTGGCACCAGCTGCTGTGATTGTTGTGGTGACTGTTATAGCGCCAGCATGTGGTGCTGCAGGTCCCTGGGCGTGCAAGGTCCTCAGGCCTATCCAGAATGTACTCGGTCCCATATTCAATAAGACCAATGGGGCTCTGCAGAAGCAGATTGACAACCTGCCACCCAGCGTATCAGCGTTCCTTGACCTGAAAACAAGTACGTCCCAAGCTGGCAGCTTTTCCAAACGATCTCACTTTGTTTCCTGTGCTGTGCCTTGCTTTTCAGGCCTGCCAGTTTCTGCCAACATTGCATATTGGGAGTGACCTTGTGTGTTGTTGGCGACATCTTTTCCTGTGTGGTCCATGTGCATAGGAGCGCTGGACTGCTCAGTACCTTGTGTCAAATAAATGCCAGATCAGCTGGCAGCTTTGCAGTCCCAAGATCTGCACAAACACCAGATATCCAGTCTCTTCTCAGCTCTTTCCAGAGAGTCAATGTGGTCTGCAAAGCGTGCTATGTTGGTCTGCTTTTTGTTCTGGTTTTCAGCTAGCATCTGTGGCTGCGCAGCAACCGATGGTGAAGGTGGTGAGGAAGAGGGTGATGAAGAGCAAGGGGGTGACGGCGGCAAGAAGGAGAAGAAGGAGAAGGGTCAGAAGCACCAGTCAGAGGGCACCCCAGAGAGGGGTATGCTCAGGGCTCCAGGACAAGGTCAGCAGATGCGCCCACGTACAAACGTACAGAGCGCTAATGGGTACTCTGACTACAGCCCTCCTCAGCAATACCAGACCCCACAGTATGTTTCACAGCCCCAACAGTTTGTAGACCACTCACCCATTGAGCACACTACATACCGAAGCCCTGAGGCCCTCACTCGTCACCCGAGTATCAACATGGACTGGCAGACTCTGAGCGTGCCAAAGTGATTGTGCACCTGGAAGAATGTTGGAGTCTTCTGGATTGGATGATGCGCCTTTGCAACTCAGGATGTGTGATCAGCAGGAAGTAATGTACAAGTGCAGTGTCTTTGGTTCCAGCTTGAGTCTGGCAGCCAAACGAACTCCCACTTTGGACATTTGTTTTGGACACATTTGTGTCGACATTTGGAATGTGCCAGCTTTGCAAGCTTGCCCTGCCCTGGAGCCTGCCCTGGTCAATAAGAGCTACAACTTGATGCAAGTAATGCATGCTGAAGTCACAATGCATGAGGGCATTGATATTGAGGCCCTTTTCTGAATAATTGTTGATGGAGGACTTGCTCCTGCACAGATTTGCGTTGCGTCCCCAGCTTGTTTTGGTATTACATTTGCGTCCCAGGACTGCTCCCCAGTTTTGTCTAAGTTCTGTGTGCACGTACAAACATTACAGGTCTGCCCAGACTTTTTATGTTCTCACACAGCATAAAAGCTGAATAACAGTTCATTGATGATGCTCATGCACAGGTCGATGTTATTGTCACAGTTGATCAGCAGGAAACGTTGCGTATGTCAAGTTGGCATGGCTCATGTAAATATATACAGTGTTGTCAACCATTTATGCAAAGCACGTAATCTGTTGACATGACCATAGCATCACTGTTGTGAACAAGTCTGCGCAAGGCATGGTGTTGCCAACAGGCAAGTGTACAGGCAGATGAGCCCAGCACAAACACTCACCACGGTTGAGTGGGTTAAAGACCCTTGACCATGCAAAACAGCACACACCAGCAAGATTCCAGCATCTGTATTATCACCTTGTGCTTGGGAAACAGCAACAGTTGATGCAATAGAGCCTCAAGACAAAAGGCCAAAAAAAGGAGGGCAAATGAAGATGATACCATCAACACGCCAGAGGCCAGTAGGTCAGAACATTCGTTTGACACTGTGCACACTCAAGAGCTGAAACATAACACACAATTCCTTTGAAGACTAAGCAGCCAGCATAGCACACTGCACAAGAGGAAACCTAACCAAAAAAGGCAAGCATACAACACTCTGAGACGTAAAGCAGCACAAACACGCTCTTTAAAAGACGTTTGTTCGTCGCCTCCCTTTGCCAAGCATCATCTCCTTGGCTTCGTTCACTTTGGTAGCCAGAAAGCTGCTTCCACCAGAGTCGGGATGGTTTGCAATCATGATTTTCCGATGAGCGTCCTTCACTTTGTCTGGAGTTGCAGACTCTCGCAGGCCAAGAATGAGAGCAGCCTCACGCTTTGTCATTTCAGGCTGAAAACCTCCCTGAACAGCAAGTGATCCTGTCACCAAGATGTACAGGCTGAAATGCTAGAAAGGCTTTGCATGCATGCCCAGCCTGACAAAAATTTGAAAGTTTGGCAGACAGAGAACTTAGTGTTGCCCAGGCAAAAAATGCACACTAGGTCATAGTATGAGCTACCTTGTAAAAAGTGCGGCCAATTGCAGAGCCCGCTTGCCACTTAGAGCCTACTTGAATGAGTGCCCTGCCCGCATATGCGGCAGCGCCTATGGCCAAACCTGCTACCAACGGGGTGGTCTGCGCAGTTTGCAGTCGCATTGAGCGCAGTGAACCGAAGGATGCAGAACTTCTTGAGTTGCTACAGGCCTCAGCAGCAAAGCAAATCAAAAGCGCAAATTGGAAGCTCACCATTCACAACTTGTCGCAGGAATTGACAGCTTGCGTAAGCAGTAATGAGGCGACCGTGAAGCTAATCAGAGTGGCGCCGCGAATTGTGTGTCTGTGGATCCTACGCGGTTGTTGCGATATGCACACGAAGGACGAGATCAGCTTGATGCTGAAGCCTCGCTGCAGTCCTGAACAGTGGAAGCTTCGCCTAACGCATCAGACGCACGTCGCACGCTGGTGCCGTATGCGCATTCCGTAGCACGTATGCGCAACCTTATGGTCTGTGTTTGACCCGCGTCATGCGATCACTGATGCGCTCATCTGCCGCGCAGACGTGCATCTAGCTCGCATATTACCAGCAGGCATCCTCGAAGCGAGTCATTGGGACTAGAAGTCCAGCTCTCATTTCCTCAGGAGCTTGATCGGGAGATCGCAAACCCGCTACTGCTGACGTCGTCCCTTTCCTGCGCTGGGGCTGACACACCTCCGGTCAGTCGGCCTCTGTTAGCGCACAGCCCGCAGACTGTCTTGCGACTTTAGGGACGCTTGCTCCTGAGGGAGGCATGCCCAAGGATGCGCTCGAGGGGCTAGTGTCGACAAAAGTCGAGGAAGGTATGCATCTGACATAGGACTATGCACGGGGTAACCCCGCACGGGGTAACTTCACAAAGCTTGCTGCTCTCGCGTTCCACCAAAATTGGCTCCCCTTGGGTCTGACTCAAGTTTGGCTCCTCAAGTATGCACTGTTGCTGCCTATGCAGCCTTTATTTTTCGGATGAAGCAAGCAGCAATGCAAAGATGCAAACAGCAGGCCAAGGCATACGCTGAGTGCTGCAAGACAAGGTCAATCTCCATTGCATGGGCATGCCGTCAGCAGTTTGGCGAACTAAACAGCTGCGTTGCGCTACAGTAAGTACTCTGGTGTGCTGCAGCGTTACTGCACAAGCCTACAACATGCAGACAGTATTATGCTTCATGGATCCTGAGCTTTGCTTTGCTGCAGTACTGGGGACAAAACACTGAATGAGCTGAAAACACGGTGGGTTGCTGCTGGGCGGCCAGAACTGCCTGACTGGGAGGCTCTCTTTGATGGCCTGTGATAGTTGCTTGTCATGAGCAGACTCCTGGCAGAAATCATAGTACAGCATGCATGCTATGCCTGTCTGCATGGGGTGAATGCTGCACTTGTCCTCACAGCATCACCAGCAGCAAATGATGTGGTCTTGTCAAGAGAGTGTCATTGCAAATATGGATTCTGGACTGCCCTGAAGTTATCAGCTGCCTTGCTAATGTACATGTTGTTGCCAGCCTCTACTTTACTGATTTTAACTCCAACCTGCAAGCACAGTGCCAGTTATGCTTCAACGACCAACATTGATGAAGATGATTGCTTAGGTGTTATACCCTTTTTGTCTCTTTAATGTGGGCATATCTAGTCAGCTGTCTGTTCAGCTGGCAACACTCATGATTCATTCATTTGATTGTTGTTTACCATAGCAGCAATACAAAGTTCTGATTGTAACATACTGAGAGCTTGGAAAACAGCTGACCTGACACTATGGTCAAGCATACAAGTAAAGTCACTGCTTGCTGCAAAGCACTACAAGGCTTAAAGGCTAGGGCTGCATCTGGGCAGCTCTAATACTGGTACAGGTAATTTGCCTGAGCATATGGTGACTGCCCAGGTGTACTGTATGTATGCCAACAACACACTTCTGCCTAAAGAAGGACTGTCTTGCCTCAGCAGAGTTGAACGCTGCAATATGCAGGCAATAGCCTTTACGTGTTTCACTGCGAGATGACAGGTTTTGTGGCCTTCCTCTTGCCCTTTTTCTGAACAGGCTCTACTGCGTCCCCAGTGTCATCGACAGTGTTGGCAGCTGCCTCTGCTTGCAGGTATGAGAGAGCTAAAAGGTAATGATCAAGCTACCAGCAATGCTTATATGAACAAGAATGCCAGCTCACCTTGTCTTTGTTCCCAGATTCAGCAGCTGCCTCTGCTGCTGCTGCTTTTTGCTTCTTTCCAGTGCCTGCAATATAGGCAAAATCCCATGTCACGCTACAGTTGAAACTTGACCCTCGACAAACCACTGACAGTCAATCACCTGGCGGTCTTCCTCTGGGCCGTTTGCCTTCTTGTCCGGGTTCTGCAGCCTTAGACGGCTCAGGTGCAGTCTGATCTTTGTCACCTACAGCCTCCTCAGTGGGAGCCTTGGCAGGACGACCAAGCTTCTTTGGTATAGTCTCGCTGCTCTTTTCAGTCAGATCTTCAGCAGGCTTAAGTTTGCTCTTCGTCGCAGGTTTTTGTCAGAAGACTTCACCATGGTTGTAGTGATCTGAGGTGATGCTCGCTTTTTGTGCAGAAGAGAAAGCGACCAGCTGCTCAAGCTTTATTCGCTCGTGTGCTGGCAAGCAAAGGATCTTGTTCAACGGTCACTTTCGGAAGCACTGCCTCGTCGTAGCTGTGCTTTATTCAGGTCAAACACAGCAATGGGTTTGGTCACATCACCTGGGGGGAGGTGCATTTGAATGGTGAAGTCCACATGCATGGAATCCCAGCATGACCATTTCGTCGGTGCTGTTCTCATGTGAAGGGCATTGCTGGAATGCTGCACAGCTTCTGGGACACCTGTTGGGTTGTATGCATGATGCGGTGAATTATTGGTGCTTTCAGGACTGCAATTTCAGGCTGCTGTATTTTGTTCTAGCATGTCAAGATTGCCAAAATGTAGGCATGCTTCAGAATAGCACTTGCAGGGTCCAGTCTCTTCTGGGCCCCACCACTCTGAAACATATCTTATGCATGGCATCTGAATTTGGATGTGTCAGTCAACACAACTTTACAAGCAGCAGGCTCAAGTTCTTTTTGCATGATGCTTGTCAGTTGATTGTTGCAGAGGCATGTTGGCCTCGCTGCAGTCTATATCCTCAGATGCGTTCAGGGAGTGGGATCCCAGCATGGCTTCGGCAGGGGTCACTAGGGGTGGGGTTAACCCCGCCGGGGGTTGCCAGTCAATGTGTCAATGGGTCCAACTTGATTGCGGACTGTCTGCGGCAGGCCCTCTATATACATCTGGCATGCAATCACTGTGGTGAACAACATCTTGATCAGTCGACTTGCAGATACACAGCAAAATACAGCGGCAATTTGAACGTGATTGCAAAAACATGGACCAGGCTTTAGAGCAGGTTTCTCTGTCCTGGTCTGCTTGTGTTGGCATAGCATCAGCTCTGCTGTTGCTAGTGTGCTTGTGGAAGTTAGCGACCAGCGAAGCCGTTCCTTCGTTGTCGGTCGACTTGTCAGAAGGTGATCAGTCTGCCCATGCTTGATAGCAGGTGATGCTATCGATGGTGCTTATCAATGTCTGTAATTGTAGCCGAAGCTCAGGATGCTATCACAGCAGACAAGTACACCCCGACTAGGCAATCAGCTGCAGACCAAATACCCTGTTATGACCCTGGAAATATGCAGTTGCTGGGACACCTTCCAGCCATGACCTCCTCCCAGGCAAGCAATTGGTCCTTGCATATCTGACATGGATCGTCAGGCACATCAATTGGACCAGCATCAGCAATTTCCAGCTTGTGTAGGTGAAGCACATAGTTGATGATGCACAGAAGGCCGCTCAGGTAACGATTGTTTCTGTCAGTATACTGCTCATTGTTATTGCGCTTGTAGCAGCAGTGACTGCAGTACACAACATGCACATGCTGTCAACTGTCCACAAATCACTGTCAGCTGCCCTTTTAACGATAGCTGCTGTGTCATAGGAATGGAAGCACTCCAGCTTCACACAGCGAAGATTGCTGCTGAAAGCTATTCTGAAATACACAGTTGAGCATCAACAAGAAATCTGCAGGTAACGGTATGCGCACCATGCAGCTTCCCTATAGACATGCAACACGGCTGGACAGCAACGCACATGAGTATCAACAGGCTCTGAGAGTGGCTGCAGTCTACAGAGTGTCATCAAGGGACTCCGGTAAGACAGCTGTTGATGCTGTGTTGGGCGAGGTCATGGTGACATGTGAAAAGATCTGGTGGCTGGTCAAGCATGGTCAGAAATGGCTCAAACCAGAATACAGATCTGCTGGCATCATGGTAAGCATCTTGCTGCCAATAAGCTTGTCTTGTTTGTATGAGTACAGCTACAGCATTATATGTCTGAAGTCCTTGGGCTCTGGCACCGTTGATAGTAAGCAGATGTCACTTGTGAAGCAGTGTCACCATTGCCATGCCGTCAATGATCATGTATGCAGCAGCATCAACTGTACATGTGCATGCTGAGGCACTTCCCACTTTGACCCCGTCTTGTCGAGAAGCGATTTGCTGTTGCCTGCACTAACACTGCGAACTGTACTAACATTGCAAGCTATTTTGCCTGCAGATGTTCTACAAGTCAGCAAGAGTGGAGTACCATCCAGTAGGAGTGGTACGCCTCCAGACTGATGTGCTGCATCACTCATTGTGTATGGGTCTGCACTGCATCTTTGACATGCTTTTGTCACACAGGTTGACATGCAATCACGGCCATGCATTTGCTATACAATGACAGGTATTACCGCATTGAACCTGACAGCATCCTTGCATGCGTGCAGGTCGGAGCTATAGTTCCATGGAACTACCCCTTTCACAATGTGTTCAACCCTCTTTCAGCGGCAGTATATGCTGGCAATGCTATTGTGATCAAGGTAGCTCCAAGCCTGTCTTTAGGGCTACTGGCATGACAATCATTTTAGCATCGTGGTCATACTGCTGACACATCTTGACATGTGGCATGTGTTGGTTCAAGCTTAAACTCAGATGTGGTTCCTTTGCTCAGGTATCAGAACACGCGTCTTGGTCTTCCTTGTACTACGGCCGTATCATCAAGGCTGCTCTCAAGTCTGTTGGTAAGCACCACCGCCACCACCCTGACTTCAGCTGCTACCAAGTCTCCATTCATTGCTCTGCTGGTTGCTGTGCATTTCAGCAGTCATGCCATTGTGTATAGAAGCATGCTTCTGCTGGCATAGCATGCTTTGCAGATTCTATGTCTCTCTGCAACATGCACTCCAGCAAGACCACATGCTGGCAACCGACAATTCATTGTATCTAGTTCATTTCAGATGACTGATAAGCTTTGCTCTGGGTGCAGGAGCGCCTGAGAACCTGGTGCAGATTGTTACAGGCTATGCAGAAGCTGGCAATGCCCTGGTCACGTCAGGTGTCGACAAGCTCATCTTTGTTGGCTCTACCGAAATTGGCAAGAAGGTCATGCAAGCGGCGGCACAGAACCTCACCCCTGTCGTGCTGGAGCTAGGGGGCAAAGATGCCTTCATTGTCTGTGATGATGCTAACCTCAGTGAGGTGTGTCACGCTTGCTGTGCTTTGCCACATCATACACGACTTATCTCTGAGCAGCCATCACAGAGTTGGCCTGCTCAGCAAGAAGCTAGCAGGATTCTGTTTCACCCCTCCAGTGCATGCTAGCATGACAGAGCACGCCAGCATGAGCATGTCTGAGTATTCTGGCCCTTCAGCTTATCAGCTGTGGTTGCTTCACATATAAGTGGGGATCATGCTACTCATCAAGCCTATTCAGAAATCATTTGTACTGGCCTTGCACTCACAGTGCTCAACAGCTGTAAACATCTGGGCAGCGTGGATCAAGTTACCTCATTGCAGGTTGATTCAACATGTTACAACCTGTGCACAAAGCTTCCTGACACCTTCATGTACAACATGCTCACACACTCTTGCACTGCTGCTGCAGACAATACCTGTGGCCATGAAGGGAGCCTTCTTCAGCTGCGGTCAGAACTGTGCAGGAGCTGAACGCTTCTTTGTGCAAGCAGCTGTATATGACAGCTTCGTCACGCAAGTGGCAGAGCTCACTAACAAGATCAGACAAGGGCCTGCTGTTGGGGGCGGCATAGTGGACTGTGGGGCCATGTGCATGCCTGGCCTGGCAGAGAAAGTGGCTGAACTAGTAGATGATGCTGTACAGCATGGAGCCAAGGTAAGCTTTATTTACCATACAGTAGTTACACTACATTACAGCATGGAGCCAAGGTAAGCCTTATGTACTGTACAGTAGTTACACTACAGTACAGCATGGAGCCAAGGTAAGCCTTATATACCTTACAGTAGTCACAGTACAGTACAGCATGGAGCCAAGGCAAGACAAAGGTGCATTTGACTTGCTTTGTTGCAGTCACAAGGGCGCCCCAGGCTGAAGCAATGTGCAAAATGCAAATGCTGGAGGTGTCGTGCAAGCCTTCTCAATCCAGCTAGCAAGTGTTGCTTTGTCATACGTGACATAAACTGTACGCAGACTGCATAAAGCATGGATTACTTATCATGCATTGCTTTTTGGTTGCATGCTTCATTGCAAAGTTCAGTCAGATGTAAAGTTGTTCATGTGTACAGGTTCTTGCCGGAGGCCATGTTGTGCAGCACCCAGCTGGGGGCCAGTTCTTTGCGCCCACAGTTCTGGTAGACATCACACCAGACATGCGCATATGGAGGTGAGCATATGCCTGTTACACTCTACCGTCGTATGCTCCACATTGTGCAAGTTTCTGGATTTATGGCTGCTGACAGCTGCAGAGCACCTGACTGGTCGCGCACCTGTGCTGCACACGGACGCCTGCTGTCTGGTGTGGTATTTCTGCACTGCAGCCGTCACGCATCCAGCGCATGTCTGCTTACATGCTGACTACAGCTCAACATCCGGAGTCTGTCTGGGCTCATTAAACTGTGAAGTGTGCACTGCTGCAGCCTGATCATCGACTGCTGGTCATGCATTGCAGGGAGGAAGTGTTTGGACCAGTGCTTGCAGTTGTCAAGTACCACACAGATGCTGAGGCCATTGCCCTGGCCAATGATTCCCCCTTTGGGCTGGGCTCTACTGTCTTCTCCAGCAGCAAGTCCCGTGCTAATGCCATCGCTCACCAGTTACAGGTGCATGTCCTTGCTGATCTTCTCATGCAAAGTGCATCAGCAGCCATTTTCTGTGCTTTTGTACATATCAAAGGAGCCACAGGCACAATAGGTGGTCCATGGGGACATATGGGGACGGGTGATCTCAATGCCATTCATGAGAGTTGTGACTCAGCCCATGTGCATGTGGATCCCATGCTTGACGCAGGTTGCTGCTACCTGTCAAGGTGACAAGCAGTTAGCACATTTCCAGCATACAGTATGATACACAGTGTCTGACACCAGAGCCCCACTTGTGGCATCCAGGCTGGGATGACCAGCATCAACGACTTTGGCAGCACCTACATGTGTCAGTCTCTGCCTTTTGGAGGAGTCAAGGACAGTGGCTTTGATCGTTTTGCTGGAATAGAGGGGCTGCGGGGTCTGTGTGTGCCAAAAGCTGTCTGTCAAGACAGGTAAGAGCCCATAACCAACATGCATACAGACAGGAAGGTGAGTCAGCTGTTCTGACTGTACCTTGCTGTGGTGCTCATGATACCTCTGTTGTAGCAGGCATTTTGCAATGGTATCAGCCTAGGCGTGAACTCGATCAGATGCTGCCCGTGTCATCAGCTCAATTACAGAAGGTGATGCTGCGTGTCGAGAGTGTTTG
>JAABVA010006614.1_pt1 | contig 10232 bp, 8 predicted proteins | sample 5560331 | NCBI WGS metagenome assembly JAABVA01 (sample SAMN12812661, study PRJNA571458) | rock metagenome | isolation source: Antarctica rocks | place: Antarctica: Victoria Land, Mt New Zealand sud | collected 2016-01-07 | reverse complement strand
CGAGACGTGGGAAGGAAAAGGTCAGCCCAAAGGAAGGCCGACGTGAGAGGAGGAGGCGTGCGAGAGACGCAGAGAACGTGCGTGAGGGATGGAAACGCATCTGAAAACTCCATTTCTGATACGTCACAGGAGAAAGAAGAGAACAGCTACAATAGCAACAAAATGAGACAGGTACATAAACGGCACTCGTTCCGTTTGTTGTGAAAGCCTCCTTTCTGAATGACAACCGACACAGGAAACAAAATAAGCATACCCGAAAACGAATGAAAAAGCTATTATCCAGGTAGCCAAATTTTAGGTGAAATGGAGGACGAAAATACGTTATATACTCGTTGTAAGATAAATATTTAGGTGAGATATCGCGGCTAGAGGTAGTAGCAAGGGCGTTCTCTGGCAGATACTCTTGTTCACCATTTGTAAGCTTTATAGAGTATTCCCTTGTGGCTGCCCTGGAAGCTTTTGAAATACCCTGAATCTCCTGCCTCTACCCATTGACTAATGCCTAACTTCCACGTACAATTGTAATACGACAGGCTGTTGACCGCTCCTCGCGGCGAAGAACCTGGGCGACAGGGATGTAACAATCTATCAGTATAGGCAAGTTGTATCGGCTATTTCTGACGAGTAGCTAGACCACGAAGGAGAACGACTGTGGGGATGTTACGTATAATGTCACGACGCGGCGATGATCGTCTCAATTGGGACGGACAAAAGGCTCTGACAGGCGACGCTGAAGCGGTTGCTGCAGTCCGTGAAGCCGAGCGTATTTTCGCACAAGAGCGTGCGAAGGGCGCAACCGCATTCCGCGTTGTGCCGGGTAAACCAGTAGAGCGCATTGAACACTTCGACGCAACTGCTGAGCAGATCGTCATGGTTCCGCGAGTCGTCGGGGGATGAATCTGATCTCTCAGGTGCTTACCGCCCTGGGTTGGATCGTTATCGCTCTTGCCATCTCTCCCATGCTATGGCTGATTTTTCAACCATATCTTAAGGGATGGTCCCGTGCTGAACGGCGAGCCATAGACCTCTTGCGCGATCTCTTGACGCCCGAACAGGTGCATCAGCTTCTCTGGCGTGGGTATCTTGAAATACCCAGCCCTACAGAGCCACGCCGTGTCTATCGTGTGCCGCGTGTCAATGGCTACGTTCAGGTTGTGGAAAACGGGCGAGCGATTATGCGATTGTGCTTGCAGCCAGTTGAATACCTGCCCGATGCCGATATTGTTGTGCTGCACAAGTTGATGATCGAAGCCAATGAAGAGCTGTATCTTCAAAAGGCGAACAAGTATCTTTGTATCGAATAAATGCTATATGCAATGTACGGGCCTGATTTATCACGCCCTATCTCTGTAGGGCCTCGATTCATCACGCCCTTATCGCTACATACGTTGGGGTCAGGGCGTTTATGAATAATGGCACCTACTCGTCCTCTTCCGCTTCTCCCACTTGTATGATTTCGAGATGTCCATTCTGTCGTATGCATGCATGTGGTCCCTCATCGAGCGGTGTATGGCAGAGTGGACATACAGGACGACCCGACACGACTACTTGTGCAATGGTACTAGATAGGTGCTGAGCCTGACGATGGGTGAAAAGAAACGAGATTGCGTGTTCTTCATCCATAAACACCTGTGGCTCATCACGCTCCATCACAATTTGTAGCGGCGTGGCGTTCAACAAAAATTGTGTTGAGTGCTGATCATAGTTGATCTGTATCTGCCCCACTTGAAATTCGTAGGTAGGGTGCGTGGGAAAGTCTGATGGCATTCCTGCCGCTATCGGACGACTTCCCGTCTGAGCCTCTGTACGCAACACCTGTCCCTCGGTTATTTGTGCTAAAAAGCGATCAAGCGCGAGTGACAGACTGTTGAGTTGCTCCTTCTCCAGCCACATCACGGCGGAATTATGCTCCGCTTGTACAAAGATACGGAAGCGACGCTGCCCCGGTTGCCCGACTGACTCGGCACCTAGAATGTCCGCAACACCAAATTCTCGACTCATTGAATTCCTCTCTCTCTGTTTCCTCGTCTTTATAATGAAAACAAATGCTACCCTCTATTCTATTCTATTTGTTGTATGCGGATGTATACGAACATAGCACACAACCCAATTTCGTAGAGACCACATTTATGGCGTCCGAGGCGCAATAAATTGCGCGAAATCCCTGCTAATCCCCTTTATAAGCATATAAGAACCAATCTCGCGTGATAAATCACGCCCCGGACGCCATAAATGTGGTCCCTACGAAGAATTTATTATGTTAAAGATTGTGAGCCACATATGCTCTAATATCCTCGCTCCGCTTCGTAGCGATTGCGTAACTCTTGCCCGTTGCGGAAGCGGCGCAGATTATCGGCGAAGAGTTCGGTCAGGCGTGTATCGTAGTTGACGCTGATACCCGAAATATGCGGGGTCAATATTACGTTGGGCATGGTGTACAGGGGGCTATTTGCTGGCAATGGCTCCTCTTCTGTAACATCGAGACCCGCACCTGCAATCCAACCTTCTTTAAGGGCACGGATGAGTACCTGCTCGTCGAGAACGCGTCCGCGTGCCACGTTTACAAGATAGGTGTTGGGTCGCATCGCCCGTAGCTCGGCTTCGCCGATCAAATGATCTGTCTCTTGCGTGAGAGGAACCGAGATAATCACATAGTCGCTTTTGCCCAGCATTTCGTGGAGTTGTGCCATTTCGTAGAGTGCATCGACATCGGGATCATGTTCGCCCGCATGTACTGTGCGCCGTGTTGCGACAACATGCATTCCGAATGCGCGTCCCAACTGTGCCACACGTCGCCCAATACTGCCGAGACCGATAATACCGAGCGTCTGACCAGCTAATTCGCGCCCTCCCAGTTTATACCAGTGTACGCTGCGCGGCCATATATGGCGGTCTTGTAGGCGTACCATCTCAGACCATGTGCGGTTGAACATCAACATGCTACCCAGCACATACTCGCCGATAGGGATCGTATTGATGCCGACCGCTGTTGTCACCGTAATACCACTTTCCGCATCCAGAATACCTGTTGGTAGCAGGCTATCGACGCCCGCCGCCGAACACTGTAGCCAGCGCAGTCGCTTCGTGAGTGTGCGCCAATTCTCTGGCACCCAGTAGGAGCAGAGTACATCGGCCTCCTGTAACCTCGTCAGGAACTCATCGTTGCTTGTGATACATACGACATCGGCGTCTGCAGCTTCGCGCAACGTCTCCAATGAGGCTGGCGAAAACTGAAATGTACTGATAACGTTCAAACTCTCGGTCATGAGGCTCTCCTTATAGTTATGCGTTGTCTCTCAGTCTATCCGAATCGCGACCACATGGCAAGCCTCTGGTCCCTACGAAAAATGGCGCATGGTGCCGATAGTACAAGGTAGGTAGGCAAGACGCATGTAGGGGTCTAATTCATTACACCCTGGAAGCGCATTCATTGATAGAGGAAGAGTCGTATGGCAGTAAAGAACAATACAGCGCGAAGTGACGCGAATGGATTCCGTACACAGACGATACAGAATGCACATCTAAGTTGGAAAGACCTCACTCCAAAACGTACACGTTCAGGTCAAAGCATGCGCCGTAAGATTCTTACGGGAATGAGTGTGCTGTTTCTCATCACCCTCACCTTTGCCGCCCTCCGTGTGGGTTCGGTTGTGAGTGGCTCTGACGATTCACTACGAATTCGGATTGGGAGTCAACAAGGAGCAACCCTTGACTTGCGTCAGGTGCAGTCTTCTCCGATTAGCCAATATTTATTGGGCACAAACATCTTTCCCCTTGTCAACACCAATTCAGAAGATGGTGTGAGCAAAGGCTTCATGAAATCCTATACGCCGTTTGTGAGTAGCAATTTACGTGACATGCATGTCAAACTCCTGCGCTACCCAGGTGGTAACTGGGGCGAGGACCATGTATTGTCACACTCACAACTCGACGACTTTAGCCGTATGCTCATACAAACGGGCAGCGATGGCATGTTGCAGGCACACATCACGGGTCCGGTTGACGGCAAGCCAACACAACTCATAACCAGTGTGGCGAGTGGTGCCACCTTTGCTGGTTCGTGGGTTGATTACATGAACAATCCGCATAGTTCGCAGCGCACAGACCAGAACGCGCCCTTTCATCCTGTCAAGTTCTGGACAGTGGGCAACGAGCCGGATCAACTACAACCGCATATGCAGAAGAAATTAACGGTTGAGCAGTACGTCAATATCTTTATCCAATACTCCATCGCCATGCACCAGAACGACCGCTCCATCAAGGTGTTCGGACCCGAAATAAGCCAGTTTTATGGCGTCGGGGCGGGACCCTTCGACGACAAGGGCGAGGCGTGGATGGAAGGCTTTCTCAGGGGGGTCGGCGATTATGAAAGGACGCATACACTGCCCTTTCACTTGCTCGATGGCGTCTCGATTCACCGCTATCAGTTCAACAATACCAATCAAGCTCCCGCTATGTTGATGAGTGGTACCGATGAGTGGAACTACCTCTTGCCGCCCTTGCATTCGCTTATCAAGCAAGACATTGGGCGTGACCTGCCAGTTGGTGTCACCGAAATCAACACCAACCCTAGCCAATATGAGCCACCTTCAAAGGGACAAGCTGCTCTCTGGTGGGCCGATACACTGGGCACATTGATGAACCAGCAGGTGGACTATGTAGGCTTTTTCTCGGTAGCGGCAGACGTGCCACATCCCTATCCAATGTTCGATGCCAACGGTACGCAACTTACGGCGATGGGGCGTGTGATGCAGCTTTTCTCACACTTGCAGAGAAATCTTGTGCCGCTCTCGATTCAGCGCGACCCCGTTAGCGTTTACGCTACCGAAGACGGCACACGACAGACGTTGAGCCTGTTATTCATCAACAAATCGTATGACGCGCAGATTGCTCAAATTCAGCCCACGAGCCAGATTCCATTCTTGCAATATTGGCCGTCTCAGGACGTGCATCTCGCGCCTAACAGTATGGTCGTCCTCACGTTGCATCGTGGACAGCCCGACGCATCACACGCCTACAGCCTTGCCGCACAAACGCTGGATCAGGCGCAATCGCCGCCACTTGTCGAAACCGTGTGCGGGCATAGCCGCGACCCATTGTCATCGTATATCCCATGCTAATAAGAGAGAGGGAGAAACAGTGGTTTTAACCATTCTCGTACCACTACTAGAAGCTCTGTACCTGCTCATCATTCTCTTTATGACCGCGCAGGCCATCTTCAACATACGTCTGCGTCTCTTCATCTGGGAGTCGCCGGAACACGCATGGCTCAACCATGCCCCTACCGTCTATCACGACCCCTATTTGACCTTTACGATTATGCTACCTGCACGTCACGAAGAAGATGTGTACCGCGAAACTCTTCAAAAGGTCTATGACCTCAACTATCCGAAAGAGCTGCTACAGATTATCGCAATTTGTAGCGACGACGATACAGGCACGATAGCCGAGGCACAGGCCAAGATTGATGAACTGGGCGACCCGAATGTACAATTGCTTATCTACAACAATAAGCCGACGAGCAAGCCACGTGGCTTGAACCATGCATTACAGGTCTCGCGCGGTGATGTCGTTACCATCTTTGATGCCGAAGATGAGCCACACCCCGACATCTTGAACATCATCAACACAACAATGCTCAACGAGGATGTCGATGTGGTGCAGAGTGGTGTGCAGTTGATGAATCACAACACCAAATGGTTTTGTTTCCTCAACGTGCTGGAATACTTCTTCTGGTTCAAATCGTCGATGCACTTCTTCGCGCGTATCGGTATCACGCCGCTTGGTGGCAATACTGTTTTTGTGCGGCGCGAGTTGATGGAGCAACTTGGTGGCTGGGACGAAACGTTGTTGACCGAAGATGCCGACCTCGGTATCCGTCTGAGCCTCTCGAATGCTCGCATCCGCATTATCTATGATGATGAGTTCGTGACCCGTGAAGAGACGCCCAATACGATAGAGCAGTTTATCAAGCAGCGCACACGGTGGAATCAGGGCTTTATCCAGATTTTATTCAAAAAAGAATGGATGAAGCTCGAAACGCCTACACGCCGCTTGCTGGCCCTCTACGTCTTGATTTTGCCAGAGGTGCAGGCGTTCCTGGCTCTGCTCATTCCAGTCTCTATCCTGATGTTTTTCTTTGTCGCGCTCCCGCTCTGGCTTGCCATGCTGACCTACTTACCGCTCTATTGCTTTATCCTGGCCGCTTTTATCGACCTTGCGGGCTTACATGAGTTCTTGAAGGCACATCAGCGCAAGTGGAGCTGGCGTGAGGCCGCGCTAATGATGGTGGCCTTTTTCCCGTATCAGTTCTTACTCGGCCTCGGAGCCATTCGTGCGGTCTATCGCTATGTCAAGGGCACGACGAACTGGGAGAAAACCGCGCATATTGGACAGCATCGCGGCAAGGTCGTATTGTAGGGGTCTAATTCATTACACTCTGGTCGCCCATCACAAGCCGTTTCAGGATGTAATGAATTAGACCTCTACAGACCTCCATGATAAGAAATGAGTAACATCCTATGAATGCATCAAAAGAGAAGCAAGCACCGGAGGAACACGATAACATTTCGTCTGTACGCCTACCCTCATTAGGCAAGGCAGGCTTTGGCATCGACACCTCTGACAATACGTTGAGATTGGTGCAGCATGCGAAGCGGAAAATTCGCTTCCAGGCAATACCAGAACGCGAGGGTGACAACCTCATTCTGTATCGCACACAGAACTTTTTTTTGCGAACCGCCTACCGCTCCGCGCAAGGTGCGGATGTGTTGCGAGAACTGAGGGGTACTACCACCGAAATATTGCAACAGGAGCAACAGGCCACTACCAGCGCAACGCACACTATGCCCTCACCACCAACGAAGGGGCGTATTCCCGTTCCTGCGTGGTTTGAAACCATTATTGTCCTCGTTGGTCTGCTTATTACGGGTATCGCCCATGCGTTGAACATGTTCAACTTTCCGCGCTACGAGTTGGACGAAGGTACTTACATGGCGAGCGCATCTGCCATTCTGCATGGGCAACTCTGGCCCTATGCCTATGGTTATGGACATCCACCCGTTGCCTGGATGCAGATTGCGGCGTGGGTCGAGCTTACGGGTGGTTTCTTCACGTTCGGCAACGCACTCAATAGTGGGCGCGTGCTGATGCTCTTGTACGCGCTCGGTTGCTCGTTGCTGGTGTATCTGATTGTGCGGCGTTTCGGGGCCAGTCGTAGCGTGGGCATGCTGGTGATGTTGCTCTTCGCGCTCTCGCCATTGAGCATCACGTACCAGCGACAGGTGTTACTCGACAATGTAGCCACCTTCTGGCTCCTGCTGTCGCTCTATCTGCTGGTAGTCGGGAACAGCCGCTTGAAGTATATTGTGTTCTCGGCACTCGCGCTGGGCATTGCGTTTCTCTCGAAAGAGGTTTTTTTGCTCTTCATGCCAGTGATGGTATACGCAGTACGGTTACATACAACACAGTTTCAGCGTAAATTCGCCGTTGTTGCCTTCACCTATACTATGATTGCCGTTAGCTCCGGCTTTATTCTATTGGCGGTGCTTAAAGGAGAGTTGTTTCCCACAGGTTGGCTACCCTGGGACCATAGCAATCACCTGAGTTTGCTTGGGACACTGATCGGACAGACGCAGCGCACACAGGCACAGGGTAGCTTCGTCGGTAGTTTCTCGAACTGGCTCTATGGCGACAGTGTGTTGATTATCGGCAGCACCGTTGCTACCGCTTTCAATCTTGTCATGGGGTGGTGGAACCGCAAACATCTCTTGCTTGCTCTGCTCGCCCTCAGCTTCTGGCTCTTGCTGGTACGTGGTGGCGTTGTCCTCTCGTTTTACCTTATTCCGCTCATTCCGCTGCTAGCTATGAATATTGCCATGATGGTTCATACTCTCGGAAACTGGCTTGGGAAATGGGTGCGCTTCGATGTTGTGCGCGTAGTGTCGATGCTGTGTGTGATTGCCGCACTTGTGCCGTATGACCTGCTACATTCCGGCATTCTCTTCACACAGCATCCGACTTCGGCGCAGAACGAGGCTATCACATGGGTACGGCAACATGTGCCGCATAACGACTTCATCGTTATCAACAGCTACCTGTATATGGATCTGCGCGAACCAGGGGGTGCAGGTGTCGGTGATGGGGCGGCCTACCCATATGCCCATATCTACCAGAATGTTGCCAGCGACCCCACCATCAAAAATGTGTTGCTGGCGAACAACTGGGACCGCATCGACTACATCGTCGCGGACTCCGAGATGCTCAGCGACATTCGAGCGGACAAGGCAACCTTCAAGATTATCGACGACGCCCTGAACTCCTCGGTGTTACGAGCCGAATTTCGCGCAAAAGATCACGACACCAACCTCGTAATTCAGGTGTTCGAGGTGCATCACAAATATCCGCACCCTGTTGTATCCATTCCGCATAATGACAATGGTAGGGACCGATTTATCGCGTCCTCGCAACCGCGCGAACGCCGCTTATACGGGGCGTGATTATAGGAACGGGCGACCCTTGGGGTCGCCCGTCCATTCTTGTGATCGCCCGCTCCCAAATGAAAGATTTAAACGACATAATCAAGCCCGTACAGAATATGCATGAGAGGACACAATAACATATGTTGACAACATTACCAGCTACAGACACAATCGCCATCACCCGCACCTTCGACGGTATCGAGGAGGCGGCACATCGCGTCATTGCCCAGGTCGGCGGCATGGAATCGGTGATGCGTGGCGCGAAAATCGCCATTCTCAAGCCGAATTTTGTCGCAGGTCGCAATGCCGAGTCAGGCTCTACCACCAGCTTCGCATTGCTCAAAGCGGTGGCGGAAGAGGTTCGCGCCTGTGGTGCCGAGCCTGTACTCTGCGAAACTCCTGGTACGGAATTTGACCGCGATGCGACCTATACTATTCTCGGCGTCGAGCAATTTTGCGCCGAGAACGGTATTCGTATTCTGCGCGTGGACCCCGAAGGCGGCGACGAATGGATGGAGCTACAGCCGGAGGACGCGAAGATACTGCGCCGCTATCACACGCCGCGTATTCTGCAAGAGGCACGTCTTATCAATCTGCCTGTGCTGAAAACGCATGTCGTCTCGACCATGACGTTGAGCATGAAAAATATTATGGGTATCCTGCCCAAGCCGGACCGTCGCGCCATGCATTCCTTTGGTATCGACCAGAGCATTGTTGACATGAATCTCGGCATCAAACCAGACCTGAACATCGTTGATGGTAGCATGGGGCAGGACGGTGAAGGACCTTTGTACGGTGAAAAAGCTCATCTTCAGGTCTTGGTCGCGGGTCGCAATAGTCTCGCCGTTGACCTTGCTTGCTGTCAAGTTGTGGGCGTGAAGCCGCGCGATATTCCACATCTCAAGCTGGCCCTCGAACAACTGGGCAAGCCAGCATGGGAGAATGTGGGCGAAGATGTTGGCATTATCAAGCGATTCCGTCTACCCTCCCAGAAGGGTCTGTACAAATTTGTCTTCTGGATGATGTTCCCACTCGACTATCCCTACAGTTGGATTGCCAAACGTGGGCAACATCTTTGCACAACCCTGTATGGCAGTGGGCTGGTCGGCACACGTCCAAAAATCCATGAGGATAAGTGTACGCGCTGCGGCGTCTGTGTCGAGACGTGCCCGCTACCAAACGTGATCGACCTGAAAACGCTCAAAGTCGATTATAGTGCCTGCGAACGCTGTTTGCTTTGTTACGAAGCCTGCCCTGAAGACGCGATCAGCGTCAAGGGTTATTCGGGAGCGAAAAAGTAATGACGATACTGGTAACTGGGGCAACAGGTTTTCTCGGCTCGGCCCTCACGCTGGAACTGATTCAGCGCGGTCAGGATGTGCGCGTGTTGGTGCGTGACGAAAAGAAGGCTCGCCAGCAATTCGGCAACGCCGTAAGCGTTGTGTGCGGCGAAATCACCGACGTATCGCAGGTGCAGGTGGCGGTCGATGGTGTCAGTGTCGTGTATCACCTCGTTGGACGGCTCTATCATCCAAGTGTGCCGACCGCTCTCTATCGCGAAACGCATGTGGAGGGGACGCGTATCCTGCTCGATGCCTGCAAAAGGCAGAGCCAGCTACAACGCTTCGTGCATTGTAGCACCACTGGCGTTCACGGTGTTACAGGCATCATGCCAGCGGCAGAGGATGCACCCTTCGCACCTACCAATCCCTATGAAGCGACCAAGCTAGAGGGCGAATTGCTTGCGCTTGA
>JAABVA010006613.1_pt1 | contig 10233 bp, 13 predicted proteins | sample 5560331 | NCBI WGS metagenome assembly JAABVA01 (sample SAMN12812661, study PRJNA571458) | rock metagenome | isolation source: Antarctica rocks | place: Antarctica: Victoria Land, Mt New Zealand sud | collected 2016-01-07 | reverse complement strand
GTTTCGCAACAAAGCGGCGCAGCGAACCGGGGTCGCCGCTCACAACGGCGGGTCGGCGCCCTGGCCCGAGGCCTGGGTTGGTTCTCGATCGCCCTCGGGTTGACTGAGCTTGTCGCGCCGCGCGCCATCACGCGCGCTCTCGGGCTGCGCGGGCAGGAAGGCCTGATGCGAGCCTACGGGCTCCGCGAGATCGGCACCGGCATCGGCATCCTGGCGGCCGAAGACCCGGCTCCCTGGATCTGGGGGCGCGTCGGTGGCGATGCGCTCGATCTCGCCACCGTTGCGGGCGGCCTTGAGACTTCCAAGAGGGGCAGCGCGCTGTTCGTGCTCCTAGCCCTCGGGGGCGTGACGGCGGTGGATGTGGCTTACGGCCGTCAGCTCCGCCGGGATCGGGAGATGGCGGATCCCGATGGACGCGGTGCCGGGGCGCCGGCCGAGGCGGCGGAGGCGGAGCGCTCGATTACGATCGGGAAGACGGCGCGCGAACTCTATGAACGATGGCGCGACCCGGCGACGCTAGGCCGCGTCATGGCGCCGTTCGCGACCGTGCGCTCGTCAGAAGGCGGCACCATGCACTGGCAGGTCGCTGGGCCGCTCGGCCAGAACCTGGACTGGGAGACGGAAGCGGTCGGCGACCGCTCCGGCGAGGCGATCGGCTGGCAGTCGTTGCCCGATGCGCAGGTGCCGAGCGAGGGGTCGATCCGCTTCCGTCCGGCCACAGGCGGGCGCGGCACCGTCGCCACGCTCCGCGTCCGCTTCGACCCGCCCGGCGGCGTGCTCGGGGACGCCGTGGCGAAGCTGCTTGGCGGCCTGGTTCCGGCCACGGTCGTCGACACGGCGCTGCACCGCTTCAAAAGCCTCGTCGAGACCGGCGAGATCCCCACGACCGAACGCCAACCTGCCGCCCGCGCAGATCCGCGCTAGCCCGACGACACGAGGAGCATCACATGCGAGCGCTTTATTGGAATGGGGTGAACGACCTGCGCGTCGGCACGGTCAAGGACCCCGAGATCGTCAACCCGCACGACGCGGTGCTGCGCGTCACGCTGTCCACGACCTGCGGGTCCGACCTCCACTTCATCGACGGCTACATCCCGACTATGAGGGCGGGCGACGTGATCGGCCACGAGTTCATGGGCGTGGTCGAGGAGGTCGGCCCCGAGGTGCGCAAAGTGAAGCGGGGCGATCGCGTCGTCGTGCCCTCGTTCGTCAGTTGCGGGCAGTGCTGGTACTGCCAGCAGAACCTGTTTTCGTTGTGCGACAACACCCATCCCAAGCCCGAGCTGCAGGAGCCGCTGCTCGGCTATCCCACCGCTGGCATCTACGGCTACACCCACGCCTTCGGCGGCTACGCCGGGGCGCATGCGCAGTACGTGCGCGTGCCGTTCGCCGATGTGGACTGCTTCAAAGTGCCCGACGGGGTGACGGACGAGACGGCGTTGTTCCTCTCGGATGCAGCGCCCACCGGCTACATGGGCGCCGATTTCTGCAACATCCAGCCGGGCGACACGGTCGCGGTTTGGGGCTGCGGGGGCGTCGGCCTCATGGCGCAGCAGAGCGCACGCCTGCTGGGCGCCGAACGGGTGATCGCGGTCGACCGCTTCCCCGAGCGGCTCCGCATGGCGCGCGAGCGCGCGGGCTCCGAGACCATCGACTACAGCCAGGTGGACAGCGTGCCCGACGTGCTGAAGGAGATGACCGGCGGGCGCGGCCCTGACTCCTGCATCGACGCGGTCGGCATGGAGGCGCACGGCACGGGGCTGCAATATGCCTACGACCGGGTCAAGCAGGCCCTCTACATGGAAACCGACCGCGGCCAGGCCCTTCGGGAAGCGATCCTGGCCTGCCGCAAGGGTGGGGTGCTCTCGGTAATGGGCGTCTACGGCGTGATGGACAAGTTCCCGTTGGGGCTGCTCATGAACAAGGGCATCACCCTGCGCACCGGCCAGCAGCACGGCCAGGCCTACCTGCCGCGCCTGCTGCGGCACGCGCAGAAGGGCGAGCTGGACCCGTCATACCTGGCGACGCACCGTTTCCCGCTGGAGGACGCGCCGCGCGGCTACGACATGTTCAAGCACAAGACGGACGGGTGCGTGCGCGCGGTGTTCGTGCCTTGACCCGTGCCTGTATGTGATCCCACGGGGTCGCCGGAACGACCCCTCAATGCACCTGCAAACGAGTCTATAAGTACGATGTCATTTCCCAAAGTCGGCTTCAGCGATAGGCATTGAATCTCCACGTTTTGCCCTGCCACACTCGACTGCAATCCTGCCCGAAGTGGCGTGCGGCACCCGGCGTTTTGCCAAAGACGGCTGCAATCTGTGGCGCAGGGTGAGGAGCGGATGTGGTCGATGTAGGCGGCCCGCATCACTGAAGAGGACTTTGGCAATTTGCTGAAACCGACTTTGGGAAATGACACCGGCGCTCGTGATGATGGTCGCCCCGCAGTTCCGCGACTTCGTGCCGGACAGCCGGCCGACAAGGGCGGACATCGTCTCTGCCGCCTGGCACGTCCGCGAGCACCTCGGCATCTCGCAGGACGCCTGGGGGGAGGCGTGCTACGCTTTCGGGCGCTGGGAGGCGGCCGTGGCGGTCGCGGCCATCGCCGGCCGCCACGCTGCGGGCGAGGTGCGCTCGCCCGGCGGGCTGCTGCGCAAGATGATCGAGCTGCACGGCACGAACGAGCTGCGGCTCGACCGGACGCTGCGGGGGCTGGCGGCACGTCTTGCAAGCGGCAGAACACCAGCAGCAGGCTGGCCGGCACCGGCCGGACCGACGTTGCCATTTGTCACGAGCGCTTAACCAGTGGAAAATCAGCGGCCATGAGGTCGTTCAACACTTCAGCTCAGGATTTTGGGGGCGGCATGGACAGGGTTGAGAATGTGGCCGAGGACGACAGTCGCTCTATCGAGACAGCCAGGCAACGGATCGAAACCGTTCAGCGGGCGTCGGACCAGTCCCGCAAGTTGGGGAACGGTCCGGCCCGGGACCTCTTCATGTCGGTGCTGCAGGATTTGAGGAATGCGCTCGACGGCAAGGTTGCTGGCATGTCCGTCCGGGACGTCGACAAGCTCCTCGACGACCTCATGGGGCTGCTCGCAGGTGAGTCGTCGCTTCACTGAGGCCATTGCTTCGATGGGGCTTTGGCGGTGCCATCAGAGGGCCGAGACGCACAGCCTCGCGGTCACTGAGCCGAAATGCGGGCAGTGGCTCAAGCAGGATCGGCCGGTGTGTCGGCAACTGCGCTGCGCTCGCCCGGCAAATGACGGTATAGCGTGGAGGGTGACACCTTGAGCTGTGCTGCAACTTTCTCCACGGTGATCTCCGGTCGCTCAGCAGCGCACGGGGCTCCTTGAGGTCGTGGGGTTTCAGTGCCGGCGGCCAGCCGCCGCGGCGTCCCCTGGCCCGCGCAGCATCCAGGCCCGCGCAGGTGCGCTCGCGGATGATCTCGCGCTCGAACTCGGCGATGGCTGAGAAGGTCGTGAACACCAGCCGCCCACCGGCCGTCGTCGTGTCGATGTCCTGGGTCAGGCAGCGGAAGCCGATCTCCCGCCGCGCCAGATCCTCGACCGTCTCAATGAGCTGCTTGGTGGACCGCGCCAGCCGGTCCAGCTTCCAGGCCACGAGCGTGTTGCCTGCGCGCATGGGGGCTGCCGCAAGATTGAGGGTTGCCGCATTGTCGGGCTCGATCCAGTCGGAAGCAAGGCTGGTGCTGGCCGGTGTCCGACACGAAACAGTCCCCGCCTATGCCATGCACCACGCCGTCCGGCACCGGGCAATGTTACGCCCCCCAATCTTGCGGCAGTCCCGTTCATGCTTCATGCCCTGAAGCACGGGCCAACGCCCGGCTCGTGGTTGTCGCAGCGGGACATGCCGGTGACAAGCTTCAAACCTTACAGGTAATGCTGTCGTAACAACATTACATTCCGTAGGCGCAAGCATCTGTTGCCTGCCGGTTGGGAGCTGCATGATGTCGGAAGTCGGGAAGGCGTTGGAAGGTCAGGTCCGGGAACGTGCCTACGCTCTCTGGGAGCAGGTTGGCAGACCGGATGGCCGGTCGGATGAACACGGGCATCGCGCGAGCCGGGAGATCGAGGAAGCCGCAAACCCAGCCGAGCCTGGCCAGCCTCAAGCAGTGACCGAAAAGCTGAAGAGCGCGTGAGTCGGCTTCATAGCCGCGCGACGCTGCGTGTGCATGCCGTCTCCCAAGTGTCTTCATGAACCGCACGCATCCAGGCACAAGGGTGCCAACGGTGGTGGCCATTCCCGTGAGGAACGAGGAGGCTTGCATTGGCGCCTGCCTGAAAGCTCTAAACGATCAGATTGCCGGCCGACCCGACGACGTCGTCTTGTTGTTGAACAACTGCTCCGACCGGACAGCCTCCATCGCGAGGGAGTTTCGCTCCCGCCTGAGCTACGGGCTGCACGTCATTGACGTGCAGCTTCCGCCTGGCAGCGCGAGTGCGGGATGCGCGCGCTACCTGGCGCTTGAGGCGGCGGCGCGCCTGGCCGGCGACACCGGGATCCTGCTGACGACGGACGCAGATGGCCGGGTGGACCCGGACTGGATCGGGGCGAACTTGACGGCCATCCAGGCCGGCGCCGATGTGGTTGCCGGCTGGGCGGAACTCGATCCGACCGATTGGGGCTCCATACCGCTCCGCCTCCATGAAGACGACGCCAAGGAGCAAGGCTACGACGCGGCGTGCGACGAATTGCATGCGCTTCTCGATCCTGATCCGGCTGATCCGCTCCCGCGCCATACCCAGGCTTCGGGCGCCAGCATCACCGTGACCGTGGCGGCTTACCGCGCGGCCGGCGGGATGCCGATGGTGCCATCGGGCGAGGACCGGGCTTTCATCGCTGCCCTGCGCCGCATCGACGCGCGCATTCGCCACGCGCCCGAGTGCAGGGTCATCGTATCGGGCCGCACCGAGGGCCGAGCGGCCGGCGGCATGGCCGACACCATACGGCGCCGTCTGACGGTGCCCGATGCGTACCTCGACGATCGGCTCGAACCGGCGGAGGACTGCGCACGCCGGGCTGCGCTCCGTCGGATGATCCGGACGGCCTACGAAGGTGGCGCAGCCATTGACCAGATGCATGGTTTGCTCAGCGTGGAGGAGCGTGCCATGCACGCGGCCCTGCTCCGTCCGACGTTTGGCTCAGCATGGGCCGCGCTTGAAAGGAGCAGCCCCCGCCTGCGCCGCCGCCGCGTGCCGACGGCCGAGCTGCCCGGTCAGCAAGCCCGTGCGGAAGCCCTGCGCAGTCTCGCTCGGCACGACCCCGTCGCGTGCAGCGAGGCGGTCCTGCACGGCATGTCCGTCGGATGACGGCGTCGTACACGGCTACCTGACGGCGCGGCAACCTGCCCAGCACCGAATTCCGCCTCCATGGGAATTCAGTCCAATGTCCCGCGTAACGCTCAAGCCGCTGGCTCGGCAGGCCATCGTGCTCACCGGAGGCACATCCGGCATCGGGTTGGTGACAACCAGGCTGCTCGCGCGGCGGGGAGCGAGGCTCTTCCTGATCGCGCGCAACGAGGACGCGTTGCGGACCGTTCGAAATGAGATCCGCAGAAGCGGCGGAGAGGCCGAGTATGCGGTGGCCGACGTGGCCAGTAAGGCGGAGCTTGACGACGGCGCGGCGAAGACCGTGGCGGTGTTTGGCGGCTTCGACACCTGGGTGAACGACGCGGGGGCTTTCGTCTACGGCCGGCTTGACACCGTGTCGCTGGCGGACCAGCGCCGGCTGTTCGATGTCACCTACTGGGGGATGTAAGCCCAAATCCTAGAAAATTCCGTCGTGGGTCGAGGAGACGAGAAGTTTCCCTAGAAAGTGGATCTTCAGGAGAGTTGGCAATCTGGACCCAGCAAAGCGGGACTTTAAGACCGCCGGACGCTGCTCACCAAGCATGGTTTTCGGGAAAGTCGAGTCAATACGCCTTTACGACCAGCTAGGTTAGCTCGGCACCCATCACTGCAGATTGTTGATGTTGTCATGTTTCCGGAAAACTTTCAGCTTTGAGCGTAGAGCCATTGGCAGTTGACGGAATTTTCTGTGGTTTGGGCTTACATTCCCTTATACCTTGGCTACAACGAAACAAGGCGGATTGATGAAGACCTCTTTCGACGAACAGGTTGTTGCCATCCTGCCCAAGCTGCGCATCCAGGCGCTGGCGTTGACCCGGAGCAAGGCAGCCGCCGATGACTTGGTGCAGGACGCCGTCTGCAACGCGCTGCGTGCTCAGGCGAGCTTTATCGCGGGGACCAACTTTCCCGCCTGGATGCACCGGATCGTGCGCAACCGGTTCATCTCCAACTTACGTAAGCACCGGGCCACGACCGACATTGCCGACGTGCCGGAGGCGAGCTTTGCGACCGAAGCGGCGCATGAGGATCGTTTGGCGCTCAAGGAGCTTGGCCGGGCGTTGACACGGCTTCCAAGAGATCAGCGCGAGGCCCTGTTAATGGTCGTCATACACGGCATGAGCTACGAGGCGCTCGCCGAGGCGACCGGCTGTGCCGTGGGCACGGCCAAGAGCCGAGTGTTCCGCGCTCGCCGTCAGCTGGAAGCGTGGATGCTGGGCGAGGGCTATACGCGGGGTAGGGACCAGATCCATGCTCCGGTGTCGCGCCTGCTTGAAGCTGGGTTCGAGGGCGATGACGTGCCGATCCCGGCCATTGCTGTCGGCTGAAGCGTGCTCAATCCGGCTCAGGCGTCATTTTGTCCCGTAATGCGGGTCTTTACGGGGACTCACATGTTAGCACGAGATGGACAAGAAGCCTTCCAGAACGCCACCGCGCACGTCTGAGCAGACTAAGCCGCGCCGGAAGCGGTTCCGACCACTTGATGCTGCCTTCAACACCTGGCTGGAACGTGGCCTACATCAGCTCTACGACCACGTTGTCCTTGAGCCCATTCCGCATGTGTTGCTAAAGCTGATCGGAACACACCGGGGTGAGTGAGCGGCCGCCGGACTTTCTGGGCAACTCCCCTCTTGATCGTCAGGATCGACCATGGCGGTTCATTTGGTGACGCCCGAAACCTAAACCGACCACGGTTCAAGCCGGGCCCACGACCAGCGACATGATACAGCATTGCTGCACGGTGAACCGTTTTCCAGGACGCCATCACAGGTCTACAGCAGCGTCCCCATCCACCCGACAAGGACAGCGAGCGCTTCACCTAACGCCTGCTCATCCGTTCTGCCTGACCGGGCTCGCACGTGAAAGGAATGGTCGCCGTCCTCGGCCAGCGAGAGTGTCGCCCCCTGACCGAGCCCCTCGGCAAGCGGAACAAGGAGCCGCAGGTCCGCCAATGCATCGCGGGTTCCCTGCAGGAACAGCATGGGAACGTGAACATCGAACAAGTGCTGAGCACGATCAGCCGACGGCTTTCCTGCGGAATGGAGAGGGAAGCCGAGAAAGGCGAGGCCGCGAACATCCGGCAGCGGAGCTTCTGCTTGCGCTTGCGACGTCATGCGCGCCCCGAACGACTTGCCGCCGGCGAACAGCGGAAGCGCCGACGTGAGCCGCGCCGCCGCGGCGACGGCCGCACGCACCGTGGCGTGCGCGAGACGGGGAGTATCGGGCCGCCTCGAACCGCGCTCCATGGAGGGGAACTGGAAGCGCAACGTCGCGACATTGCGTGCGCCCAGCCCGTCTGCGACGGCTGCCATGAAGGCGTGCGTCATCCCGGCACCCGCGCCATGCGCCAGCACGTAACAGGCACGGGCCTGTCGCGGGACCTGCAGCAGGCCCGAAACGGCGAGCGCGTTATCGACGGCGATCGTCACAGCTTGCGGCGTCACTTGGCAGATCGTGCCACCTCCTGCACCGGCGGGGCGCGTCACAGGCTCACGTCCATTTCCTTTCGCGCCACCTGCCAGCGCTCGCTACAGTCTTGCGGCGGATCCGGCGGCGTCAGCCGTCATGCTTCGCTCCGCGGGCCACGACCACCAGCGCATCATCCGGCAAGGGCCGTTGCAGCGTCAGCTCCTCTTCGATCGGGGCCGTCAGCCAGGTCTCATACTCCTCGGCTGTCGTAAGCAGGGCGGGCATCGCCTTGGGGTGGATCGGTGCCGCCCCGTGTTGGGCTCCGTGGTCGAAAAGGCGCATAGCTCGTGCGGGCCGTCCGATTTGCCGCGTGGGCCTGACCAGGGCCGCCACAGCCCGGAAAAGGCGAATAGCGTACGGTCCTCTCCCAGGGCAAACCAGTGCGGGATGTCCAGCTTGCCGGGCGCATACTCGGCAAACGACGACACGGGCACCAAGCAGCGGTGCTCGGGCTTCATCCAAGCACGCCAGAAGCTCGACGCCGTGTTGCGGATGTTGGTCACCCGCCGGTTCCCCGGCACGCCGGGCGGCGAGGGAAAACCCCAGCGCAGCATGGCCAGCTCGCGCCCGTCCGGGCCGCTGCACACGACAGGGGCCATCTGATCGGGAAAGACACCCGGCAGCGGCGGCAGGTTGCCGGTGTGGTCCACCAGGCCCGGATCGCTGCTCGGATCGCTGCCTGGCCCTTGGTGATGCCTGTGTAGGTTGCACATGGGCAGGCAGGATGCTGGAGCCGCCGGCGCGCGTCCAGGAGCGATGGCAGCGCAGACCCTGCCCTGCCGAGGCGTCCATCATCGCGCGCCGCTGCAACGACATTCATTCCCAGGCTTCGGGCCATACGTCTGCGCGAGAACTGTCAGAAGCCGTCATCCTCCACATTCCAGGAGGAGGCGGTCCTGGCGACGCGGCCTGCACGCGAGAAGGGCGCCACGCAATGGCAAATCGTTGCGAAAGTTACCATCCTATAACGACTGACACGGTTCGCCATACTTGTTGAGCGAGGCCCCATGTCAACGACCACGAAGCAAACCATCGTGCCGCTCTGGCGCTATCATTGCCCAGACTGCGGCTTCAGCGACGGAGAGACCGGCCACTTTGCCGTGACCGACGCCGTCTACTGCGAGGTGTGTCTGGAGGACAAGCAATGCGTCCGGCTCAAGCGATGGCGGGCCACCGTCGACCCAGTCCCCTAGGAGCAAGCGGTAGGTCGGCCGGCCGCGTTGCGCGCGTTTGTCCCGCACGTCGTTGAAGCTCAGTCCGGTTCTTGTCTTGCGTCAAGTTCGTCCAGGACGGCTTCTGGTGCCACGTCTTTCTTGATCTCCTCGATCTCGGCCGTATCGCCGACCTGCACGTCTAGGCGTGCGGCGATCGCCGTCACGAGCTCCGCCAGCTTGGTCAGCTCGTGCTCGGCGAGCAGGTTGATGTGCAGGTCAAGGTCCGCGCGCTTGTCTGCGGCCGCAGCCGTGCGGTTCTGGCTGATCAGCACGAAGGTGGACAGGAAGATCGCCTCCACGGAGGCCTCCATGGCCAGGAGCACGAATGACGGGTCGAACTTCGGGAGTCCCGGCATGATGCCGAGGTTGGCCAGGATCCAAGCAGAGTAGAATGCCAGATGCAGGTAGACGAACCGCATGCTGCCGGTGAAGGAGGTGATCGCCTCGGCCAGGCGTTCCTGCGGGGTGGCGTCGGCGGCTTTCTGCCGGCGCCGTTCTTCGAGCGCTTCGATGTTGCGCTTGAGTGAGCTGCTCAGGTTTCGCGGCTGCGGCGGCGGAACCGTGGGTGTGTTGGTCATCGTTCCAAACAAGCACCAATTCCCGCCTCTGTCTGCATGGGTATGTTCATCGACCTGATCTGCGTCTACAGCGCCGCCAAGAGATCGCCTGCGCACTGCCACCGATGCGGCCGGCGTCGCCCTGTGGTCATGGAACTTTGCTGTCGACGGTATCACCTCGGACGAGTGCACGCAGACTTGTGGGCCGTGTCCAGGCACGACGGGACGGGGCGTGGTTCAAATCAGGGTAACACCCAAAACAAGAAATCTCCTTACTATCAGAGCTCTATCGATTTCCGGTGTTGCCTGGAAATGGCACTTTTTGAACCACGCCGATAAAGGGACAAGGGACGTTCGTTGGTCGCACCTGCCAAGCTTTGTGTGCAGCTGCAGGCACTGACATTTTGAGCGAGCGGCGCCTGCAAGGGGCAGGCGCTGTTCGTACTGTCGGCGGATTGCGCCTTTGCCAGCCACGAGAGCCGAACGTAACATTCGGGGGACCCGTTCACATCCCTCTGCCTCCGGGCATCTGACTGGGTGGGTTGACCTGGCTGAGGCGGCGAACGGGGGGACTTGCGTGACGGAGCGAACGGGGTTCTACGCTCCCTATGGCGCGCCTGAGCA
>JAABVA010006611.1_pt1 | contig 10235 bp, 9 predicted proteins | sample 5560331 | NCBI WGS metagenome assembly JAABVA01 (sample SAMN12812661, study PRJNA571458) | rock metagenome | isolation source: Antarctica rocks | place: Antarctica: Victoria Land, Mt New Zealand sud | collected 2016-01-07 | reverse complement strand
GACGTCTCCCGGGCGTACTACCGCCGTGTCAGGAGTCAGCTCCTCGACCTCACCGGAGCGCCAACGCAAGACCGCGTGACGGTTGGCGAGCGTCGGCAGAACGGCGGCCATCAGCCCGATCGGGACAGGGAACACCTCGTGTGCCCTGGGGGGCAGCAGTCGCAAGAGCTCGAGCGCGCGAAGGGAGTCTGTGGGCAGGTCCGCCCGACACACCAAACCAACGTCGCGGTCTGCGGACAGATCGTCAGCAAGCCACAGGTCGAGGTCGGGTGCTGCAAAGCGCGGCTCCCCTGTCGCGGCCCACGCCCAGCTGTCGGTCAGCTCGAGCCGGCGGAGCAGTCGACGGCGGAGCGCCTGTCCAGGTGGCGCATCATTGCGCACCGCCCAGGGGGCGAGCCCGGCTGGGTCGTGCGCTCGTCTGGTCAACCAGGCCAGTGACCGGACGAGGTCGTCGCGGCTGTATGGCGCGCTGCCCTTCTCGGGTAGGTCGGCGTCCGGTACAGCGACGACCACGCGCGAGTTGTCTCGCTGGCCCCGTCGATTCACCCGTCCACTGCGCTGTGCCAGCGCAGCTCCGGGAGCCAGCTCCGTCACGAGGGCGGACAGGTCCAGGTCGACCCCCACCTCGATGGTCTGTGTTGCGACCAGCACGTCTACCTCAGGGTCGCCCGAGATGTCCAGCAGTCCCGGCCGTCGGCGACGAAGGTGTGTCACGTCCGCCGGCCGCATTCGACCTACAAGCAGCTCGACGGTAAGGCCGTCTGCACGAAGCAGCCGAGCGAGTGCGGCCGCGGTCGCCACGCGATTGACGACACAACCGACCGTTGGCCCGAGGTCGGCGTGCGCTCGCCGCACATGCTGGAGAACGGCCTGTACGGCGGGGCCGTCGGCCGTCATCGGCCACCCCGGGACCTGCAGTACCTCGACAGGCTTGTCGGCTCGCATGCGGCGGTTGAGCACCTGATCGGACAGGTCGCCGACCTCGACGCCGACCTCGACGCCGTCGCCCTGCTGCGGCGTGGCTGTGGTCTCCACGACCTGCAGCACCGGCACGGCGCCGATCACCTCCGATGCGGCCAGCTCCGACACTCGCCGGGCTGTGGCGAGAAACTGCCGCGACAGGTGCGCCTCGTCGACGACGAGCGCGCAGTCGTGGGCCAGCAGCCCCGCCTCCCGTGGCCATGCGCTCCGGGAAGACCCATACCCCTGCAGCAGGAGCCGACTGCCGATCATGTCGGGCGTCCCCGTGATCACAGCGCACGCCTCAGGTACGTCCCGCCAGCTGCGCGGAGGCGGCGCTCCACCTCTGAAGCGGGCCGTCAGCAGCGGTTCCTCATCCGCGTCGACAAAGAGCCCGGGAACATCGAGCTTGCCAAGGGCGAGGCGCAGCGCTATCAAGAGCTTGGCCACCTCCGCCAGCACACCACCGCCAGCGCCGTCGAGCAGACGCGCGATCACGCGGGCATGATCGTCATGGCTGTCGACGACGGCCCGGCGATCGACGACCAGCACCAGCCGGCGAGGCAGGCGCGGCGCCCGGCCGGCGGCGGCCAAGGCGTTGGCAAAGACGTGGACGTCGACGACAGCGGTCTTGCCGGCACCGGTCGGCGCCACGATGCGGTCCGGCCACCGGCCCTGGGACACCAGCAGGTCGAGCAACCGCTCCTGCCACGAGAAAGGCTTCTGGCAGGGGCGCACAGCGGCGAAGAAGTCGGCGAACTGCTCCCGTTCGAGACTCATCCGACGGCACCCGTTACCGGCACGAGCAGCCCGCCGCCGAGGTGACGACTCTGACCCAGGCAGACGAGCGTCCGGTCGTCGAGAAGCCCGCCGAGTGACAGTCGGGCCCGATAGGGCTGGACCACTCGCGAGTCGTCGATGCGGTGCACGTACCGGCTGAGGTCGCCGCTCATGACCCGGTTGACTGCGTGCACCGTGAGACCGGCTTCTCGTACAAGCCGTGCGGTCTCGCGATGCCGAGCGTCCCCGCGTCCCGCCCCTTGCAGCGCTTTGCGGTCGCGCAGGACGAAACCCAACGAGAGGGCAACAGCATCGGCGATGGTCCAGCCGCGGTCGACGGGGCGGGTGTCCGGCACTGCCGCGGGCCTGACCTCGAAGACGCCCGAGCCGCCGGTCGGCCAGAACAGGCGAGCCGACCTGGCCGGGAGCGACGTGACAGATCGGCTTCTTGCACCCCAGCTGACGATGCGCAACCGCGCGAAGGCCTCGGCCACGACGGAGATATCAGCATCTGGCGCACTGGTCGGCAGGAGGACAGCCAGGACGGGGCCATTGCTGTCGATGCCGGCTGCTCGTACCGCATCAGGTGCCAGCAGTTGCAAGGCCACCCGGTTCGTCGGCCGCGCCACGCCTGGCAGGTAGGCGCCGGTGAGCAAGGGTGGGGCGCCGTCACCGACGAGGCCGATGAGCGCGCGGTGCACGGCTGCCGCCCATCCGACGTGGTCGACCTCGCGCAGCCGGTCGCGCGGCAGGCCGAAGCCCGCGAGCAGAACCGTGGACCAGGGGCCGGGCGGCTCATCGTCTGCCGTCAGGCTCAGGTAGCGGGCGGGTTCTCGGCCCTCGCGGACGTAGGCGACTGCTCGCGGCGCCTCGCTGCTGGAGAACTTGTCCGCCGCTGCGCTCGGGGGAGGTCGGGTGAGGTCGTGCGCCGTACGAAGCGCGTCTGTCCTGCCGGGGGCAGCCACGTCGGTGTCCAGCCCTGAAGGAGTGGTGAACAAGTCCGCGTCCGGCGCCCGCTGGTGCGTCGGATGCGCCTCGCCCACGCGCAAGCGTACGGGGGTCTCCGCGTTGCCGAGGTAGGCCACGTCGCCACACAACTCGCGAAGGATGTCGCGTACCGGGGCCGGAGGCGGCTCGGTCCACGTCCAGGCAAAAGGACCATCGACGGCGATCAGGCCTACGAGAGCCCGTGCGACGACCTTGTCCTTGGGGCCGGTGTCCCCGCCCTCCTTCACCAGCGTGCCTTCCCGCCGGTAGCCGTAGACGGTGCTGCGCGTCGCGCTGGTCTGCGGCAGCCGTACGCCGTCCGGCGGGTGCTGCTCTAGCCACTGCAGCATCTCGACGTCCGCGATGTCAGGGGCAAGTTCCTCCCCGTCCAAGTGCGCTCGCGGGCCAGTGGCGGCGGCGCAGAGCAGCGCCGCATGCAGGCGTGCCGGTGAGGGCATGGGGTCGACCTGTCCGCCCGGTGTGCGGGCCCGGTAGGCGCCCAGCGGAAGATCAGCGATGACTGCGAAGTCGCTCACGACTCCTCCGCATCGGCCATGGCACCCCGCACGACGTCCGGGTTGCCGATGACCGACATCGCCAGCCCGGACCAGATGACGCCGGCCAACTGCTCGGCCTGCTGCAGTGCTGCTGCAAGCAGGGCATCGGCACTGTCGATGTCCGGCGCGGCGAGCGCCAGCTCCTTACCCCCGCGCTGATCCAGCGTCATGGTCGTCGGGGCGTCCTCGACCAGGTCGCAGTTGGCACGCAGCGCGAGCTCGGCGTCGCTGCGCGCAAGACCGGCCAGCGCCAGCGCGGCCAGGAGCGCTCGGCATGCTGCGTCACCGTCCGGGCCTGCGCCGAAGCGCATTTGGCGCAAGGCGGCGAAGGACAGCACGTGCGTGCGTAGGATGGGCTCGCACGCCACGCCCCCGAGTGCGGACAGCGTCGGGGGGATGCCGCCGAAGCCTAGTTCGGCCGCACCGACCGGCTTGCCCTTCGCTGCATCCGCCTGCTTGCTGATCTTTGCGTAGTTGGCGGCGCTGAGCTCATCTTGCTGAGCGTCTGCCATCTGCTTGAGCGCAGGCCCCGGCACCTGCATCTGCATGCCCACGGGGTCGATGCGTGCGCCACCCCGCAGCCCCGGCTCACCCACGGCTTCGGCCGGGACGAAGCCGACGATCTCCCCGACGAGCGCGCTGCGCCAGCGTCCTTGACGTGACTTGCGACTGGAGTCCCAGCCGCCGAGGACCAAGGTGATCGGGCTGACGTCCAGCAGCGCGCGCGCGTTGGCCGGGCTGGCGTTGCGGACGGCCCGGTACGCATCGGTCTGGGTCGTCGGCACCCCGTCGACCGTCCCGGCCCGGACATGGGCGTCGAAGACACGGTGCGACAGGACCAGGTCGGTGAAGGTCTGGCTGTTGGGACCGGCGCCGTAGGTCACCTGCACGTGCGGCAGCCGCGACAGCAGCACGTCGCCGTCGATGCGCGCCTGATCGAGCTCCAGCTCGAGGCGGTTGAGCTGGCTCTGCTTCGAGTCGATTAACACCGTGTGCCTCGACTCGCCATCGAGGAAGCGGCGCTCGTACACGTACACGGACTTGGCGGAGCTGCCGGTGCCCTGGAGGTACTTGGCCGGAGCCACAGCGGTGTGGAGGCCGCCGGCAGGACGCAGGCGGCAGGTCGAGGACAGGCAGCTGGGCCCGCCCGCGGAAGTGGCGGAAAGCAGCAGGTCGAGATCGAGAGTGCGCATGGGCGTCCTTCGTCGAGGAGTCGGAGTGAGTCGCGAAGAAGACGTCGACGTGGCTCAACTACCAGCAGTCCAGCCGGAATGAAGGACGCGACTCATTCACAGCGTCCACCAGGTCTCGCCTCTTGACAAGCATCAACTTCCAACTGTCCATTACCGCGCCAGAGGCGGGGTGATCCACAGTCCGCATCGGACCGCGGGTTCAGCCCGGATCTTCGGCGGAGCGAGGTAGGGCATGGTGGTGCGGCTATCGGCATCTCGCATGTCGCGTAGGAGCACGCCGGAGATCAAATTGCGGTGCAGAAGATGCGTTGTCGCGGACGGAGGCACACCGCTGTGAAGCCCTACCGGGCTCTGCCTCTGCCTCGGCGCTCGCGCCCGGTGCGCAGGCCGGCGCGAACTGGCCGGGAACGACAGAAAGGGCCCAAGTGCCCTCCTCCAGCCAGGCGGCCGGAGGAGGGCGTAGGAAGCCAGGGCGTCCTCTGGGTGGCCTGCCGACCTCGGTGTGCTGCTCAGGCGGCTGCGGTGAGCAGTGGTTGCAGGGTTTGCCCAGCTCTGCTGGTGATTGGCAGCATGGCCGCGACGGACAGGAACAGGTGGGTCATGCGGACGGGTAGGGCGGCGCGGTGCGGGCGCAGGCGAGGTGAGCACCCGTAGGTCATCAGCGTCGAGCCCGCGGCCTGTTCGCGCCCAGGCGGCGCAGCATGCGGTCCCGTTCGCTGGCGAGCAGCGCGTGCCGGCGCCTGCCGGCCAGTCCCAGGAACACCCCGGCGACCCCCAGGCTCACCGCCGCCTGCGGGTCGAAGCGCACCGCCAGCCCGACCGTCAGCGTCAGACAAGCCAAGGAAGCGAACGCGACGACGAGCGAGTACAGGCGGCTCCGCACCGGACCAGGGGGCGGGAGGCGCCCGGCGAGCAGCAACGCCCCAGTCGCGGCCGCGAGCAGCACCAGGCATGCCTCGCGCAGCGCACCAGCCCCGACGGTCATCCGGTGATGCTCCCACCACGCGAGACGCGCGACTGGCCGCCCGGGCTAGCAGCGAAGCCCCCGATAGGCTTTCCGCGTGCCCAGGACCCGCTGCTACCGCAACGGCGTCCTGATCGCCGAGGACTTCCCCATCGAGGACGTGTCCGAGCACCTGGAGGAGCCCGACTCGCTGATCTGGGTCGACCTGTGCACCCCGGACACAACCGACCTGGCGTTGCTCGCGGACGAGCTCGGGCTGCACGCCCTTGCGGTGGAGGACGCCGTGAATGCCAGGCAACGCCCCAAGCTCGACCGCTACCGCGACCACTCGTTCCTGTCGGCCTACTCCGCGCAGTTCGACCCGCAGACCGCCGAGCTCACTCAAAGCGAGATCGCAGCGTTCATCACCCCGCGGGCTCTCGTTACGGTTCGCAAAGACGACCGGTTCGACCTCGAGGCGGTCATCGCCCGGTGGGACTCCTCCCCGGACCTGGCCAAGAACGGCGTCGCCTTCCTGCTCCACGGACTGCTGGACTACCTCGTTGACGGCTACTTCGAAACTGTCCAGTCCCTAGACGATGAGATCGAGTCGTTGGAGGACCAGCTCTTCATCGTCACCGCCAAGCAGGAGGACGTGCAGAAGCGGTCTTTCGAGCTCCGTAAGAGCCTGGTCCTGCTCCGCCGGGTCGTGCTGCCGATGCGGGAAGTCGTGAACACGCTCCTGCGCCGTGACCTGCACCTGGTCGACGAGGCAATGGGCCCGTACTTCCAGGACGTCTACGACCACGTCCTCCGGGCTACGGAGTGGACCGAGAGCCTGCGAGACCTCGTCACCTCCATTCTGGAGACGAACCTGACGATCCAGGGGAACCGCCTCAACATCATCACCAAAAAGGTCACTAGCTACGCCGCGATCATCGCGGTGCCTACTGCGGTCACCGGCTTCTACGGCCAGAACGTCCCCTACCCCGGGTTCAGCCACGAGTCGGGGTTCATCGCCTCAAGCAGCCTGATCGTCGGGCTGTCGGGGCTGCTGTACTTCCTGTTCAGACGCAACGACTGGCTCTAACCGCCAGCCGCAGGCATCGTCCAGGGGTCACCGTGGCCTACCTGCCGGCATCGCAGGGCTATGCGCCGAGCAGCAGAGCCGCCGGCGCCCGCACGAGCCCGCAGAGCATCGCCGTCCCGTCCGCGGGGCTGCAGCCCACCAGCACGGCGGGACCGAGCCGGCCGGAGGCAACTCACTCACGGGCAGCCGCCGACCAAGTCAACGTGCTGTCGGGTCGCCGTCGCGTTGGTGGGGCTGCATTGGGACTGGGGACCAGCCGCGCCGAGCTCGGTCGTCCAGCCCTCCGACTTCGGTTTCCCACCATGGCCGTTGCAGCCGGTCGTCCTGAGCCGAGTCGTCGTGCGCGGCGCGAGCGGCCTGCTCGGCCGCGTCGATGACATCCAGTGCCGCGTCGATGTCGCTGGCCTGTCGGGCGTCGCTGCGGACCCACGCTGCCAGGAGCGCGATGAGCGCGGGGAGCCCAACCAGTTCGCTAAGCGCGATCATGGCGGTGCCACCGATCTGCTGCGCCCTAACCGGCGAGGGGCCCCACGAGCGTGCGACCTTGGTGTAGTCGCCGGCCGCGATGACGTGCCCAGTCCCCAGGACAGCCAAGCCGGGCAGCGCGTCGAGCAGCCCGTCCAGGAACGCGACCAGCGCGCGGACCGGGTAGGACGTCCGGCCGGTGCCCTCGTCCAGGCCTAGCAGTGGGAACAGGAACCCGCAGCCTGCGGTGAGCAGCACCAGCTTGGTGAGTTCCAGCAGCCAACCGTGCTGGAGCCGGGCCTGGTCCCAGCCGGTTGTGTAGACCAGCAGCAGTAGCGTGACGGCCAGCACCGACCCGGTCAGCGGGAAACCCAGCAGGCGGCCCAGCGCCCGTCGCGCCGGGGAGGCCGCTGCCCCCCGGGTCGGCCTCACTGCTCGCCATAGCGCTACGGGGCGGCCCAGGGTGAGCCCGACCGGGACGAGTGTCATCAACAGCACGTCCTGCACGGCCAGGGGCCAGGACAGCACCCGGGAGTAGGTGCCTAGGAACGAGCACGTCACCAGCAGCAGCGACCCGGCACCGACTCCGACGAACCAGCCGGTCGTTGCCCGGTTCCAGGAACCGCCGTGGGCCCGGACCCGCCGGACCGCCAGTACGTACACCACGACCGCCAGCACGGCCAGCGCCACCGCAGGCACGTCCCAGGACCAGCCTGTCAACCACCGACCAGGGGTCAGCGGCACTACCCGCGTGGTCACGGTCGGCGCTGCGACAGTGGCTGGCATGGACACAGTCCAACACCGTAGGGCCGGCCCGTAATCGCTGCCAGGCGCGCCATCGAAGATACGGGCTATCCATCTCAGCGCACCGTTTGTAGCGGGTTTGAACGCTGCACCGTCACAGCCACCGTCCGGGTCGGCCCCATCCCGCTGTGCTCGTCCTGCCACAGCCGCCGCTCCAGCGTCGGCAAGGGCCAGCCGTCGGTGGCCCTTCCGGCCAGCCCCACCATCGACCTGCTCGCCTGGATCCACAGCTGCCAGCAAGCCGCCGACCAAGCCGAACAGACCCTGCTCGCCGCGATCACCAGAGCACGCCAAAACGGCACCTCCTGGACCCAGATCGGCACCCAGCTCGGCGTCTCAAGACAAGCCGCACAGCAACGCTTCACGCGCGCATCCGTAGATGAGTCAACGAACAGGGCTACGCGCGCACATTGACATGAGTCACCGGGGCCCCTTCGAAGATACTAAGAGTCCTTTAGTAGGTCGACGGTCCTCATGGTTCGATTTCGAGGACCAGCCCCACGGTCTGCGGCGGATCAGCCCTATCCGATCGCCCGGATATTCGGACCGAAGGTGTGACCGTCGGGGTTGAGCCGGCGGCTGCTGCCATCTCGGCCAATGACCTACTGAGCGATCACCTACCCGTCGCTTTCACCCTGCGAATCGGCGAACCGGCTGTGATGTGAGCGCGCGGCGACGGCCGGTAGGGCGATGCGGCGCGCCGTTCCCCGTGCCCGGCGTCTTCCACCGGAGAAGCGCTTGCCAAGCATGATCATCTTCTGCTAGACTGAGATCAGCGAGGTAGGACAACCACGCCCTGTTGCAGGGCTGGCAACACCGCCCCTCGCTGGCACGACAGGCCCTTCACCGATCCGGTGCAGGGCCGTTTTGCGTTCCGGGTCAGCTGACCCGGCACGTGCTGGGCCTCGGCATCCGCCGGGGCCCTTTCGCATGTCCACCTCAAGGAGCACAACATGACCAGCACAGAGCACCGGCCGCCGTTACAGGCGGTCCACCTACCACAGCACGACGACAGAGCGGCGTGGCAGCGTGACCGGCAGCGCTTCGCTGCCTTCCTGACCGCCAAGGACCTGGTCCTGGGCTACACCCGTACTGCCACCCAGGGCGCCGGTCGGTTGGCCGAGCGGCTGCACCTGGATGGGGTGTTCACGATGGTGCGCCGGTCCTACGGCTGGCTGCTGGGCGCTGCCTCAGTGGCTGCGCGTGGACTGCGGGCACCAGGAGTCCTCGCCGGCCTCGTCTGGGGCCTGACCACGAATGCGGGGCAGACCCTGGTCGCTAAGGCCATTCGGGCGGTCAGCACAGCCGTGAGCACCGCCGCTGGTGCGGTTGGGAACGCGGTCGGTTGGACGCTGCGGCTGTTCGGCACCCCAGGGGCACGGCTGGCCACCTGGCTCGGCAGCAAGCTCACTGCGGTCAAGCAGGCAGCCACCGACCGGGCCCGGCAACTCAAAGGGCTGAGCGGGCTGCTGCGGCCGCAGAACCTGCCCGCCAAGGCAGTAGCCGCGATCGCCCGGGAACGCCTGCTATGGACCCTGGTAGGGCGCTTCCTGCCCCGCCCATGGTCCTGGCTGGTCCAGATCGTGGCCAACATCGCCCTGCTGCCCTCTGCGGTGCTCCGCGACGCCGGCACCGTGGTCGCCGGGGTCGTGCCCGGCATGAACCCCACCCCGGCACCCACGCCGACACGCAGGACACCGACGGCCAGCGACCCGGAGCCCACTGCCCCGGTGCCGACCTTCGTGCCGGCTGAGGCACCGGCAGCGCCGACCACGCCGCCGGCCCCGCTGTTCACCGTCGAGGTCCCGGAGCCCACCCGGGACAGCGACCGGCTCGAGCCGGCGGTCGAGCTGGCGCAGATGCGCTACCCGGCGCCCAAGCGGTCGGTGGCCAAGAAGCGCCGCTGACCCAAGGCCAGCACGACCAGCACTTCAGGCCGTCTCCACCCCGGAGGCGGCCTTCGTCATGTCCGAAGGAGACACTCATGATGTTGATCATTGGTATCGCTGGGGCCGCGGCCCTGGCGGTGCTGCTCTACAACCACCTGCGTGAGCAGCAACCGGAGCTGGCGACCCTGTCCACCCGGCGGGCGCAGCAGCTCGCTGCGGTCGTGCTGGTGCTGTCCAAAGCCGTCGACGGCGTCATCGACGCCCTGGCCCTGGGCCTACGACCGGCAGTCGCCTCGTCCAGCACCTCGTGGCGGGGGCAGCGGCTGGTGGACGTCGACTGGGACGAGGAGGACGACGATGCCCGGTAGCCGCGACCACCTACAGGTCGTCGGGGGCCGGCGGTTGCGGGTCCGGCCGCAGCCCCGGATGCAGGTCGCCATCCAGGCGATCTTCGCCGGACCGCAGGAGCATCGGGTGTGCGCGATGACCCCGCAGGCCAGCGGCCGCGGCTACGGCCACATCGCCGTCCGGGTCGGCCGGGTCCTGGTCTACCTCGAAGACCGCGAC
>JAABVA010006610.1_pt1 | contig 10235 bp, 15 predicted proteins | sample 5560331 | NCBI WGS metagenome assembly JAABVA01 (sample SAMN12812661, study PRJNA571458) | rock metagenome | isolation source: Antarctica rocks | place: Antarctica: Victoria Land, Mt New Zealand sud | collected 2016-01-07 | reverse complement strand
CGCGTCGCACAACCCAAACCGGAGCCGTGTTGCAAATGCGATCTTTTACGGACGCCCAACCACCGCCGGCGTGAAAGGTCGCGCGCCAAGTGGGATTGCACAAGTAGACATGGCAGCTCGCTCGCTACGAGAGCCCCACCTCGGTGAAGTTCTAGCGTCAGTCAAGCCCAAGGTGGTGTAGGTAGCTGTACCAGGGTCGGATCGACCGTCTCGAAGTCCAGTTAAATGCATAAGCCGTCCACCGCTCGGAGTCCGTCGGTCTCCGGTATCCAGTGCGCCCGGCGCCGGACGCCCTCAGGACCACGGCGCGTCAGCCGCGTCACAAGAAGAGGGACAAAATTCAGCATGGGATGACTGTTGTAGGCCACCCGCGATTGCCCCGGTGCGGTGTATGGCAACGCCGAGAACGCCGCGCCATCGTGAGTGTGCTGTTGGGCAACACGCCCCAGCGTTGTTGCGTAACCGCTGCGGAGTCACACGGTGGGGGGCTCAAGGTCGGCGATTGGGATGGTGCGGCGTTCTCGGCGTTCTCGGACGGTGACGTGGAAGGAGACGGGGGTGGCGGCGAGGATTCGATCGATGAGCTGGATGAACAGCTGATCTGGTCGTACGTCTGTGGGGACGAGGTCGGGTTGGGCGGTGACGGTACCGGTGGCAGAATCCCAGTCGACGAGTAGCAGGGCGGTGGCGGTGTAACCGTTGGTGTCGCCGGTGTCACGGAGTTTGCGGATCATGTCAATGCTGCGTTCGAATGCATCGGGTTCGGCAGTGCGGATGGTCGCGCGTTGGACGAAGAAGTAGCCCACGGCGGCGAGGGGATAGCGGCCGCGGAGGTTGCCGGCGTCGCCGTAGGATTCCTCGAACCTGTTGGGCAGATTCTTGCCAAAGCTGGACAGTTGTGCCTTCGTGGAGATCAGTAGCTCGGGGCCGCGGTCCCACCGAGCGATGACGACATCCACCTGTTTTTCGTAGGCGCGGCCGAGTACGCGGGCGTCGACGGGTGCGACGGCGGGGATGTTCTGTACCCGGTGCAGCAGTTCCGCTCGCAGCGCGGCGGGCACCTTGCTGATCAGGGTGGTGATGTCGCGGGGCAGGACCCGCGGGCGGGTAGCGCGGGGCCACACCTCGTCTTCACCGAAGCCGGCTCGGCGGAGTTCGGTGGCGATCCAGGCGTCGATGCCGTTGGCGAAATTGCCGCTTTCAGACACGGCACCCGCGCTGGTCGGGATGGTGAGGAGTTCACCGAGGAGGTCATAGTTCGGTGCGTAGACCGGCTCAGCACCGCGGGAATGGGTCCAGGGGTCGGACAGCGGGCCGGTGAGCAGGTGGTCGAACTGGCTGAATGAGTCCGACCGGGCCGTCACTTGTCCACCGGCAGGCGGGTGGCGCCGCGGGCGACCCGGCGGGCGGTCATCAGGGCGTGGGCGGCAACCAGTTCGGTGTGCTGGTCTTCGGATAGGCCCATCTGCTCACGGAGTAGGACTTGGTCGACGATGCGCACCGCGGCGAGGAGATCTCCGCGAATGAGAGCGTCGCGGACGCCGCGGCGGCGATGTTGCAACCCAGCCCGGGCGGCCTCGACCGCGGCAGGGGTGGGGACGGGCAGCACGTCGGCTTCGCGGGGCTCGATTTTGAGCATCCCCCCGCCGTAGGCGCGGCCGACCAGCTCGGCGCCGAGCAGGGTGAGGGTGTTCAAGCTGGCCAGCGCCAGCAGCTCTCGCCCTATGGCTTGAGTGTCGTCATGGAGGTAGACGCCGTGGACGCTGTTCAGGTGCAGCGCCCCAGTGGTATTTGTGCTCAGTCGTGGGGTGTCTGCGTTCATGTAGGTCAAAAACAGGTCGGGGGCGGCGTTGATCGGAACCTGCCACCACGGTGTGCGGACCCGACACTTGTAGGCCTCATGGACCCCGTGTGCTTCGCCGTGGGCCAGGTAGCGGCGTGCCCCGGCCGACATCGCCCGCCGATCCGGTCCTGGTCGAAACAGCAAAGTTCGCGCCCCGGCGTCTCCCAGCTGCTGGTGAGCTGATGCGGTGAAGGAGAGACCCCGCAAGTGCCGGCTCCCGGGCGGGGACAACGGCACCGTCTCAGTGTCGCGGAGCCGCAGTTCGCGGGCTTGGGCGGGAGACAGCGCAAAATAGGCATTGCGCCCAGTAACTGCGCCGAGGGTGGTTTGGCCCCAGCTCTGCAGTCCGGTGAATCCCTTACCGGCGACAAGCGGTGCGTAGATGCCCAACGCGGTCGTTGACAGCAACGCGGGTGTCCACTTCGCCCTCGTGTCGGTGGGCCACCACCGGTGCCGAGGCTGGCTCCCGTTGGCGTCCTCGCCGAGCACGGCATCCAGGTCGGCGGTGTTGGCGATCTGGTGGAGCTCGCAGTGGTCGGTACCACCGGTGGCGAGCGCGTCATCGGCCAGCAGCAACACCACCTCTTCCAGTACGCCGGGGAAGACACGGTCGGTGAACATCACCAACCGCACCCGCCCGAAACTCTGCATCAGGTAACGGCGTACATCCCCGGCGTAGTTGACGGTGAGCAGTTCCGCGGGCAGCACCAGACCCAACCGGCCCCCTGGACGCAGAAACTCTGCGGCGTGCACCGTGGACGCCGCCCACGAGGACGCCAACCCGGTCAGTCCTACTCCACCGCGTAGCGCGGCTCTACGGCTCGCCGCCCGGGCTTCGCCGCTGAATCCCTGGTAACGGACGTAGGGCGGGTTGCCGACCACGGCATCGAAGCGACGCTCACTGGGCACCTCAAAGAAGTCACCCACCTGCACCTGGGCGATGCGACCCGTGGCGGCTACGAACGCCCGCGCGGAGGCCGCGCTGGCCTCATGCAGTTCGACTCCTACGAGCTGATCGTCCCGACGAGGCGCACCCAGCTCATTCAGGCGCAGCGCCGCCGACACCAAGAACGCGGCCTCCCCGCACGAGGGTTCCAGCACCCGGTCCGCAGGCTCGCGGATCGCCCACCGGCAGATGAAATCCGACAAGTCGACCGGGGTAAAGAATGCCCCCCGCGCCTTCCGTAAAGACGCCGTGTCCGGAACCAACACCCCGTCGAACGTCGAACCAGCTGCAGAACTCACTCCTGCTCACTCGCCGGCAGGATCTGAGCGAGGACTGCGGCTGCGTGCTCGCTGACCGACCGGTTCTCTCGCTGCGCAGCCCAGGCCAGCCGCTGCGCCACCTCGACTGGCATACGTATAAGCACGGCTTTGCGCTCACCACGCCACTGGGGTCGCCGATCCCGCACCACCGCCACGCCCGTACTCGTCACGCAGAAGTTGTATCACCCACCAGAACTCTTTCCCACCACCACGACCGGCGCGCCGCAGGGCCGCTGCTGATACGTGGCAGTAATCGGTCACTGGCTGGGACGTTCAGCCAAGAGCGGACGCATGTTCTGGCAGCTCGTCGCAGCCTGTTGGATGTCTCATGCTCGTCGATACACAGCTCAGTGGCAGGCATCCCGTGAGACTGGTTCGGTGTGTCATTCCGGTGATCTGGGCCCGTGCGGGACACGTCTTCGTGACCGACCTCAAGATCGACTATGTGCGCGTCTCGACCGCGGACCAGGACCTCACCGCTCAGCGTGAGGCGCTGGTCGCCTCAGGTTTGGACCACAAGCTCACCTGCACCGATCACTGCCTGACTGGCACCAACCGCGACCGACCCAGTCTGCGCGAGGCGCCCGCAGCCCGCAGCCCGCAGGGAGCATGTCCGCCGCGAGCTCGGCGGTGGGCCGCTGCCACAGCGGGAACACTGGGATGATGCCGGTGCCCGCGCAGAGCTGGTCCCGGTAGGCGCGGACATCAGCGAGGAACAGGTCACCGAACACCAGCTGGTCGGCGCCGGCCTGGCGCGCCGCCGTCAGCACATGCTCGTAGATCTCGCTGGGACACGGGGTGGGCAGCTCGACGACGTGCAGGCCCAACCCGAGTGCGTGGGCTTGGGCTTGCAGTAGGACCCCACGCACCCCGTGGGCAGCGCGAACGCACTGTCCTTACCGCGCGACCAGCTCATCACACCCCCGCCCAGCATCGGCCACCCCCTAGCGGCGGCGGAATACCTCACGTCGGCACTGGTGCTGGTGTAGGCCGACCGAGAGGACCGACCACACCAGACCCCTGGGGTCGCCAGCGGCACCCACCACAGTCCACCTCCATCACTCCCGCAGCAACCGGGCGAGAACAGCGCTGCTGCCGCACCACCGCCACGCGCTGGCTTGCCCCCGAAGACAGTGGTGATGCTGTCCGGGCAGTCGGTCCCCGCGGTGGCGCACACCACCGGGTGGCGCTCGGCTTTCGCCGTACTGTTGCTGCGGCCCAGGCTCGACTGGAGGTGCTTGAGGAAGGACTGGCATGAAGCTTTCGGACCTGACCAGTACGGAGCAGGTGAACGCCGAGGCGTTGGAGAACCCTGCGGTGCGCGCCGACTGGGGGACCGTACGGCGGTCGGCCGCGAGGTAGCCCACGGGTGCTGCGCTACCGGGTGGAGCACGACCTGTCGCGGACCGAGCTGGGCAGCAGGCTCGGGTGTGTCCCAGCCCTACGTGGCCAAGCTCGAGCGGGGGGACCAAGCGCTCTCGCTTGCCGCCTTGGCCCGGCTGGGTCTCGAGTTCCCCATCGCCATCACACCGACAACCGTGCGCCTCTCGCCGTGATGGCCTACAGCGAGCGAGGACCGCAACGGCGCTGATAGCCAGGAACGTTGGCCTCGACGAGGCGGTGCGGGCCATACGCGCCAGCTCCCGTCGCCGCCAGATTCTCGACGCCGCGGTACGCCTCATGCAGCGCACCGGATTTCACCAGATGTCCATGCAGGCCTTGGCCGAGGAAGCGGACGTCAGCGTCGGGCTGATCTACAGCTACTTCGGCGGCAAGGAAGACCTTCTGCTCGCCACCATTCTGGACATCCTCGACGCCTTCCGCGACCAGCTCCAACCGGCGATGGACGCGGTCGGGGACGACCCCGTCGACCGCCTGGCGGCCGGCATCCGCCGCTATGTCGAGGTGGTGGACGCCAACATCGACGCCGTGGTGCTCACCTACCGGGAGAGCCGGACCCTGGATGCGGCCGGTCGCAAGCGGATCAAGGCCCTGGAGATCGAGACCTCGACGCCGCTGCGGGAAGCCCTTGAAGCCGGGGTCGCCGCGGGGGTGATGAATGGCGTCGACATCGTCCTGATGGTTTTCGACTTGATGATGCTGGCGCACGGTTGGGCTCTGAACACTGGCACTTCCACGACCGCTACAGCCTCGATTCCTACGTCCGCGAGCAAACCCGGTTCGTCCTGAATACTGTGCTCACCCCGAGCAGCCGACGAACCTATCAGCACCTGTTGACATGACTGAGGAGATCACTATGGACTATTCCGAGTACAACCAGCTGACGTTCGAACGGCGCGAGCACGGCGTCCTGCTGATCACGCTGAACCGCCCGGAGAAGTACAACGCCACCGACGAGGAGATGCACGGTGAGCTGGCCCGGGTGTGGGCCGACGTGTCCCGCGACGAGGAGACCCGGGTCGCGGTGGTGACCGGTGCCGGCAAGGCGTTCTCCGCCGGAGGCGACCTGGCGATGGTGGAGCAACTGGCCGGCGACCACGATCGCGTGTCGCACATGCTCACCGAGATGAGCGACATGGTCTACAACATCATCAACTGCGAGAAACCCATCGTCTCCGCGATCAACGGCGTGGCGGTCGGTGCCGGGCTGGTCGTGGGCTTGCTCGCCGACATTTCGATCTGCGCCGAGGACGCCAAGCTGGGGGACGGGCACGTCAAGCTCGGCGTGGCCGCCGGTGACCACGCGGCGATCCTCTGGCCGCTGCTGGCCGGGATGGCCAAGGCCCGCTACTACCTGCTGACCGGCGAGATGGTTCTCGGCGCCGAGGCCGAACGCATCGGCTTGGTGAGCAAGGCGCTGCCGCGGGAGCAGGTGTTGGAGGAGGCGTTGCGAGTCGCGGACGGGCTGGGCACCGGTTCGCAGCTCGCGATCCGGTGGACCAAGCGGGCGCTGAACAACTGGATCAAGATGGCCGGACCGATCTTCGATCAGTCCGCGGCCTACGAGATGTTGTGCTTCCTCGGTCCCGACGTCGTCGAGGGCGTTGCGGCGCTCAAGGAGAAGCGGCCCCCGGAGTTCCCTTCCACCCACGGCTGAACCAGCGCTGCCCGACTCATCGGCGCGTCGCTTCACCGGCTACTTTGCCTTGACAGCGCCAGTAGTCTTTTATAAGAATCGTGCCGTAGCGCTGATGAAAGAAGTGCATGTGACCGTCGACAGCTATAAGTTCCTGCCACCCAAGCTGGCAGAAGTCTTCGCTGAATGGCCCTTGGCGGAGCCCGCTCCGCCGCCTTGGACGCCGGTAAAGCGCCCCCTTTCTCAACTTAAGCTGGGGTTCGTCACAACGGCAGGGATCTACGACTCGCGCGTCGACATACCTTTCGACGTCCTGGGGGAACTTGAAAATCCATTCTGGGGTGATCCGAGTTACCGTGCGATCCCGCGGGATATACCGCGAACCGGGATAGGTACCAGCCATCTCCATATCAACAATGATCCCCTACGAGAAGACCTGAATATCGCTGTCCCGCTGGATGCAGCTGAACAGGCCATTGCGGAGGGCGCGATTGCTGATGTGGCGGACCAGAACTATAGCGTGATGGGGTATCAACCGGATACTTCAGAGTGGCGCCGGAGGTCCGTTCCGCTCATGGCAGGGGAGTTCCGTTCAAGGGCTGTTGACATTCTCGTTCTGACGCCTGTTTGACCTGATTGCTGCCGAAACGCGCCCGTGCTGGCGCGTACGTTTGAAAGCCTGGGGTTTGCAACTTTAATAGTCACGATGATGCCAGTATGGTCCGAGAGATATGGCGCACCCCGAACCTTGGCGGTCGAGCACCCTTTCGGTATGCCGATGGGTGCACCGGGTGACGCAGGACGGCACTACGATGTCCTCGTAGATGCTCTGTCGGTCCTATCGGAAGCCAGTCATCCTGGCACCGTCACACACTCTCCGTATAAGTGGACCGGTGACCTTGGGCAGGCCCGTAAGAGTTGGCAGCCTCGGCGAATTACTCCCATAGTTGAAGAGTTGCGACGAAGAGGTGCACTTGGGGACGTGGCGAAAACCCGTGAGATCCTGATGAGTGGGGGAGCACCGGCGATCGGGTCGGACAGCACTCCGCCGGCGAATCCTTCGATGCGGACTCAGGATTAGCGGCTCTTCACAGTTGACCGGGCAACGGGTTGGCGCGTCGTTGACGTAAAGCGCCCGAAGCCTCGGCGATGATGACTGTTGTCTACGCAGTCTTCGTCGGAGTGAGGTCACGGGCTTGTCCGAGATTACGCATGTTTCCAACGATTGCTGGGGATCCCGCCTCGGATGTTTCGCGGCTGCTGGGTTTGGAGGGTCTGGCGGTGACGGAGGTCGAGGTCGAGGAGTGTTCGGGGGCTCGGGTGGTGCACGTCCTCACCGCCGATGAGTTGGCCGCGGCCTGCCCTTCGTGCGGCGTGTTTTCCACCGAGGCGATCCCGGCGGTCCCGGCGCGGGCCCGGTTGACGGTGCGCCTGCCTGCCGAGCTCGCCCACGCGGTGGCGCAGCAGCACCGGTGTGTGGGTGCACACGATGGCTCTGTACATGAGGCTATTCGTCGTCGGGCTGCTGAGCGACAGCGCAAGTCTGGGGTCTCCGGGCATAGACGAGTTGCGATGGAGGACGCCCGTACGGCCCGGGGACACCCTCCGGGCGCGGTACCGCGTAGCCAGCGCCCGGTAGTCTCGTAGCCGTCCAGAGTGGGGAATCGTGCAGGGTCTCGCGACCGCCGAGAACCGGAAAGGGGTCACCGTAATGACGATGTCGGTCATGAACTTCTTTACAAGGCAGTTTCCCGCGGACGGCGGCGACGCGCTCCGGCCACGTGCGGTGCGGCATCGTGACGCAAGCAGCGTCAGGATCGACGCGGCGGTGTCCGTGCGTGGCGGCGTGAAAGGCTATCGCTCGGTGGATGACGCGCCCAACCCAGAAGACCGTCCGGCGGTGCTGGCAGTCCAACCGCCGCCGCCCGTGTCGCGTACGGCCGCGTCCGGCTGCCCGTGCGGACTTGCATCATCGAATGGAGACCGAACGATCCAACTCTGTCTCGATAGCTCGGAGAGTGGACATGGCCAGCGGTAACGGAGTTGGCCGGAAGGAGCGGCGCAAGCAGGTTATCGACGCAGCGGTCATGGTGTTCAGCGAGCAGGGCTACCGCGCGACGTCGATGCATGATCTGGCGGCCGCGGTTGGCTTGAGCAAGCCCTCGCTCTACCACTACGTCAGCAGCAAGGAGGATCTGCTCGTCGAGCTGTATGAGAACGTCATAGCAGAGGGGATCGAGTCAGCGCGGCGCATCGGAACAAGGTCGTTGCCTCCGCTGGAGGCGACGCGAGAGATCGTGATCGAGCGCATCGTCTACACATGCGAGAACCGAAAACTGCTCCGAATCTTTTTCGAAGAGGAGGCGGAGATCCCAGCAGAGCTGACGCAGACGGTGCGGCAGCAGAAGAGGGAGTACGAGGACCTGATCATTTCCCTGCTTAAGCGTGGTGTCGAAGACGGCAGCGTTCGTTTGTCCACCACGCCGCGGATCGCCGTTAACACCCTGCTCGGAGCTGCTCATTGGGTGTACAAGTGGTACGACCCTGGTGGCAGCAAGAGCGCTCGAGCTCTAGCGAAGGACGTGACGAACCTGCTGCTCACCGGCTTCGACGCCAGAGCAGGAGAAACGTCGCCAGCCACGTAACGGCTCGGTCGCTTACGTCCTCAGTTCCCCGGCGACCGCCACACCGGAGACCGCTTCTCCTTGAATGCCGCGAGCCCCTCACGACCGTTAGCGTTGCTGGCCACGTTTTTGATAACCTCCGCCGACATGTACGGCACGTGCGAGTTAGCCACTAGCTTGTAGGCAGTTTTGGCTTCCGGCGCGGCGCGGCGAAGGTCGTGCACCGCCCGTTCGACGGCATCATCGAGTTCACCTGCACCTACGACTTGATGCACTAGCCCCCACCGCTCGGCGGTCACTGCATCGATGTTGCGCCCGGTCAGCATGAGATAACGGGCCCGCGATATCCCGAGTGCGAGCGGGAGCAGCGTGGCGCAGTATGGATCCGCCAGCCCAACCCGACCCTCGGGTACACCGAAGGTGGAGTCGGCCGTAGCCAGGACAACGTCACTTGCCGCAGCCATGATTAGGCCACCTGCAAGGCAAATACCGTCGACCGCGGTGATAACCGGCTTTGGGCATTCCAAAATGGCGCGAAAAGGCAAAGGCTCATCATAGGCTCTTCCGAATGCCTCAGCGAAGTCGTCATCGGGCAAGTCGAGCAAGGAAAGGAAGAACTTCAGGTCACCGCCAGCGGCAAAAATTCCGGGGCTGCCCGCGATGACCACGGTGTCCACATCGGCCCGTGCACCGGCGCGTTGCACTCCCCGCTTCACCTCGCCGTATAGCGACGGTGTCAGCGCATTCATCTGCTCCGGCCGACTGAAGGCGATGCGGTAGACGCCGTCTTCAACCGTGTGTGTCGACTCGTGCCAGGTTTTCTGACTCTCTGCCATTCACAGCTCACTTTCTGCGCGCATTCGAATCGAAGCGGTTTGGCCCAGGCAACCAGCGCAGTACGGCCCGACTCTCCAGTTGCAGACTCTGACACCGTTTGTCGGCATTTGCAATCCCCCGCCGCGTTGGCTCACTGAGAAGGTCCGCGTGGCTGTGTTCGTGTAACCATTCATCCTCTGGTGTGACTGGTGGTGCTGGTGTGACCGGCGTGTCGGCCTGATTCTGGGGTTCGTTGCTGGTCGGCGTGCCCGGTGCCTGACCCTGCGCCCACCGTTGAATAGCTCCTTGGGTTGCTGGCCGAGCGAGACGCGGTGATCGAGGAGTTGCAGGCGCGGATCGTGGAGCTCGAGCACCGGTTGGGGCAGAACTCGACGAACTCCTCTCGGGCGCCGTCGGGTGATCGGCTGGAGCACAACCCGTCGCGCGCGGAGCGACGTAAGGCAGGACGCAAGCCGGGTAAGCAGCCGGGTGGGCAGGGGTTTGCGGGCTCTTCGCAATCCGGGGTGTAGCGGGGGTTGGCGCGTCGGTGCGGGGGTGAGGGTCGAGGTCCTCCGATGATGGAAGTTCTCACACTGCCCATCTGGAAGACCTCGACGTGGCTGAGCCTACTTTCGACTGTCCTGATCTC
>JAABVA010006608.1_pt1 | contig 10237 bp, 18 predicted proteins | sample 5560331 | NCBI WGS metagenome assembly JAABVA01 (sample SAMN12812661, study PRJNA571458) | rock metagenome | isolation source: Antarctica rocks | place: Antarctica: Victoria Land, Mt New Zealand sud | collected 2016-01-07 | reverse complement strand
GTTTGCAGGTGTGATGTGCTGCTTGCGTGCGCTGGCACGGCAGGCCGATGGCGAGTGCGCTCGGTTGGGCGGGGACCGACAGGCTGTCAGCGCCAGGCTCCTGTCTCAGGCCGGGTTTGCAACGAGTCAGCAGACGCGTCTGAGGTGTGCCTGGCTGCGCAGCCTGCCTGTTCGAGGAGGTGGCGCCGGCCGCGCTGCTGGACGACCGGCCGTGCGAGAACGGCTCGCGCGACTTCCTGGTGCAGTGGCCGGACGGCGCGGAGGACTCCTGGGCGCGCGCCCCCCGCTTCGCCGCTTCTGCTGAACAGTCACCGCGCCATTTTGCGGCAAGGCGGCGATCGGGCACCGCTCATAAATGCTGCCGTTTCCTGCAAACTGCGCTCCGCGGTGACATGCCAGGCAATGTTGCTGTGTGGACAGGGTGCGCGCACGCCTTAGGCTGTGCTCAGCACGCTGTACTCAGCACGCTGTGCGCGCTCTTTGATGGACGGATTGATGGACTTTGATGTGATGCATGTGTGATGCTAGGAGCGGCGCAGAGCAGGTCCCGTTAAGCTGTGCCAATGCAGCGGGCATGGGCCGCCCGCCATGCAACACAGCCCACTCCCTCAGCCCACTCTGTCATGGTGCGTCTGTGATGCGGGGTATGCATGAGTGGCGGACGCGGGACGCGTCGCGCAGGTGAACCAGCTGTACATCGCGCCGGACCTGGTGGAGGACTACGACAACGGCCTGGAGTACGGCACCGCGGCGCGCGTGCTGCGCATGGTGCAGCGCGGCGACGAGCGCGAGTTCCTGATCCAGTGCGCCCTGCGCCGCCGTGTTAACAACCTGCCTGTCTACCTCAGGCAACAGAGGGGCGACGCTGTCTGCTTGTAGCACGACGAAGTGCATGCTGCCATGTCGCGACCAGCAACGTTGAGCGCACAGGCGCCGATGAGTGGTACATGCGTCGCATGCTTGCACACTTCTTGCACACAGGGGCCGGCATGAGAATGAAGGGGCCTAGGAGGCAACTGTGGTCACCGCTGCGAGTTGGATGCACTTAGGCATGACCTTACCAGGGGCGGGGCGCGCAGGTGGGAGGACGGCCACGAGGACACCTGGGAGCTGGAAGATCACGTGCCGCCTGAGCTCATCGCGGCGTTTGAGGAGCAGCAGAGGCAGAGGCTGCTGGGCCAGGCCAGCAGCAATGGCGCCAGCGCGCACGCAGCGCAGCTCCCAGCCGCGCCCGCGCATGCGCGTGGCGGCAGCGCTGGCAGTGCAAGGGAGGCTGCAGCGGCGCTCGCCTGAGGAGTGTAAAGCCTGCGCCACATTTGGCATGACGGCCTGGCGCTTTGCTGCTGGAGTGTTGCAACACAGCACGCGCTGCGTAGCGCCTGGTTGCACGCGCAGCATGCCCTGTGCAGCCGTTCCGACAGCAGAGGAGGCTGTGATTGCGCTTGCCGTACCTATCCACTGCTTGCAGTGGCTGGCCACAAGGAGACAAGCAAGGGGACAGCGTGGCCCGGAACGCACCTGTAAGAGCACTTGCACGCCGAGGCTGAGTGCCTATGGTGTGAGATGATGACATGACATGCGTGCACATGCGTGCACAGGCGTGACATGCGTGCATATGCCTCATGCCTCCTCAGCCTCGAACTTGCAAAGCATGCTAAGGGCGAGCATCGAGGGCAGATGGAACTGTTACAAACGAGGGTAAAGCAATTGGTGTGTGAGTTGAACAGCCATGCTCAGTGCAGAAACTTGACCTTTGTAACTCTGTCTCGCCCTGTGTGAGCTTTGAATGAACGGCCTGCTTCAGCGCAACAGCGAGAGCAGCGTGTGCGCCGTTGCAAGAGCCCGAGCAGAAACATGGACGAAGAGCATCGTGAGGACTTTGAGGGCGAGGATGAGGAGGAGGAGGACACCAAGCAGGTTGCGCTTTGCTCTGCCTAGAGCAGACACAAGAGCTAGTTTTGCACCTCCTGTGCTACAGTCGATCTGAGCAAGCCTGCTTGTGCGTGTGCAGGAATGGGTGGCCTCCAAGGAGCACGTCATATTCCTCATTGACTGCCAGCCTTCCATGCTGAAGGCGTGCGGCGTCAACGACAAGGACGTGCGCAGCCCATGCCTGCGTGCAAGGCCTGGCTATGCAGTGGCCTGGCAGTATGCAACCTGTATCACATATCATCGGGTCGCCTCTCTGACGTCTGCAGAGCGCCTGCAGAGCGGCTATGACGCGGAACACACCTATGCAGAGGTGGCCCTCATCGTGGCGCGAAACATTATGAAAATGCACATCATCTCCAGCAGCAGGGACAGCTTTGCGGTGGTCCTGTACGGCACGGTGCGCTGCCTGTGCTTTGAGGTACACGGCCAGGGCTTACGTGCCGCTGCGGGCGCCTTTAGAGGTCTGGCTTGCTTGGGAGCCCCTTTGCTTGCGCTGCAGCTTGCGCGAACCTTTACTGGGACGACAGGGGAAGCCAGCAAATGCAGCATGTGAGCTCACGTAGCTTGGTGCGTACGCTCGCAGCGCGAGTCCAAGAATTCGCTCAGCTTTGACAATGTGGTGGTCTTCCAAGACCTGGACGAGCCGTCCGCATTGCGCATCAAGGCCCTCAGCGACCTGATTGGTGCGCCAAGCCACATCTGGCCACTTTGCTCCAGACGGCAGGCAAAGCCCGGCAGCCTGGTGCAAGGCACTGAGAGCGGCCTTGGGCCCTGCGCGGTCACGCCCCCGAGCCCGCGGCTGGAGCCAGCCGCGCGTCCGTGCGCAGACGGCGGGCTGGACGCGGACGCGGGCAGTGCGGAGCAGGGCCCGGAGCAGCTGCGGCACGCGCTCTGGACCGCGCACCAGCTCCTGGACAGCTCGGCCAAGGCCGACAAGCGCGTGCTCATCTTCACCTGCGACGCCAACCCGCCCGGCACCGGCGTCGCCGCCGCGGAGTTCCGGTGCGCACCCGCGCGCATGGGCCGGCATGGCTTTGCCGGGCTCGCGGCAGGTTGCGCAGCAGAGGGTGTGCATGCTGGGGGCCGTGGCATGCATGTGCTGTGGGCCTCATATGCTGGAGCGCCTTCTACATTACACCTGCATGCGTACAGCTGTGCGTAAAGACCAGGCCGTGAATGAGCGGCCGTTGTGCTAGCTGCACACGGCAGCGCACGCACACCAAGGACACCTTTGCAGGACCTTGCGCTCATGTGTGGGTGGGCGCCATGGCTCTCTGTCAAGCCCGGCCAGGTGTTTGCGGTACGCTTCGGCGCCATGATGAGGGCAGCTCAGAATTGTGAATCAGCCTACCTTCAGTGCGGCTGTCGCGGCACGGCAGGGAGTTTGCGCTGAGCCGCGCGCGGGACCTGCACGAGAAGCGCGTGTGGGTCGACGTGGTGCCCATGGCGCCGCCTGGCCAGGCCTTCGACATGGGCTTCTGGAGCCACATCCAGGGCGGCGGCGCCGGCGACGACGAGGCCGATGACGCGCAGGCGCTCGTGCCCGCGGTCAACACGTCCGACACGACCTGGTTCCTGAGGGCGCGCCCATTATAAACCTAACCTTACCCTTCCCTGCGCGCGCACGCGCCGCCTGCCTAGCCGGCATCCCTGACCCTGCGGCCTGCCCCAGAGCCGCGCCTGCAGGCGGCTGCGCCGCGCACGGCAGAGAGCAGGCAGGGCGACCAGGCGCCGGGAGTGAGGTTTAGGGCAGGGCGCTGGGGGGGCGGTGGCCGCGCCGCATGGCAGGCATTTGCGACCGAGCGCGCGCGGCTGCGTGCGCGCCCGCGAGCGCCGCTGCCCGCGCGCGGCGCAGGGACTGTGGGACACCGTGCGCAAAAAGGCATACCGCAAGCGCACGAGCGGGCGCCACCGCCTGGTGCTGGGCCCCGGGCTGGAGATCGCCGTCGCGCTGTACACGCTGCTGCACGAGGCGAAGCGGGGCGGCACGGCGTATGTGCACGCGCTCACCAGCGAGGCGCTGCAGCACAGGACGGCGCTCATCTGCCAGGACACAGGCGCGCGCGCGCCCCGTCATCGCGGCCCCGCTGGCAAGGCTGTCACGGCTTCATGCCGGGGCTGCTGCCGCGGCTGACGCCGGAGCGCGCACTGGCCAGCTCCCCCAGGACGGCGCGCCGGGGGCGCGCAGGGACGCTCATGAAGGACGTGCCGATGGTGGTGTACCCTGATCCCAGGAAGCAGGCCTACGCGCCGGGGGGCGGCGCGGCGCTGGGCGACGGCGCGGCGCCGGCGGCCCCGCCGCGCCTCCGCCCCGTGGTCTTCCCCAAAAATCACATGAGCATGCTGAATGTGGTGCAGAGCCCAGGCGCGCCCCCGCCACTCCGCGTCTGCCTGCTGCATTTAGGGCTTGATGCTGCTGCCGCCGCTTCCCTCGCATCAGCCCTATGCCTGCACGCCTCAGCGGCTGAGCGTGACACGCTCAGCTTGCGCCGCTGGGACTCTGCGGCGACCAGCTTGCGCATGGCAGCCTGCTGGTCGCCGCCAAGTAGGACGTGCATGCCAGCAGACGCCGAGCGGGGGCGGCAAGCGCGAGGCCGCTCAGCGCCTGTGCGGCGCCGCCCCGCGCCACGCTCGGACCGCCGATCGCGCAGGCCTGAAGCTGCTGGGCTTCAAGCCGCGGCGCTGCCTCCAGCCCTGGCACCGCATGCGGGAGGCGACGTTCGTGTACCCCAACGACCACGCGCTCAAGGGCTCGACCGCCGCTTTCGTCGCGCTGCACCAGCGCATGCTCGCGCGCGACGTCGTGGCCGTGTGCAGCTTCGTGCGCAGCCGCGCGGCGACGCCGGCGCTGGTGGCGCTCGCGGCCGCGCAGGAGGCCAAGGACGAGCACGGCGCGCAGGTACTTATCCCCGAGCATGCATCCTGCTCAGCAAAGCCGCGCGCCCTTTCCCAGCTTGCATCCTGCCCGAAAGATGGACACGTGTGCAGAGTTGCGCGCAGGTACGCCTCCCAAGCATGCATGCAACCTGCCTGCTGCGCAAGGCCGCTCTCGTCTGAAGGATGCCCTGCGACGTTGCTCGCGTGTGTTCATTTTTGGCGGGCGGGCGCCGAGTGACACATGCGTATGACATGGTCCGGCGTGCCAGGATTGCCGGGTGTGCGCGCAGGTTGCGTTCCCAGCCATGCACATGTCTCACCCTACCCTAGGCAGACATTTCTGGACGCCTGTGCGCAGGTGGAGCCCCCGGGCATGCACATGTTCTACCTGCCGAGCAAGGACGACATCCGCATGCCGGAGACAAACCCCAAGGTGACCGGCGGGGAGTGGGCGCGGGCGGACGAGGACCAGGCGCGCAGGCGGCGTCTCACAATCGCCTCGAGCTGTGCCAGGCGGCAGCGTTCTGTCCCAGCGTCACAGGGAGCGGCTACTTGTTTGAGCCTCATGTGACGCGCGCTCCAGATCTAAATTTCAGCACCCCATTGCCTGTTTATAGCCCCTAGCAGTGCCTTGTCCCTGCCGCTCGTGGCGGAGCAGACGCTGTGCAGACCTAACAGTGGCACGCCGCTCAGCGGCATCAAGATCGCACCGCAGTGCGCCTGGGCGGAGGATGCCGCACACTGCTGGGCATGATGCAGCGCGGGATGCGTTGGCTGCACCCACTGGCGGAGGCCATGGTCCGCAAGAACGTTGCACGTCCTGGTGGGCTTTGGTGCAGCGCGGGATGCCTCGCGTGCTCCGCCGCAGGTGGCGGCCGCGGAGGCCATGGTCCGCGCGCTGCGCCTGCCGGAGTTTGCGCCGGACGCGGAGCCCGGGCGCGATCTGCCGCAGTGGGAGCTCGGCATGCTGCCCAACCCCGCGCTGCAGCGGCACTACCAGGCGCGCCCGCCCGGCTGCGCCCGCCGGACCCGGCGCTGCCTGCCGCCGCGTCCGGCCGGCCACACAGTGCTCCGGGGCCGGGCGCCGGGCAGGGAGCCGGCCGGGCGCGCAGCGGTGAGGGGGGGTGGCACATGGCTGGTGAGGCGGGGCGGGGCGGGCGGGCGCCAGGTGCCTGAGGCGCGCGCCGGGCGAGGACCTGCCAGATGAGGACGACATGGGCACCTGGGGGGAGGCGGGCATCGTCAACAAACCCTACTTTTAACCCCAATTAACCTTATAACCGGGCGGCGCCAGGTGCTGGAGGCGCGCGCGCTGGGCGAGGACGTGCCGGACGAGGAGGACATGGGCACCAAGGTGGACAATGCGGCCATCCGCGCCGCGGGCGGCGCGGCGATCGACGCGTTCAAGGTCCGCCTCGCAGCTGGCGCAGCGCGCGTTTGAAATTTGCACATGCCCGGGGCCTGCAGGTCTGTGCGTCGCCTCTGGGCCCGCGGCAGCAGGGCGCATGCTGGCCTGGAGCGCGGAATGGCTTGCTGTCACACCAGGACTGCGGCGCGCGCCCCATGCGGACACAACAGGGCATCACCCATGTCTGTGTGTGTACACGCAGGAGTGTACATGGTAGGGCCTTGCACCGGCCAGCGGCGCTGGTCTGCGCGCGCACACTGTGCTCCAGGTGGCAGCTTTCCTACAAGGGTATCAGTAATCTAAGTGGCGTGGGAGCGTGGCCTCACATCTGTGCATTTGCACACGCACGTTGCTCGGGCGCACGACGGTGAGCTTTATAGAGCCCGGCGCTGCACAACCCACGACCGGCCCTTGTGCGCGCTGCGGGCAGGTAGCGGCGTACGGGGAGGACCATGACGAGCCCGCCGACGCGGCCACCAAGAAGCCGCCCGCCGCCAAGCGCAAGGCGCCCGAGCCGAGCGCGGACGCGCAGGAGCTGCTGGCCGGCACGGACTTCAAGGCGCGCCGCGGCTGCCGCCCTGTCATCACTTTGGCGCTCCGTTGCGGCCGCGGTCCGGTCTCAGCGCATCACGGCCTCATGCATTCATGGTTGCGCAGGGCGCGCTGCCGAGCGCCCTCTCACGGGGGAGCTGTGCTGCCTGTGCACTGCGACGTAGCAGCCACATGCAGTTTGGGGGCGTGTGTGAGGGGAGCTGCTTGAGGGCAGTAGGTTGAGGCGTCTGCCTCGGGTCTGTAGGACCTGGCCGCAAACGGCCGGCTGGGCACGCTGCGCGTGGACGACCTGAAGGCCTACCTGCGCGCCAAGGGCCTGAAGCTCGCCGGCAAAAAGGACGAGCTCATCGCGCGCGTGGCCGAGGCAGAGGGCGTGGCCATGGGCGTCTAGCTCTCCGCTGTTTGCCATGTCTGCTTTGCCAGACACGTGCGCTGCCGCGCGACCGACAACCGCAATGCATGCATCCAGGAGCGCATGCATACTGCTTCCACTGCGCGGCGCTGTGTCTCCTTATCCGACGTGTGCTGGGAGGAGGACGGAGCTCAGAACCATACTGCAGGAGCAGAGGGCGTCCCCCCACTTCGCATGCATGCAGTATGTATCGATTTTGTTAGCCAGCATGCCCAGCTTGTTCATTAGGTTACGCAATACTTCGGGCTGATTAATGAGTCGGTGTGTCGGCCTGCGTGTGTCGGCCTGTTACAACCGATCATATATGCAAAGTAATTGCGCAAGAGCTCAAGATGTCTGAGCGGCCGGATAGCTCAGCTGGTTAGAGCGGCAGTCTAATAAGCTGCAGGTCTGGGGTTCGAGCCCCCATCTGGCCACACTATGCATGGTCGTGCACATGGACTGGGAGCGAATGATTGCTCTCTGCTCACCGCCGTTTTGCTGGGCTTTGCCCGACTCCCATCACCCATTTTTTAAACGCATGCGCATTCTGATCAGGCTCATCAATAGCTTGACCCACAACTCCTAAGATACATGGCGAGTATGCGCCGTGCAAGCACACCCATGACGTTGAAGGAGACAAAAGAGCACCTGCTAGGCCTGTAAACAAAGCAGGTTGACAATGACGGTCTCAGCCTACCTCCGCTGTGCGTGCCCAGACTATCCTTGAAAGACAAAAATGCCAAACAGCATGTACTGCAAGTGCACTTTGAACATAGGCAAACACGGGTGGCTGCTGCCGCGCGAGCCTAGCCCGCGCCCTGCTGCTGCTTGCGCAGCTCCGTGGACGACACATCCGCGCGGAACGCAGCCTCCGGGATGCCCTGAAACAGGCCCTGCGCGCGCCAGCGCACGCGCGCGGGTGGCTGGGCGGTTCTGGCATCCTGCACAGCTCTGCGCACATACTCGAAGGCCCTTTTGGGGCAGAGTTGGCACTCCTTGCGCACACTGCGCGCCGAGCGCTTGCTGCGGTGGTGTACGGGGTGGCATGTGGGGTCTGACAACACAGTACTGCCTGGGCTCGCACAAACACGGCAGCCCTGGAGGAGGGGTGCTTCTTATTGCACATTGAGAGCGGCCAGCGCCGCCAGAAACGCCTGGGCCTGCATTTCGGCAACGCCCGGCACAGGAGCTGCCCGACTGCTTGGCTGATGCACTTCGAGGATACGCGCGGCGCTGCCGCCCAGCCGGGCAGGCGGGCGCGCGCGCACCATGCGGTGCAGCTGCGGCGGCACGTCCACGTCCGCCAGCGTCCTGAAGCACTCCTTCTTGTCGTCCACGCGCCCGGCCACGAGGAAGCGGCACCCGCGCGCGCCCGCGCCCGCCAGCTGCCGCGCCCGCGGCGCCGCGTCAGCATGAGGAGCAGCCTCGAGGCGCCTGTTGGCTCGAGCGCATGGCCATCACGAAGCCGCGCAGTGGCATCCGCACAGGGCCCGTCGCCCACTCATTTGGAGGAGAGCTGCATTTCTTGCATGACACATGGATATCACCTGACGCTGTGGCAACCTCCAGCAGCAACCCGGCATGCAAAGCGTGACCCAGAAATCTACACGCTCGCCTCGGCCAAGGCAGGCCGCCAGCCGAGCTAGCCACAAGGGCAACCAGGCAATTGATCTTGCGGCAAGCACACCCTATGCCAAAACAAGAAGCATGCGCACCTGCAGCAGCATCTCGGCAGCGTCCTCGCCCGGCGGGCCGCCGGGGCGGCCGTAGTAGCGCGGCGCGACCAGGCGAACGGCCGTGTCGTAGCCGATCACGAACGCGCTGCGCGGGAAGAGCGCGGCCTTGTCCGTGAACAGCGACGCCTGGCGCGGACGCACGCGCGCCGGGCGCTCGGTGCCCATGCCATTCTGCGTGCTGCAGGCCAAAGGCGCGGCGATTATGCGCGCAGCCCCGAAGCAGTGCATGCGGACATGTGTGCAAGCGTGTGCAGACGTGCCGCGCCGGGCGGGCCTGTGTGGCACTGGCAGCGTCGTCGTAGGGCCCGGCGCTTAAGCTGACAAGTGGCAGAGCTCGCGCGAGCGGCTCGCAGCGCCGCCTGGCAACCGCGCTGTGAGGACGGGGCCAGCCGGCGCGCGCACATGCGTGACAACCAGCGGCAGCCCAGCGTCGGTGAACTGCGCCACGCGCCGGCGCACGTCTTCCAGCGCGAGCATGCCCTTGTCCGGGTTGCCGACCGAAAGCTCGTACAGCGCCTCGCCGCCGTGCAGCGCTGCCGCCGCTGCAAGCAGGCCCCTGCGCGGGAGCGCGGGCGAGTTCGAGGCAGAGCAGGCAACTTCAAGCCGCGCTCGGGCAGAGCAGGGCCCCTGCCGCACACCCCGCCACGCTCTGACGCTGAGACAGGGGTCTTGGGCACGCGTCTGGTGGTGGGATGCGCCGCGCGGCCCTGCACCCAGGCCCAACACTGCCTGCCGGCGTTGCAGCTCCTGCGCCGGGCAGGTCCGTCTCAGCCGCGCTCCTGCGGGCGACGCAGGGCAGGCCGGAGCCGCCCGGCCGGCGCGCCGGCCCGGGCTCTGCGACCCAGTTCCTTGACACTCTTGAGCGCGGGGCGCGCCTGTGGCCGATTAACACGTCAACTTACACCCTAACCCTATCTCAACAAAAAAAGTGGGGCACTCCGTGCGCGGCGCGCCTGTGGCCATCGTGCAGCGGGTTGAAGGAGCCCGGCAGGTACACGCGCCCGCCGCGCGGCGCATCCACCAACACGCGGCCGCCGGAGAACTCGACCGCGTCGGCGTCGCCCGCCAGCAGCGCCTCCAGCGGGTCGCGCGGCTCCTCGCCCGCCTCCTGTGCGCGGCCGGCGCTGCTTGCGGCCGGGCTCCATCTGTGCTCCGCCTCGCGCACCAGTGGTGTGCCAATGGCTCCCATGGGCAGCGACGCGCTGGATGGCCGGGCGATCCTGAACGGCCGCCCGTCATGCAGCTAGCAAAGGGGACCCCTGCCTCGGCACAGCCTGCGCGCCGCGCGGGAGCCCGCCGCGCGGGGCGGGCGCGGCGGCGGCAGCCGCGCCTGCACGC
>JAABVA010006607.1_pt1 | contig 10238 bp, 4 predicted proteins | sample 5560331 | NCBI WGS metagenome assembly JAABVA01 (sample SAMN12812661, study PRJNA571458) | rock metagenome | isolation source: Antarctica rocks | place: Antarctica: Victoria Land, Mt New Zealand sud | collected 2016-01-07 | reverse complement strand
ACACCATCCGGTCGGCGACCTCCAGGGGCGAGCCGAGGGGCTCGGAGAACCACGACTTGGCCTGGCTGCCGTTGTTCTCGACGGTGCCGGTGAGCGCGCGGTAGATCGAGAGCTGGACACCGGCGGCGACGAGGGGGAGCGCGCTCCACGCAGCGGTGCGGGCGAGCCGTCCTCGCCGCCCGATCCCCCGACGTGCCCGGTCGACGAGGACGACAGCGACCCCGCACAGCACCGCCAGGACGAGGACCAGGCCCTCGGGCCGGGCCAGTGCGAGGAGCGTCCCCACCAGCGGGGTCACCACGAAACGGGCCTCGGCCTGTTCCGAGACGAACGCGAGCAGCGTGCCCACCGCCAGCAGCGAGACGAGCCCCACCTCCATGCCGCTCGTCGCCCCCCACAGCAGGGGCCCGCACAGCGCCGTCAGGACGCCCGCGAGGGCGCCGACGGTGCGCGAGGCGAGGGCCCGCCCGAGGAGGTGGACCCCGACGACGGTGCCGACGACACAGGCGACGCCGAGGGCGATCGCCACGTAGAGCAGGAGGCCCTGCACGCCCAGAGCGGCGATCACCCCCAGCAGGAGGACGTAGAGGAGGCTGCTCGCGCCCGTGGTCGGCGCGTCGCCCGGCTGGTAGCGGAGGAAGTCGCCGACCCCGATCTGGCGCGCGTACTGCAGGTGGATGTACACGTCGTCCAGCGGGGGGACGGGGCGCCCGACGTTGTACGCCGCGTTCACGAGCACGAAGCCGGTGGAGGTGACGAGGGCTAGCACGCCGACGGCGACGACGAGCGGATCGACGGCGCGGAGGCGGGCCCCGCCCGCCCGTCGCAGAGCGCCGAGACGGCCGCCGTCGGGGACGCGCGCTCCGCGGGGCGTAGCCCCGGTCCACGTCGGTGCGGGGCCTTCGTCGGCGGGCCGGTCCTGGGTGATCGCGCCACCGGTCGTGCTGCGCGTCACGACGTCACCCCTCCATGATCCATCGCCCCGGACCGACCGGCCCTGACCCACCGGCCCCGAGTGACGCTAGGGGGCGACGCGGAGCGACCGCCGGTGGGGCCGGGGTGCGTCCCTCCGGGGGACACCGGGGGGACTCCCTCACAAGAGATCTTCCAGGTGCGGTCCGTCGATCTCGCCTCCCGTAACCACCCATCACGGGGTCACTACATCGAACGACTTATAGCTCCATACACCGTCCGGCCGATCAGGCTACGAGACCTGGCGGTCGTTATCGGGTCCGAACCAGAGGCACGCGAGCCGGGGCGAGGGGGCGCGATGAGCAGGACGACGGGTGCGGCGGTCCTCGGTGCTCCCGCGCCCCGCACCTCGCAGGAGCCGCGGACGTCGCTCCGCGCCGTCTGCGAGCCGACGCCGTGGGTCGAGGGGGAGATCGGGCAGCTCACGGGTCTGCGCTTCGTGGCCGCCGCCTGGGTCCTGATCCACCACGTGTCGTTCGTGCCGGTCGACACCTACGCCCCCTACCTGGCCCCGCTGGCCCCGATCGCGGCGGCGGGTCCCCTCGGTGTCGACCTGTTCTTCGTCCTCTCCGGGTTCGTCCTCGCACGCGCCTACCTCGACCGGTGGGCCGGAGCGCTCCGTCCGCGGCAGCTCACGGCGTTCCTCGGCGCCCGCATCGCCCGGATCTGGCCCCTTTACGCCGTCGTGACCGTGGCGTTCGGCCTCTGGTGCCTCGCGCGGGCCCGTGGTGGCCACGACGACGTCGTCTCCTGGCAGGCGCCACAGCCCGACCTCGGGCCGTGGGGCTGGATCTCGCAGCTGACCATGACGCAGCTCTGGCAGGGCCCGGGCGTCGGTGGGATCTCCTTCGCCCTGCCCATGTGGTCGGTGAGCGCGGAGTGGCTGGCCTACCTGCTGTTCCCGTTGCTCGCTCTCCCCGCCTGGTGGGCGCGCCGCTGGCCACGACCGGTCCTGGCCGCCCTGGCGGTGCTCTGGGCCTCGCCCGCGACGCTCGCGACGGTCGCGGTCGCCCTCGACGCTGACCTCCACGTCTGGCCGTGGTTCCTGCGCGTGGTCGGAGGCGTGACGGCGGGCATGCTCACGTGGCTCGTGGTCCGCCGTATCCGGGCGACGCCGACGGTGACCCGCTGGGCCCACCGGGTGATCCTGGCCGTCGTCGCGGAGACCCTCGTCGTCTACTGGGCGGGTTCGGCCCCCCCGACCGCGGCGCTGGGGGTCCCGGCCCGGCTCACGCTCGCGGTCCCGCTCTTCCCGGTGCTGCTCGGCGCGCTGGTGCTCGCCGACCCGGCCCGGCCCGGGCCGGCCCGGTGGCTCGCCGGGGCGCGGATGCGGCACGGAGGGCGCATCTCCTACGCGCTCTACCTCGTCCACTTCCCGATGCTCGAGGTCCTGCTCACGGCCATGACCCGCTTCCCCGCGCTCGCGCCGCACTCCTCCGGTGCGGCGCTGCTGCTCCCCCACGTCCTCGTGGCGACGCTGCTGGTGGCCCACCTCGCGCACCGGTGGATCGAGGTGCCGGCGCAGCGGTGGCTGGTGGCGGTCAGACCGGCAGACGCCGGAAGATCGGCCGCGGGACGTGGCGCAGCGCGGACATGACGAAGCGCAGCGGGGCGGGAGCCCAGACCAGCTCGCGGCCGGCGGTCACGGCGGCGACGGCGATCTCGGCGACCTTCTCCGGGGTGGTGGAGAGCGGCGCGGCGCTCATCCCCTCGGTCATCTTCGTGTGCACGAAGCCGGGCCGGACGACGGTGACCCCGATCGCCTCGGGACGCAGCGCCTCGGTCAGCCCGGTGTAGAACGCGTCCAGCCCCGCCTTCGTGGACCCGTAGACGAAGTTCGACCGCCGGGCCCGCTCCCCGGCCACCGAGGACAGCGCGACGATGCGCCCGTGGCCCTGCCGTCGGAACTCCGCAGCCAGCGTGACGCCCACCGACACCGCGGCCACGTAGTTCACCTGGGCGAGCTCGACCGCCGCCTCGACGTCCTGCCATGCCTTCTCCTGGTCGCCGAGCAGCCCGAAGGCGACCACGGCCACGTCGACGTCGCCGCCCGCGAACGCCGTGCGCACGGCACGCACGGTCGAGCTCCGCTCCGCTCCGTCTCCCGCCTTCACGGTCGAGCTCCGCTCCGCTCCGTCTCCCGCCTTCACGGTCGAGCTCCGCTCCGCTCCGTCTCCGGCACGCACGGTCGAGCTCCGCTCCGCTCCGTCTCCCGCATCCACGCCCCCGGTGCGCGTGTCCCGGGCGTCGAACTCCACCGTCTCGACCTTCCCGCCCGCGCGCCCGAGGCGGGCCGCGGCGTCCGCGAGCCTCGGCGACTGCCGGCCGGCCAGCACGACCCGCACCGGCCCGTCGGCGAGGTAGCGCTCGGCGATCGCGAGCCCGATCTCGGAGGTGCCCCCGAGCAGCAGCAGCGACGAGGGGTGCCCGACGGCGTCGATCATGGGTGGAGCCTGCCAATCCGTGTCCGCTGACGGCCTGTGTCAGGAGGTGAGCGCGAGGCGCCGCGACATGTCCGAGGCGAAGACGCCGTCCGGGTCCGCGGCGTCGCGGACCTTGCGCCACGCGTCGAGCTGCGGGTACATGGCGGCGAAGGTCCCGGCGTCGGTCCGCGAGTCCTTCGCCGTGTACAGGCGACCGCCCATGGCGAGGACGCGTGCGTCGAGGCCCCGGCAGAAGCGTCCGAGCCCGTCGACGATCGGGAAGTCGACGCAGATGTTCCAGCCCGGCATGGGGAACGACAGCGGCGCGCGGTTGCCCTCGCCGAACCGTTTGAACACGTTGAGGAACGAGACGTGTCCGGACGCGGCGATGTCGCGGATGATCGAGCGGAACTCGGCCTCGGCCGCGAGCGGGACGATGAACTGGTACTGCAGGAAGCCCTTCGAGCCGTACGCCCGGTTCCAGTCCCCGAACAGGTCCAGCGGATGGTAGAAGGACGTGAGGTTCTGGATCTGGCCGCGCGCGTTCTTCGTCGTGCGGTAGTAGGCCTCGCCGATGAGCGAGAACGTCAGGCGGTTGGCCAGACCGTTGGGGAAGATGTCGGGGAGGTCGACCAGCGTCGGCGCGTCGAACCGCAACGGGTCCTTCGCGAGCTTCGCCGGCAGCTCGTCGAGCCGGGCGAGCGACCCGCGCCCCAGCGCCGCGCGCCCGAGACGGGAGCCGGTGGAGATCGAGTCGAACCACGCCGAGGAGTAGTCGTAGGCGTCGTCGGAGCCGTCGGAGAACCGCTCGATGGTCTCGTCGAGGTTCGCGGTGCGCTCGGTGTCGGCGACGAAGTAGGCGGTCTCGGTCTTCGTCATCCGCACCGTGGCCCGCAGGATGATCCCGGTCAGGCCGATGCCACCGACGGTCGCCCAGAACAGCTCCGACTCGGGTCCCTCGGGCTCGAGCCGACGGACCTCGCCGGAGGCAGTGAGCAGGTCCAACGCCACCACGTGGTTGCCGAAGCTCCCCGCCGTGTGGTGGTTCTTGCCGTGGATGTCCGAGGCGATGGCGCCGCCGATCGTCACCTGCCGCGTCCCCGGTAGCACTGGTACCCACAGCCCGAAGGGCAGGGCGAGGCGCATGAGGCGGTCGAGGGAGACCCCGGCGTCGAGGTCGACCAGGCCCGTCCGCGCGTCGATCGCGTGGATGCGGTTGCGGGCGGTCATGTCGACGACGAGGCCGCCCGCGTTCTGGGCGGGGTCGCCGTAGGAGCGTCCGAGGCCGCGGGCGATGACGCCGCGTCCACCGCTGCCCGCCCGGCCGGCGTCGGCGACGGCGGCGGCGAGGGCCTCTTCGGAGAGCACGGGCTCGCCGGACAGCACGATGGCCCGGCTCGGCGACGTGCGTGCCCACCCCGAGAGGGACTTCACCGAACGCGCCATCGCGGCCGAGTCTAGGGGGTGTCGAGATCCGGGACGGTGACGCGCCCGTCGCGGGTCCACCCCGCGACGGTCTCCCCTCCGACCGTTGGTGTCAGGGCCGTCCACGGCCGGGTCGGTACCCAGCGTTCGAGGCCCACGGCGTCGCGTGTGGGATCGCCGTCGAGGTACACCGGGATCCGCTGCGGCTCGACGAGCAGGCGCGGACCCAGGAACGGGCCTCCCGTCCGGGAGGCGACGCTGATCTCACCCGCGTCCGAACCGTCGGGGGTCACGACCCGCCACGGGGGGACGTCGGCGGTGCCCCCGTCGAGAGCCGGTTGCCGGCGGCAGCCGATGACCAGCGCGACCGGCCAGTCCGCGAGGACCGTGCTGCCCGGCGGGACGAGGGCGTCGAAGGGCACGGTCCGCGGCACGCGCGGGACGCTCACGGCGACGGGCCCGGGCGGCCCACCCGCCACCTCGACGCGCACCAGCGTCGCCGGACGCGGCGCGAGGGCCCGCAGGTCCCGGGCGCCCAGCCCCTGTTCGGGGCCCGTCGGCGTCGCCGACCCCGTGGTAGCCGGCGCGCCGTCGGGGCCGTACGTGCCGTCGGAGAACGCCAGCCGCACCGTCGCTCCCGGACGGTCGACGGTCACCACCACCGGGACCTCACCGGTGCGGGCGGCGTCGGGCAGCGCGAACCAGCCCGTGGCGAGCAGGGGAGCCGCCACCCACCCGGGCAGCGCCTGCCCGGCCATGGTGAGCGGCACCGGCCCGGGCGAGGGGGCGCCCGGCCCCGGGACCGGGGAGAGGAGGCCGGCGCGCGGATCGGGCTCGACGGCGAGCAGCCGGGGCATCCCGCACGGGTCGCCGCCGAGGGCGGCCACGGAGTCGCCCCCGTAGGAGAAGGTGCCCCGGCGGTCGACGGTGACCTTCGCGAACGACCCCGCGACCAGAACCACCACGGCGGCGGTGAGCACGATGGCCACGGTGGCCGGGGCGAGCGCCGCAGGCACCACGGGGCGTCCGCGCAGGGCCGCGGCCACCGCGAGCGCCACGACGAGCGCGGTCCCGGCGTAGAGGACCACGTCGGCGAGGTCGACCCCGCCGATCTGCGGCGGGTCGGCGTTCCAGAACACGCCCCAGTCGGCCGCGAACGGCCACCTGTTGTCGCCGGCCAGGACGAGCGCCCCGGCGAGGAGCACCGCCGCGAGCACCACGGTCGGCGCCGGCGCCCCGCCTCGCCCCCCTCCGGTGGGCCCCTCGGTGCGCTGCAGCGCCCGCACCCCGCGCGGCGACCAGCACACGACGAACAGCGTCACCACCGCAACCCCGAGCCCGCCCGACCCGCCGAAGTGCAACGTCCACTTCGTGGGGCTGAAGACGAGCAGGACCAGGCCGAGGGCGCTCGTCGCCAGCAGCCGCGTCGCGGGCCCTCGCGCGATCCCGAGGGGCACCCCCCGATCGAGCGCCCACGTCGTGGCGGGCAGCGCGACGAGCAGCAGCAGGACGGGCAGGCGGGCCCCGAGCGAGCCCTGGATGCTGTCGACGGTGAGCAGCTCCGAGTAGCGCTCGAGCTCGGACGACCAGGGCTGCCCACCACCGATGAGCTGGCGGACGCGCGTTCCCTCGAGAACGGCGCCGAGGGACTGGTCGGCGGCCATCGGCACGACGGCGACGGCGAGCCCGGCCACGACCGCCGCGATGCGCGGTCCGGGGCGGAGCGTGGCCGGGTGCGCGCCTCGCCCTCGTGCTCCGCGCAACAGCGCGGGGAGCGCCACGAGCAGGGGGGCGACACCGCTGAGCGCGCCGGGGGTGAGGGTGACGGTGGCGCCGGCGAGGACCGCGGCCACCACGAGAGGAATGGTGGCCGCGGTGGCGACGGCGCGTTCGGTGGCCACCCAGACCGCGAGGACGCCGGCGGCCACCCACGGCTCCGGGCGCAGCGAGAGGCCGAAGGGGAGCCACCAGGCCGCGAACACGAGCGCCGCCACCCACGGGGCCGGGACGCGACCGAGGACGGGACGGGAGAGCGCGGGCCCGAGCCGGGGCAGGGCGTGGCGGCGCAGCAGCGCCCAGCAGATCGCGCCGAGCACGGTCGCCGGTACCCGCAGCCACAGGACCGACGCCGTGCCGGGCGCGAGGGCCGCCCACCACCGGTCGAGCTCGTAGAACCAGCTGAACGGGGCCTCGGGCGCGTTGAGCCAGCGGTAGACGTTGCCGGTGAACCCGTTCTCCCCGCGCCCGCGCAGGATGCCGGCGATGTAGCCGTCGTCGACGGTGGCGGGGCCGATCACCGCCCACACGACGAGCCCCGCGCCCACCACGACGTCGACCGGCGCCGGACGTGGGGCACGACCGGAGCGTCGGCCCCCACCCGGGCGACGGGTCGCGCGGTCCGCCGCGAGCGCCGCACCAGCGACCCCGGCCAGCCCGAGCAGGCAGCCGACGCCGAGCCCGATCTTGAGCACGCTCGGCGTCGTCTCGAACCGGGTGTCGGTGCGCAGGTCGACCCGCAGCCCCGTCGTCGTCGGGGCGTCGGTGGCGATCACGGCCACCGCGGGGCGCACGTCACGGCCGTCGGTGGCGACCGTCGCGCCGTCGAGCCGCACCTCGGTCCGTCGGGGATCGGAGTCCACGACGACGTCGCAGGCGCCGGGCGGGAGCCCGACGACGGCGAGGAGCACCGCGTCGGAGGTCACCATCAGCGACGTCCCGGCGCGACGCACCTGGAGGCCACCGGCGGGACCGCCGCCGGTCGGGACGGTGGCGAGGACCGCAGCCCCGTCGGGCACCGACGCGGCGGCGGCGCAGGAGACCTCGGCCCGCAGCGTCACCGGCTCGTAGGGCATGAGCGGGAGCGCGGACGCGGTGCCCGACCCGGCCTGGGGCCACGAGAACGTCACCACGGGTTGCGACACCGGTGCGAACGGGAAGGCCACCGCGCAGAGCACGGTGAGCAGCGCGGAGGCGAGCAGCACCCGCACCGGCCGGATCGACCGCGCGGAGGCCCTCACGCCCGGCGGTGGCGGGGCCGCCCCCTCGAGCCGTCCCGAGACTCCTGTGGAGGTACTCACGGGACGATCAGCGCTCGGGGGACGGGACGCCCGGCGGCGGGTCGCCGATCTGGCCCTGCCGCGTCCAGCCCCACAGCTCGCGCTCGCCCCGCACGACGGTCGGGGTGGTCGTATTCGCCGCGTACGGCTCGAGCCGCTGGAAACGCCCCCAGTCCCGCGACGCCTCGCCCTGCAGGTAGGACGGCACGTCGACCTGTCGGGCGAGGACGTCGATCCAGCCGAGCGGTCCGCCCGCGTTCGCCCGCGACCAGCTCTCACCCGCGTTGCGGAAGTCGCCGGGGTCGGCGATGAGCCGGTACTGCGGGACCTCGGCGACGCCGTCGCGGACGTCGAAGGGGCGCAGGCAGGGGCTCGCGAACTGCACGGGCCACTCCAGGTACATGGGGGCTCCCCGGCCGGCGACCGCCGTCATCGGCACCAGTCGGGGCCCCCGCATCGGGGCGATCGCGAGCCACCCGTCGGCCCCGAGCGAGCGGTCCTGGGCGATCAGCCGGACCTCGTCGGCCCGGGCCCCATCCGTCGTGGAGAGGTTGACCTTGATCTCACGCCAGGGCGGCTCGCCCTCCTGGCCGTCGTCGATGGCGTCCTGCCCGAGGATGCGCACGCGCCCGTCGGGGAGACGCTGCGCGTACTGGAGCGTCAGTGAGTTGCCGCTGCGCAGGCGGCCCGCGGCGGTGATGACGAGGGGTGTGCGTCCGGAGCGGAGGTCGTCGTCGAGGGAGGACCAGGCGGTGCGCAGCACCCCGGTGCCGCTGCCGGCGGCGTCGTAGGTCCCGGCGGCGAACGGCGCGAGGTCGTTGCGCAGGGAGTACTCGTAGCCCGACACGCCGGTGCCACCGCCGGTCGGCGGGGTCGCGTCGTCGCGGTGGAAGCCGACGTCGCCCGGGAAGGGGTCCACGAACTGGGCCTGCGGCGACGACGCGGGGTAGACGTCGGGGGGCAGCGTGACGACCGGGGCCGCCGGCGCCCCGGCCGGGGTCGGCGCCGCGATGGTGGGAAGCACGCCGGGGGCCGACGGGGCGATGCCGGTCGGTGGTGGCGCGGGGGCGAGCAGGCCGGCGCGCGGGCTGCCCTCGAGCCGGACGTCGTCGCCGAGACCGCAGGAGCTCCCGGCGGGGTGGGCGAGGACGTCGCCGCCGAGCGAGAAGCTCTCCCCCTGCTTGTCGATGCCCTTGGCCATGGAGGCGAGCTCGAAGAGCACCAGCACCCCCGTCAGCACCGCGATCGGTGCCGACCGCAGGCGCAGTGAGCGGGCCTGCCGTTCCGTGCGCGAGGGCACCGCGGGCGCTCGGAGCCGGCTCAGGGCGCGGTCGGACCGGTGCAGAACCCCCTGCAGCCGCGCCACCTGGCGGGCCCTCAGGGCGCCCGGTGGCCGGGCCGGGCGTCGGTCGGGGCCGCGGCGGATGTGCTGAACGGCGGCCGTGACCAGGAACGCCGCGGCGACGACCATCGTGGCCGTGGAGAGCTGGTAGCCGTTGTACGACGGCGGTTTGTCGAACCAGGGGACGCCCCAGTTGTTCGTGTACCACCACGAGTTCGGGCCGGCGAAGGCGAGAGCGAGTGTCGCGAAGACGGCGGCGAGGAACAGCGAGCGGTTCCGTCGGGAGCGCAGGACCTCCGACGACGTGGCCAACGCCGTGAGCGCGGCCATTCCGGCCCCGAGCGCCGCGAAGGCGCCGAAGTGGTGGGTCCACTTCGTCGGGGTGAGGACGAGGACGAGGAGGCCGACGAGCGTGGTCCCGATGAGCCGCTGCGACGGCCCGAGGGCCGCACCCGGGATGCGGTCGCGGCGCAGCAGGACCACCAGGCAGGTGATCAGCCCGAGGAAGAGCAGCAGCACCGGGGCGCGCCGGGCCAGGGAACCGTCGGCCTTGTCGGAGAAGAGCTGCTCGTAGCGGACGATCTCGTCGTACCAGCTGTAGTTCGGCCCGATCCCGAACCGGATCCGGCTCGCCTCCGCCACTGCCGCGTAGGTCTGGTCGGCGAACACGGCCACGAGGACGACGACTCCGGCCGCGAGGACCGGCAGGAGCACCGGGAGCCGACCGACGAGCGCGACCCGCTCCTGCACCAGCCGGACCAGGGGCCGCGCGGCCGCGAGGAACGGGGCCACGGCCATGAGGCCGGTGGGCGTGGCGGCGAGGGCGAACGCCGCGGCCACGAGCCCCAGCGCGACCGGCGCGAGCCGTCGGGTGGCCACCGCCCGCTCCACCGCCAGCTGCGCGACCAGCGCGGCCACGACGTCGACGGGCTCGGGGCGCAGCCCGTTGTTGTAGGGCAGCCAGAACATGAGGAAGACCATCGCGGCGGCCCAACCGGCGGCGGCCGAGCGCCGGACCTG
>JAABVA010006606.1_pt1 | contig 10238 bp, 10 predicted proteins | sample 5560331 | NCBI WGS metagenome assembly JAABVA01 (sample SAMN12812661, study PRJNA571458) | rock metagenome | isolation source: Antarctica rocks | place: Antarctica: Victoria Land, Mt New Zealand sud | collected 2016-01-07 | reverse complement strand
TTGCTGCGGAACACCGCAGCCAGGACCGCGGCGCACACCGCCACGATCACCAGGTACGCCGCGATCTCGACGCCCAGCGGGAGCTGGAACGGTGTACTCCCCGTCCAGGACTTCGGGAACAGACCCACCAGCATCAGGACCACCCAGCACTCGAGGTGTGATCACGGTCGAGGCGATCGTGACCGGCTCCGGTGAACACCGACCATCACTCGGCAGGCCACCACATGGCGGAATCTTGAACAGCCTCGGGCGGGGTCTGCGCACGGGCCGACGCGCGGATTGTCAGATGGCGGGGAAAGCGAGGCAGCCGGCGGGGTCGACATCGACGGTGACGGTGGTGTCGCGGGGGTGGGCGCGGGGGTGGAAGATCCCGCTGAGGCGGCCCGCGGGGGTCTGGACGACGTGGTCGTAGCCGCGTCCGCGGTAGGCGACGTCGATCACCGTTCCGGGGAGAAGGTTCCCGGCGCGGCCCGGTTTGTTGTCGAGGCTGGTCGCGGCCGGGCGGATGAGCACCTGAACGGCTGTGCCAGTTGGCGTCACAGCCGCGCGGGGACCCTGCCACTGGGCGGTGAGGACGACGGGGCCGACGTCGACGGTGACGGTGGTGTCGCGGCGGTGCACGACCGGTCCGCTGAGTTCACCGGCGAGTCCGGTGAACCGGGCCACGAACGGGGTCGCGGGATGGTCGTAGATGTCCTCCGGGCGGCCACGTTGGATGAGGTGACCGTGATCGAGGACACCCATCTCGTCGGCGAGGGCGAATGCCTCGGACTGGTCGTGGGTGATGTAGACCGCGGTTGCGCCGGACTCGCGGGTGAGGGTGGCGATCTCCACCCGCAGCCGTTCCCGCAGGTCGGCGTCCAGGTTGGACAGGGGCTCGTCGAACAGCAGCAGACCTGGGCGGGCGACAACCGCGCGGGCGAGGGCAACCCGTTGCTGCTCACCACCGGACAGCTCATGCGGGTACCGGTCGGCGAGGTGGGCGAGTCCGACCCGGTCGAGGGTGTCCCGGGCGGCGCGGCGCGACAGCGGGCCGGGTAGATGCCGCCGTTTGAGGGCGAACGTCACGTTCTCCAGGGTGGTGAGGTGCGGCCACAGGGAGTAGTCCTGGAACACCATCGCGAGCTCACGCCGTTCGGGTGGCAGGTGCACCCGGGCGTCACCGACCACCCGTCCGGCGATCTCGATCTGGCCCCCGTCGAGGCGTTCGACCCCGGCGAGGGCTCGGATCAGGGTCGACTTGCCCGACCCGGAGGGTCCGAGGAGGACCAGGAACCGACCGGGGGCGATGTCCAGGTCGACACCGTGCAGGGCGGTGGTCGCGCCGAACCGTTTGACCGCCCCCCGGACCGTCACCGGATGTCCCGGGCGCCCCTGGGGTCCGGATTCGACCACGGCGGGCTGGGCCCGGGTGAGGGTGCGCGCGGCGGTCCTCATCGGGCCCGCCCGATCCGCTGCCAGCCGGGCGGGCTCAGCAGCCGGAACAGTCCGAAGCTGACCGCGACCACGGTCAACGCGAACAGCACCGCGAGGACCTCCATCGCGTTCCCGCCGCCGTAGTCGTAGGCGCTGAGGGCCTTGGTGATCCCCACCGACACCGGGGGGTGCCCGCTGGGGTAGAGCAGCTGGGAGACGGGCAGCTCGAGCAGGGTCGCGGCGAAGGTGAGCACCCACGCGGCGAGCAGCGGCCGTGCCAGCAGCGGCAGGACGGTCCGGGCCCAGGAGGTGAGGGGGCCACCGCCGTGGACCCGGCCCGCGGCCCGAAGGGAGTCCTGGACCTGGCTCATCGTGCCGAGCAGCACCCGCGCGGTGGAGGGCAACGCGGTCGCGAGGTAGCCGAGGAACAGCAGCCCGGTGGTCCCGTACAGGTGGACCCCGAGGGAGTTCGTGAACTTGAGGTTGTAGGTGAAGATGTACCCGGCGGCGAACACGACGCCGGGCAGCGCGACCGCGGTCAACAGCAGCAGGTCCAACAGCCGCGCCGAGCGGCGACCGCCGCGGGCGGCGAGCAGCCGGGCGGTCACCGCGCCGAGCACGACGGTCACGGTGGCCGTGAGGAACGCCAGCTCAGCGGAGTACAGCAGCGGTTCCCGCAGGCTCGGGCTGGCGATGACCCGCCGGTAGTTGGTCAGGGTGAAACTGTGGCTGCCCAGCAGCGATCCGAACCCGTTGATGACCGACGCGCTGATCGCCCCGAACGCGGGCACCCCGACACCGACCGCGACCAGCACGATCATCGCGGCGGTCGCGGCGGCCCGCCCAGCCGGGGTGAGGTGGGCCCGCCGTGCTGGGCGGGTCCGCCCGCCGAGGATCCGGTAGCTGCGCCCCCGCAGCGCCCGTGACTGCAACGCCAGGGCGAGGGCGGCCAGCGCGAGCAGGATCCACCCGACCGCCGCCGCGACCGGGAACTGGACGGGGAAGTTCGCGACCGCGTTGTAGAGGACGAACGTCGCGACCGGGAAGTGGGCGTCGTTGGCGAGGGTGGCGGCAACCCCGAAGTCGCTGATCGACTCCGCGAACACGATCGCGAGGGCTGACCACACCGCTGGTGCGAGCAGCGCGAACACGACCCGCAGGGTCGCGACCGGGCCGCGGCCGTGTACCCGGGCGGCGGCCTCGAACTCCTCACCCAGACCGCGCAGCGCCGCGGAGATCGCGAGGTACGCGAACGGGATGCCCTTGGTGGTGAGGACGACGACCACCCCGACCGGGCCGAACAGGGCCGCCCTCGCGGCACCGGCGTGGACACCGAAGGTGTCCAACACCCCGGCCGGTTCGAGCAGACGCTCCCATCCCAGGGCCACCAGGTACGACGGGGCCAGCAGCAGCGCGAACATCGATCCGGTCCAGAAGCGGCGCCCGCCCAGGTCGGTCCGGTGCAGCAGCCACGCCACCGCGAACCCGACCGCGGCCGCCGCCGCGGCGGTCACCGCACCCACGAGGAGGCTGTTGCGCACTCCGAGCAGCAGTGGCCCCCGCAGGGCACCGCGGAACCCGCTGAGGGTGAACCACGCCGGTCCCTGACCCAGCAGCCGCGGGGAGAACGCGTTCAGCAGGAAGAGGACGATCGGCAGCACGAGGATCGCGATGATCAGTACCCAGAACGCCACCAGCGGTGCACCCGCCGCGCGGGAGAACGCCAACGCCAGCCGGTCACCCCGCCCCGCCCGGTCGGGACGACGCCCGGCCGGGGGCAGGGGCGGGGGTGGGACGGGGGCCGGGGCGATCCGCCCCGCCTGGTCCGGCCCGGCGTCGGCGGTGGCTGGGGTGCTCACTTGATGGTGGTGTCGAAGAAGGTGTTCACCTGACTCTCCAGGGGACCCCAGAAGTACGGGTCGAGCTTCTGGTAGGCGGCGGGGAACTGCCCGGCGGCGGGGAGCGCGGTGACCCCGGACACCACCGGCCAGAAGAGGGAGTCCCCACTCGGGTCTCCGGTCTGCATGATCTTCTGCCCGGCCGGGGACAGGACGTAGTCGATGAACTTCTTCGCCTCGGCCTGCTGGGCGGGCGAGGCGCCCTTGTCGATGCCCAGGTTCGCCGGGAGCAGCGTCGACTTGGGCGGGTACACCACCTTCGCCTGGAACTGGGCTGTCCTCGGGGCCTTCGCGACCTCCCCGGCTGCGGCGGAGCTCTGGATGAGCCCGTACTCGATGCGCCCGGTCTCCAACGCGTGCAGGGTGTCGCCGTTGGTGGGGAACACCTGCAGACCGTTGGCCTTCATCGCGGTGAGGTACTTCTCCCCGGCGGCGACCCCGCCGCTCTGACCACCGAGCTGGTTCATGATCCCGGCGATGAGGGGGTAGGTCGGCCCCGACTGCGAGGGGTCGTTCATCCCGACCTTCCCCCGGTAGGCCGGGCCGAGCAGGTCCTGCAGCGACGTGGGGACCGCGCTCACCCGGGCTGCGTTGTACATCAGCGCCGGCACGGCGGTGGTACTGGCCGGGGTGAAGGAGCGGTCCGCCGGGACCAGCGCCTTCCCGACCGCGGTGAACGACGCCGTCGGGGTGTAGGGCAGCAGCTGACCCTGCTTGTCCAGCGCGGCGAACGCCTCGTCGCCGTCGACCCACAGAACACCCCACTGGGGGTTGTTCCGCTCCGCGGCGACCTTCGTCAGCAACGGACCGGTGCTGTCATCGGTCAGCTTCACCGGTATCCCCGTGGCCTTGGTGAACGCCTTGGTGACCACCGCGTCATATCCCTGCGCGGAGTACACCGCCAGCGGCACCACCGACCCGGCCGCCGGGGCCGCGGACGACCCGGCGGTGGACGCCGACGCCGACGGCGAACCACCCCCGCCAGCACTTGCCGACGACGCGGCCGAAGTCCCGGCATCGGCGGGCGTCGACGCACCCGCCGGGCCGGGCGACGACGGGCTGGTCAAGGAGGTCGAACCGGTGGTGGCCGTGCTCGAGCACGCCGCGGTCCCCGCCAGCGCGGCCACCGACAACACCGCAGCGGTGCGCCGCCCACCCCAGCGTCCAGCGTCCATGATCTTCTCCTGTGAGTTTTGATCCCTATCCGGTGACAGCTCCGACGACGAACAACCGACCATGCCGCGTTGTCCGGGAGATGGCCCGGTGGGGGCCGTGGGATGAGCAGGGCATGAACCGGAGACGTCAATCGCGTCCTCAGGACCCGCGCAGCCCCGGCTGCGCAGCGCCGTGACGGGGAGGTGCGGTCGATGACCTGTCGCGTGCTCGACTCGGGAGCCGCCGCGGGAGGGTCGGCCGACTTCTAACCGCTGTTAGTCTTGCGGGACATCAACGAGAGGACGAGCGACCCATGGTGCAGTTGACGGTCCGGTCACGTTCAGGGGGTGTCCGGTGACGGCCGCGATCCTGGTGGGGTCGGTGTTCCTGGCGTGCCTGGTGGAGAGCGTGGAGGCCCTCACGATCATCCTGGCGGCGGGGGTGAGCCGTGGGTGGCGTTCAGCGCTGCAGGGGGCCGGCGCCGGGTTCGCAGTGCTGGCGGTGATCGTGGCGGTCCTCGGGCCGGCGCTGACCGTGATCCCCCTCGCGGTGCTGCGGGTGGCGGTGGGCGGTCTACTGCTGGTGTTCGGCCTGCAGTGGATCCGCAAGGCGGTCCTGCGGGCGTCGGGCTACAAGGGACTGCACGACGAGACCGCGCTGTTCGCCGCGCACCGGTCCACCGCGGAGGCCGCCCCCGCCGGCGGGCGCGGCGCGGTCGCGGACTGGTACGGGTTCACCCTCGCGTTCAAGGGCGTGCTGCTGGAAGGGCTGGAGGTGGCGTTCATCGTGCTCACCTTCGGGGCGAACGCCCACCGGACCGGTCTGGCTGTGCTCGGGGCGGTCGCCGCGGTCGCAGTGGTCGCAGTGGCCGGGGTCGCCGTGCGCGCGCCGCTCGCCCGGGTCCCGGAGAACACGATGAAGCTGGTCGTCGGGGTGATGCTCACCACCTTCGGGATCTTCTGGGGCGCCGAGGGGGCCGGGGCGCACTGGCCGGGTTCGGACCTGGCGCTGCTGCCCCTGGTCGGGTTCGTCGCCGCGGTCACGGCCGTGCTCGCCGCGGGGCTGCGTCGCCAGCACGCCCGGGCCCGGAGCACGCCGGCCGCCTTTGCTGGGAGCCGCTGAGATGCTCCGCCGGTTCGGTCTGTTCTGGTGCGACTTCGTCGTCGGTGACGACTGGCGGGTCGCGGTCGCGGTCGTCGCTGCGTTGGTCCTCACCGCGACCCTCGCCGCGGCCGGCATCCCCGCCTGGTGGGTGCTGCCCGCGGCCACCGTCGCGGTCCTCGCGGTGTCACTCGGCCGGGCCGCGCGGGCGGCTGACCCCGACCAGTGACCTCACCGGGCGGCTGGGTGGTGCTGGTCTACCGGATCCCGGCCGAACCGACCCGACTGCGGGCCGGGGTGTGGCGGCGGTTGAAAGCCGCGGGCGCGATCTACCTCCAGAACTCCGTCGCCGCCCTTCCCCGGGCCGCCGGGTCCGAACGCCTCCTACGGACCCTCCGCAAGGACATCGTCGACATGGGGGGTACCGCACAGGTCCTCGCCGCGGACGTCCTCACCGGTGAAGCGGACATCGTCACCGCGTTCAACGCCGCCCGCGACGACGAGTACGCCGAGATCGTCGACCGCTGCCACGACTTCGAAGCCGAGATCGCGCACGAGACCCACACCGGTCACTTCACCTTCGGGGAGCTCGAGGAGAACGACGAGGACCTCACCAAACTCACCGCCTGGCTGGCCAAGGTCGCCACCCGCGATGTCCTCGGCGCCAGCGGCCGCCAAGCCGTCGACGACGCCCTCGCCCGGTGCACCGCAGCCCTCGAACACTTCGCCGAACAGGTCTACGCCGCCGACTCCGACGCACGCTGAGAAAGCCGGAGGTCCTGGCCCTTCCGGGACCTGCCCGCGAGTGAATCGGGCCTCGCGAGTGGATCGGGCCGGCCCGACCCCGAGACGCTGGTCAACGGGTGCGCCCTTGGTGCGACCCGCGCTCACCCGCCCATCCACGAGGTCGACCGGTGAGGTCAGCTGTCGAGGTCGTCGGCGAGGGCCCGCAGGACGGTGGTGAGGGTCGCGGTCTCGGCGGGTGAGGGGCGGCGGTGGTGGCGGTAGCCCTCCGACGTGCGGTCCAGGACCCGGATGAGGTCTTCGAGGAGGGTGACCATCTCATGTGGGGTCTTCCGGGTGCGGGGGGCCGGGTACTCCAGGACGGTCACGCCGGCGGCGCGGGGGCCGCGGGGGTGGTCGCCCACCGTGAACTCCACCCGGGCGCCTTTGACGAGGACAGTCCCGGGTGGGAGGGCGGAGCCGTGGACGAGGAGGTCACCGCCGCTGTCGCGGCTGAGCAGCCCCAGCCTCCGGTCGGGGTCGAACCACCGCACCCCGGTCACCACAACAGCCCCACTCCCCCACCTGGTCGACGACGTCGCATCGCCGGCTTCCCGGCGGTGGCTCCCATCCTGATCAGGGGCGGCCGGGGACGCTCAGGGCAGGGTGGCGGTCCGGCCGGCGGTGAGGTCGGCGGCGAGCTGCTGGCACTGGTCGGGGGTGAGGCGCACCCCGAGGGGGGTGAGGGCGTCTTTCACCAGCCGCCGGACCTGCGCGACCGGCCGGCCCTGCTGGGTACGGGCCAACCCCCGCAGCACCGTCACCGCGTAGGCGCGGCGTGCCTGGGCGGCCTGCCGGGCCACCCCGGCCCGGCGGACCGGGCGCACCGCCCCCGCCGAAGCCGCCCGGCCCCGCACCGCGGAGGTCGTGGTGGCGGTGGTGGTTGCCGCCCGGGCCCGGACCGCGGTTCCCGGTGTTCCCATGCCACTCCTCGGTTGAATCGAAGTCCTGTTCGACTGAACGGTAGAACGGCGGGCCACCCCCCCGCCAGCGGACACACCGTCCAGCCCGGTCAGGCTGCCCGGTCGTCCTGCCGCAGGCGGGCGGTGAGGTGCTGTTCGGCGGTGTCGAGGTGGGCGCCGATGAGTCGTTCGTGGGCGTCCTCGGCGGCGGTGACCAGCCCGAGCAGGCTGTCCAGGTCGTCGACGTGGGGCGGGGGTTGCGGCAGCGGGGTCGCCGCCCGCAGGACGGCTTCGACGTCGGCGAGGACCGCCCACGCCTCCACCGGCCCGCCGGCGGCGGGGTGGCGGTGGTGGTGGTAGCCGACGAGGTCGGCGGTCAGCTCCGGGTGGGCGGTGAGGGTGTCGATCCCGGCGAGCAGCATCCCGAGCCGCCACCGCAGCAGCCGCACCTCCCAGCCGGTGACGTGCACCCGGTGGTCATTCACCGCGGCCGCGTCCAACCCCCGGCCCCGCAGCCCCGCGACCGCCGGTCGCACCGCCGGGGCGGGGACGTGCACCCACAGGGTGGTGTCCAACGGGTCCACGACCACGTCCACGTCGGACCGGTGCCCACCAACGGCGCGGGCCGCGGCCCGGCACACCGCCGCCACGACCTCCAGCTCCGGGTCGACCCGGCCGGTCACCTTCACGGTCACCGACTGATCGTGGCGACCGGCACTGACAGCCGTCGGGCGGTCGCGGGGTCGATCCGCCGCCATCCACCCCAGATGCCCGCGTCGGGGTGGATGGTCGCGGCGTAGGCGGTGCACGCCGCCCGGACCGGGCAGGCCCGGCACACCCGCACGGCGTCCCCATCCCACGGGGTCGACGCGTCGGTGGTGAACACCTCCCGCAGCACCGGGTCCACTCCCGGCTGCGCGCACCCCGCCGCCCGGCCCCACTCCCCCGGCGGTGCTGCGCCGCCCACCCGACGGAACGTCGTGCCCGCCTCGCCTGCGATCGGTCCCCGCACGGGTCCAGGCTCACGCTCGGGAGGCTGGGGACCCGGGCGACACTCCGACAGCGGCCGTCCACTCACCGACCTGAAGGCTGCCGGCGGCCGGCGCTTCCTGCGTGAGGTCAGCAGTCGACCGGTTGGTCGTCAGGTCCGCGGGGTGGGTTCGGTGAGAGTGGGTGGTGGCCGCGGCGGCGGCCACCCCAGATCCCGGTGATGGACCCGCCCCGCACGGCGGTGGCGTGGCGGTCGCAGTCCACCCGGACGGGGCACGCGGCGCACACCGCCCGGGCGGTGCGGTCCAGCTCGGTGGGCGCGTCGGTGGTGAACACCGCCTGAAGGAGCGGATCCACCCAGGGGGCGGCGCACGCCGCCTGCGCAGTCCACGGCCCGGGCGGCGGGACCGGATGCACCCGAAACCGCACCCGGACCGCGGACCCACTCACACGGCCAATGTGCCCGAGACCGCCGACCGAACCGGTGAGGCGGGCCGCCGAAGCCCGAAGTCCCTGCAGCCCGGCCGGCGTCAGCGTGGCTGTTATCAGCCTCTGGTGGTCTCGCAGGCCGCTACCGGCTCTGGTGCCTCCGCTGGGGCCGGCTCACTCACACCCGCCGTCGGGTGGTGTCGCTACCCGGCGCTGACCGACATCTCCGTGTCTTGGAGGCCTCACCCGGTAGGGGGGTGCCGGGCCCACCGACGTCGTCACCTTGTTGGCCTGGCCCCGCCTCCTCGCGGTCCTCCAGAGCCGCTGGGCCGGTGGTGCGCGCGGCGCCCTGGGAGCGGCCAGGCGCCTTGACGATCTGGGCCGCGTTTACCGTCCCCTGATAAGGCTCGGATAGTTCGGTAAGGTCACGACGGGTCAGGTCGGATAGGCGCCGGTGAGAGGGAGGGCCAGTGGATCCGCGGGACAACCCGTACACCCCGAACGCCGGCGCCCGCCCGCCGCTGCTGGTCGGCCGTGATGAGCAGCTCGCCTCCTTCGACGTCCTCCTGACCCGCCTGGACCGGGGACGGACCGCGCAGTCGATGATCGTGACCGGCCTGCGCGGGGTGGGGAAGACGGTGCTGCTGAACGCGTTCGAGCAGGTCGCCACCGACCACGGCTGGGTCACCGTGGAAGCGGAGATCGCCCGCAGCGTCGCGTTCGGGCCGCGGATGGCGCACCTGGCCCGCCGGGCGCTGTTCGGGATCGCCCCCCGGGCGCGGTGGGGAGACCGGGCCCGGCGGGCGGCGGCGGTCCTGACCTCGTTCAGTCTGGCCGTCGCCCCCGACGGGGCGGTCACCGCCGGCCTCGACGTGGATCCCGCCGAGGGGTCCGGGGACTCCGGGCAGCTCGATCACGACCTGACCGATCTCGTGGTCGCTCTCGGGGAGGCTGCCCGCGACCATGCGACCGGGGTGGTGTTCCTCTTCGACGAGGTCCAGTTCCTCACCGTCGCGGAGTTCGAGGCCCTGATCGCAGCCCTCCACAAGACCGTGCAGCGCCAGCTCCCCGTCACCCTGGTCGGGGCGGGGTTGCCGCAGATCCCGCGGCTGGCCGGGGAGGCCAAGTCCTACGCGGAGCGGCTGTTCACGTTCCCGGAGATCGGCCGGCTCCCCAGCGGCGACGCGGCGGCCGCGCTGACCGGGCCCGCCGCCGACCAGGACGTCAGGTTCACCCCCGACGCGGCCGCGGCGATCGTCGCCTACACCGAGGGGTACCCCTACTTCCTCCAGGAATACGGCAAGACCGTGTGGGACGAGGCGCCCGGGACCCCGATCGACGCGGCCACCGTGGCCGGATGCCAGGTCCTGGTGGAGGCCACCCTCGACGGGGGCTTCTTCCGGGTCCGCGCGGAACGGACCACCGAGCTCGAGCTGCAGTACCTGCGGGCCATGGCCGAGCTCGGCCCCCAGGCGCACCGGGCCGCCGACGTAGCCGGGGTGCTGGGGCGGACCAGTGAGCAGCTCGGCCCGACCCGGTCCCGTCTCATCGACAAGGGCCTGCT
>JAABVA010006605.1_pt1 | contig 10238 bp, 10 predicted proteins | sample 5560331 | NCBI WGS metagenome assembly JAABVA01 (sample SAMN12812661, study PRJNA571458) | rock metagenome | isolation source: Antarctica rocks | place: Antarctica: Victoria Land, Mt New Zealand sud | collected 2016-01-07 | reverse complement strand
TCAGCGCCCACGGTTACGCCTCCTGCGCTGCGGACAAGAACAGTGATCGGTCGAGCCTGCGCCGCTTGTTCGTGGCTGTGATGACGGAACGCCGATGTTCCGTCATCGTGCGCCCACCTATCCGTCCCCGGTGCGACTGGCGGGCGCGGTAGTCCTCTTCGGTGAAGTTGCGCCAGATCCATCGGGCGATGGACTGGGCGGTCGCCTGTACTTCGATGAAGGGCAGCCGTGAGCCGAACTCGGTGTTGATGGCGTGGCAGCGTTGCAGCACCAGCTGCTCCCACGCGCCGGCACTGCCGTGGCGCTGGTGCCACCACTGCGGGTACGCCCAGGTGCGGGCGGTGTCGAACATGGTGACGTTGCGGCCCAGGCCCGCGGCCCGCTCCGGTAGGCGCGGCATCTGCCGAGGAGTGTGGATCGTGGTCAGGTCACGCAGCTCGTACGCCAACGCGGGGCCGTAGAGCGTCTCCCAGTCGTTGTGAATGGGGTTCTTGGTCAGTTGTCCGCCGTAGGCGAAATCACCGCCCACCGACGTTCTCAGGCCCGCTTCGATGCGTTGGGCGAACCGCAACGGTTGCAACCGGGCGGAGTCGGTGCGACAGACCGGGGCAGCCAACCACCACCCCAGGTGCGCTCGTCCAGACGGTGACTGGGCCACCCAGTTCGGTGCCGGATGATCGGAGGGCTTCTCGAAGGCCCGCAGGGCGGCGTCGGGGTGGTCACAGTCCACGACGATGGACCCGAGCAGGGCATGCGGCGAGTGCTCGACGTAGCGCATCGTCAGAGCGTCCTCACGGCTCATGCGGTACTGCCCTTGGTCCAAGTAGTTGGTGGCGTGCGGGCGGTGCGGCAGGAACACATCCAGTGCCCATTGGCCGTCGCTCATCAGCACTTGGCCGGGGTTCCCCATGCGGCACACTCTGCATTGCCCTGAGCGACTATTACGCTAGGCACGCCGAAGCCATATCAGGTATCCCGGCGATCCCCGCCCGATTCGGTGGGTTTGCCTGTTCTCAGCTCACTCTGTCGCGGTGTGTCATAAACGTTCGTATTTGAGACAGTCCAGCACCTCACCCGAACATGCCGAGAAAGGGTGTCTCAGAAGTCGCGTCCGGAACTGTGTAGCGCTCTACGGGGTCAGCGACGATTAGTGAGACGTAGTGTCACCTGTTCCTGCGCTGCCACCATCTCGGCCGAGCCGCCGGTAACACGCTGGGGGCGGGTTCGGGCCCAGGTGGCACCACTGGGACGGCAGAAACGGGTTCGAGCCGAGTAGGGCCAGCCTCCAACATCCGCAGCGCAGCACGCAGGTCAGCCAGACTCCGCTCACGCTCGGCGGCGACCTGCTCAACGGCCGCACGCTGAGCACGCTCAACCGTCAGTTGAGTCTCCAGCTGTAGGACACGGTGAGCTAGGTCGTGAGCAGGGTCATCCTCGGACTGAGCATGCTCACTGAGCAGGCCTGAGCGGCCCGGTCGCAGGCCAGCGACCAACAGGTCGCCCACCGGGACGATCCAGCCGCGCTCGGGGTCCTTGACGGCGTTGGGGAACTTGCCTGTCTCCCGGTAGCGACGAACCGTGGACCTGCTCACTGAGCAGTGCTGAGCAGCCTCACTGAGCGTCCACAATGGGCGTTGCTGGGCACCCTGCTCAGTGATCATGCTCAGAGCATCACCCGAGCAGGCTCATGAGCGGGGCAGGCGCGCCAGACGAGTCGAGGGTTCCCCCGGACCCCGTAGGGGATCGAGCACGCCCATGGAGTCGCCGAGAGCGCCCGCGTAGTAGGTGGATGCGGCGCAGGCGCGGGCTCGCTGAAGCGTTGTCTTCAGAGGAGGAGGAGTGCGATCAGCACCACGACGGCCGCCACCATGACAAGGGGGCCGATGCGCCGGATGAGCGACTGTCCCGGTGCGGCTGGGGGTAGGCCGAGTTGGGGGGCGCCGGGAAGGCCACCGGGCAGGTCGCTGAACAACCGTGCGAGGTCACCCGATGTACGAGCCGCAGTTGTCAGCTCGGAACGCTCTTCGAACTCGTTGATGTCCAGACGGCCGTGGCTGAAGTGCTCACTGAGGGCGTTTTGCGCACGCTCCCGCTCGGCGGTGCCGATACGCACCTCAGGCTGGTCAGTCACATTCTCCAAGGTAGCGCTGCGACCGCGAGACGATACCGGACTGGCGAGGCGGTGCTCTCCCTGCACGCGGCCCGAACCGCGACCTGGTTAGAGTCCAGTCGGGAGAGCGCAATAGGCCCCGGTCAGAGGCCTAAGTCAGTGAGAACGGCCCTGGCGTGCAAGCCCCGTGCAACTACACACCCGTGAGTGCCGTCCCGAGCAGGAGGCGCCACCGTGAGCACGTCAACCGCTCGCTGAGCGCTGCTCCCAGGAACCGGTAGGCCCACTCCTGGCGACGTGCTCACGGTGGCCTTCGGCGGTCATGTCTTAGACAGATAGGGCGCTGGGGGATCCGTATCCTGGAGAGGTGAACATCACCAAAAAAGTATGGTTGATGGCTGGCGTGGCGGTGCTCGTTGTGGTCCTCATCGCATTTTTCGTCCTGTATGGCGGGGGCGGCTCTGGGGGAGGAGGAGGGGGAGGGGGGTATTGAGCGCGAACGCCCGCTTCTCGGGTGGGTGCGTCGGCACATCGAGGAACACGCACGGTAGAGGCGGTCTGAGCGCCACGCTGAGCGCCTAACGGCCCTGCTCCGGTGTATATCAGGGTGGGGCCGAGCCGAAAGACGGGCACGGTAGTCGATCACGTTCGACTTGGTGTCGGGTTCGTTGGCCTGCACCTCGATACCCAGACGCTGCAGCTCGCCGGCATCTACGAGAAGCGCCTTCATGTCCGTCTGCAGCGCCGCATACATCTGCGAGGACGGACGACCCGACTCCAACAGCTTCGACAGCATCACCGCGACGATCCGGGCACGCTGCCACAAGGCAGGGGTGTAGAACTGGGCTTCCGCCCCGTGCGCCAACGCCGCGAACCAGTCGGCGGCCAACGGGTGGGCCTCGAACCCCAGGGCAGGCGCCTTCCCGGCTGCACCGTGCACCCTGGTCACGCCTTCCCGTTGCGCGCGGGACAGGTGCCCATGCCGTTTGTCGAGGCGCTTCGGAACCGGTCCTCTAGCTCCTATTACTGGACCTCCTGTCCATTGACTTTCGCGATCCCTAAAACCCGGGAAAACTCTGAGGCGCTATACGGGACGGTCGACGGCGACAGAGGGCAAGGGGTGGGTGCCACCCCACCCCCTACGCGGCTGCGACGAAGCCGAGACCGAGCAGGCGTTCGACCTCTCCGGATGCGGCGTGCTCGGGTAGTGGCTCGCCGTCGTACACGTGGTGGGTGGCGCCGAAGGTGTCGGTGATGAGGACGAGTGGCGCCGTGGCCACGTACACGAGTGGTGCAGGCTTGGTGCTCGTCGTCGCGGGGTGTGTGCTCATCGCTGTGCCTTCCCGATGCCGTACTTGCCTGTCTTCGCACGCTGGGCAGCGAAGTCGGCGGCGGCGGCGTTCATCGGTGCGCGCTTGGCTGCGGTGGCTGCATCGGATGCGCCGAACATGCTGTCGTAAAGGTCGCCTTCTGCTGCTGCCTGTGTGGACGCGTCAACGGCCGGTGCGTCCGGGTTGGTCCAGGTGCCGCGAAGCCAACCGGACATGCGGTTGCGGTACTCGTCGAGGCCGGGGGACGGGGCCTGCGCATCGGGGTTGGGGCCGTGGGTTTCCACCATGCGCAGCACCGCGGCGGGAGACGACTCGGTGGCTGCGGCGTGGCGGGTGCGGAAGGGCAGCCTCGTGAGGTGCTGCGGGTCGACACCGCTCGCGGTGAATGGTGGCAAGTCGCCAGACTCGAACATGCTGGGCGGTTCGCCGTTGCTCTTGCGGGCCACCGCGGCGAGGGCGGGTTGGGCCTGCTCGGCGTCGTCCAGCAGCGGGTTCACGCTCCACGGGTCCAGGGTGATGGTCTTCTCGGGCGCGAACGTGGAGCGCTGCGTTACTGCGCGGTTCGGGGTGGTGCTCATGCTGGTGTGGCCTTTCGTGAGTGGTGGTCTGCGAGGTAGGCGTCGACGGCGGTGCGGTCGTAGACGTAGACACCGGAGCGGAGCTGGCGGGCTTCGAGGGTGCGGGCCAGGCGTCGGGTCTGGCGGGTGCTGAGTCCCAGCAGGGTGGCTACCTCCGCGGTGGCGATCGTGTCCCTCGCATCCGAGGCTGCACCAGTCGGCGAAGCGGGGCCGTCCGCGTGGCCTTGCTCGGACAGTGGACATGCGGCCGCGTCGGTCAGCGCTCGTAGGAGCAGGGCCACACGGGGTGGGGCGGCGATCCCGTCCCGACTGGCAGCACGGATGCCCAGCGTGACGAAGCGTCGAGCGTCGAGCAGCGCTGCACCTTGCAGCAACACGGCGGCACCGAGCTGCTGCACCGCGGGAACGGTCACGGTCATAGCGCACCGACCAAGGCTCGGGCAGCGATGTGGTCGTCGTCGCGGCGGGCGCAGACCGTCTTGCCTGGCAGTGGCAGCAGGAACGGCTGAGAACAGACCGAGCACTGAGCGGCGTCGGCGGGCATGGCGGGCATGCTTTCCGCACTCACTCTTTGGTGGTCGGTTTCCGCTCTCTCTTCTACTTCTCTTTTATGCCAACAGAGTGGAGAGGGGGGTTTCATGCCCGCCATGCCCGCCTCGGGACTAGTTTCGGCGTCCTCGTAGGTCATCGGGCGTGTTTCCGGCGGGCATGAGTCCTCGCTGATGCCCGCCCCATGCCCGCCATGCCCGCCTGATGCCCGCCCCATGCCCGCCTGATTCGGGGGCGTGATCGACCACCGCAGCACCTTGTCCTTGCCTCCGCGACCGAGGTCGTCCACGGTCCAGCCGAGTCGCCGCAGCGTCGGCGCCTTCCGGCGTAGCTCCCCGGTCATCGCCTTCGCATTCCCCGGCCACCCCTTCGGCGGCGGCTTCACATCGCGGTCGGTGATCGCCTCCAGCAACTCGGCTCCGGTGCCCTCCCACGGCGTGGTGATGGTCGCTGTGATGGCTCTGAGTACGGGGTCGCTGCCCACGGTGTCGGCGGCCATGTCCTCGGCCTGCGCCCGGTAGCGGCTGAGCCCGTCGGTGCCGAGCACGTGGTCGACAGTGGCCAAGGTGTGCGCGAAGTCGGCCATCCGCGGCAGCCGAGCCGGGCAGCACGTGTCCCGTGCGGCGAGTACCTGCACGGCCAGGTCGAGGACGGCACCGAGCAGCCGGGGGTGCGCAGCCTCCCACCGGGCTTCCAGGTCGCTCTCCCGGCCGCGGTGGTCCTCGGTGATCCGCGCGAGCTGCACGGTGAGCAGCCGCTCGGCCAGGTCGTCGCGGACCGCTCCGAGGTCGATGCCGTTCACCACGACGGCCCGGCGGAACGCGATCACGTGATAATCCCCGTCGGAGTACAACCGCCGGCGCACGTCACCATCCCCGGTCACCGCCCGGCACAAGGCGTCGCTGAACCATTCTGGGATGGCGCTCACGTTGTCCAGGGCCACCACGCGGGAGCCGGTGGCCGCCGATACCCATGCCTCACCGTCTTTCGGTGAGCGGCGCACCTGCGGGTGCGTGGGGTCCACCAGCGCGGCGGTGCGCTTGGTGGCTGTCGTCTTCCCTGTGCCTTGCTCGCCGGTCAGCGCCAGCACCGGGCACGGTAGGTCCGGGGTCAGCAACGCGGCCAGCAGCCACGCCAGCACCAGCGGGTGATCGGCAGGTGCGACGTTGAGCATGGTCCACAGCTCGCCCAGCGTGCCGCCGGTCTCGGGCTCGGGCAGGGGTGCGGTCAGCGCCGTCCGATGAAACAGCACCGGCGCCGATTCCCGTACCCGCCAGCCGTGCCCGGTGATCTGCACGGCGCGGCCGGTGGTGCCGCCCAGGTCGAGCCACACACTCTCACCTGCCACCGCGGAACGTAGGTGCAGCACCTCGGGCTCGGCTTGCTGGGCCATCCCCTCCAGGGTGAGTACCGCGTCGGTAAGGGCTTGCTGGGGTGCGATCTTGCGGTGCTCGGCGAAGTAGGCGGCGGCCAGCTCTGCGCGCAGCGACCCGCCTGCCCCGCGCAGCAGCAGGGCTGTGTTCGACCCTTCCAGCGGCACCGCGAAGGGCTCGTGTTTCGTGGATTGGCTGAACCGGTAGCTTGCCTCGGCCAGCTCCACGAGTTGCGTAGCTACCGACGCATTGCCCGCCGACTTCTCGGGTCCGGCGGCGGTCGATCCTTCGGGATACTCCGACCACTCATCCTCGGGTGGTGGAACGTCGGCATAGGGGTCCTCGGTCACGGCCGAGCCGCCGCAGATGTTCATCACGCCACCACCCCGCGACGGCGCTCCAGCTCCGCGAACGTCGGGTGATCGGCCGACCAGTCCAGTGCGCCAGCAATGGCGTGGGAGGCCGCCCGCTGGGCCAGGAGACGATCCCGGCGGTGCTCCTCGGCGATGCACCAAGCCGCGGATTCGGCGCGGTCGAAGTGCCTGAGTGCGAAGGCTTCAACGGCCCCGCGGCTGGCATGCGGTAGCCACTCAGTGACAGCGTTGCGGCGCTTCGCCCACTCCGACAGCGGCGGTGCAGTAGAATCGGTGTTGGTTCCGCTGCCCGCGAGATCATTGGCCGCTCCTTGCTGGGGGCGGCTTCTCGCGTTCATAACGCAGCGCCAGCGGCTTGCAGCTCAGCCTCGGCTGACTCAGCTTCCGCCGTCAGTTCTCGCGACTTGCGCCGCGCCTGTGCACTCTTCAGCGCGAGTCGCGCGAAGTGCGCCTTCCGCAGATGCTGGGCACGCACCGGGTCGCCGTCGGCCTGGGCTAGGAACTTGGCCTCCAAGGCGGCGCGGGCCGGGGAAGTTCGTCGGGCGCGGTCGGGGGTTTGCGCCCACGAGTCGTGGGCAGCGATTCGCGCGGCTAGTTGGCGTTCAGTCTGATTCATTTGTGGAATCCGTCCTCGGGCATGAAAAAACCCCGGAAGCATGGATGCGTCCGGGGTTGACTAACTTGCTGGCGGGTGGGGTTATCGGCAGATGTCGCGGTGCGTGTTCAGGGCACAGTTCGGCCTAGGGGGGTCGCATAGCGAACTCCCCTCATTCGGGCATAAAAAAGGCCCCGACGGGTGCTTCAATCGGGGGTGTGGTGGGACTGGTCTGCCGTTGCACGGCTCGGGATATGGGGGCGGGCGTCAACGCCGCGCAGCGGAAAGCTGCAGCGGCAGATGACTGCGGCGGGCTTACGATTCGGGGGGAGTGCGGTACGTACGGAGGAGACACGTCTGCCGCACACCCAGTGTTGCACAGAACCGCTGTGCAGCATAACGCGCGGACAGCGCGGCAGGTGCCTGCGGTGGGCTGGCGTTCGCCGAGGGGCGGGGAAGGTGAAGTCCGTGCAGAGGAGACACGTCTGCCGTGCACACAGTGTTGCACAGAACCGCTGTGCAGCACAACGCGCGGACAGCGCATGCTATCACGCGCTGTGTGACAGCGTGTCAAGCCGACAGGCCGAGCCCGCCGCTGGCGGCTACAGCTCTCCGAGTTGAGCAAGCACTAACTGGTAGTCAGAGCACCGCGGTAGCACCACCGGGCAGGGGGTTGCGCTGCCGCTACGCGCTGGCTTGCCCCTGCTTGGTGGCGGCGTGTCTGCGGGCGTCGTGGAGGAGCTTGCCGACGCTGCCAATGGAGAGGCCCATGGTGGTGGCGATCTCGGCGTAGGTGTGTCCCTGCTCGCGCAGCTCGACCGCCATCTTCCGCTTGGCGGCGGCACGGGACAGGAACTCCTCGCGGGGTTCCGCCACGAGTCGGCGTGCCGTGCGTTCGGACGAGCCGATACGAGCTGCTAGCTCACGGGCAGTGACCTCTCGCCTCTGCTGCGCGCGTGCACTCACCGCGCCGCCATCGCCAGAGCTGTGGTCAAGTCGAACTTCGTCGCACGGATCCGGTTCGCCTCGCGCTTCTTCTCGGTCATGATGCTGCCGCGGTGGGTTTGGCGGGCGCGGTAGTCCTCTTCGGTGAAGTTGCGCCAGATCCATCGGGAGATGGATTGTGCGGTCGCCCGGACCTCGATGAACGGCAGCTGTGAGCCGAACTCGGTGTTGATGGCGTGGCAGCGTTGCAGCACCAGCTGCTCCCACGCGCCGGCGCTGCCGTGACGGTGGTGCCACCACTGCGGGTAGGCCCATGCGCGGGCGGTGTCGAACATGGTGACGTTGCGGCCCAGGCCCGCGGCCCGCTCCGGCAGGCGCGGCATTTGCCGGGGAGTGTGGATCGTGGCAAGGTCTCGCAGCTCGTACGGCAACGCTGGGCCGTAGAGGGTCTCCCAGCTTGCGTGGATCGGGTTCTTGGTGAGTTGCCCGCCGTAGGCGAAATCACCGCCCACCGATGTTCTCAGGCCTGCCTCGATGCGTTGGGCGAACCGCAGCGGCTGCAATCGGGCCGAGTCGGTGCGGCAGACCGGGGCAGCCAACCACCAACCCAAGTGAGCACGCCCGGAGGGAGACTGAGCCACCCAGTTCGGCGCTGGGTGATCGGAGGGCTTCTGAAACGCCCGCATCGCGGCGTCCGGGTGGTCACAGTCGACGACGATGGACCCGAGTAGGGCGTGCGGGGAGTGCTCGACGTAGCGCATCGTCAGAGCGTCCTCACGGCTCATCCGGTACTGCCCTTGGTCTAAGTAGTTGGTGGCGTGCGGGCGGTGCGGTAGGAACACGTCCAGCGCCCACTGGCCGTCGTCCATCAGCACTTGGCCGGGGTTCCCCATGCGGCACACTCTGCCCGCCAGATCGGCAATCTTCTGGTAGGACGCGCCAGCCATATCAGGTATCCCGGCGATCCCCGCCCGATTCGGTGGGTTTGCCGGTTCTCAGCTCACTCTGTCGCGGTGTGTCATAAACGTTCGTATTTGAGACAGTCCAGCACCTCACCCGAACATGCCGAGAAAGGGTGTCTCAGAAGTCGCGTCCGGAACTGTGTAGCGCTCTACGGGGTCAGCGACGATTAGTGAGACGTAGTGTCACCTGTTCCTGCGCTGCCACCATCTCGGCCGAGCCGCCGGTAACACGCTGGGGGCGGGTTCGGGCCCAGGTGGCACCACTGGGACGGCAGAAACGGGTTCGAGCCGAGTAGGGCCAGCCTCCAACATCCGCAGCGCAGCACGCAGGTCAGCCAGACTCCGCTCACGCTCGGCGGCGACCTGCTCAACGGCCGCACGCTGAGCACGCTCAACCGTCAGTTGAGTCTCCAGCTGTAGGACACGGTGAGCTAGGTCGTGAGCAGGGTCATCCTCGGACTGAGCATGCTCACTGAGCAGGCCTGAGCGGCCCGGTCGCAGGCCAGCGACCAACAGGTCGCCCACCGGGACGATCCAGCCGCGCTCGGGGTCCTTGACGGCGTTGGGGAACTTGCCTGTCTCCCGGTAGCGACGAACCGTGGACCTGCTCACTGAGCAGTGCTGAGCAGCCTCACTGAGCGTCCACAATGGGCGTTGCTGGGCACCCTGCTCAGTGATCATGCTCAGAGCATCACCCGAGCAGGCTCATGAGCGGGGCAGGCGCGCCAGACGAGTCGAGGGTTCCCCCGGACCCCGTAGGGGATCGAGCACGCCCATGGAGTCGCCGAGAGCGCCCGCGTAGTAGGTGGATGCGGCGCAGGCGCGGGCTCGCTGAAGCGTTGTCTTCAGAGGAGGAGGAGTGCGATCAGCACCACGACGGCCGCCACCATGACAAGGGGGCCGATGCGCCGGATGAGCGACTGTCCCGGTGCGGCTGGGGGTAGGCCGAGTTGGGGGGCGCCGGGAAGGCCACCGGGCAGGTCGCTGAACAACCGTGCGAGGTCACCCGATGTACGAGCCGCAGTTGTCAGCTCGGAACGCTCTTCGAACTCGTTGATGTCCAGACGGCCGTGGCTGAAGTGCTCACTGAGGGCGTTTTGCGCACGCTCCCGCTCGGCGGTGCCGATACGCACCTCAGGCTGGTCAGTCACATTCTCCAAGGTAGCGCTGCGACCGCGAGACGATACCGGACTGGCGAGGCGGTGCTCTCCCTGCACGCGGCCCGAACCGCGACCTGGTTAGAGTCCAGTCGGGAGAGCGCAATAGGCCCCGGTCAGAGGCCTAAGTCAGTGAGAACGGCCCTGGCGTGCAAGCCCCGTGCAACTACACACCCGTGAGTGCCGTCCCGAGCAGGAGGCGCCACCGTGAGCACGTCAACCGCTCGCTGAGCGCTGCTCCCAGGAACCGGTAGGCCCACTCCT
>JAABVA010006601.1_pt1 | contig 10243 bp, 14 predicted proteins | sample 5560331 | NCBI WGS metagenome assembly JAABVA01 (sample SAMN12812661, study PRJNA571458) | rock metagenome | isolation source: Antarctica rocks | place: Antarctica: Victoria Land, Mt New Zealand sud | collected 2016-01-07 | reverse complement strand
TCAGCATTTTACCATGTGGTGGGCAATCACTGTCTGTCAGTACCAAGGAAGAGGCTGATTGATGAGTTGCGGATGCCAGGCAGCTACTACAACAAGGAGCTGCCTGGTAAATGGAGGTTGATTGTGTTAGACACAACAGAGATGAGCGGCCACAGCCAGTACCCACAGGTATGCTTTTACACTCAGCAATGTCGGGTCTCATGCATGTTCATGTGAACATCATAACATATAGGATGGCTTGTCTTAATGGCCAACAGTCAGCAACAGCACAGCATTTGAAGAGAAACACATGGCCCTCAGGCGGCAGCAGTCTGATGCAGCATCAAGCCAATGCAGTGCCAGAGTCAGGACGCCTGCTGGTAACGAGGTGCAAGTCATGACAGATCTTTGCACAGGATTCACCAGTAGCCCAAGAAGCTGCACAGTTCAAGGCCCAGCACCCCATGTCAACTGAGGAGCCCCACATGTCAGACTGGAATGGAGGCATTGGCTCTGCCCAGATGGCCTGGCTGCAGGACCAGCTAGCCCAGGCAAAGCTACTCCAAGAGCGTGTCATTGTTGCCTGTCACCACCAGATTGGCAAGGGTGTGTTGCTTTTTCTTCCCTATGCTTATGGGAGGTTGTCACCCGGCACATCTTGAGCAAGACACCAGTGGGAAAGATGTTAGCTTGTGTGAGCAGACGTGCCTTCTGGGAAGGAATCTCTGGCAGCAGCAACGGTGCCTGCTGGTTTTGTTTTTGAATGGCCAGCATGTACTTCAGCAGGAGATAAATGAGATGCTGCAAGCCATATGCAGTACGTCAAATGTTGACGAGTCACTCACTTATTCTTTTTCCCAACATGTAATACTGTGGTCAGTTTGTCTGGGTCGACTTGCAGGTGCAGCTCGCGAGACACACATGGCCTGGAACTGGGTTGAGCTACAGCAAGTGCTGCTTGGGAGTCCTTGTGTCCGCCTGGTGTTGAGCGGCCATGACCACATAGGAGGCTACGCACAACATGACCATGTACATTTTGTCACCGTGGAGGCAATGCTGGAAGGTAAGCCCATGCATATGCCAACTTGTCATTGTGCTCAGAGTTATGAGACGTGCGTTTCAATTCAAATGTCAAGCAAAGCATTGCCACACAGGTCAATGAAGCAGTGGTGATGCCACTGCTTATGTGCACTTGTGAATGCGACAAGCCTCTTTGTGCACCATGCCATCTCACTACTTGATACCATACCAGTTACAGCTGCATGCAAACGATTCAATTGCGGTCTGCAGCTCCTGCACATACAGATGGATATGCTATCGTGGAGGTGACTGATAAAGTCATCATCATAAAAGGCGAAGGCTCTGTCACATCAAGGGAACTAACTGTATGAAATCATGTGAAGCATTTGTACCCAGGATGCATGTGCCTCCCCAAGACTCAGTCTTCAGAGCGCTCAAAATGGGGCTGACACGACGTGATGCCAGTGATATCCGATTGACTGCTTCAATATACTATACTATACACCTCCTTGGCACTGTGTCATGTTGGTGCCAACTGTGGTAGCACATGACTACATCTCCGTGTGTACAGTGGACTGTGACTGACATGATTCATTCCAAGTGAGACAAAGTCTGGGGTTCAGACAGCACGTGTAGCAAGTGCTTGTCACTCCCATACTTCCATGTACGCTCCTGGTCCTGTGAGCTCAGAGTTTATAGCCTGACCTGATTCTTTATTGTTGTGTTCAAGAACGCTAGGTATGTTTTATACGACATTGTCCTGAATGATCGGCTGATCTCATTGATATCTCATGAGGCAAGCCGTGACTGACAGTATTATAGATACAAGTCACCACGTTGGTGTTGACACATTGCTGCGAGTGGAGCCGGCAAGGTGTGGTTCTTGTCTTTCATGCTACTGTTAGCTGTTATCGTTAGATGCCCTACAGCTGATCATCATTATCATGTTATGACTAAATCAAATTAAATTTTACTCTGCTAGATGAGGCTGAAATGTCACGATGCAAATCTTTTCGAGTGTCTATTCCACTGGCAGCGACCCATGCATGCATTGTGCAAGTCACCTGTAAAGCTGGGCCGGTGCTTGTTACATACCTCGTGTCAGGCACGTTGCCACCTGGTTGCATTGAGTTGAAGAAGAAGCACGGCGGTCTGTGAGTTGATGCTGATCCTCTCGTTGTCAAGTGTGTGTTGACTTGTCCTTGAAGTTGCTGTTCATGGTCAATAAGTCGATCTCCCGATCACAGTTGCAGATGCAAACCTTGCCGCGTCTTTGGCGGTTGGCCCCAAGGGCTGTCTGCCAGCACAGACCAGTTCTGAGCAGGCGGTCGCCTGTGGTCAGAGCACACAGCAACACAGCCGCAGTGCAGAGCTCCGAAACGACATCGGTGCCAAAATTGGCTGAGGGACCTCCGTTCCAGTATTTCTTGAACGCTCTCAGTAAACCCGCTGTTGGCTCCGTCAACACGCCGTTACCTGTAGAGGGCTCCACCCCTCAGAGAAAAGTGTACATCGAGACTTATGGGTGCCAGATGAATGTGAACGATTCAGAGGTCTTGCTGTCAGTCCTGGCTGATAACGGCTATGCTCAAACGCAGCAGGACGCAGATGCAGATGTCATTTTTTTGAACACTTGTGCTATTAGAGAGCAAGCTGAACAGCGCATATGGAATCGGCTTGCAACACTCAAACGACTGAAAAACAGCAACAAACACAAGTGAGCGCCAGCATGCAACTGTTGGCTGCACTTCTTGGTTGAGGCAGCTGAATGGCTATGGGGCCCTGCAGCAACAACCTTGCTGTGTCCTGCAGACCGCCTGTGGTTGGCGTGCTTGGCTGCATGGCAGAACGTTTAAAGGTGAAGCTGTTAGACTCAGACAAGCTTGTGGACCTAGTAGCAGGCCCAGATGCCTACAGAGACATCCCTAGACTGCTGGACACAATCGAGGTGGGCAGCCTGCTTATTGAATGCATTTATGGCCTGAAACCATTGCAAAACTTGCTGCCCTACCGGTATCGGGCAGCAGCTGCCATACAGGACTGAGCAACTAGGCTGAATACCTCAGCCATTGCTCAGTCATATTCTAGCTGGCAAGAAAGTATTGAAAGTCTTGGTATATGGTCAGAACAGGGTGCTGCATGATGTTTTGCAGGGCCGTACAAGCACCAGCGGGCGCAAGCATGAAGGGGCCATGAATGTGCAGCTCAGCACAGAGGAGACATACGCAGACATACTACCTGTCAGACCAGCAGGCAGCATGAGCACATACCTTTCCATCATGCGAGGCTGCAATAACATGTGCTCCTTCTGCATTGTACCATACACACGTGGGCGTGAACGCAGCAGACCTTTGCAGTCTATTCTTGAGGAGGTACAGACATCTTGCTCTTTTACAAGATCACATCCTTGTCTCAGATTTTGAGGCCTGTGTAGTTGCGGCAGCCCTCCATAGTTTGAAATCATCGCACCCCAGACTTATTAAGCTGCACTTGATCTCCACATTCTGCTTGATTGCTGTTATCAGCTGTATCCTTTGTATGGCATATTGCGCCACAAAACAAGCAGCAGTTGCAAAGGTCAACGCTGACACACTGCCTGCAACGCTACAAGCAAGATCTGAGCAGCCAGGGGCTGAGGGCTGGCGCCTGCTGTGTGCAGGTGCAAATCCTGTCTCAGCAAGGTATCAAGGAGGTCACACTGTTGGGGCAGAATGTGAACTCATACGCAGACACATCAGCATTGCTGGACCAATTGAGCAACAAAAGCGCTGATGTGAATGCAGACCCATTTGCAGTATATGCTCAGGTAAGCAAGCCAGGCATGTCGCGTGTAGCAACCCTTGTAGCTATGAGCAAAAGCAGCAGCAAGCGGTATGTCGGCATATCCAGCATCAGCAGTAGCAGAAGCTCTCAGTGCTTGTCTCACTGAAGTAGTCTGTGTGTTCTTCTGCTCATCTCCACTTGACTGTGAATTGAGAAGTGTGCTCTGTATAGAGCATCATGTGCAATCTATCATGTGCCGGTCTGCTGCTCCCCAGGGCTTCCAAAGCGTGTACAAGCCACAAAGGACAGGGACTGTGCAGTTTGCTGAACTGCTTGATGCAGTGGCCAGTGTGGACCCAGAGATGCGCATCAGATTTACCTCCCCTCATCCCAAGGACTTCTCAGATGATGTTCTCAAGGTGAGCCCTGTTGTTGCTTGGGATGTGCTCATAGTCACACCGGCTGTTTGTGTGTAGTCAATGTGCACCACCTGATCTACACTCTGATCGACCCACCATCGTCCAGTCCTACCAAGCTGCATGCAGAGTCGACGTTGAGTCATTTAATTTGTGTGTCAAATTTGTGTGTGATCAGGATTGTTACAGAGGTCAGGAGCAAGATTCTGCATGTTGTCTCCCTGTAATAGCTCAATGTGGTGTGGCTGGGCCTGACAGCATTTGGCTGATATGATGTTGCAGGTCATAGCCAACCGTCCCAATGTCTGCAAGCAGCTACATATGCCGGCCCAGAGCGGCAGCACCACAATGCTGGAGCGCATGCGCAGAGGGTACACCCGGCAGGCATATGATGACCTGGTCCATCACGTCAGGGAGATGGTTCCTGGCGTAGCTCTTTCAACTGACATCATCTCAGGTTGGTTTTTCGCGCTGACAGCTTCAAGTGCACGCATGACTGCATGTATGCAAACAGATGTCCAAGTCGCGCCAGAATTTGCAGGCTGTCTGTTTGCCAAGCAGTGTTAGCATGCTTGCGCTGATTGCTTGATGCATGGTCATGGCTTCTCATCTCTCTTGATCATGCTAAATAGTAGGCAGGCGCCTACTTCAGACATTGGTCACACCAGACAGTGAAGACATTCTGCTGCCGCTTCATACCTCCTGGACCTTTCCATCAGCACAATGTGAGTATGCCCTGTGTCCCATCGTCAGCTGCTGTCACGTCTGCTAAATTGGTGCAGGGTTCTGTGGCGAGACGGAGGAGGAGCACCAGGACACAGTAGACTTGCTGCAGCGGACACAGTACGACCAGGCTTTCATGTTTGCCTACAGCGAGAGGGAGAAGACTCATGCTGCCCGGCATCTGCCAGACGACGTGCCTGCAGACATCAAGTCTCGTCGATTGCAGGAAATCATAGCCACCTTCAGAGACGGTCAGCTACGGCAAAATGAGGCTGAGATTGGCCGCACTCAATTGGTGAGGCTTTTGCAATAGCTTGATAGGCTTATGACACTGTGCTCTCTTCTGCAAAGATCTACATTGGACCTGAAATCTGCTACAGTGTTGTGGCACCTGCTATGTGATCAATAAGCTGGGCACAGGAAAAATAATATGCACATCCATTTGGTACAGATCTCAGCGCTTTTGTCTATTGCATGCTGCTGTGTAACATGGCGCTGATGCTCATGCTACTTGACCTGTTGCTGCAGGTCCTTGTGGAGGGCTTCTCTAAGAAGTCTGATGCACAACTCAGCGGTCGGACTGACACAATGAAGCGGGCCATACTTGATGACATCTTAGTCCCAGCAGAGTACACTGCACAGCTGCCAGGACAGCTTGTGAACCTCAAGCCTGGGGACTATGTGGCTGTCAAAGTGCACTCCTGCACCACAGGCACACTCTTTGCAGAGGCTCTGGGCAGAACCACTCTTCAAGCTTTTGCAGCAGCCCATTTAGGTCTTGATGCTGGCCAGGCTTTCGGCTTGGCAGTGGCTGTGGAGCGTAAGGAAGCTGCAGCAATGGCATGCTGATGACTTGAGCAGGACTCATGGCTTGATTGTTGCTGTTTGAACCCATAGAGCAAAGTGCTTGCTCTTCTATCTTATCAAACATCGATGTCAGGTCTCATGATTGCTGGTGTTGATAACAAAGCTCCAGCTTTTGTGAGCTGATTTTGTGTGCCTGTCCTGCCTTCGTATTGTGTTGCTTGAAATCAATCACAGATGTTGTTGATACATGAGTTGTGGAGGCTGTTGTGTTCTGTCACTGAAATATGCATTTCATGCTTGTATTCCTGTTTGAAAGGCTGGCAAGTTGGTACTTGTCTTACTTCATCATCCACAAAGTACATGCACTGAATGCAACTTGATACTGTTCCCAACCTGATCATGTAAGCTGCTGTTGGGTAACATCTAGGCTGAAAGTACCGTACTGTCATTGAGCACAGTTGTACCTGTAGCTTGGCGCCTTAGCAACGCAAATAGTAATTCTATAAATATTGCTGCATGAAGTTTCTCATGCATACACAATCTGATGCTTGCATCACAGTTGTATGTTCATTCTGGCTTAAGACAGATGGTGATTTGCCTGTAGGTCTAGCTAGTCATTCAAATTGATAATGTCACACGTTTGCATCCCAGAGCAGCGGCATTGGGGTGTCATTTCGCAAGACTCAGTTTGGTGCAAACGACATGCTGGATTACCCATAGGAACGTAATGATGTTTGCACTTCTGGAAACTGCCAAGCTCAGCTGACACAGTCGCTCCTCCTTCAGTAATGAATGTCTAAACCCAACCCTGGTCCTCTCTATGCTTCCTGCTCCTCAAACATAGCATCAAGCAGCCCGTTTGCAGGCTGGTCTGCACGACCAATACAGACATTGGTGCAATAATGCATCATGCATCAAGCCACTCGTGGGCAATCACAAAGCAATCCTTCAGGCGTTGGATAGAATATTCTGCCCAACATCATGCAGTCTAACAACAGTCACACTAGGGTTGTTTTGTAGACTGGAGGCGCACTTCCTGCACAGCACCTGCTGTATGGCTGGAACAGGCAATTCTCACTTCCTTAGGGCTGCAAACTGCTGACTGCGTCTATACCCACATTGTGTGCTGCATGCAGCTGTGTGCAATGTACAGCATGGAAGCTTTGCCTGCAAAGAGAGAAGAATCTGCATTATGTGAAGACAGGTGTTGCACCTGTGCCCGGAGAAGGTCTGTCATGAGAATACGTAGGTTCTGTACCCATGAGCCAGTCTTGGGAGGCTGATGCCTGGCGTGATTCCTTCAACGCCTGAGCTTCAGTGCTAGTCAATGGCACCTGCCCTACATACAGTGTGACACTCAAGCAGAGCATCACTCACAACAACCAAAAGATGGCACCCCAGATGCTTTACAAGCTCAGGCACATGACACAAGCAATGCGGGTTCCAATTGGAGACAGACATGTACAGTAGTAGTACATAAGAGGTGCGTTCTGGCGCTACAGCATCATTGTTGGAGCACATGCTTCCTCCAAACATTTGGCAGCTCGTGCTTTGCTCTGTACATGCCAAATGCACCAGCATGTGTCTTGATCAACAAAACAAGCTTTCTGGCATACACTCCAGTACACCAGTTGCAGTCGATGGTGTGTGCAGGCATGCAAGAGAACACAGATGCAGTGCTGCTGTTGTGTTTCACCTCGTGGGGCAGTTCGTTGAGGCGGCGCGGCAACGTCAAATTTGTGCCCATGTCGGCTGCTTTCTTGATAGCCAGCCCAGATGGCGTAATGATGCAGCACAATGGATGTTGCAACTGTGACATTGAGTGAGGCGGTCCCTTGACCATGCTGAGGAATATACACGAAGTTGTCGCATAGCTTGAGCTGAATATCAGACAGACCAGTGCCCTGTGAAGCAGGGCAGCATGAGTCAGCTCAGTAGGAATGCATCAGCAGCACAACCGCTTCATGAGAGGTGCACTCAGATCATTCAAATTAGCTACCTCATTGCCGAGCATGAATGCTGTGTTGCCTTGAAATGGGTGCGTGTTGACTGCCTGGGCTGTGTCTGTGATTTCGACTCCAATGATGGTACACCCTACAGGTGAGCCCCAGATGTATCAATATGCTTGCTGGCAGCAGTCTTGACAAGCATTCATAGCGGCTATCAATGCAGCATGACGCCAAATCTACATTGCCATGTGGAGATTGCTTGCAAGCTATGCTGACCATACCTTTGTCTTGGCGAAGCCATGTGCAGCACTCATCCAAAGTGGCAAAGTATGCAAGAGGTACATGAGCAGCTGAACCATGACTTCCAAAAGTGTTGAAGTGTCGCGAGCCAACCAGACAGATCTGCACAACACGGCGACTTTGCTTGCAGGCTCTAAACATGTACTGACTGCAGGTCTGCCGGCCTTGCCTTTGTGACGTTGAATGCTGTGGCACTTCTTGCTAGTGTTCCGATGTTGTGCTTCTTGGCAACGTTGTGCACAATGATGTAGCACTCTGGAGCAGAACTACTTGTGGAGACTGCGTTGTCCTCCATGACGGAGGTCAAGTGAACTGCGAATGGCGTCGTGGTAATGCAGCTCACGGGTAGGCGGAGCACAGCTGGAGCCTCTGTATACGAACAATCTTGCTGTACATCGGCTGGCAAGGATGCGGAGGCTTAGCTGATGCTCTCTGCAGCCATGGGGGTGTGAAGACGATGGTACGCCGGCGGGTCTCACAAATAGCAGAACAGGCTGACCAGGTTTGCGTTGAACACTTCGAAGAATACAAACTTACCAGCGGCGGCCGCCAACTGCTGCACTTGCTTCAAACTTGCTAGTCGGGCGACTTACATCAGGACAGGCACGCGGTCGCTGAGTCCCACCGGAGAAATTGCCCTGAAGCTTAAGCTGTGCGACAAGATTGCCACCTCCCGGCCTGGTCTCCGAATACTCGTCACCGACGGCACCCACACGATCACCCAAGGCCACGGCAGGACAGTCATCAGTTTGACTGGCCGCGTTGAGTGTACAGGCTAGACAACGTGCAGGGCAGATGGACTATGGCGGTTGTGGACAACAGCAAAGGCCAATGCGAGCAACGGGAGATCGACCTGGCGGTCCAAGGCAGAATTATACCAGTCAGTTCGTGGTTGAGGCGCCAGGTAAGATTTTGTCGCTTGACTTAGTCTCTGAGCTGCAAGTTTGCGCTTCAGCTTCATATGACGCTGCGACTGGCAGCAAGTGACACCGAAATGCGCCTATCCGACCAGGTGCAGCTCGAGTGGTAGAGGCAGTAGAAACAGACCCTCACAGGATAGCACAGCGGCAGAAGCAGATTGACTATGGGAAGAACACTCTTGGCTATCAGAGATACACTGAAGAAGTGCCAAGGTCAGCTGCCATGCTTGCCAGCAAGTCTGCGTGTTATATAGCTTCAGACCAGCACAGACTTCAAAGCAATTCTTGCCTTTCCATTGCACACTTTCAGAAAACTAACTCCCTGACGGGACTACTTAGTTTGCCTGGTTGCGAAGACACTATGTTTACAGGTATCTGCGGGGAAAAATAAGCACAAGAATTTCAAAGCACCCAGAGACACCTGATGTGCGCCAGATTTGCAGCAAACGCAGCTTTGACGGCCAGGCAAAGAAGTGGAGGCGGGAGTTGCATCTGTGGGACCCCGAGGAGGAAGATGACCTGATAGAGCCCGTCATGGTGTGTGTCTAGCTTGATCTGAATGCCAATTCACCCCAATGTCTTTGTATAAAGTTTGCACCCTTTGATGTCTGGGAATATTGTATATCAGCTGAGGTTGTGACAATGCAGCTTGACACCTGATATGTCTACCATCACATGGTTGTGGATCAGACTTGGACAATGTTGCATTGACAGTTGAATCAGTTCGCTGTGTATTCTTGTTATCTGTTCATCAGCCAGCCAGCAATTTGTATTTGCAGTTGTGCTCTGATTCATGGCATATTTTCACTCTCGGACAGAGATTGTTGTCAGCGCACCTGCTGAGGTTCATGGTCAGTGACTGCTGAGGCATCAATGCAAGGCTAAAGCGATTTCACTGCCATGCATGGTGCATAGGTCAAGCTTTGCTACCTAGCTTCAAATATGCCACTCCAGCCGTCTGTTCAGGTGCCCAAGCACTGTCCGCACCAACGTCAGTGCTATATCAGTACTTTCCACTGTGGCTACACTTCCTAAGCACGCCCTTCAGGCAATCCTCCGCCCTACTCTGTGCCAGTGTCTGCACTTTTCCAATCAACACCAACTCCAGCATGCACTGATATGGAGCCTGGGTGCTGCAGCAGATGGCACAGAGTGTGGAGAGCCCTGAAGGCAGTGAGGCATCCCGCAACTCAGTGCGTGCAGCAGTTGATGTGCCGTCTCATGTGCCACTTCATGCTCCAGTCCCGGCAGCTGTGCCAGCCCCTGACCAGTCTCCCTCACAGGAGCCAAGCCCTGGCTCGTTCGTGTCTCCAAAGAAGCAGAAGACTGACACTGGCCATGCGGTGCGCCTTGAGTGGCACCGCAT
>JAABVA010006600.1_pt1 | contig 10243 bp, 9 predicted proteins | sample 5560331 | NCBI WGS metagenome assembly JAABVA01 (sample SAMN12812661, study PRJNA571458) | rock metagenome | isolation source: Antarctica rocks | place: Antarctica: Victoria Land, Mt New Zealand sud | collected 2016-01-07 | reverse complement strand
GGACCGTGGGGCCGGCTCGATGGCGGTGCTGTTCATCGACCTCGACAACTTCAAGAGCGTCAACGACAGCCTGGGTCACCGAGCCGGCGACCAGGTCCTGCGCGAAGCCGGCCGCCGGATGGCCGCCGCCGTCCGCGACGCCGACACCATCGGCCGGTGGGGCGGGGATGAGTTCCTCGTCATCGCCGAACGCCTCGACACCCGGGCCACCGCCGCCGAACTGGTCGGCCGGTTGAGGGCCGCCATGTCTGCGCCTATCGACGTCGGGCCGGCAAGTCTTGCCGTGAGGGCCTCGGTCGGCGTCGCCTTCCGCGACCACCGGCGTCACACGGCCGACGAGCTCATCCAGACTGCCGACGACGAGCTGCGAGCCAACCGCCGCGACGCCCGCCGCGGGAGCGCGGCCCAGCCCTGAGGGTCCGACCGGCGGGGTAGCGCAAGCCCATGCCGTCGACGACGTCGGAGGTGACCCGCGTCGGTGGACACCCTGATGCTTGCCGAAGCAGGCGGTCGGGCTGGGCTCCGCACGGGGGCTGCTACCGCTGAGTCGACGAGGTGACGCGGTATCGGGGCGAGATCAGGGTTGACCCCACGTAGGCCGAGTCGTAGACCACTGCTACGGATGTCGGCCTGGACCCGTCACACGGCCTGCTCGAGGTTCGTGCGCGCAAGACCCGGCACCCACGTGCGACCAGCCACGGGATGGCAGGCGGCGGCCTGGCGGCCCGCAGTTGACACGAGAGCAAGCATGCTCGCGAGGGTTTTGCGCGAGGCGACGGCGCTCCCCATCGGAGGGGCGCCGTTGCCGTTGCGAGGAGGCACCACGCCGGTCGCTCAGCCCGCGCACGTCTGCCGGGCTTGCTCCGGCCACGCTCTGGTGGCCGACAGCACCAGGGCGTGAGCCAACGAACCGGGCGATCCGCCCCGTGCAACCTCCCCGCCGCGGTGAGATGAGCCCCGCCCCCGCCCACCGAGGACGATGTTCGCTGACCCCCGGCAGGGCCGTCGTCGAGTCCCGACCCTGTCGGGGCGTCCCCGTGCACGGATGGCCCTTGTGGTCCGCGGACCGGCCGTCTAGCCTGGCTGGCGTGTCCCCAGCGGCGAAGCGGGTGGACGCACGGGCGGCCTCGGGCCTGGCGGCTGCCGCCACCCTGGCTGACGCGGCCCGGTTGGCCCGGGTCCGGCGGGTGGTCCCTGCAGCGAGTGGTTCGACGGTGCTGGCTGGTCTCGTTCATCTCGCTGGCTGGGTCGTGGGCGCCGAGCACGCGCAGCTGTCCCTGCTCGCCGACGAGCAGGTAGCCACCGCGGTGCGGTCGGTTGATGCGCTCGTCTCGGAGCAGGTCAGCGCCCTGGAAGACAGCCTGTGCACCGTCACGGTGCTGTCCGGCGACGTGCTGGTGGCTGCCGACGCCCACGGTCATCCCTGGCTGCGCGACCTCGCGCCGGTAGTGGCCGGCGCTGTGGGTTCCTACCTCGGTGTTCCGCTGCTGCTGGCTGACGGGACCATGGTCGGTGCGCTGTGCGTCTACGGGGCCGAGCCGCGCAGCTGGACCGACTGTGACGTCGGCTCGACCTGCAAGGTCGCGGATGTCGTGGCCCTCGAGCTGCAGCGTCTCGTCGACGACGCGGACCGGCGGCCAGGGCCCGAGTAGGCCGGGCGATCCGCGCGCTTGCCGCTGAGCGTCCGCGCGTCCGTCAGCCGTCCGTCACCTGGGACCTCGAGCTCATCCTCGCTGTCTGCTCGACGCAGCTCCTTCGTGTCGAACTCGCTCACTGACGAGAGGGGTGAGCGCTCCAGATGAGGTTCGCTCCGCCAGGGTCAGGCCAGATGGCCCTATGCATCGCGTCGAGGGGACCTCCTACCCCGGTGCTGCTGAGGGATCGGGCGCCTCGCCGGTGTGCTTCAGACCAGCGGCCTCTCGTCAGCCATCGTCCGAGTAGACCGCTCGAGGCTCTGTGGGCGCCTCCAGATCTCCGACCCCGACAGTTCCGATCAGACCGGCCATGTCGACCCGTGAGTGATGACGAGGCGCGAACTACGGTCGGCAGATGGACGAGCTCCGACTGACGGTCGCCTTGACCAGCGACGAGTACGACGGCGACGTCGTCGACGTCGTCGACGTCGAGCGGGTGGCCGGTCTCCGTGCTGACGAACTCGGCGAGGTCCGCGCCCTCCTTCCCGCGCATGTGTCTGTTCGCACGGAACCCGGTTCCATCGGCAAGGGGTACTCGGGGCCGGGTGCCGTGCTCGCGATAGCTGGTGCAGTGCTGAACGACGGTGCGTCGTTCCTCGCGTGGGGGGCGGCGCTGCTTCAAGTCGCGCAGCACCTGCGCCAGAAGAACGCCAACCGGCGACTCAACATCGACGACCCCCGCACCATTGCCGCCGTTGCTGCGGCGCGGGCGACGCCGCTTGCTGATCGACTGCGAGGAACCCACTTCCTGGGCGGCTTCTGCCTGACAGGCGGCGGACCTGGCATGGGCGTGGATGCACGAGATACCTGGGTCTCGGCCTTCGGGTCTCAGAACGGTTGGGTCGTTGCGATCTACAGCTCGCCAAGCGGCCTGTTCCTCGGCAGCACGATCGTTTCGGGCGAGTGGGACCCGTCGATGGGACACAGGAGAGATCAAGCCGAGGTCAACCGTCTATTCCGCCGAGCCCAGACCCCCTGAACGGCGAGAGGAGCCGCCAGATTACAGACGACCCCTCCGACTGCCGCAATGACCGCCAGGCCGAGTTCGGCCTCGTCACTGGGGCACGTCGACTTGGAGGATGAGTCAGAACAGCCGTCGGGGCAGCATGCAGCCGACGACCCAGTTGGGCAGGTCGACGATCTCGTGGATGCGCAGCTCGGCGACGATGCCGAACAGGGCGTAGGCCTCGACCTCACTGATGCGCTGCGCCCTGGCCAGCGGCTCGATCGCCCGTCGGGTGGCGTCCCGGGCGGCGCTCATCAGGTCCGGGCCGATGCCTGTAAAGATCCGGTAGCCCTCCTCCGCGGGGAAGGTGCCTGGGACGACGAGTTCGGGCGAGTCGAGGCCGGCGTCCTTAATGAGGTCGACCTGCAGCGTCATCTGCATCGGGCACTCGATCGCGGTCCCGGAGATCTCGCCCTCCCCTTGAAGGGCGTGGCCGTCTGCGGCGGACAGCAGGGCTCCGTCGTTAAAGACCGGAACGATGAGAGTGGCGCCCGCGGTGAGGTAGCGGACGTCGATGTTGCCGGCCGCGTTGGTGGGGGTGATGGTGGCGAAGTCACCGTCCTGGGCGGGCGCGACGCCGATGCAACCGATCATGGGATGCAGGTCGAAGCGCGCGCCGTTGGGCATCTCGATGTGGCCATCGTCGAGCTCCCACACCTTGAGGTAGGGGTCGCGGATCTCGTCGCTGAGCAGGCCGAAGTCGGGCAGCAGCCCGCTCCAGCCCCACCTCAGCGGTGTCAGCTCCAGGACCGAGATGTGCAGCGCGTCGCCAGGCTTAGCGCCCTCGACGTAGATCGGGCCGACCAGGGGGTCCAGCTGCCGGTAGTCGATCTGTGCGATGTCGTGCGTGGTGGAGCTGCGGGTCAGCTCGCCGTCGGAGGCGTCCGGGGCCTGCAGCGACACCTGCTCTCCGGGTGTGATCGTCAGGACGGGTGGCTGCTGGCGGTTCCAGGTCCGGTGCTTGGACTCGTCGCCGAGCTGGTGGATCGTTCGCGTCGCGTGGACCATGTCTGCTGCTCCGTGTTCTGTGTCAGACCGCTTCGGCGGTCGCCGCGTCGTAGGCGACCTCGGTCGTGGTGCTGCGCCCCCGCTGCAGGTAGAGGATGGCCGCTCCAAGGAGCAGGAAGACCGCGATCGCGTAGGGCCAGTAGCGCAGCGGCGCGGGTGGCAGCGGCAGCAGCTGTGCCTTGAAGGTGTACACCAGCAGCGGGAGCGCGAGCACGGGCGGCACGAAGTTCCAGTACCGGTGGCGAGCGAGGTCGTCTCTGAAGAAGAAGATCGTTGCGGCGATGCTGGTCATGCCGTAGGCGATGATGACGGCGAGGGTTGCCAGGGCGCCCATCCAGCCGTAGACATCGGACGGCTTGTCGGTGAACGGGAAGAACGCCAAACCGCCGAGCAGACCCAGGACCATGCTCGCGTTCAGCGCCTTGTGCGGTGACAGGTGCCTTGGGTGCACGGCGCTGAGCTGGCTGGGGATCCGGCCGTCGCGGGCTAGGGAAAACACGACTCGGGCCGCGCCGTCGGCGGAGGCGAGCGCGCAGGCGAAGGTGCTCAGCGCTGCCCCGAGGTTGGTTGCTTGCGCCGCCCAGTTACCGAGGTAGCTGCCGGCGAGGTCGGTGTTGGGTGCCGCGGAAGAGGAGTAGGCAGCGATCCCGTCCTTGCTCAGGCCGAAGCCGACGGTCTGGGCGTAGGAGATGACGATGAACACGAGGCCGGCGAGGACGACGGCGGCCGCGAGGCTGAGCGGGATGGCGACCTCGGGTCGCTTGGACTCCTCCCCGAGCACCGCTGAGCCTTCGAAGCCGATGAAGGTCAGGAAGCCGAAGACCAGCGCCCCGCCCAGTCCGCCGGATCCGACCCCAGAGGGTGTCAGCGGCTTGAGCGTCAGTCCCTGACCGTGCGCCCCGCCCTTGACGAAAATGACGACCGCAAGCACGAACATCAGCAGGATCGAGATGCCTTCCAGGACGAGGAAGATCTTGGTGGACAGCTCGATCTTGCGGTAGCCCAGGGCCCAGATGCCGGCCCCGCCGAGCAGGAACATGACGGCCCACGGTGGGTTGACGCCGGTCACATTGTCGATGAGCAGGTCAGCGAAGGTTGCGAACCCGGCCAGCAGTGTGCCGATGAACGTCACGTACACCAGGGCCAGGCACCAGCCGGCGATGAAACCGAACCGCGGTCCGATCGAGGCCTTCGTCAGCCCGTACACGCTGCCGGCGTCGTTGAACCGCCGCGACAGACGGTAGAACCCCGCCCCCACACATGCGATCCCCAGCGTCGACAGAATGAAGATGAAAGGCACCCCGGCCCCGGCGCTGGCCGCGACGAACGGCGTATTCAGCCCCATCCCAGCCGACGGCGCCATCAGCGCGACCGGCAACGCCAGGACCTCGATGAACGACAGCTGGCGCACGAGCTTCACGTGACACTCCCTACTCATGGGAGGGCACAGCGTAGGGGCTCGAGGTTCACTCAAGTCAAGCAACATGCCGGTACAGACCCTGTCGCGGCGAAGGGTGAGGGCCGGTTGCCCTCTGAGGCCCCCCTGGGGCTGTTAGCCCCGGTCTTTCGGTAGCCGTCCGAGTGGAAGATCGTTTAGCCGCTCGGCTTGATTTGATCTTTGCTGGTTTTTGGGCAGGCGGAAGCGGCCGGCCTGATCGCCGGCTTCTCCGTTGGGTTCGTAGGGGCGGGAGTGCGCGGTCAGTGGGCCGGCAGCGGCAGAGCGATGAGCCGGGTGAAGGCGGTGACGAGCGCGTCTTTCCAGGGCCAGTTGCGGTCGATCCTGAGGTGAAGTCGTCTTCCGCTGCGGACCAGGCGGGCGGCGACGTGCAGCAGCCGGTAACGCAGCTGCTTCGGCTCGGCGGTCGCGAGAGCGCCGTCGAGGAGCAGCAGCCGGGTCCAGGCGAGCAGCGCTTCGCCGGTGTTGTCGCACCAGGCCGTCAAGGGGTGGAAGCCGTATCCGCCCTTGAACGTCGCCGCAGCCGACTCCTTGTCGCTGTGGGCGGTGACCAGCGTGGCGTCGAGCTGGACCCGGATCCCAGGCCAGACTCGGCCGCCAGCGGTCGTCGACAGCGGCAACCGGTCGGTGTCCGCTGCCTGCAGCCAGACCCGTTCCCGGGCTGCCGCCCGCGCCGACCGGAGCCCAGCCAGCAGCGTCCCGTCGACCTGGTCAAGGACCCGCCAGGCGGTCGCGGTCGAGGCGACCGGGCCGAACAACTCCGGCTGGTTCCGCAGCACGGCCAGATCCGAGATCGTCGTCCCGCCGTCGGCGAGCAGCACCGCCAGATCGACCAGCACCCGGCCCGGGTCATGACCGGAGCGACGCTCCCGCAACCCGGCCAACGCGGCGCTGAACAACCCGGTCACGCCGGCCCGGTCGGCCAGCTCGGCCAGCAACCGCGACCCGGCATGCGACACCACCCCCGACCCGCCACCGGAGAACACGATCTTGGGACGGGACGCGTTACCGTGCATCTGCGGAGTGCCTCTCCTGCGTGGCGGACCTTGACCTTCGACAAGTCCAAGATCCCAAGCGGGGCAGGCACTTTCGCGCATCTACGACCCGTGTCGCGCCACCAAGATCACAGGCCTACTGCAACAAGCGGGTTAGGGCTCGCTGCCTGCCCTGCAATGCCAGCCGGGCTGCCCCTTCCTCCTGCGGACCGTGTCAGCATGCGGACCTCGCACGTCTGTGGCCCGGTCCGCGACCGGCAACACGTTCCCTTTCAAGGCCCAGGTCTTTCGTCCCCGAACTAGGGTCGCGCCATGGGCCGGGACCGCGCACGGGGTGCTGCAGGCCGTGAACACCTACGACGCCCACGAGGGCATCGTGCGAGGGAGCCGGGCCGAGCGCAACGGTCTGAAGACCATCACCGGCGATTTCGGGCAATTGGACCGCAACACCTGGCGCACCCTGCGAGGCGTCCTAGCGTAGGAACGGTGGCTGCCCCCCGCGGCGAGGGCCGCAGGGGGGTAGCTGGCCTCAGATGTGGCCCGCGATGACGGGCAGCGTCAGCATCCCGGGCGCAGCCGGCGTGCTGGTGACAGTGACCGGCTGGGCGACGGGGTTGGTGTTGTACGCGGCGTCGGTGCCACCCACGACCAGCTTGAGGGTGTGTCCCTTGGCGAAGCGGTGCACGACTCCTGGCAGCTCGATCGAGACTGGGTGGCCCAGCTGCGAAGGGTTGACCCGCAGGGGGCTGATCAACTTGTGCACCAGGGTGATGTTGCCGACCTGGTCGACGTCGTAGAGCTTGGCGAACAAAGCAACTCCCGGGGCCGCGGCAACCGGGTCCGTGACCGTCACCGTCATGCGGGGCACGCCGACGACGTCGACGTTGGTCGCCAGGGGTGCGCTTGACCAGCTCGCGTAGCTGCCTGGCGCGTCGGTCGGCGCCGACGCCGCGCCGAGCTCGGAGTCGATCGCGGACGTCTCGGAGTAGTTGGTCGGCGCTGTCGCGGCCGTGAAGCTCTGGCTCTGGGCGGTCCTCGGTGCCTTGGCGCTCAAGCCGGCCCCGAGGTAGAGGCGCTGCGCCTTGCCGACCGGGTAGCTGGCGGCCGTTGCGTAGGCGGGGGCGGCGTTGCCGGCGTAGGGCACCCAGTCACGGAAGTAGGAGAAGTCCAGCGCCGGCGACGGGCCGCTGTTCTTCAGGTAGTGATCGAACCAGCCCAGGAACGCCTGCCCCTCATAGGAGGAGGTCAGGTTGGCCTGGTCGTACTCCCCCGGCGCGGGGTTCAGGTTGGAGTGACCCCAGGACTGCCAAATGAGCTTGACCGGCGTGCCCTGCTTCTTCAACGTCGAGTAGGTGGCTACGGACTCCTGCAGGTTGAACAGGGTGTCGGCCTGGCCCTGGGCCAACAGCGTCGGGATGTGGATCGCCTTGGTGTAGGACTCGACACTGGCGTGGCGGGCCAGTGCCAGCGTGTCCGGCTGCGGGTAGCCCAGGGCCTGCATCTGGGCGATCGCTGGGCAGGCGCGGGTGTCGAAGTTTGGGCAGGTCGTCGGCGGATCCGTCGCGACCGGCGGGCTAGAGGCGGTGTCGGCCATGCCCTCGGTGAAGAAGAACGAGGTCCACTCCTTCTTCAGCACCCCGGGAGTCCGGTAGGTGACGCCGTGCTGGAAGGAGGTGTTGTTCGGCGCCAGCGAGTACGACAGATCGTTCCAGGTGATGATCGGGATGATCGTGTCGATGCGGGGGTCTATCCCGGCAGCGGCGAACTGCACCTGACCGCCGTAGGAGCCGCCGATCATGCCGACCCGCGGGTCGTTCGGGTAGGACCGGCCGTTCGAAGCGGTGGCGTCCCTGCTGACCCAGTCCACGTGCGTGCCGTCGACCGCGCTGCTGCCGCCGCCCAGGAAGGTCACCAGCTGGCTGGCGGCCTGCCCATCCCAGTCCGGGTCGTCGAGCTCGATGTTGCAACCACTGCCGCCAAAGCCCAGCCCTGAGTAGGACAGCACTCCGTATCCCCGGCCGGCCAAAGATCCGGCCAGCGTCGCCTGGTCGTCCTTGCTTCCGCCGAAGCCGTTCGTGGTCAGCACCGCAGGCACAGGTTGGGCGGCGCTCGCTCCAGCCGGTTTGTAGAGGTCGCCGACCACGTCGCACTGGTACTTCCGGCCGCCGCTCGGGCCGACGCTCACCGTGAAGTGCAAGGTGCTCTTGGTGAACGGCGCCGGCGTCGCAGCGCTCGCCGGTACAGCTGCCAGGGCGCCAGCGGCGGCAACGGCCGCGGCCGAAGCGGTGCAGACAGCCATACGGAACGTGCGTCGCCTCGTCACGAACACAGCAACGAGCACGCCGCAAAGAAGCGACGGGTAGCGACGCGCCTCGTTCCGCCTGGCGCCCATCCGCCGGTCGCCGGGGTCGCGAGGCGGCCATCGACGACCATCCGGTACCGCAAGAAGAGATCGGGCTAGTCGATGTCATGACGACGCGAGACGGCGCTAGGGTCAGCGGGTCCATCGGGTCGCAGCCACTGCTGAACCTGCGGTGATGCGCCGTCAGCCACGTCCGTCCCGCGTAGCTCGACCGAAGGAGTTCCTTGGCAGACCCCGTCCCGGCCGGCAGCGACGTCTCCGCCGGCACCTACCAGTGCACCCGCTGCCAGTCGAGCTCGGGGTGCAGTCGACCAAGCACCTGCCGCCATGCCCGAAGTCAACAACGGCAGGTGGAACACGCTCAACGCCGCTGACAGCGCCAACGGCCCCCACCCCAGCCCTGCCCCGCAGCATCCGGTCCTAGAGACTTCGCAGTACAAGGCCCCGCTCCCCGCTCGGCGGTGCCCGACTCGTCGAGGTTGGCCGTCGTGAGACGTCGACGTCAGTCTCCTTGCCTAGGCCACGGTCCTCAGCCCATCGCCGGCCTACCATCAATGGCGAGTTCGGCCGGCTGGCCGCAGCACCTAGCGCCCTTGCACGGCGTGCTCGCGGCGTAGGACGAGCGGCGCCCCCTGTAGCAAGAACTGCAGGGGCTACACACAGTCGCCCCTTCCTCGGTAGGAGACGAGCCAGACACCGGGCAGGCGGCGGAGCTGGCCAGTTACCTGCGAAACTCAAATCATGGATTTCAATGCCTTGGGCCCCGTCCAGCACCTCCGCCAGCTTGCCGCCGGCGTGGAGCAGATCCTCACCCGCATGCTTGTCGCCACAGCCACCCCGATCCTGCGTGCGGTCATCGGCGCCGACAGCCACGCTCCTGGAACAGCCGACGCCGGCACGCCCACAGCCTCCACGACTGCGAAGCCCACCCACGACAGCCGACCGCTTCGAGTCATCGACGGGCCGGCGTCCGGGGTCGTCGACGCGGCTGACGTGCGAGCCTGGGCACGCGGTCGCGGACTGCAGGTCGGCGACCGGGGGCGCATCTCCCGGACCGTCATCGACGAGTACCTCACGGCCCACGCCTCCTGAGCACGCGGCAACACGCGTCCGACTGGGAGTGGCGGGCCTCCCGCCCTGGCAGCGACTGCTCATGGCTGCCGCTCGCGCGTTGGGTTTGCGAGGTGCTACCGGTCGGCTGTACGCCTCGGGCGGCCGCGCTGCCGTTCGGCTGCAACAGCAGCAACAGCGATGAGACTGCTCACCGCTGTAACAGCCGCAAGCCCTGCGGCGCCGGTGGCCTGATTCTTGCTGTCCTGGGCCCTCTGCTCGAAGTTGAGTTTCGCCGCTTTGTCGATGAGCAAAGTCTGGCAGATGTTGAAGGCCTCGTCAGAGTCGGCCTGCGCGCGGGTCCCGTCTGTGCGGTTCGGGGCCAAGCCTGAGTCGCAGTTGTAGGCATTGATGAAGTCATAAGCCGTCGACGGGACGATGTTCGCTTGGTCGCTGAGAGAGGTGGCGTTGCTTTCCAGGATGAAGGCAAGGACGGCGGCGATAAGGAACGCGAGGCCGTGGCCGAGCAGGGCGGGTCGCAGCCACATTTGCCGTCCGGCCTGTGCCGATCTTCGGCCCAGATCAGTGGCCATATGACCTGCAGGTCGAGTCGATGTTGCTGATGACGCCAAGGTTGTTGCCGGCTAGTCCCGCCTCTGCGGGGAGATCGTC
>JAABVA010006598.1_pt1 | contig 10246 bp, 17 predicted proteins | sample 5560331 | NCBI WGS metagenome assembly JAABVA01 (sample SAMN12812661, study PRJNA571458) | rock metagenome | isolation source: Antarctica rocks | place: Antarctica: Victoria Land, Mt New Zealand sud | collected 2016-01-07 | reverse complement strand
GCTGGTCACGGAGGGCCGCAGCATCACGGTGTATTGCGCAAAGCAAATAGGCGCCTACATCTGTCCAGAGTCGAAGGCAAGCGCTCCCGGGGTTTGGTGCTCTGACGCCATCGTCCCGCGTGACCCCCTTGTATTGACATTACAGCTGAAACTGCATCCAATCGCTACTATCTGGAGCCCGAGAAGCTTGATCAGAAGCCAACATGGCAGTGCTAACAGATCGAACACATGTACAAAGCATTGGCAGCACCTAAATGCGCATAGCGCTGTGAGGGCGGGCGTGTCTCAACTGCCATATGCAGAACTACAAAGTGGAACAAGGGGCGTATCGCCTGCAAAATGCTGCACGGTGCGAGCTGCAACCTAGGCAGGGATTTGCAGATCTTTCCACACGGTGGACATCTATCTGGCGCTGCCACGCTGACGATGGTTCTTTACTGACGCAATGCTTGCATCAGATGCATTTGCAATGCATCTGCAATGACTGAGCCTGCCTAGTCACAGGCTGGTACACCAATGTGGCGCACATGCCTGACCCGTGCGAAATGTTTGGAATATGGTCAGCAAGCCTGCCAAGTGGCGGCCATGGGTAGAGGCTGTAGAACAGCCGCTGTTTGACAGTGCCAACAGCCTCGACACAACCTATGGAAGCGCTTAGCGCAAGCAATACAAATTCCAAGTCCAACCAGCCATGCAAGCATAAGCTCATGTTTGCATGCCCAGCAGCAAGCGACATGATGTTGGACACTGACAGGCGGCCGATAAAATGGTCCAGCAGGACTCTGTGGTAGGCCACAGCACTGGCAGGCGGTAGGTGCATGTTACTGCACTGGTCCGGGCGCATGATTGATTGCCCAGACAAGCGGCGTCATGCGTGCAAAGGTTCATGAGGGCCGCCCGGTATGCGCGGCTGCCATCGTCGTTACACCACTTGCTAAAACGTGACCAGCCCGCCTACGAGCCCAGCAGCCACTTGCGCAGCGCGGCGGGCGAGTCGGTCTGGATGGCAGTGACGCCGCCCAGCCTGAGTGCGGCCCGCCAGTCCGCCGGCTCCGACAGGATGAACACAACCACCGGTATGCGGTGCTTGTCCTGCGCGCAGGCGCCCGCACATGCTGGCATAGCGGCTCCCAGGCGACCCGCCGTGCCGGCTCGGGCGCAGAGCCTCTCAGCGAGCAGAGGGCTGTGGTGCGCAAGCATGCGCGGCATGCATGCGTGCTGCTCGGCCAGCAAGGGTGTGCAGCATGTGCCTGCTGGCGTGCGGGATGGGGCGCATGCGTCTGCCGAATAGCGGCTGCCATGTCTGCAAGCTTGTTACCTCGGACAGCATCCGCGCTTGCAAACTATTGCATAGGCAGCAAGAGACATGCGGGCAGGTGTGTGCGGACGAGCGTGCGCGAGCGCGGTCGCGCCTGCAGCCAGGCGAACAGCCGCGGCCGCGGGATGAGCCACTTCATGAACGCCAGGCGGGCGCGCAGCAGCAGCGCGCGCCAGCCGCGCGCCGGGATGGCCTTGGCAAAGGCGGCCTCCCTGCGCGCCGGCAGGGTGTCATAGCCCCCTTGCCAGCGTGCCGCAGCAGCGCGCCACAGCCGCTCGACTGTACGACCTCGGCGAAGGCAAACTGCTGCCGCAGCGCTTGTTGATTTGTAACACTTTTACCTACTGCCGTTGCGCAGGCAGCGCTTGGGCGGCAGCGTGGCGGTCATGCGAGCGCAGGAGCATGCACATGCTCACCATAGGCCAGCAGGCTCTCTTAAACATGATGTTCAGCAGTCCGCATGTCTCATGCGCAGCTCATGCACAGCCACCACGCGCAACCGCACACGCACAGGCCGCACCAGCCAGTGAAGAGCGGCACGTTGAAGACGGACTGGCCAGGCGGCGGGCGCCACTGGTCCTTCAGGCCTAGCAAGTAGAGCGTGTACAGCCAGTACACCTGCCAGCGCGCGCCGGCGGCCCGGATGTGAGCTTGGGCTGATACATGGGCAGGGCACCAAGCACCGGCGCTCCAACACGCCGAAATAGCAGCTGCTCTGGTCTGCTCATGCAGGCCTGGCCAGCGGGCAGCACACCTCGCGCATTGGCAGGATGCGCGCGGCCTCCGGCAGCGCCTCGCCGCACATGCGCCAAATGGCCGGGCTGTCCAGGCTGCCCAGGATGACGCGGTCGGCCCTGCCCGCGCGCCGCACCTCATCTGCCACCGCGAACACCAGCGCCTGCGCGCGGTCGCGGGCGCTTGCTGGTGCCAAGAGCCCTCGTCAGACCCTCACGCGCTCCTGCACAGAGCGCTGCTGCAGTACCCGTCTGTTTAGGACACGCACCTGCATGGATGCAGAGCCATGCCTGGTGGCCATGTGAAGAGCAGGCATCTGGCATGTGCATGCAACATGCGCAGAGGCCATGCCATGCAGGTCATGGTGCGACACCCGGGTATGGTACCAATTCAACAAGCCTATGCCACAGACTTAACATCGAGCAGCCCAGTGGCGGCACCACGGGGTGCACCCGTAAGCAGCCAAAGCTGGCTGATACACGATGGTAATTCATTCATTCTTGCACCCACAATACAACACCTGATGGAGTGCGACACTGCACGGCCTTAAATCACGCGGTACTTGTGGAGATAATATGGCATACAGGAGCGCACCCGGCTCTCTTGCCAGATCTCCAGAATCAGGTATGTATCCGCGTCGGCCTGCGTGAGCAGCAACGCCCAGGTCGATGTCTGAGCTGATCTGACTGCTGCTCAGCAGGCTCCGTGAATGTAAGAGCATGGTATCCAACAGGTGTGTTGTGTGCCTGCCTCGAGCAGCAGCTCCTTCAGGAGCGGGATGCGGCGCCCGTCCTTGAAGTCGGTGGTGTGCACCGGCGCCGCGCTCTCCGTAGGGATCAGCGGCTGCAGCACCTCGCGGTACAGCGGCAGGTCCTTCGCAGCGACCTACATATGCGCTTTAGGTTGCCCAGGGAGTGCACACGAGGTTCGCGCTCAGAGGACGCCACGGCATGCTAGTGAGCTTTGTGACCTGCCGGATGTCTGTGTCGACGCCGCACGCGCGCAGCAGCGAGGTATCGTGGAATATAACCGGCGTGCCCTCTGAGGTCGGCAATATGTCCATCTGCATCACCTGGTGGCATTGCGCTCTGCTTCAATAGACCGGAAAAAAAACATCCACTGTATTCTTCAGGGCGCGGTAGCGTGCGTGAAAACCGCTGGTGCATCAGTACCTTGGAGCCCGCAGCCTCGGCGCTCCGCAGTGCTGCAAGCGTGTTCTCCGGGGCCTCATTGCCGCCCGCCCTGTGAGATACCACCAGAGGCCTGCCGGGAACGGCCTCGTTCCAGGGCGCTGGCAGCCTGCTGGACATCCTCCGAGGTGGTGAACTTTGTGACACGCTTCAGGCGTGCCATGCCCAATGCCAGCAAGCTGTTGTGGAGGAGGTTTCACCCTACACTCTGAGCTGACGCAGTTACACTTTGGATTGTTGTTATTGCGTATGGCATGCACTATTGCCAACCCATGTCAACGGCAGGCCGCCAGAAAGTCAGTCTCATACATGGAATAGACATCATCTAGTAAAGTACCTCCTATTTTGTGGGGCAAGAATGCGCATATCTACATTGTGCTGCACACATGCACATGCTTGACGTCGTGTTGGACAGCTACAAAGAAATTCCAGTAGGCACCTCCTACATCCACATCACACCGGCACTCTTGCTGATGCATAATGGAGCTCTGCAAGCACAGCTTGCAGGCGTTGCAGCTAAGACACCAAAGACAGAATAGTGCCTAGGCGCGAACCAGTTGTGGTCACCCTAGTGTGCATTGGACTTGACAGACAGCTACATGCTGGTGCAAGTCACAGCAATGCACAGAAGTAAGACAAGGGGCGGTTAACACATGTAACCTGTACAGATGACGAGACCCTTCCAACATCGACCTGAGCACCAGCAATTGTGCATAATTTCATGGACTGGATGCTTTCATTACCTAACGGCACTGAGACTCATCAAGGATGAGAAGCTGCGACATGAGCGCAAGCTCGCCTCATGCGAGTCACGCATGATTCTGCCCCACCTCCACAGGCCCAGCAGCACACAAAGTCGGTCACGTCACCGCGCAAGATGCGTCACCACCCGTGGCGGCGGTGGGTGGCCTCCATGCGTTCCAGCGCCGCGCGCGCTTCGCGCTCGCTGTAATCGGTCATTGGCGACAGGCCGCTCCATCGCCCGTACAGGTCAACCCTGCGGGCGGTCCCATGACGTTGTGGTCTGCATGATGCCACGCACTTGTTGTTTGTATCACTTGCAGCGCGGTGGACCAGCCAGCCAGCAATGTCGTCAGCTCAACGTTCAGATGCACTCAACTTGCAAATCCTGGCGTGAGCCAGGCCAGCTAGTATCACCCCATAGTCCTGAAATGCAAGCCACCAGCAAGCAACACAGAGCAAAGCACGCAGAGCATGTGCACTCATGCAAGGCACGTCACGCCTGCCAGCCAACTGCCAATGCAATGAGGTACGAACTCTTCTACTACAGGGAAGGTACAAGGTGAGCCCCAACCTGGCTGGGCCACTGATGCCGCCGGGGCCGGTTGGCGTCCGCACAAGGACACGCTCGCAGCACACCATGTTGTTTATGACCTGCCACATGGCACGATGCGGTGTTGCAGCGCTGCTTTTCGGCGGAAAAAAAAATGGAAAACGGAAAACCGAAAATGGAAAGCGGCTCATGGCAGATATGATATTTGTAAGTGCAGTGCAAGCTTGCACAATCCATTGAAAAGTGCAGCAGAGCCATGGAGAGGGACGCAGCAGCGCCAGGGCAGGCACCAGGAGGAGGATGCTCTCCATGGTGTAAGCAGCCTGCCACGCAGAGGGGCTGCTGCCGCGGGACAGCGCCTCGAGGCACACTGCACCACCAGCGGTGATATGACCTGCCGCGCCATGACGCGGGTCAGGCAGAGCTCTCTAAGGCGCAGCCACACAGGTGATGTGCGGCTGGGGGCAGGGCGCAGCGCGCCAGTGTACCACGCCATGCGAGGTCTGACGATGCGCAGGAGAGGCGGCTCCTGCGGGTAGCGGCTACCCGGGAACAAGGCCTCCATAAGGATTTTGCCGCAGCCAAACTTGCGCCGCAGGACGGCCAGATCGGCATTGAGGTCACGGCCGCCTGGCGTGGAGCTATCAAAGTTGCTCAAGCAGAAGCGCCACCTGCGTGGCACGCCGAGTCACGTGCAGTTGCAACAACAGGTTGAGCTCAGGAGCCGCCTGAGGAGACCGTGCTGTGCGCAGACGCTCAGCAGGTGCAAGAGCATCCGAGACCGGAGCAACAGTTGCGGCCCATCAGAGCACAAACCATCCTGGAGGCCAGCAGTGCGCACGTGCCTGAAAATGTTGTCATCGACCAGGCCCAGTTCGCTTACTTGCGGCAGCCCACCGCTAGCCACGGCACGCGAGAGCTGCCGGAACTCACTCCTGCAGCAAACGAGCGCTCTTATTCAGTCAAATGGCCACAGCATGGAAACCACAGCAGCGAGTTTGCAGCAAGCGCACAGCACGCGGCGGCTGCCGCTCTTATGGGTCACAGAATCGGCACGTGGCCGCGCTGGCGAGCGTGCAGGTGAGGTTTGGTGTGGCGGCGTAAATAGCTCCTCAAACCAAGTGCTCAAGTCGCACAGCCACCGCCACAGGCCTTCAAGGCTGAGCAATCGGAACACTGCACCAGTGTCGCTGCTGAACATTGGTAGCGAGAGCCACCTAGTTGGCTCGCTGTTCACGCATGCTGGTGCGCTGTGCTGAGGCTCTGGCCGAGCTGGGCGATTTGCACAGCGCCACTTGCACTACCTGCTTCAGTGATAGGTGACACACTTGTGCCTGCACCTTGATGGTCTTCTGTTATTTCTGCAAATTGTATAGGCAACTCTGAAGAAAGGTGTTATGCCATAGGTCTGAGGGCGGCCACATGCACTTGCTCTTACACTGCACGTGCGCGTGTCTACATACGGCAGCACAAGCAGCTGCATAAAACCAGCCGCTGGTTTTATCTCTGATATGCAGCTCAGCTTGTAGTGATTGCTAGCAAGTACCAAAGCACAGCATGCAGAAAGCAGGTATAGCCTGCAGCAAGGGCAGACATGCCGCCCGTCACCGGTCCGTCTGTATCAGCTCCTCCACCGACCAGTCCTCATAGCTGTGCCGTGCGCCAGCGCGGTCTTAGGACTCGTACAACAGCTTGCTTGCTCCGTACTCGCACAGGACTGTCGCTCACAGGCTGCACAATATTCTTTGCCAGACAGCATGAGCATGAGGCTGTCGAATGATAGCTGTGTAAACCAAGTGCAGCTGCAGCCTGCTGCACTTTTATGTCCAGAAAGCCTGAGCCAGAGCAGCAGAGGCGCGCCTGCCGTCAGGCAGGTACCGCCGCACGGTGAAGGGTATCTTCTTTTCTCGCAGCTCTTTCATAGCGATCTCGAGCGGGTCAGACTCCCCGTTCAGCTCCACCATAACGGGTGCGTTCATGCTGCGCGCCACGCCAAGGCTGCAGCCTCCTAACGCAGGTACAGCTGATGCTCAAGCCTGGCGCAAGCAACTTGTCAAAGCCTTTTGGTACAGCTGGTCAGCCGGCGAAGCTCGAACCTGATTTGCAGCGCGCGTGTGCCCAGAATACGCGCGCGTTCATACTTTGTCATATAGCGCGTTGTGATGCGCGGGCGGTCGGTCGGCTGCGGCTGCTGCTCCAGCACTTCCATGCGGTCCTCACCCTCCACGTGCGCCTCGCCGCCTTCCGCCTCCTCGCCCTCGCCAAACGGCTGCGCGGCGCGCCGCGCCACCAATCAGTTCAGCAACTTAAAGCAGTTGAACGAGGCCCCTCACAGCAAACACTGTCTCGTTTGCGAAACATTCCGCTGACGTGTGCGCTTGCGGCCGCTGTTCCAGCATGACTGCGGCTCCTGGCGCCCCGCACACGCCTTGCCGAACTTGAGCACCCTCCGCCTCACTAATTGACTGCGCAGTGCGCAAGGTAGGTGCTCAGGCCGTGCAGAGGCGGTGCACCGTCTTGGGAGAGCTATGCAGCGTCACACTGTGCACACCAGGCACACACAGCGGCACACTGCAGCACACTGCGTGCACCAAGGCCAGCGTGGCTAGCGCAGCGTCTCATGTTGGTGTACAGTACACACAAAGGTCCACTCCTCCAACCAGTTACTAGACGCCATGGAAGCCAAAGTTGCCAGAGCAAGCAGCCTCCAAAATGACATGCGCGCGGGAGGCGGCGCGTGCATCACCTCTTCTGGCACCTCCGGGTCCGCGTCGTACTCCACATCCATCCTGTGCAGGTTGACACGCTCACGCTCGGTATTCTAGCAGAGGTACAAGTGCGCAGGCCCAGAGCAGAAGCGCACCCAGCATCGCCGCCATAATCGTCGTCCTCCATAAGACGCGCGTTGAGCGGGTGCTGCGGTCAGCTGAGTTGCCACAACAAGAGCAGCAGGTGAGCACTGGCTGACCAATGCGATGCAAAAAATGTACGCTCCTTCTGCCCCACTCTTGTTGCTGTGTGTCACTGTACCCGAAGTAATCCTTCCCCTGTGCGGATGCCTAGAAGCGTACTGTTTTGCCAAAGCTCAGTTTGTTGCTGGCCTGGCACTGTTTCGACTTGGAAGCCTAAGCAGCCCTAGGCTGGCCGAGTTGAGGCTGTCTCACGCAGCAGCGCAAGCAAAGTCGAGCTACGCACATCACAGCGCCTGGGACTGGTGTAGAAGTACGAATAAACATGCCAAAGTACACCCTCCATGGCCCGCTCACCGCGACAAAGGCTCTCAAGGCGGAGCTGGTGGCGGCCTTTGCGGGCATTGAGCTGCACCGCCCGCCTTTCACCTGGGGCCTGAGCAGCAGAACGCCGCGGTTCCTGGCGATGAGCCCCAGCGGCAAGGTGCACAACGCGCACCATGCTCCTTTGGCAAGCACTCTTGCAACGCTTGGCTGCATTGGTACACAATACTGTCCCTCACCTAGCACAAGTGCTATTGAGAACGATGCAACTACACATACAAGGCAAGCCGTCGCGCAAGTAGGCCATCAACAACATATGCAAGAGACTGTGCATATTGATGCCACCAGCGTGTTTGCACATATAACACGGGTCGTGTGGCAACTTGCACCGGTCAATATTCTTGTGAAGCGAAAGAGTCACCATAGTGGTGGTGCAGGTACCCGTGCTGGAGACCCCACAGGGGCCGCTGCTGGAAAGCAATGCCATCTGCCGCTTCCTGGCAGAGGGCACACCGTTGTATGCGCGGCCGCTGCACCCGGCAGACATGACGCGTGCGCGTATTGACTGCTGGCTGGACTGGTGCCAAGTGAGCCCCTCTGAAACCTGCAGCACTGTCACGACCTGTCAGTGGCGTACTCTCAGCTGCGTGTGTTGCTTTGGCGTGCACTGGCTTCAGCTGACCTTCAAGAGTGGGAGCTGCACTCCTACCGCGCTCTGCTTGCTATCCTGGTCGCCCACCGACAGGCGAAGCGTGCACCAAGGCAAGCCGACCCTGCTGCAGATGTGCAGCCCCTCAGCGCGCTGCTCGCGTCAAGCAGGGCCTGGAGCACGAGACCGTGGACTGGATCTACCCCATCTTCGGCTATGCGGGGATGCCGTGCGACAAGCGCGCCTCCGCCAAGGCCCGCGGCGCCTTCCTGGCGCATGCGGGCGTGCTGGAGCGGGAGCTGGCCGGGCGCACCTACCTGGTCGGCCAGGCCGTCAGCCTGGCCGACGTGGTGGTGGCCGCCGCCTTTGTGCAGTCATACTGCGTGGTGCGCACCGGCTGCCACCTGATGTTGCAGCTAATGCTGCTAAGTAAGCATCAGGAAGCATCACTGCTAAGAATTGCTGTGCACACCTCCGGGTGGCTGCTGAGCTGCGGCACATCGCGCCATGCGTGGCGGGGTTTCTCTGCAGTGCTGCGGTGAGCAAGCACGGCCCGGCGGGGGGGCTGGAGGAGGGCGGAACGCGGCTGCTTGGAATCCTGCGAGCTTTCCAAACGCACCGGCGCATGGAGGCGTCTACAGCGCATGCAGCTGCAACTGCAGAACATGCATGCGACATGCGACATCTGGTGAAGAGCAGACGCCCGGTGCTGCTGCATGCGTGAAGCGTCTTCTGCAAAGATCCGCATGGCACGCCCCGGCTCCCGGCCCACGCCGCTGCGCCAGGCGGCCACGCCAGGCGCCCCGCGCGGCGCGCCCTGACCCCCTGCCCGCGCGGCGCGCGCCAGGCGTTCACGCCGGAGTTCCGGCGCGGCCACCCGGCGCTCACGCGGTACCTGCAGACGCTGTACGAGCACCCGGCGGCGCTGCGCGCGCTGCGGCGGCCCCTGCCCGCGCCGGAGGCGGAGCTGGTGCCGGGCGAGGCCGCGCTGCGGGCGTCCGACAGCCTGCCCGTGCAGAACCCTACGCGGGCGCAGTGGTCAGGCGCGCGCCGCGAGGCTGGCTCTCCCATACGGGCAGGCGCTCCGGCATGCGCGCGCAGGCTCCCCTTTTGGCTGACGGGGAGGCTGACTGGGTGCCAGGGAGGCTGCATTGCGTGACAGCTTGCGCGAAAGTTCACGCGGGCGCTCTGGTCACGCATGTCAGGCGTGTCGAGAAGCGTGTCCCGCCCAACCACCCAGGGCGCAGATTTTCCAATATGCACAAGGTTGCATGGCTGGCACATGTGGCGTGTAGGGGTGTGTGTGTGCACAGCTTGCCCCCCTAACAATATCCTCTCAAACTTAGCCCCCTGGCCAGTGAGCTGCATGCGAATGCCGCTCTGAAGGGTGCGAGGACGCGGCACACCTGGCCCGCGCGGACACGCTGGTCGGGCGCTCATCGGGGCGCGCGCGCGCGCGCGCAGGCGACCGCGTGCGCCAGGCGTTCCTGGAGTTCTTCGAGACCAAGGGCCACACGGCGGTGCCCAGCAGCAGCGTGGTGCCGCACGCGGACCCGACGCTGCTGTTCGCCAACGCCGGCATGAACCAGTTCAAGCCCATCTTCCAGGGCACCGTCGACCCCAACTCGGACTTTGCGCGCCTGTCGCGCGCCTGCGACGCCCAGAAGGTGCGGGCCGGCTGCCAAGCCGGCCGGGGGCGCTCATGTGCCCATTGATGCGCTGCGGCGCTGAGCTCGAGTCGCGCGTCACGAGGAGCTGCGGTGGAGGCGCCGCATGGTGGCACATTACAGGCCGGTGGGACGAGCAGGCCATCTAGGGTGCTCGGCG
>JAABVA010006596.1_pt1 | contig 10249 bp, 12 predicted proteins | sample 5560331 | NCBI WGS metagenome assembly JAABVA01 (sample SAMN12812661, study PRJNA571458) | rock metagenome | isolation source: Antarctica rocks | place: Antarctica: Victoria Land, Mt New Zealand sud | collected 2016-01-07 | reverse complement strand
TCTCGTAGATGCCCTTCGGTCCGGCGTGATGGCTTTCCTCGCAAGAACCATCATCCCAGGTCAGAGGGCATCTACTACGTTCACACGCCGCTCACCCGCCCACCTCAGCGGTGCATCCAGGCTCAGCGGACGCCGCTGGCCAGGGGGCTGTCGGACGGCGGCGACGGGACGCCGAGGTCGGGCGGGAGGGACTGGGCGAGTATGAACGTGCACACGTCACCCGGCATCGGGAACCCATCGGCGGGGTGGTGGGGCACGAGTCCGGCGGCCACGACGATCACGCCAGCGGCGATCAGCTCCCGGAGCAGCCCGTCGGGGAGGTAGGCGCCCTCCAGGGCGGCGGTGTGGGCGTTGTCCCGCGCGTAGATGGTCAGCCCGTCCCACCAGCCCCGCAGGGCCGCCTCCCGGCTCGCCGCGCTCATGCTCGGAGCATCACCGATCACTGCTCGCAGCACCAGTCGGGGTGGGGATCAGGTCAGCGGGTCGTCCCGGCCGGGTATGGACCACTCGTCGAACTCGGCGCGGTGGCGGCTGACCTCGTCGACGGCGTCCCGCAGCCGGTTGTGGGCCTCGGTGGCCGCCGCGCGGCGCGGTGCTTCCGCGAGTCACCGGGCGCCGATGGTCCGAAACGGCCGAACAGCCGCGCCCCGCGCCCACCGGTCCGCCGAGGCAGCCGCCCTGATCTCCCGGCCCGACCGCTGAGGCCGTCCTGTCAGCGCCTCTCGGCCGTCTCAGCAGACCGCGACCACGCCAGCCACAACCGGCCCGGCCTGGGGCGCTGCTGGAGGACGGCAGCGCGTCCGGCGCGGACTCCCGCCGAGTCTCCGCCGTGCGTCATCGAACCGGCTGGCGCGTACGCCAAGTGGATGCTTGACATCGACGGTGGTACCAGTAAACATCCCAAGCATGTCCTTGAGGAAGGGAGCGAACTCGCCCGGCGTCCGCGAACTCCTGACCGACCCGGACCTGTGCCTGCTGCTGACAGCTGGTCTGGTCTCGCAGACCGGGGACTGGGCGGTCGCGACTGGGATCGCCTTCCAGGTGTACGTGCTGACCCACTCGACACTGGCGTCGGCGACCGCGCTGTTGGTGACCCAGATCCCCCTGGTCGTCCTGGGTTCGGTGGCCGGGGTGCTGGTCGACCGGTGGGACCGCCGTCGGGTGATGGTCACGGTCAACGTGGCGCTCAGTGTGGTGATCCTCCCGCTGATCGCGGTCCACGACGCCCAGCGGGTGTGGGTCATCTACGCGGTCGTCGCCGTGAGCAGCTGTCTCACGCCGTTGTTCACCGCGGCGGAGGCGAGCCTGCTGCCGGCGCTGGTGAAGCGGCCGGAGACCCTGGTGACCGCGAACGCGCTCAACGCGCAGGTCCGCAACGTGGCCCGCCTGGTCGGGGCCGCGCTCGGCGGGGCCATCGTCACCGGTGGGGGTCTGGTCCTGCTGGCGGTCACCGACGCCGCGAGCTTCCTGGTCGCAGCACTGGCGATTGCCCTGATCCGCCACCGGCCGCCACCGGTCGTCGTCCAGCGTCGGCAGCTGGTCCGGGACTGGGTCGAGGGCCTCGCCGTGATCCGCCGGAGCCGGGCCCTCGGTGTGCTCGTGTTCTTCTTCACCCTGTCCGGGGTCGGGGAGGCCGTCATGGGCACCCTGTTCGCCCCGTTCGTCGACGACGTCCTCGGCGGTACGGCCCGCGCCTACGGGTTCATCCTCGCCACCCAGGCCATCGGCGGGATCGTGGGCGGCATGCTGGTCACGGCCGTGGGGCACCGGTTTCCCCCGCGGGCCCTGTTCGGTTGGGGTGCGGTGGTCTTCGGGGCGCTCGACCTGGTCCTGTTCCTCTACCCGCTGGTCCTCGGCGGGGTGTGGCCGGCGGCGGTCGTCATCACCCTGGTCGGGCTGCCGGGTGCGGCGCTGACCGCGGGCATGCTCACCGTGTTCCAGCTGGCCACCACCGACCAGGTCCGGGGACGGGTGTTCGGCGCGCTCACCACCGCCCAGAACGCGGCCATGCTCGCTGCCACCCTGGTTGCCGGCGCCCTCGCCGACCACCTGGGGATCATCACCGTGATCACCGCGCAGGGCGCCCTCTATGTCCTCGCCGGCGTCGTCGTTCTGGGCGTCCTCCGTCCGACCGCCGCGTCGGCCCCGCTCGATCAGCGGGTCGACGCGGCCGGCGACAGCCGCGGGGTGCGGCTTTGACACGCGCGCTCCCACGTCGAACGATGCCCGCCATGGCGTGGCCCTCGAACGTCAAGACGCGCACGGTCGACGATCCCCTCGCCCTCCGCGCGCTCGCCCACCCGCTGCGGCTGGAACTGAACGCCCTCGTCGCACGCGAAGGATCACTGACCGCCGCCGACGCCGCCCGCCAGCTCGGAGTCAGTCACGGGCTGGCCAGCCACCACCTCAGACAGCTCGCGAAATACGGCTTCATCGAACGCGCCGACGCCCACGACAGCCGCGAGCACCCCTGGCGGGTGACCGCGACATCGATGGACCTCACCTCGACCGAGCCCGGGGCGCGAGCTCCGGCCGACTTCATCCAGCGCCATTCCGTGGAGCAGGCCGCGGTTCGCCTCGCCGACTGGCAGCAGCGCCGCGAACACGAGGACCCCCGGTGGGCCGAGCTCGCCGGCGCGACCGGTGGTCTGGTCTACCTCACCCCCGACGAGCTGTCGGAGGTGCTGCGGGCCTGGGCCGCAGTCATCAAACCCCTGGCCGACCGCCGGCCGGTCGGTCACCCCGCCCAGCGTCCCGCCGACGCCACCCCGGTCAGCTTCACCCTCGTCGCAGTCCCGATCGCCCGCACGGAGCACGGCGGCTGATCCCCCGCCACGCTGCTCGCGCAGACCCCGCGGCGGCGGAGGTGGCCGGGTGCGTGCGGCCGACGTGCAGCCGCCCGGCTACCTGCGGCCGGCGGCCTCGTTTCTTGCCGACGAGCAAGGTCGAACCGGGATGGGCGGTCAAGTAATGCCTTCAGCGCAGGGAGCGGACACCTGGCTCGTGACGGATGACGCGGGATGGTTCCCCTACAGTCCGACCGACCCGGCCAGTCTCGACCGCCTCACCGCGGAGCAGAGAGCCACAGTCACCCAGCAGCCGCGTACGGAGCCCGAGCCCGTCGGTTGGGTCCACGTCGTCTTGCACGCTCTGAACGACGGCGCCGGAGAAGTCCAGTTCCACACGGCAGCAGCCGGCATCTCCGACCGGAACGTCCTCGAAGCGGCCCACACGGGAGCTCACGAACGCCCTTGCCGTCTTCAGGTAGGCAGACAGCTCACGCCTTCACCGCGCGCAGCGCCAGCAGCGGCCGCCGAGAGCCGACGCTGTCACCCGCTGGCTGATGCCCGGCCCGGTCGACCCGGGACTGGTGGAGATCACGTTTCCGTGGCGGGCATCACCCGAGCCTGCCGCGGGGGGTTGGGCTGTCGCCGGTCGTGGCGAGGGAGTCCAGGGTGACCCGGGGGTCGCCCACCACGTCCTCCACGGCCAGTGACCGCCCGTTCAGCCCCACCGCCTCGACCTCAGCGGCGATGAGGTCCACGAAGGTGCCCGCAGCCGGGTCCACCACCTGGGAGTGGATGGTCGTGGTCGAGGCGAACGTCGGACCCGCCCGCGACAGGTCCAGATCCACCGCGTACCGGTCCACCGACACCAGCCGCGCCCGTTGGCGGGCCTCGTCCCGGGTCAGGTTCACACCAGCCACCCGGCCATCACCGCCTGGCCGCCGCCTGCCGTGGCTCGCTCAGGGCTGCTACCGGTCGTGGGGAAGCTCCTCGAGGAGGGTGATGGCGGAGGTCGTGTCGGGCAGGGCGTGGATCTCGCGACTGAGCTGGTGAGCGGCGTCTCGGTGGGCGGATCCGGTGAGCACGGCGGTGGCGGCGGCCGCCACGTCGGCGGGGGTGAGGGTGACCGCGTCGAGGGTGACCGCGACACCGAGGGCGGTGCAGCGGGCGGCGTTCAGCGGCTGGTCGGCGCCGATCGGGATGCACACCAGGGGCAGGCCGTGGTCGAGGGCGCCCAGGACGCTGCCCGACCCGGCGTGGTTGATCACCGCGGTGCAGTGGGGGAGCACCTCGGCCTGGTCGATGTACCGCTCGACGTGCACGTTGCCCGGCTGGGGACCCAGGTCGGCGGGGTCGACGGCGTGGCCGACGGTCAACGACTTCGACCGGCAGGTCGCGCAGCCCGGTGAGGATCCGGGTGAACAGGTCCCCGGACTCGGTGTTCACGATGGTCCCGAGGGTGACGTACACCGTCGGCGCACCGCCCAGGCGTTCGATCACCGCTGACCGGGCAGCTCCGGGCGCGGGGGTGGGCCGGTAGTGGTGGGCGGTCACCGGCAGCGGGTAGGCGGGGTCGCGGTAGCTGGGTGGGACCGGCGCGAGGACCAGGTGGTGGTCGAGGGCGGCGAGGTCGGGGTCCGCCGGCAGGCCGTACTCGCTGCGGAGGCGGTCCAGGGGTTCAGCGATGAGGTCGGCGCGGGTGAAACCACCAGCTGCGATGACGACGACGGTCGCATGCGGGATCGACAGCCGCTGCGCGGCGACGGTGGCCCCGAAGTCCATCTCGTCGCAGACGAGCACGTCAGGACGCCACCGCTGGCACAGCTCGAGCACCGCGGCGGCGCGGGCGCGGGCGAACCGGCCGGCGAACGCCTCGCGGGGCACCTGCTCCTCGTGGGCCATGTCGACCGGCTGCAGCGGCCCCCGGTACGGGGTGGCGTCTGGACCGGACCCGGTGAACGCGAACCCCGCCCGCCGCACGGTCGGGCCGAGGGCCTCCGCGCCGGTGACGTGCACCTCGTGACCGGCGGCAGCAGCCGCCCGGCCGAGGCCCAGCAGTGGCCGAAGGTGACCCTCCCCGCCGACGAAGCTGCACAGCAGACGCACCAGTCATCCCCCTCGCCACCAGTCGGTGCGACGCGACCGCGCGGCAGCGCAGTCCCACGAACGGCGCCGGACTGACCACACCGACACGGCCAGAGGACGGACAGTCTCGCGCCGCCGTTGAGCGCGCCTTCGGGCGGGTGGCAGCCGAGTCGACGGCCGCGGTGGGGGCCGCGGTCCTCGACGTCGACTTCGGCGACGCCGTCCACCAGATCGCTACCGGTCACATCGCCACCGCGAAGGCGTAGCACAGGCGGCTCGCCGGGGGCGAGGCGGTCGGTGCGAGAGCCGATCGTCGTCCGAGGTCGCGGGTCGATGCCCGACTACCAGGCCGCCGCGGGATCGTGAGCTCATGAGCCCTCGGTCCCGGTACGCCCACCTTGAGCGCGAACGACGGTTCCTGCTGTCGTCGGCGCAGGCCGACCCCGGGGTGCCGGCAGCTCGGGTGCTCGCCATCGAGGACCGGTACGTGCACGGCACGCGGTTGCGCCTGCGGACCGTGCGCGAGGCCGGGCGCGCCCCGGTCCACAAGTTCGGGCAGAAGGTCCGCCCGGACCACGATCAGCCCTCGACCGTCGAGCACACGACGCTGTACCTCGACGACGCCGAAGCGACCGCCCTGCTTGTCTTGCCGGCATACGCTCTCGCCAAGACCCGAACTCTGCGGCCCTGGCAGACACTCATGGTGGCGGTCGACGTGTTCGCCGGGCCACTGACCGGGCTGGTGCTCGCCGAGGTGGACTTAGGTGAGGCAGGCCTGCTGCCTGGGGCAGGCCCGCCCCTGGCCTGGCTCGCGGAGGTGACCGACGACGAGCGCTTCACCGGCGGGCACCTCGCCCGCACCAGCGCCACGGACCTGACAGCGCTGCTACGCGAGTTCGGGGCTGCAACGGTCCAGCCTTGAGCACGTCGTCCACACGACGAACGGCTACCGGCCCGGTGTCCGATGGGAGCTGTGACTCCGGGCCCACCGGGGCTGGATCAGGTGAACCGGCGGTTGTCCGCGGCCAGGACCTGCTCGCGGAGGATGTCCCCATGGCCGGCATGCCGAGCCAGCTCACGGATCATGTGCAGGTAGATCCAGCGCAACGACACGGGGCCGCGGCGGTTGTGCAAGGCGAGGTCGTCGAGGGCGTGGTCGCCGGCCACGCGGACAGCTCTGGACCAGGCGTCGCGGTACGACTGAGTCACCGACTCCACGCTGTCGTCCGCCATCAGTTCGAAGCTCTCCTCGACGGTGTCGGGTAGGCCGACCTCAGCTCGTGAGCGGCCCGCGAGCGCGACGTCGAACCAGACCCGCTCGACGAAGGCGGCGTGCTTGACCAGACCGAGCAAGGTCGTGAGTGACGGCACGAGCCGCCTGCGCGCCTGCTCCTCCGTCAGCCCGTCGAGCAGAGTGACGACCTCGACCCGGCCATCGTGCAGGAACGACTCGAGCTGTTCACGTTCACTGGCAGTCCGGGCGGCCTCGGCGCGATGGTCGTCGTCCATGCTGACGAGGGTAGGTGCGGCAGTCGTTCCGCAACCGAACGACCAGCGGCACAGACGACGCCGAGGCGGCGTCCCCCAGGCGTCGGCGACTGGAAGAGGTCATGCGGTGTGGGAGCGGACGAGCCACTGCGGACGAGGTGGCGTACTCGACCTCGCCCTGAGCCGAGTCGGGCAGGGAGCGGTAGTCCCCGCTGTGGAAGGTGCGGACATACCGCAACCCCACCGCCTCCATGGTCGCCCGTGAAGCCGTGTTGACCGTCATCGTCTCGGCGAAGACGCGGGTCATGAACGCCGACGCCGCCCGGGAGATCGCCGCCTACCTCGACATGCCCCGCAAGCAGGTCGAGGTCGACGTCCCGGGCGGGCACGTGTGGCACTGCTCGCTGTCGCTGCGGGCGGGGGAGGGGCAACTGCCCGACGCGCGGTGGGCGGAGGTCGCGGGGAAGTTGGTGGACCGGATGGGGTTCACCGACACCGGCGCCAAGGCCGCCTGCCGGTGGGTCGCGGTCCGCCACGGGGTGTCGAAGGCCGGCAACGACCATGTCCACCTGGTGGTGTCCCTCGTGCGGAACGACGGGACGAAGGCGTCGGTGTGGAACGACCAGCCGCGGTCACAGCAGGTCGCCCGTGACCTCGAAGCCGAGCACGGGCTGGTGGTGACCGCAGGCCGCGCGGCCGGGTTGGGCAGCCGCGGGCTGAAACCCGCCGAGCAGGCCCGCGCGGTGCGGGAGCAGCGGGTCGAACCGGTCCGCCCCAACCTGAAACGCAGGGTCCTGGCCGCCGCCGCCGCCGCAGCGGCGTCGACGGAGGCAGAGTTCGTGCGCCGGCTGCGCCTGGACCGGGTACTCGTGCACCCGAGGTTCGCCGCCGGCCGCGCCGATGTCGTGGTCGGGTACGCCGTCGCCGACCGGCCCACGAAGGGGGAACGGCCGATCTGGTACGGGGGCGGCCGCCTCGCCCGGGACCTCACGCTCCCGCGGCTGCGGAAGGCGTGGCCGGACACTCCGCAGGCCGAAACGGAGGCGGTCGGGGAGTGGACCGCCGCCGGCCGCAACCGCCGCGTCGCGGCTCCCGTCGCGGACCGCTCGGAACGGGTATGCCGCGACCCCGCTGAGCTGCACGCCGCCGCGGGACAGATCGCCGACGCCCGCGAACGCCTGCGCGCGGTCCCCGTCGACGACCGAGCCGCGTGCGCGGCGGTCGCCCACGACAGCGCCGGCGTGTTCGCCGCCTGATCCCGCCGCCTCGAAACACGAGGGCCGGGGCCGCTCGCGGCGACCGCGGCCCAGTTGTCGAAGTCCGCGCAGCTGCGCACCTACCAGGCCCGCCCCACCGTCGCGCGGGTCCAGCGGATCGGGGCTCGGCAGGCGGCGGTGCTGCTGCTGCAGGCGTCCGGGGCGACCCCCCCGGCGGACCGGGGAACTGCTCCTGCTCGGCCAGCTCGGGAACACCATGAAGGCCCTGCACGACGCCCACCAGGCCACCGGAGAAGCCCGCCTCGCCGCCGGCATCGCCGCCCTCGCCCACGGTCAGCTCGTCGACATCCACGACCGTTACACCCGGGCTGTCTCCGAGGTCGCAGTCTCCGCCGTCGGCACCGGAGCACGGTCCGAGGCCCCGGCCGTGGGTGGGCGGGGCCCGGTGAAACCCGCCGAAGAAGGCCGGGCCGCCGCCGCCCGCCGCGCCGCCCGCCAGCAGGCGATGCCCTCACCGCTGCCCGCGCCGCTGCCCGGTCCACGGGAACCCGGACGGTCCACGGTCGGCCACCACCCCACCCGGACTACCACCGCCGCACCCGACTACGACCGCGGCTTCGAACTCGACTGAGCCGGCGGGCGCCGATGAGCGCACCGGCGACTGACTACGCCGCGATCCCCCGGCCAGACCGGCCAGGTACGGACGGCTCGGTGGTCAGTCCAGGAAATCCACCAGTCCGACGGCGAGGCAAGCCACGACGACCGCGGCGATGACCGCGGTCAGGACGGGCTGCGGGCCGGGATGGGCGAAGACCGGCGTGATGACCGCAGCGGCGACCCACGCGGTGACGATGACCCACCGCACCGTGCGTTCGCGGCCGCTCAGGGCCCCGGGGTACCGGCGGGCTTGGAGGAGGATGCTGAGCACCGCGAACACCCCGGCCGCGAGGACGATCGCCCACACTCCGAGCGTCGACGGGCTCATGCGGTCGGACGCTAACCCCGCGCGGCCGCTTCCGCCGAACAACCCGGTGCGGTCTCGCTCAGCAGCGTGCGGGTTAGCGGCGGTGGCCGCCTCAGTGGCAGCCGCCCGCGTGGTCGCTCAGCGGATCCACCGGCCGCCTTCTCCAGCACACGGTCGCCGAGGTAGGTCAGGACTTCCGGCGGCGGGTGTCCTCCCAGGAGGTCGGGCCCTTGCGGAAGTCGGCCGGGAAGGCTGACCAGCCCACCTCCCGGGCGATGCTGCATAATGTGGCTTTTCCACCATTGGATTGGCCGGTCCCCCGAGGTCGTCCCGGTGGGGCTGGTCAGGTTCTGGTGAGGGTGTACCGGTGTCGGTACAGGTCGACCCAGCCGTCCTGTCGACTCCACATCAGGCAGCGGCCGCGTCCCATCGTGAGCATCACCCAGACGTGCGTCATCTCCGGGGGGAGGTTGGGTGCACGGGATGGAACGCCGTGGTGGTCTCGCGAGAGCGCCGTGTGGACGTCGCCGGGGGACGACAGCGTGACGCCGATGGCCACGTGACGCTGGGTTCGGGCGTCGTCGAGCTTGTGCCGTACATCGGTCCAGTCCGGGCGGCGGAGTGTCGACTCGAGCCAGTCGAGGAAGGTCTCCCAATCCGGTTCGGCTGGACCGGTCACGCCGTCGACGAAGAGCCACATCCCCGTCGCCGGTCCGTCGGGGCGGCCCGGCGAGGAGACCAGCGCGCGGACGCCCAGGTCGTGCAGCGCGGGAACCTCTGTCGGCGGGTGGGGGCGGTCAAAGTCCCTGGGCTGTTCGAAGAGGTGACCAGCATGCTCGAGCTCCACCAGCAGCGGCGGTCCTTGCGCTTCAAGCCTCCCAAGGCTCGATCCGGCGGCGAAGGTCAGCAGCCAGACCCGCCTCAGGCGGGAGTCGAGGATCGGTCGGCGCCGTCGGTGGATCAGATTGAGCGCCTCGGCGTACGCCGGGGCCGTGTCGGTGACGATCTCCCCGACGCCCACGACGGTGCCGTCGCGGTCCTCGACCCTCAGATCAGGCATGGACTGGCGGCTTCCGTCGTCCTGTAAGACGACTCGATCGCCGGTCGCAGCGTGGACGAAGCGGTGGATCGTCCGCGCGGCTAGCCCCTCGAAGTCTCCGCCAATCCGAGCGACAGCCCGGGCCCGGACGGCCGGGCTCCGCTCGTCCACCGGGTCCTCGGTCATCTGCGGACGCTAGCCACCGTGCCGGTGAGCTTGGTCAAGGTCAGTCCCGTTCGACCTCGGCGGTGCGGTTGAGGTCGAACACGGGTCCCGCGGGCCGGGCCTGCTCCCCGCCGGGGGTGCGGGTGGTGGTGGCGTCGGTGGCGGGGGTGGGCTGGAAGAGGGCGGCGCGCAGGCGGGCGTCGACGGCTTCGGTGGTCTGGGCGGTGCTGAGCCCGGGCAGCGGCTGGGGGTGGTCGGCCAGCCACGCCTGCACCCGGGTCTCGACGTCGGGGGCGGCGATCAGGATGGCGGCGTCGGCGGCGGCCGCCCGCCGGGCCGGGGAGTCCACTCCCCCGCCTGTGTCGAGGTTGGCGGTGCGGTCGAGGATCCGTTGGGCGTCCCGGGCGGCGGCGGGGTCGGTTCCGGCCCACTGGTGGGCGGTGGCGTAGGCGTCGCTGATCTCGCCGGCGGTGGCGGTCTGGATCCAGCGGGGGTCGCGGGTCCG
>JAABVA010006592.1_pt1 | contig 10253 bp, 13 predicted proteins | sample 5560331 | NCBI WGS metagenome assembly JAABVA01 (sample SAMN12812661, study PRJNA571458) | rock metagenome | isolation source: Antarctica rocks | place: Antarctica: Victoria Land, Mt New Zealand sud | collected 2016-01-07 | reverse complement strand
TTCTCTAGCACGTTTTCGCGGTCCTCTTCAAAATCACGTATCAGGTCTCGGTAGCGTTCGAGCCGTTCCTCGATGGATTCTTTGGCCCGTATCTGTGCCAGGGCTTGCCGCGTCTGTTCGCGTTCCACCTGCTTATTGCGACGTGGACGTAGCGGAATAGGCGCGTGTGCATCGCGTGATTGCTCTTGCGTTGTCGTAGGTTGTTGGGGAACCTCTTTCTTGCCTTGAAAGAGTGAGAGGAACCACGCCGCTACCTCGTCCACAATAGTTCTCTGCTCAACCGCCGCGCCGCCGCCGTCCTCGTCAGGGGTATCGGGGTCCTTTGTGGGCAAGTTCCCCGTATCGGGTTCCTCATCGTCAGGCGAATGGTTCGTGTTGGGGTCGTCCTGCACGTCTACATCATCTTCGTGCAGGTCTTGATTGTCCAGATTTGCCAAAAATTTGTACTCCTTTTCACAGTTTCGGTACAATGTTGGGGAACAAGAGGGTAAACAATGGTAAACACAAGGGATATTCTCGCTTGTGTCTTACTTCTGTACCGTTTTCGTCTCGCTTATGCCCATTGCAAAGCGAGACACAAGCGAGACCGAACACCTTACGCACTCTGTGCTTTGCTCTTAGGTGGGTTGGTGCCAGCGCGTAACTGCTTGACTTGTCGGCGCATGGCAGCCACCGTCATGCGACCCGAAAAGCGATTGACGCGGGTCAGCTCTTTTTCGACCTGCGAAAGAAGCTCGGTATAGATACCTGCCATGTACGGGGACGCCTTCTGGATGGACTCTTGGGCGTTCTGATTGAGAACATTTCGCAATTCGGATAGTGCGGTAAAATCCTCATCAGAGACTTGAACTAATGGTTTTTGACTGTTTGCCATAGGGTACAGTACTCCTTTTCCCTTGTTGGGGAACACATTGAACCTGAACTACTCAGGTTCATCATTGACCGCTCTCTGCAAAGCACACAACGGGCAATGTCAACCTAGCAGTTGTAAGTATCTTCTTGTCGAAATGCTAGTAGCTTTTTCTCCTTTCGTAAGAAAATACAGTCCGTAGAACACTGTTCACCTATTCGCTTATTGCCCTCTGGTAAGAGCATCTCTACGCGTTTACTTCGCCTTCGCGCCTAGAGAAGCGTTCTACGACCTGTCTGCTTTGTAGGGGAGCATGACTTCCTACAAAGGTAGCTCTACAACCCTCATACAAGGCTTTGTAGACACCGCGCACGGTTGCCCGTTTCAGACTCCTATTCACGCCAATACTTCCAGAGTCTACGCGCTATTCAGTTGTTAAAGTATCAGATAAAACTCTCAATTGTTTTTGTAAAGTTCCATTTGTCTTATTTATTATATACGATAGTTTTGAGATTTTCAAGGGTTATTGAGACCAATTTGGAAATATTGAGATTTTTGGTAGAAAATATGGTACAATTGAGAGATAAGAACGTTTTTATCGGAGGTCACAAAAATGAATGAGGAATACTTAACAGCAAGCGAAGCTATAGAAGAATTGAAGATACCTGCATCTACGTTTTACCGTCTTGTAAAAGAGGGGAAAATTAAGAAACATTATCCTACTCCTATGAGTAAGCATGGCATGTACGACCCGCACGAAATAGCTCGTTTGACAAGCCATTTTAAGAGTGAGTCGGAAACAAAGGAAGTTGGAGAAACCGACTGGATCAAAAGTTCTGATATGGGAAACATGTATGATTTAGAATACAAAGAGTACGGCGATGAAACGGGCAACCCTTCTATCATTAGAAAATGGTATGAGCGCAATCCCCATATATGCCGTGTTCTCTACAACAAGTCAGACCGTAGAGACTTTTGGGGTGCTATAAATATGCTTCCATTGGAAGAGGGAACCATCTTTAAGTTACTTAAAGGTGAGATACGAGATATAGATATCGACCCACAAAAGGACATTCTTACCTTTGACGAACACCGTGCATATAACTTTTATGTTGCCTCTGTTATCCTACATCCTCAAAAAAGCCAACATTTTGTACTGCTCATGAATAGTGTGTTTAACTATTGGTGTAACCAAGCACCAGAACGAACGATTGGGAAAATATACGGGCGTGTTGTTTCTAAAGACGGAGAAATAATGGCAAAAAAGCTTTTCTTTTCTCCTTTATGGAACATTTCAGACGATGCATACGTGCTTGATATAAGTCGGCCTAATCCATCGCGCATTGTTCAAAGCTTTCAATACTGCATGGAACCAAAAGAAGAGGAACACCGCAGGATAGGCGAAACAGCAAGCAAAGCCAATGGATAGAAAGAAACACCTATATCTTAATGTTGGGTAACATGAGATATAGGTGTTTCTTTTTACCCTGTTGCTCTCACCAAACGATTGCAACAGTGTAGCAACGAATGTAGCAACAAAAAAAGATAATAGCAAAAAATAGCGATTGAAGACGAACGGTGCAGAGAATTTCACGTACAAGACAAGCACAAAAGAACTATCAAGAACTGCATTGAAAGATTTCGACTCCCCCTCATCTCCACCAGGAACAAGGCTAGAAGCATTCGTGATGAACGTGCTTCTCGCCTTGTTTTATGCCTACTCTGTCAAAACCCTTTAACTCTTCAATTGTAGAAATGTTAGCAAAACTTTTAGCAAAACGTGTCGTTTGACTCGATTAGTCGCCGCTTAAGTGAAGATAAGCGACATGGGAGAAAAATGGCGAGGATATGGAACTCCGTCAATGTTGGTGGAAGAATGAGATTTCGATAATGACACGACGAGGCATATCCGCATCAGAAGCAGTTTCTTCAGCAAGAAGTCTATCTCAATACTTCTTCTTTCACTCAATGGGACACAATTTCGACGAAATAGGTCAAATGACACTCCTCTTGGCCTAGGGAAGAGTCTATGCTTTCTAGCGAATATGCTACAGGAAAGGGTCTTACCATGCAACAGACACGAAAGAGAACCATCATTACTGGGTGCGCTCTGCTCCTTTTCCTTCTTGGAGGCTGCTGCTGGGGCATTTGGGATACGCAATTAGCTCGTCATCCCAATCAACTGTTTGGTCAGCTCCACCAACATCAGGCTCCTACAAGCATGTGCTGGGGGGTCTCAACTGATGGGAGTACCGTCCGACTCTCAGTAGCAGCACCTCCTCCTTTTGTCTACAGAGCGGAGACGTTTTCCACCTATCGTGCCCATAAATACTTAGTGACTGCTATCAGTTGTGCTTTGGATACCATCGCCTCTGTGGATGAGGGGGGAACATTGCGAGTATGGGGGAGGCAGCAGGACGCTTCTACCGTCATGACGATCAGGTGTCACGTTCAGTCGGCCTGCGCGTTGAGAGCTGTAGCATGGAAACCAGGAGTACAAACATACATTCAGGAGTCGGCCCCAGATGCACTTTTGAGTGAGAAATATATTGCCTTTGGAGGAGACAGCGGTTTGGTGCAGATGGTCTCGGTCCCTGATGGCAAGGTGGTTGCCCGCTATATGCTTCCACCGTTGACGCGAGTGACGTGTTTGCAATGGTCCTTCGATGGAAAATACCTTGCCGCTGGGGGGTATACAGGTGATGATGGCAAAGGTCTGATACGAGTATGGGATGGTCAGACCGGGCAGGAAGTGAGTACCTACTGGGGACACGCTCAAGCGGTGGATGCGCTCGCCTGGTCGCCTGATAATCAGCAGATTGCCTCCGCCTCTAACGACACCACAGTACAAATTTGGCGTGCCACGACCGGAAAACAGGTATTCACCTATCACGGGCATACGCGAAGAGTGAACACGCTCAGTTGGACAGCAACCAACAATGCACAGAGCCTCATCGCCTCCGGCTCCGATGATCGAACCGTGCAAGTATGGAATGCCCAGACAGGGCAACTGAGCTTCACCCATTTTCATGCTCAAGCCGTGACAGCGGTGATATGGGACTCAGGTTCGTGGATTGCCTCTGGGTCTCGTGATGGTGTCATTGATTACTACTGGGGGGTAGAGAATCCACTCTACCTGCCTGGATTATGAGCAAAGAAGTTCAGATTATGTCTTTATTTATCGCAACAAGAGACATGATATACTAGTGTCAAAGCATCTTCACTCTATACCAGGAGGTATCTCATGGCTTACGAAATGACTGTTACATTGAGCGACCAGGAGTATGCGGCACTCACAACGAGGCAGCGAGGAGCGGCAAGCAACCCGAAATGCTCTTACATGAAATCATGGCACAACGTCTCCAATCACCTTCTACAACAAAACGCCCGTTGACGGGACGCGAGTTCATGGAGCAGCAATACCATGAAGGGAAACTGCTCAATCTTCCTATGCGGCGAGGATTAAGCCAGGAAGAGCAAACCGAGATTGAGCGATTGGGTCGCTTGTTTTCTGATGGGAAGCCACTTTCCAAGAATAAGGCCGATGATGCTTCCCCCAACAATACCTAGTCCGAAGATAGGAGCCATTGCCTTTGTGATAATGGTATCAGGCAGACTTAGTAAGAAGCCAAAGATAACTTCGAGCGCGATATCATTATCGTTGACCAGCAGGAAGCCATGCCTTCACCTGTTCCTGGGGTACGTTTGTCTGTAGTCCGCAGATATTGCAACGTGAGATAAATGCCGTGCGAAGAGGGATGGTTGGAATGAAGAAGAGGGTGAACCAACGACGAGTGCGAACAATGGTATGAAACGAGTTATTGTAGCACTGCTGACAGGGATATTGCACCTGTCCCATCACCTTATTGCCGGAACGAAAGCCCCAAATGATCATTATATTTGTTCCTACTTTTCTAAGTGTTCTTTGGTTAAGAGACTACTACCGCGCTAATATAGTAGCACAGACTCAGTGATTTCTATACAGATACTGTATTGAACCAAGCACAATAGGAACAATGTACTACAACAAGAGCATGGAAACGCTGTTCTTTGTGCTATTGACAAAAGGGAAAGCACAACTTCTTAGCAGGCATCTTCGTAATAGTAAGAAACAAAGCGTGATGCATAGGGATGAGATACAGCAAAAGGTGGTAAACATGTCAATGCAATATATGGAACCCCAGGATGAAAGTGAGTATCGCAATTCCTACTCTCAGCAAAAACTGCACCCACGTTCTCGACAACGTCCTGGCGTGAGAACTATAGTGGTTAGATGCTTCGTCCTATTGTGGATTGTTTTCGCTGCCAGTATTCTCGTCGTGGCAGTAACATCTCCATCTTCGCCTCTAGGTACTGCGGCGGGATGGCTCTTCTTGTCGCTTTTTTTCATACTCGCTCTTTGGAGTTTTGCTAAATTCTTCGTATTTGATTGGCATTGGCCGCATCGTGTTAAATAAATAGAGGTTCTATCTAAACCCTTACTTGCGTTTCACTAATCCCCATTCGCGCTTGCTCACCTTCACTTACTCGCGTGATAACACGTCCCACCAACACTAGCCAGATGGGGAACAGCAACGCCGACGGAAGAAGTACCAGGAATGACCCTTTGTAGGCCGCAAGAAACGAATAGCTGGCGAGGTCGAGTGCATAGAGCCAGCCGATGATGCGCGTTGCACCCCTGGCCTGCCAGGACGCAGCCATCACCCACAGGGCTGAAGAGATGTGACCACCTAGACGTAGCGCGAGAAAAATAGCCACAGGTACACCATTGAAGGCCATGATGTCGGTGGACATATCTACAACCAGCCAACCATAGCCTGCTGCGCGTGCCCAGGGTGGTGCAGGTAGTGCAGCGATGATGGGAAACAGCACAAGGTGTTCCGCAAGACCGAGCAATGCACCCGGAAGTGTTCCATCCTGTACGAAATTCGCGGCGTTATGAGGAATAGAAGGGATGAATGGCAGAAAGAAGAAAATGAAGCGAATGGAAAAGAGAACAGCCGCAATATAAGCTGCCAGGGCCGCCCGCGGTAACTGAGATGTTTTACGTTCGTTCATCACAATTTCCTATCTTTTTAGTATAGTTGGTCACGGCTACCATGATAACAAGATATACGCTTCGTGAAATACTCTTCTCACATCACGAGTAACCACACTCCCAACCCTACCAGCAGAACCGCGCTTAGTAGTTCGCTCCATTCTTTGAGCGGTTTCAAACGAGTACGCAACACGCGACCAAGCACCAGCCCCAGCAAGGTCATGAGAAAACCTTGTAGACCAACGAGCAAGCAGAGGGTGAGCGGACTGATAGCTTTCCCACTCGTGATAGCTCCCAGTGAGAAGCCAACTGCAAGCTCGTCCAGGCTGATACTCAATGCCAGAAGCAACTGTTGACCCCAGCGAAATTGTGTGACCGATGTCTGTATCTCCTCCTCTTCCTCTGTCTCTTTTCGTCCTCTCTTACCGAGATATTCGCGTCCCTCTGACCATAGTTCCCATGCGCCTATGCCTATCAAGAGCAACGCGCCGACGTAGTGCATAATGTTACTTATTGCTGAGGAGGCGGCGTAACCAATGAGCAGACCGACGAGTGGCATCAACATTTCGGCAAGCGAGAAAAGAATTGCGGTACGCAACCAGATTGGCACCCCATGCTTCTCACCTTTACCTTCCGAAGTGCTTCTGATGCCAAGACTGAGCGAGACACCAAAGGTATCGAGTCCTAGCGGGATGACGAAAAGCAATGCTTGCAAGAAAGGCATGGAAAATATCTCTTTCTCGTGGGTGATGGAACAATACCATTTTCGATTATACCTCATGAAATGTATCGTAGTTGACATCGTGGCATGCTACGTTAGTATATGCATAGTACATCATCAAAATTCACACGACATTTCGTAGGGACCAGATGTATCGCGTCCGAGGCGCGATACATCTGGTCCCTACGAAAATCATCGAATCATGGGAAACAAAAAACAAAGGAATAAATAAACTATTATGAGTGCGTTGGAAAGTTCGGCATATATTATTTTAGGGCTATGTGGCCTTGCATGGTTGATATTACCATTGTGCGGTCAGACGCTGAAAAGTTGGTTCGCAGCATTGCCACATATGGCGATCTGGGATAGCATAACAGCACTGCTGTTTGTAATTGTTGGTATTGTGTGTACGATACGGCTATTTGAGGTCTTTCAAACACGCCTGTTCAATATGGACCCAAGTCAAGACCCACGATTTTTAGGTTTGCTACTGCTGCTGCTTGCATTGCTGTTCTTTAGTCGAGCGGCTAGAAGACGAAGAGTAGAGGAATAAAGTTTGTAAGAGCTTGCGGGAAATTCATAAGCGTATCCTTGCAAACACAAGCATTCTACACGAATATGTTACAATGTAACCAATGCTTATGCAAGGTGAAAGAAGCTGAGAGGAACAATGAACACATTACACTGGACTTCGCGTGACCTGGAACTTTTCCCAGAGGATGGTAAGCACTATGAAGTTGTTGATGGAGAGTTGTACGTGTCAAGACAGCCAGATATGCAGCACCAGATAGCCAGTGCAAGGCTTATTACGTTTTTGAACATGTGGAGTATGCAGACGGAGTTGGGCGAGGCGATTGCTGAGCCAGGACTGATTTTTGCCGATGATGATGATGTGGTGCCGGATGTCGTCTGGATTAGCGTCGAACGTTACGCTACCGCGCTACAAAAAGATGGAAAGTTTCATTCGTCACCCGAACTTGTGGTTGAAATTCTCTCCCCAGGTATTCTCAATGAGCGACGTGACCGTGAGGTAAAGCTCAAACTGTACTCGCGGCGCGGTGTGCAGGAATACTGGATTGTGAACTGGCAGGAGCGCAGGGTTGAAATTTACCGACGCGAAGATGCTGTCTTGAAGCTCGACAGAACGCTGGATGTCAACGATATACTTACATCACCACTACTTCCTGGTTTTAGCTGCAAGGTAAGCCAGATTTTTACGACTATAGTCAAATAACAAGAGTGTGAAAGCACAAATGTTCTGCGTTATGAGCTTTCCCAACGTGGTATACTGAGGGACAGGAATTATACATTTTTCCTTCAGGAGAGAATCGATGGAAGATAAAACCTCTATACAGAGTGTGCCCTTGTCAACGACGCCAGGGCAGATACAAGATGCAGCGGATACGACAGGTACGAAATCTGAAATGAATGCTCCCGGCGAGCATGACGGGGAGTCTTTAGAGACCGCGTTACAGGCAGCAGACCGCGTTGATAGAACACAGGCCACGCCAGAGGCGAGGGTGCAAGAACATAGAAAAGCGTATGGCACCGCCAAGACTGAGAACCTGCGTGACTCTGGCGCGTGGCGAGTCATTCTCCCCACGTTCGTTGTGCTATGTTGCCTGGCAATTTTAGCCATTCCCCTTATTATTCTTGTTCCGCTACTATACGGGTCACTTAATCCACGTGCAGCATCGAATATGGTTGCACACGTACCTTTGGTGTGGGTATGGATTGTGATGGCGATTGTTGAGGTGGGACTTGCGGTCGTGATCGGATATGGGTTGCTTAAAATCTTCGTGACACAAGCCGGAAATTATCACAAATAGCTGTATAACGAAAAGATGCACATGTGCCACATGGCGCATGTGCATCTTTTCGTTATACAGCAAAGATACCCTCTAACCGTAAAGAGGCAAATATTGCTTCCAAAAACACTTGACATTTAGAAAGACTCTGAGTACACTCAGTACATATCTACCGTGATTGGTTTCGTACAACAGTGACTGTACAGATACGAAAAGGAGGTGAGTTCTATGCAACATGACAATGTAACAGAGGTGCGCTGGAAGCGCGGTCATGCGAGTTATGGAACTTCTCCTTTGAACACTCCTGGAGTGTAGTCGAGAAAGACATGATGCTAGTTGATTTTGTGGCTCGAAATGTTCCATATTTTTTAACGAGTTCGAGTTTACTCGTTCGCTTCCGACCCTCCTTCCACAGCGCAATTTTTCCTCACACAATCCATACTACACCTGTTCCAACTTTTTTCATAGAGAAGGTGGCATGAAAAACCCTCGATATTATGGCTCGAACAAGCAAATTTTCATGCTCCAAAAGTGTACGTACTCGATCAGTAGTACGGGAAAGGCAACACACCATTGCTTAACCTACGACTTCTGTATGGGCAGAAGCAAGCGACCACCACACTCGACGGGGAGGAGGTGAAATCATGAGAGGCAAGCTACGCGACAAACGTGCTACTTCAAAGCACGATGTGTTCAAGCACGAGGTTCTGGACCGCAAACGTCCTGGTAAACATAACGCCCGTTTAGCACCCTGGCTCAATCCAGAGTTGGATGAGCAGGACGACGAGTTGCTAGAGGAGGAAGAAGGCGAGCAAGAGGCAACGCCTGGCGTTCCTGTACAGCAGCAACCGAAAGCAAAGTAGAGATATTCAACAAACAGATGTCGCACAGGGACGTGTCCCTGTGCGACATCTGTTTGTTGAATAAACAATTTCTAGGGGATATCAATGCCAGGGAAGAGGCGACGCGCGATAACGAGCCGCTGAATTTGGGCGGTGCCTTCAAAGATATCGAAAATCTTGGCGTCACGAAACCATTTGTTGAGGAACTGCCGCGCCTCTGAATTTTCACCTGGGGCAGAGATACGCACGCCTGCCGCCGTTATCTTCATGACGAGTGCGCCCGCGTAGGCTTTGCACATCGACGCCTCTTTCGAGTTGGGGATGCGTTTATCGGCCATCCACGCGGCTCGCCAGACGAGGAGCCGCGCCATCTGTAGTTCCTGCCCAAGCTCTGCCAGTTCCTCCTCGATCTCACGCCGTTTGTGGATGGGAAAGCCTTTGGGTAGCTCTTCTCTAACCCACTGATTGGTTGTCTCAAAGGAGGCGCGTGCAAGGCCGAGTGCTAAAGCTCCAACCATCGGGCGTGTTGCGTCAAGTGTGCCCATTGCGGCTTTGAAGCCTGCTTTTTTGCTCTTTTCGCTTTTCTCACGTCCTGCCAGCAAATTCTCCTGTGGAACACGCACGTTTTCGTAGACCAGTTCGGCGGTCTGCGAGGCACGCAACCCCATTTTTTCTTCGATACGTCCGACGCTGAAACCAGGAGTGCCTTTGGCGACAACAAAGGGTCGAATGCCTTCACGACCAAGATTTTTGTCAATGGTTGCGAACGTGATAACCAGATCGGCACGCGCCCCATTCGTAATGTAATGTTTGTACCCGTTCAGCACCCATTCGTCACCATCGAGAACGGCAGTGGTCGAGATACCGGATACGTCGGAGCCAATGGCGGGTTCGGTCAAGGCGAGTGCGCCCCAGTGTAGCTTGCCATCCATGTAGGGTCCGAGAAACTTTGCCTGTTGCTCTGGCGTTCCTTGCGATAGGATTGGCGGTGCGG
>JAABVA010006590.1_pt1 | contig 10253 bp, 9 predicted proteins | sample 5560331 | NCBI WGS metagenome assembly JAABVA01 (sample SAMN12812661, study PRJNA571458) | rock metagenome | isolation source: Antarctica rocks | place: Antarctica: Victoria Land, Mt New Zealand sud | collected 2016-01-07 | reverse complement strand
CGCCACGTTGATGACGTCGAGCACGCCGAAGATGAGCGTCAGCCCGACCGAGAACAGCGCGTAGATGCCGCCCAGCACGACGCCGACGACGACGAACTCGAGTACTTCGGCGATCAATGCGCCTCGCCCATGTAGAGCTGGCGGATGCGGTCCGACGCGCGCAGCTCCGCCGTGGTGCCGCCGAACGCGTTGCGGCCCATGTCGAGCACCACGACCCGATGCGCGACGGCCATAATCTTATCGACGTTCTGCTCAACGATCAGCATCGCGATGCCCTCCGCGTGCAGCCCAGCCAGGAGGTCGTAGATCGCGTCGATTGCAATCGGCGACAGCGCCGCCGAGGGTTCGTCCAATACCAACAGCCGCGGCCCGACCATCAGCGTGCGCGCCACCGATAGGGTCCGCTGCTCGCCCCCGCTCAGGCTGCCGGCACGCTGCCGGGCCCTGGTGCGAAACAGCGGGAAACGGGCATAGACCCGGTCGAGCGCGTCGTTCACTGCCCTGCGGGGCAGGGTATAGCCGCCGAGCGCCAGGTTCTCGTGCACGCTCATGTCGGCGAACACGCCGCCGGCCTGCGCCACGTAGCCCAGGCCACGCCGCATCACCCGGTCCGGCGTCAGCCCGAGGATTGAGGAGCCGTCGAAGCCGATGGCGCCCTCGAACGGATGCAAGTAGCCGAAGATAGTTTTCAATAACGTGGACTTGCCGGCCCCATTCGGTCCGATGATGCCGACGATCTCACCGGGCGCGACGGACAGGGAAACGCCCTGCAGGATCTCGAGCCGGCCATATCCGGCACGCACGGCGGCCACGTCCAGGATATTCATGCAGCACCCGCCGGGCGCGAGCCGAGCAGGGCCGCGATCACCAGCGGGTCGGCGCGGATCTGGTCCGGCGGGCCATCGGCGATCTTTTCCCCGTGGTCGAGCACGACGATGCGGTCGCACACCTCCATGACGAAGCGCATGTCGTGCTCGATCAGCAATATCGCCTGCCCCACCGCGCGCTGTGCCCGGATGATGCCGGCGATCCGGTTGCGGACCACCGGATGCACCCCCGCCAACGGCTCGTCCAGCAGCAGCAGGTCCGGCACCGCGAGCAGCTGCATCGTCAGTTCGAGCAGCCGCTGCTGCCCGATCGACAGGTTCTCGCCCAGTTCGCAGCGCAGGTGGCCCAGGCCCATGTCGGCCAGCAGCGTCTCGCCCCGCCCGTGCCAGCCGGTGATACCGCGTCCAAGCGCAGCGATGGCAAGGTTCCGCCAGACCGATAATTCGCGGAAAATATTGACGTCCTGGAACGTCCGCCCGACGCCGCGCCGGGCGATGCGGTGCAAGGGCAGGCCGAGCAGCGATTGACCGCCGTAGTCGACCTGCCCGCGATCGGGTCGGATCGCGCCGGTAATCAGGTTGAACACCGTGCTCTTGCCCGAGCCGTTCGGCCCGATCAGCCCCACGACCTGGCCCGGCATGACCTCGAACGAGCAATCGTCCACGGCTGCGAGCCCGCCGAACCGCTTGCCGAGGCCACGGACAATAAGCTGGCCTTTCACCGCATCACTTCTGCCAGGAGTAGGGCGGGACTGCGCGGTAGGCGCCGCCCTGCTTGGCGGCAATGTCCACCGGATACACCACCACTTTCTTGCCGTCTTGCACTTGAGTAACGATCGTGTCCACCGGCATCCGGTGCCCCTCCGCGAGCGGTGTAAAGTGCCGCGATCCCCAGGCCGCGACGAAGGTCGTGTCCTCCAGCGCCTTCGCGATCGCGGCGGGATCGAGGCTGCCGCCGGCGCGCACCGCCTCCAACGCCACCAGCGCGGAATCATGCGCCTGCACCGCGAAGGTAGACGGCGAGAACCCGGTCTTGGCCCTGTACGCCTCCACCATCGGCTTGCTGACCGGCGTATAGTCCCCGGGGATCCAGCGCACGTTGACCAGTGACCCCTCCATGTCCTTGCCATGCTCGGCGACGAAGCTGTCGGCCGAGGCGCTCGTGCCCATGTGCGCGATCACCGCCAGCACCCGCAGCTCGTTGAACTGCTGGTATTCGATCGGCGCGCTCGACCCATAGACCTCGCCAACGATGGCGCCGACGCCCAGCCGCTTGAATTTGGCGAACTGCGGCGTGAGGTCGGTGACGCCCCGCGGCACGAACTCGTCTGCCACAACCTCAGTGCCCGGCGCATGGGCCGCAAGCCACTCGCGCGAGATGCGGGAGAAGTCACGGCCGGAGTCGGTGTTCTCGTTTAGCATCGCCACCTTAGCCGGCTTCACCAGCGTCGCGACGGCGCCGATCGTCGCGGTGGCGACGTCGCGCGCGGTCGGGCTGAGCTGGAACGCATACAGCATGTTCTGCCGGGCGATCTTGTCGCCGATCGCGAGCGAGGCGGAGCAGCAGGCGATGACTGGCGTCGACGCCTTCTGGAACTCGTCGATCACCCGTATATAGACGTCGCTGCTGAGGAAGCCGACGGCGACGTTGACCTTGTCGACCGTCAGCGCCCGGGTCACGGCGTTGAGACCGGTGTCGGCTTTGCCCTCATCGTCATACCAGATTACCTGGATCTTCATCGGCTTGCCGCCGACGCTGTAGCTCTGGGTGATGCGGTCCACCGCGACCTCGATGCCTGCCTTCATCTGCCCGCCCACATCGGCGCTGATGCCGGACAGCGTAACGAAAGCGCCCAGCTTCACGATGTCCTGCGCCTGGGCCGGGGCGGCGACGGCGAGGAGGGCGGCAAACGACAAGGCGATGAACCGCATGGCAGGCCCCCTGATGTTAATGTGCATCGACGTAGCCGCATCGAACATCGGTGGAGACCTCGGCGGCCGGGCGCTGGGCCGGGTCGCCGAAGCCGCCCCCGCCGGAGGTTTCCAGCCGCACGACGTCGCCGCGGCGCAGGCGGAAGTTGCCGATCTTGGACGGCAGCGCCCGGCGCTCACCGTCACGCAGCAGCCACAGCTTGCCCGGTGCCCCCGGCAGCCCGCCCGCCAGTCCATAGGGACGGAACTTGAAGCGTTCGAGGTTGGCGGTGAACACCGCCTCCGGACAGTCCACCCGCCATTCGCGCACCAAGCCCATGCCGCCGCGGTGCCGCCCGGCGCCGGCGCTGCCGGGCAGGATGCCATAAGCGGTGATCGTCAGCGGCAGCTCGCTCTCGATCATCTCGATGGGAATATTGGCGTTGTTGTGCATGCCGCTGGAATAGCCGTTGAGGCCGTCCTGCGCGGGATGCCCGCCGCCGCCGCCAACCTCGATCTCGACCAGCACATGGCGGTCCCCAGCCTCGCCGATGGTCTGGAACGTGCAGACGTAGCTGACGCCGTAATAGGCGGCGGGGATGCGCTCCGGCACCGCCTGGTGCAGGGCGCCCAGCAGCGTGGTGGCCAGCCGGTGCGTGACCGCGACCCGGTTGGCGACCGGCGCCGGCGCCTGGGCGTGCACGATCGAACCCTCGCGCGCCACCACCGTAATCGGGCGGTAGCACCCGGCGTTGGCCGGGATCGGCTGGTCGGCGCAGGCCATGACGGCATAGGAAACGGCCGAACCCGACGACGCGAGGGTCGCATTGATCGGCCCGAGCGCCTGCGGGCCGGAGCCGGAAAGGTCGACCACCATCTCCTCCCCATTGATGTCGATGGCGGCGTGGATGCGGATCGGCGCGTCGGTCAGGCCGTCATCGTCGATCCAGTCCTCGAACTCGTAGCGCCCGTCCGGCATGCGGCCGATCATCGCCCGCATCGCCGCCTCGGAGCTGTCGAGGATGCAGGCGCAAGCCGCCACGATCGCCCCGGCGCCGAAGCGGGCCGCGAGCTTCGTCATGTTGCCGACGCCCACCGCGAGCGAGGCGAGCTGCGCCTGCAGGTCGCCCCACAGCATGTCCGGCCGGCGCACGTTCTGCCGCATCATCGCCAGCACCTCGGCGTTCAGCGTCCCACGCCGCAGCAGCTTCAATGGCGGGATGCGCAGCCCTTCCTGGAACACCTCCGTGGCCGTCGCGCCATAGCTGCCGGCGGAGATCCCGCCCATGTCGAGGTGGTGGCACAGCGTGCCGACGATGGCGATACGCACGCCGTCCACGAATACCGGCCTGAACGCCAGGATGTCGGGGATGTGCTGGCCGCCGCAGTAGGGGTCGTTGGTAATGACGACGTCGCCGTCCTCCCAGCCCTCCAGTGGCAGGAAATCGCGCACGATCGTCAGCAGCCCAGCGCCCATCGAGTTCAGGTGCTGCGGAATGCGCGCGGACTGCGCCACGTTGTAGCCGTCACGGTCGAACACCGCGGTCGAGTAGTCCAGCAGCTCGCGGACGATGGTCGACCGGCTGGTGCGCCAGATCGTCACATCCATCTCGGCCGCGGCTGCGGTCAGGGCGTTGCGCATGATCTCGAGCTCGATCGGTCCCAGTGTGGCAGTGCCCTTCGGTCCCGACTGATTACGCAAGCGTTGCGCCAGCAGGTCGCCGTCCTGGCCGGGGCCGCAGGTCCAGCCGGAGGCTACGAACACCGTGGTGTAGGCCTCCTCGATCAGCGCCGGGCCGGGGACCGGGTGGCGCACGTCCTCACGCCGATGGACCGCGACGTCGTGCCAGGCGCCGCCTGCGAACACCCGCCGATGCCGTAGGGCCGCCGCCTCGGCGACCGGCGCGGGAACCACGGCGCGCGCCTCCGGCAGCCGCCCCGTCGCCGTCATGCGCAGGGTCACGATCTCGACGGGATCACCGGGGCTGGCATAGGAGAACCGCTGCTCGTGCAGCCCGTGGAAGTCGGCGATCAGTTGTTCCAGCGTGCCTGGGTCCGGCTCCACGTCGCCCCACGGCACCACGAGTTCAAAAGCCTGGCCGTGGTAGCGCATGTCGACGGACAGGCTGAGCTCGCGGCGATCAGGCGGCAATCCGTCCTGTTCCAGCAGGTTTTCGCCTTGCCGCCGTAGGTCCAGGCAGGCCCGGCGGATGTCCGCCAGGCTCTCCGGAACGGCGCGCAGGATGCGGCTGCTCGCCAGGTCGTGCACGATGTCGGAATGCAGGATGCCGCTGGCGGAGAAGGTGCTGGCCTCGGCGGGGAACACCACCTGCTCGATGCCCAATTCCTCCGCGACCGGGATCGCATGCAGCCCGCCGGCGCCGCCGAACGACAGCAGGCTGAACCGCCGCGGGTCCAGCCCCTTTTCGAACAGGCTCAGCCGGATGGCCGAGGCCAGGCTGGCGTTGGTGAGCGTCAGGATGCCCTCTGCGGCTGCGTCCACTTCCAGGCCCAGCGCTTCCGCGACATGTCGCTGGACCGCCGACCCGGCGCCTGGCAGGTCGAGTGCCATGGCGCCGCCCATGAAGAACCAAGCGTCGAGACGCCCGAGCAACAGGTTCGCATCCGTCACCGTGGGCTTCGTGCCGCCATGCCCATAGCAAACCGGCCCCGGCCGCGCACCGGCGCTGCGCGGCCCAACGACCAGGCGGCCACCGGGCAGGACCGAGGCGATGGAGCCGCCGCCGGCGCCGATGGTGCGGATTTCGACCATCGGCAGGCGCACGGGTAATCCGTCGATCTCGCCCTGGGTCATCAAGGTCACGCCGCCGTCGCGCACGACGCAGACGTCGAAGCTGGTGCCGCCCATGTCGATGCCGACCAGGTCCGGCAGTCCCAGCCGCTCGGACGCGCGCCGTGCCGCCAAGGCGCCGCCGCTGGGTCCGGAGAGCAGCAGGCGCACCGGCTGCTCGCTGGCGATCTCGGCGGAGCAAACGCCGCCGTTCGACTGCACCAGCAATAGCCGGGCGGCCATGCCCCGCGCCTGCATGCGCTCCGCCAGCCGGGTGAGGTAGGACCGGACGACGGGGATCAGCAGCGCGTTGAGCACCGTCGTGGAGGTGCGCTCGTATTCGCGGATCTCGGGGCTGACGTCGGACGAGATCGAGACCGGCAGGCCGGGGAAGGCCGCCAGCACACGGTCGCGCAGGTGCCGCTCGTGCGCCGGGTTCACGTTGGCGTTCAGCAGCGAGACGGCGACGGTTTCGGCGTCGTGGGTGCGGATCGACGCCAGGACGGCATCGATCGATTGGGCCTCCAACGCGCGCTCGACGCTGCCATCCGCCCGGATGCGCTCCGTGACGCCGAGGCGGCGGTCGCGCGGGATGAGCGCCTTCTGACGGATGGGCCTCAGGCCATAAACGTCGCGTCGCGCATGGCGGCCGATCTCAAGGACGTCGCGAAAACCCTCGGTGGCGATCAGAACGCCGCGCGCGAGCTTGCGCTCGAGCACCGCGTTGGTCGCGATGGTGGTGCCGTGCAGCAGCAAGCGAATATCGGTGATGTCGAAGCCGAACCGCTGGGCCGCCTCGTCGATGCCGTCCATCAGCCCGATCGAGGGATCGTCCGGCGTCGTCGGCGTCTTCAGGTTGTTCAGTGCCCCGGTGCCCTCATTCAATACCTGGAGATCGGTGAAGGTGCCGCCGATGTCGACGCCGATCCGCACTCTTGCTGCTATGGACACTCAGCCTCCTGAACGGCGATGGCCCGGCGGGTGTTCGAACCTAGCCACTAGGCCGCTGACCTGGCCTCCCGGCCGATCATTGAAACGGCCTCCCGGCCGATACTGGCCACGCCCATCTCCCGCATCGCCTCCGCGACCGCGATTATTGCCTCGGCGATGTCCTCCTCCTCGACGTCGCCCATGCAGCCGATGCGGAACGTGTCGGCCAGCGCGAGCCGGCCCGGGAAGATCACAAAACCGCGGCACTTCATGCCCTCATACAGTGCATCGAACGAGAAGGCCGGGTGGCCGGGGTTATGAAAGGTGGCGACGATGGGGGACGCGGCTGCGTCGGGAACCACGGTCCTGAAGCCCATCTGCCGCATGCCGTCCACCAGCCGCCGCCAGTTGCGGGCGTAGCGCGCGAGCCGCGCGGCGCTGCCGCCCTCGACCTCGTGCTCCCGGCAGACCTGGGCGAGGGCGGCGACGACCTGGGTCGACGGCGCGAAGCGGAATGCGCCCGTCGCCTCCACGTGGCTGCCCTGCTCCCGCAGGTCGAGGCAGAGCGAGCGGCGTCCAGCGGGTGCCGCGTGCAGCACCGCACGGTGGAGCACCGCCCAGCCCACGCCCGGCACGCCCTGCATGCATTTGTTGGAGGACAGCGTAATCGCGTCCGCCTAGAGAACTGCGAGGTCGATCGCAATGGCGCCGAACGAGGCCACGGTGTCCACCAGCAGGCCCTTGCCTTCGGCACGGCACAGCGCGGCAACCTCATCCAGAGATTTGAGCACCCCTGTGCTGGTCTCAAAGTGTACCAGCATGCGTGATGGCCGGGTCGGCCTGCAGGGTGGCCGCGAGGAGGTCGCCGGTGGGCGGCGTGAACGGCTCCGTCCGCCGCGCCGCCACCGCGATGCCAAGCGCCTTGCAAACCTCGATCAGCCCTTCGCCATACACGCCGTTGCTGTGCACCAGGAGCTTGCCTTCCGGCGGCGCCAGCAGCGCCCTCGCGGCTTCATTAGCATAGGTCGCGCTGCCGGGAAGCGGGATCGCAGTATGGTCGTCGCCACCGTTGGCGATCCGGACAAGATACTCGCGGGCATAGGCCAGCTCGGCTTGGAACTCGGCGTCGCCAGACGGCCGGTCCACCAGCATCACCGCTTTGGCGGCATGCGAGACGCTGACCGGCCCGGGCGTAAGCAGCAAGATATCGTCCGGGCGTCTAAGCATGAAGCGTCTCCGCATTGTTGCAGCGCAAGACTGGCACCATCGAAACCCCGACAGCAAGCGCCTTGCGCTAGTTTGCACGCCTTTTGCAATGCACTGCGGGACCACACGATTTGCAATTGCCGGAGCCATCATGCAACGCACGAGCACTGTCTAGTTGAGCGGCCATTCGGGTTGGCGGAAGTTGGAATGGTCGGGTATCCGCCCTGAAGGCCGTGTTGCACGGATTGCCACAAACATTTTCAATGACTTAAGCCAACACGAAAGGGACTGCCGCAAGATTCGGGGGCGTAACCATTTTCGGGCGCTGAACGGCGTGGTCCCTGATGTGTGCAGGGACTGTCTCGTGTCGGATAGCGGCCAGCACCAGCTTTGCTTTCAATAGGATCAGCACCAGCTTTGCTTTCAATAGGATCAAGCCCGAAGCGGAGATGTCGCCGAGATTGTCAGGCCGGTTGCTCTTTGTGTCATCCATGCAAGGCTCTCACTCTCGGCGCCTTGACGTTACGACCCCCAATCTTGCGGCAGTCCCCACTAAAATCTTGAAACGGTCCAATTCCTGTTGGCTCACTTTGATCACCGTCATGCCTGGCCGCCCCATATTGCTCACGGCAGAATGTCAGGCGTGACATCTCTATCGTTGAGAGGAGCGACATCTCGATCGGTGACCTACACGCCTCAATCGCAGACAGGGTTCTAATGGAATTTGCTATACGAGCATTTCATAAGTCACCCAAGCAAACGAACGGACCAAACGGGTGGGCGGACACCGCTGCCGCTCAAGCACCCGGCGGCAGTAATACCGTACTCGCACTTCTGCCGCTCACGGCGGAGGGACACCGAACAATCGCGGATCCCACGTGAGCGGCTCCTCGGGTCCAACCTTAATCCTCGCTGCGTCTGGGTGCCTGGAGTTCACGACCCAGTTCGGCTCGGTCGGAACGAGCGAAGACGGCACCCGCAGCAGAGCCGTCCGTCCCGCAGCAGCCCAAGCGCCACCCGCTGCGGCGGCCTCAGGGCTGCCCAGGGCCTGCCACCCTCTCGGCGGCGCCAACATAAGATCCTCCCATGTCACGTCGTCGGGCACTTCGGCTCGGACCACCAACGTGTTCCCGAGGTTCCGGCGTTGCACCAGCCGCTCCAGCATGGCCAGCGCCAGGCTGCCGGCCGCATAAATCACAGCTACGCCCGGCGGGTTCCACCGCCCGCCGAACAGCGCGGCGCCTGCACCGTCCCACACTGCGTGGGCGCTGGTCCCCAACCTCGAGAGCAGCACGAAGGCGTCTCAACCGGTCTCAGGCCGGCAGCGAATACTCGATGTCATGCAGAAGACGCTCGACCTGGCGAGCGCCGAGGTCTGTCGCCGCAAGGTCGATAGGCGGACGGCCAAGCATCGGATGTGTTTCTGTCAGCCAAGTCCGGACTTCATCATCGTCGCCGAGTGCCTGACGGGCGAGCGCCGTCACGCGAGCCAGACGCTCCGCCCGTTCGCTTGCCGCCGCCGACAGGCGCAACCCCCGTTTGAGGGAAGCGGGCGATGTGACCAGCGACGCGACATGGACACGAGCATTGCCGGTGCTGTGGGCGGCATTCGCGGCCAACTCCCGAACCACGTCCCGCGGTAGCCCTCGCGCGACCGCTGCGGTCAACTCAGACATGTCCCGCACGTGGCCGCCCAGGACACGCTCACCGCCGAGCGCTTCGGCAACCTTCGCAACAGCTACGGGATACATCACATCTCCTGGGTCACCTGAACCCCAGTATATGGCTCACCTGATAGCGTCAGCAAGCCGAGGGAGAACTCTGGACATCATGGGGGTGATGGCGCAGAGACCAGACAGGTTTTCAGATGTGGCTCTTATTGGATTCCGGGGTGGTGACGGGTCCGTCACGCAACCAGGCCGGCGATGAGGGCGCCCAGCGCGATTGAATATGAAATCGTGCAATCGAATTTGCTTTGTTCGCTGGCGTTCGGGCGAGACAAATTGGATCAGAGCTGCCGAAAACCGACCGTGCCAACACAGCTGAGCGGGTGAAAATCTCATGTCCAATCGCCCTGGAGGGCACCGAGTAGGGCCTTGCCGCGTCGGCGCGCGTTGTGCACGCACTGGAAGAAGCCAAGATAGAGGCGCAGCTTGTCTTGCGAGATGCCGCGGTGCGGGCGCAGCCAGGAGCGCAGCAGCGACCAAAATCCTTCCATGGGGCACCGTCAAGTTGAGCGGCGTCCGGCTTGGCGGAGCCCACATGGCTTCACCACCGGCCACGTGGGCCCGAGGCGCGTTCATGTGCCTGGTAACCTGAGATCCCCAGTGCGTCGAAACCCTCACCATCCATCGGTTTAGTCCAGCATGACTAGGCAAAGCTTCCTTTCCTATTCTGCCTACGCCAATGCACCGTGGCGTGTCTGGATCAGGGTGTTCGTTCCCCTATGGATTGAGGAAGAATGAGCACTTAGTCCCGCCGACCGAGCCACGATAGGCGTTACTTCATTCACTCGATCGCTCTGGCCAAACCGATAGGTGGTGAGGAGGGCCCGCTTCGGTGCAGTTTCACAAGAGGCAGCAACTCCG
>JAABVA010006588.1_pt1 | contig 10253 bp, 13 predicted proteins | sample 5560331 | NCBI WGS metagenome assembly JAABVA01 (sample SAMN12812661, study PRJNA571458) | rock metagenome | isolation source: Antarctica rocks | place: Antarctica: Victoria Land, Mt New Zealand sud | collected 2016-01-07 | reverse complement strand
ATAGAAAAACGGAACCTTGAAAGCTCTTCAGGTCAGCAGAACCTTTTCACCCATTGAGCTAAAGCCGCCTGTAGAGAGCATCTATTGCTTAGAGTATGTTCTGCCCCTGCCAATCTAGTGACCCCTCCTAGATCAGAGCGCATTTTGATACTATGTCTGTTACAAATAGCTCGTTCGCATAAGTAACACCGTCGTTGTGCTGAAGCGGTACAAGCTTTGCCAGCAGGTTTGACTGTGCATCGAATCGCAGCAAGCATGAGAGTTGCTTCCAAGCGAACTGACTCGACAGGATAGTGTTCAGCGATCCAGCGGAGTTTTCGGCGTTCTTCATCATTTCGCGGTGGCTGCAGGACATACCGCTCTCCTCGGAGTCTCACCACTGTCATGCGTTCTTATCCTCTTGTGTACAATTTCTTCATTTCCATTGTACCCGATGAGAGCCTCTGTATGTTGCTTTCAACACTTCCATATGAAAGCATTGATATTTTTATATATTTCATATAGACGAGGACTCTTTACAACAGTTTTCTCTTTAAAGGGTGTTTGTCCAGACAAACACCCTTCTTCATCAGGGAAGTTTTGAACAAGCTCCACATAAAAGCATTTGTTTTTAAGGCTTCTCCTCTTGCTCTTGGACAACCAATAAATCTTGTACTGACACAGAAAGGGCATCTGCGATTTTTTGCAGCGTCAGAAGCGAGGGATTATACTCAGCATCATCGCGCCACAATTTTCGCACCGTGATAATGGACATGTCAGCGCGTCGAGCAAGCGCATTCATGCCTATGCCGCGCTGCTGGGCCACTTCTTTGATACGTAGCCGTGCCATCAGAACTCCTTCGTACCAGAATGGATATACTGTACCAGAGCTATCAGCATAGAGTAAGCTGTGTTATACTAGCTCTAGGGGGGTAGATATACTGTGGTATATCGACATAGCGGTTTGAGATGAAGAGTGATTTGTAGGGAGTGCGTTATGAAGGGGATTGTGTTGGTCGTCGATGACGACCAGGGGATCCGCGATCTGTTACGCGATCTGCTAGAAATATTGGGGTATCAGGTGTTTGAGGCGGAGAATGGGGTGAAAGCACTTGCAGAACTGATCCATGTCACGCCTGATCTCATTATCCTTGATAACATGATGCCGGTGATGGATGGTATGACATTTGTCCAAGAGTTGCATCGTCGCCACCTCGCCTATCCATTGTTGGCCTGTTCCGCTACCGACACGGCTCACTCGTTTGCGGAGCAGATCGGTGCGATAGGCTTCCTAGTGAAGCCATTCCATATTTCGCAACTCCTGAATGTTCTCTCACAATGGATGAGTACGCATCAACCATGAGAAATGCATGTCGATGTATTCGACCCCAACAGATTATTCCTGTTCGTGAGGAGAAGTTTCTTCATCCTCTATCAAATCCCTCACAGACACTCCTAATGCTTCGGCTATCTTCTGCAGTGTCGAAAATGAGGCATCATGATGCGGATTACGCCAAATCTTGCGAATGACGCCCAGAGTGAGGTTCGCTCGCCGAGAAAGCAGTCCCATCGAGATTCCTTTGGACTGAGCTATTTCTTTGACGCGCAATCGTGCCATATGGTTCTACCTCTTCATGCTGTTGTCTAGAAGAATAGCAGAAGCACGTTCTTTGCGATAGGTGAGCAGAAACACATAACATGGAGGAGATGACCTTAAAAGTATCTCCTCTTACGCAGAGAAAGGTGATCGAGAGTTCGTTGTATCTTGGGAAAGAGATGAGCGTCAATTCGGCGTTTCGCCCCATGCCGTCAGGAAAAACCAGAGTCCACAAAACTCATCCCGCTGGACTTCCACTAAGACCTGCTGGTACAGCTTCTCCGCCTCTTCTTGCTTCATGACGTTCATCTTGACCATGAACGGTTGAAGCAATTTGAAGGCAACCATCCAGTTTTGGTACATGCTTTTATGAGCATCAGAGCCGGTAGAGAAGTTGATCGCATGCGCTTGGTACTGAATATTTTGGTATCCGGCGTCACGAAGCAGACGCCACAACATCGTCGGAACGCAGCCGAGCTGTCCATTCGGCGAAAAGCTCTGCCCTGCCAGGGAAATAGCTCTTGCCCCAAGCGTGGAGTATTCCTCGAAGGCTGCGCTATTTGTAATAGGCTTCTCATCTTGGGTCAGACGGATAATCCCGTCGTGTTTGAGAATGCGCTGGCATTCTATGAGAAACTGCGGCCACGCAGTTTTCAGCACAAAGCCATGAATCATGCGGGCATTGACCAGATCAAAGGAATGGTCAGCAAACTCCAGAGGCTTGAGTGTATTAAAGACGGTGTAAACTTGAGCCGGGGTAGAATTGACCGACCCCCAAGAAGGCTGTAAGCTGTCGGATATCAAACTCAAGAATATCCACAGGAGTACAGCCATGCTTAGGAGTCAGATAGTGAATACGATACACGATCTTCATACACAAGGAAAGAGCGTACAGGAGATTGCTCAGGAGTTGCACATCTCGCGTACCACCGTACGCAAATATTTGAAGCACCCAGAAGCGGTGATCCCGAAACTGCGCCCCCCTCGACCCTCCAAGCTCGATTCGTTTCACGAGCAGATCACCAGGTGGGTGATGGAAGACCATTGCACCAACTGCGAGGTGCTCTTCGAGCGTTTGCAAAAGCTGGGGTACACTGGAGGGATTAGCATCCTGAAAGCATATGTGCATCCCCTGCGGCCCGCGGTAGCCGGGCACGCGCCAGTGCAACGGTATGAAACCAAGCCAGGTGAGCAGGTCCAATTCGATTGGGGAGAGTTTGTCTACGAGCACGAGGGCAAAACCCGCAAATACTACGGCTTTGTTGCTGTCCTGGGGTATTCCCGCATGCGCTTTGTGACGTTTGTGAAGCGCTGTGATACGCCAACACTCATCCGCTGCTTGATGGAGGCGTTTGAGTACTTCGGCGGTTTGACGAAGGTCGCGCTTACGGACCGGATGAAAAGCGTTTTGTTGGAAATGGTGGAGAACAAACCACGTTGGAACCCTCGTTTTGCCGATTTCATGGTCTCCATCGCCGTTGCAGCGCGCGTTTGCAAAACCCTACACCCCACAAACGAAAGGGAAAGTCGAACGCACGGTGAGCCATGTGAAAAAGAGTTTATGGGGTGGGATCACCTTCACGGATCTGGATGATCTCAATCGCCAGGCGCATGCATGGTGCGAGCGCATCAATTCCCGTGTGCATCGCACGACTCATACTCGCCCTGTGGACCGTTTGGCCGAGGAGAAGCTGCTGCCCTTGCCACAAGACTTTGCTTGGGAGCGCTTTGCCACCGAGGAGCGGAAAGTCACGTGGGATGGGTATGTTTCCTACGATGGCGTGCTCTATGGCTTGCCAGGGGAACTGGAACTATATGCTTCCAAGTTGATCATGCGGGACATCGACTCTTGTCATGCTGACATATAGGGGGTTTTTGCATAACCCCCCGAAACGGTGCACTCGGCTTCACTTAGGCATCTTCTTTATCCACCATTGATAGGATGGGGTAGTGCGCTAAGGCTTCGACGATCTCCTCCATATTGATGGGCTCGGACGCTTTTGTAAACTCATAACGACCATAGAAATTAACATGTTGCCAGGCCACCGGGGAGATGTGGGCGATGTGTGTCATGTCTTGAGTGGCCTCTTTATGTGCCCACAACTGCGACAAGAGGGTCATATTGTAGAAAATGATGCAGTTGGTAACCAGTTGGCTACACTCATGCCACAGATGTTGGTCATCTTCTGACCTGAAGCGCAATTTGCCAAAATTGGCGTAAGAAACTGCACGACGGAGTTGATGGTAACTTTCACCCCGATTGAGTGCAGTCTGGACGTTCTTGCGCAGGAGTGGCGAGTCTACAAAGTCGAGCAAATAGAGGCTGCTGATGATATTGTCGTATTCCCACAAAGCCTGACGCGTCTTATTTTTTCGAGCATAGGAGTTGAGTTTGTGCACGATGATACTCTGCGTCGTAGTTTTTAACGCCAACGAGACGAAAATGCGCTGCAGGTTATCCCATTCTTCCACGATCAAATCAATATTGAGTTTTCGTACGGGTTTCAAGAGGACATCGCCATACTGATTGGGGTGCTCGAAGCCATAGAGCGACGTGCGAAGTTTCTCCTGGATTGCTTTATAGCGTGGCGCGAACTGATATCCGAAGAGATGGAGCAACGCAAAATTCACCTGGTTTGTCCCGTGCGTGTCGGTGGAATGCACCTCCGGGCGAATGTCCGTGGTATTGTTGAAGAGCAAATCGAAGACAAACTGGCTTTCATGATCGTGGGCACCGATCAGATCGGCGTTCACCGGGACATGATTGGCAACCAGGGTATAGGCCACCACCCCCTTTTTGAGGCCAAAATATTTCGGTGAATAGCGTGCATTAAATGTGGGAAGAGCTGTTTCAAACTTTTGCCCATCGCTACTGGAGTGGACCACGTTGGCAATATCATAGTGTCGAAAAATCGCCAGAGCAGCGATGGCATTACTGATGCAATCATTGGCCGCTTTCAGGGTTTCGAGGCGCAGAAAGTTTTCCGAGGCGCTTGCCAGTGTGGCGAAGGTGATGTCCGAAATTTCACCCATGCGTCCAAGACCCATGTTGGTTGCCCAGGCAACGAGACAGGCGCTAATAGTGCGATCATCGGCAGCCTGTTTGCTGTACCGTCCCAGAACATGCTCGAAGTACGTCATGAATTGGCAGTGGTGATTCACAAAGTGGAGCACACGACTGATGTTCACCTGAGGTAACGTCTCAAAGATCGGATGGTTGATTGGCTCACTGCTCGTCGGATACTGCAGAGTCCAACTCTTGCGTTTCCCCGTGGTCGTGATGTGAAAGTGGCTATTTTCCCCGGCACTGATGCGCTGATTGACTGTGCCAATACGATCTTCCAATTGGCACTTCAGCTCGGCAAGGTGGTCTTGAATGGGCTGTGCCAGGAGTGCTAAACCCGTCTGCGCAAGTAAAACCTCTTTGTTGGCCCACTGGTGATCGTCCAATACATCATCCTCGAAACTGCGGAAGTGGACACTGTCGCGGCAAAAGAGATCGCCAGCTTCGAGTCGATGGCGCAACAGACGATAGACCAGAAATTCATAGCGGTCAGGGATGATGTGTTTCCCATCAGCTTCATTCCGCTGATAGAGGTACCGTTTCTCTCGGGCGGAAAAGCAGTCGGTGGGAAAACCCCCCGAATCGATCTGGCGGAGTGAGCGGTCGTTTTGAAAGGCTACCTTGAGAAATTGAATGGCTTCCTGGATGGGCGCGTTGACTCGGGTGGCAGAGAGATCGACCGTGCGAAAGAGAGGACGGAGATGTTGCTTGAAGCGCCGGGCCATGGAGTCAATGTGCTCCCATTCAAAGGCGATTTCATCGCAACTCGCCTCGTTGACCATATAATCGGCAACGCTTGCTAAGCGTTGCCGATCGAGAAGAGCAAAGGCTTTTTCTTGCACGGTAGAAAACGGCGTGTTGCCTTCATCATCGGCGGTAAAGAGCTTGAGCACCTCCCCAGCTTTGGGCAGATCTTGATTACCGGTCCGACGATACTCATACACTGTTCCTTTGGCGGTGGCTTTCGCTTCATCTGAGTACTGCTTCACCAGCTGAATGAAACAGGTGAGCAGATTGTCGTTGAAGCGCTGATAGCGATGGACGATAAAGCACAACAGGTAGAGGTAGACGATCCAGGTGTCGAGTTGCTTGAGCCGAAACACCGAATAGTAGGAGATCAGCGAGGAATAATACGTGATGCCTTCACTCGAAATGCCGAGTTGCGGCACGATCCGTCTGGCCAATGTGTAGAGTTGGACGAGCTGCTCACCACGGGCAATTTCGCGGCGCATTTCGCCTAAGCTGAAGTCCTTTGGCTGTCGTTTCAACAAGGTGATCGTAGAGAGTTCGTCGGTGGAAGTCAAGAGAGAGTCAAGCGCCACACACTCTTCAGAGGACAAAAGCGTGTGGAGCATGGTCGCCAATCGCTTCACTTCTGCCGTCAATGCCTTCCCGACGAGTTCTTCTTGGAGGAGCGTATAGCCAGGCTTCACAAGGCGATGTTCGGTGAGGTAATGGAGGAGTTCACGCAAGACATAGATTGGCTTGCTACTGATTCGTGCAGCTTGTTGGGCACGAAGAAACACGTCCTGTCGATCTGTAGGCGTGCAGAGGCGATAGCCGAACAGTTCCAGGATACGTTGCCGCTGTTTGAGGATCGTGCGTTTATTGAGCATCCGCAGTTCTGGCAGGGGCGTCTCGGGAAAATAACGCTCAAGCAGGTAGGTAACGTCCTCGACCACATCATCAAAGGTAAAGGTGAAGAACATCTGCTTGGCTTTGAAATAGCCCAGTTGAAGGAGAAAATACAGCTGAATAGGGATGTGTGTAAAGGATGCGAGGAGGTCTTTCTCCGGCGGGGTCAGTGTAAACACGTTCGTGCGATCGTCTACGGTAAAGCAAGGTCTGCCGTAGAGAGCCTCGATTTCCTCATTGTCGAGAATATGCAGTCGCTTCGGTGGTGTCGTGACATCCGGACCGGTCATACATCCTCCTTAGTATAGATGGGCACAAATTCGAGCCGGGCTTTGTGCCCATCATCCGGCTTCCCACCGCATGTCAGGCTGGAATACATATGCGCCCAGCTGTACTTAGGAGAGCAGCAAGGTTTCAAAAAGGAGACGTTCTGAGACCTGAGGTATTGGAAGGTTTTGAGCAGCACCAAAAAGGCGACCAGCGCCGGTTTGCCTATGGTGTGTTGTTGGGCCAGGAGACGCTCATCAAGGGTCGGCGTATACAACTCACGCTCCGTCGGTGTGCGCTTCCGCTGCCGATAGGCAGTTTCGTCGATTCGTGGCATGATGGTCCCTTTCTACCCCTGACGACGTTCCCAGGCGCGCGCTTTGCGTTTGGCTGCTTCACGGTTATCGGCGATGTAGCGCTCCAAGCTGCGTAAGGAGGTATGCCCACTAAAACGCTTGAGATCGACTTCCGTATACTCATGGGCGGCCCGGACGCTGATGGCTGTGTGGCGCAGTTGGTGCAGATCCCACCCAGGAGTATAGTGTTTCCACAACGTGTCGGCCTGGCGATACGAGAGACGAGCATACCCATCAGGTGTCAGGTCGGCACGCCGAGGAAGACGGGCCTTGCGCTGTGTCACAAACAGCGGTCCTACTGTCGGGCCTCCGCGCACCGTCAGATACGTATCCAGCAGTGTTCCAACGGCACGTGAAAAAAACATCTCACGTGGGCGGTCGCCTTTGCCCTGGATGAGAATAGAGCGATCCGGCCAGGAAATATCCTCAATGTCGATGGTCAGGGCTTCCTGGCAACGCAGACCGCCATCATAGATCAGCCAGAAGAGGGCGCGGTCGCGTGGGTTGGTGATCTGACGCAAGAGAGACTCGACTCGCTGTGCATCGAGCGCCCGGGGAGTCTGTTTTCCCTCTGGTTTCCGCTCCACCTTCTCTAGTATCTCCTCGATCTGCCACCCTTGAGTGCGGAGCCACCGGATGAAGCTGCGCAGCGCGGCTAGGCGCCGATTGTAGGTGGCGGGCGCGAGCAATTCTTGACGCGCAAGAAACGTTTGTACCACCTCAACAGTAAGCGCGGTAATGGGTGATTGACCGCACGCTGCGAAAAGTGGTGCCAGATCCTCGGTATAACTTTCGCGTGTGCGTCGGGCAAAAGAGGAGCCTTCGAGGAATTGCTCGAACGCACCTCGCAGAGTCATGGCTGGCAAAGAATCTCCTCTTTTATGGGGTATCGCACCTAATGCGGAATGGATTGCCTCTGTAGATGTGACTCAGTGTACTGTTTTCGTCATACAAAGGCAAGATATCGCACCTAATGGGCTATTAGCTGCGGTAAGTGTCGTAGGCTAATGGACATTCTGTCAAATGGCCCACTTCTGCTGAAATCCTTGTCCTACCCCTATTAGGCCGTTAGGCACACTTCGTGCTTATCCTTATCCGGCGACTATAGAGAATCAATACCCAGATATGTCAACTCCCCGTTTCGGTGGTCCGAGCCAGTTCAGACCTCTCTCCTCTTCTCTGCGCGTTACCAGTTTCGCTATCCTGGGAAAGAAGAGATGAGCAGCCACCGGAACCTGCGCCTGCGAAGACGATGGAATCCGGGGCTATTGCTTGCCGTTATCGCGAGGTGCCCTGAACCGAACCCTACTTATGGCATCTGTCCATAAATAGCTAAGGATCTCATAATGGCAAAGGAACGAATATTTGAAAAGCGAAAGGGAAATGTACGTATGAACGCAGATACCGCTTTGGTCGTCATCGATGTCCAGGTTGGGGTCGTGGGAGAAGCCTATCACCGCGACGAAGTACTGGCGAATATTCATCTGTTATTGGATCGTGCCCGCAGCAGCGGGACACCCGTTATTTATGTACAGCACAATGAAAAAATCTGGATGGAGCCAGGGATGCCATTGTGGCAGATTCATCCGGCAGTGACGCCGCGTGAGGGTGAGCCTGTTATCCAGAAAGAATCACCCGATTCGTTTCATGAGACGCGTTTGCAGGAAGAATTGGAAGCACTCGGGATCAAACGCCTGGTCATTACCGGAGCCGCGACACAGTTTTGTGTTGATACCACCGTCCGCAGAGCGGTTTCTCAAGGATACGACGTGCTGCTGGCCAGTGATGCTCATATCGCAGAGGACAGCGAGACCTGGCCAGCGGAAAAAATCATCGCGTTCTTCAACGAGACGCTCAATGGCTTCAATGCAGGGGAACGCAAAGTGCAGGTACAGCCAGCGAGTGAGATTCATTTTACGGAGCAGTAGAGCTTTTGCATCTGACAGGTCGAGGCCTTCGCCTCGAACCTCTCTGCTCTCTTCATTCACTCCTATCGAGCGTCACAGACGGTTTCTGGAGCGGCTTTTCTCAGGTCGGCTCCAAAACGCTGGACACTCATCACTTTAGTTACACTTGGAGGTAAACAAATGGACCCCTTGTGGAGGACCGCCCTCTGGCAGCAGTTCAGCGCGACTATCGACATGCTCGAAAACGCCCTGCTCGCCTGTCCCAGCACGCATTGGAATGGACGCCTCTGGAGCGATCACTCCGACCACTCACAGCCACCAGAATCCACAGCGTTCTGGTATCTCACCTATCACGCCCTCTTCTGGCTCGACTTGTATCTCACAGGTTCACTGGAAGAGTTCGCTCCCCCTGCACCTTTCACCCTGCATGAGATTGACCCGGCAGGGGTATTTCCCGAACGGCCTTATACCAGGGAGGAGTTACACACCTACCTGATATATCTGCGCACGAAGTGTCAGACAACGATTGCCGGGCTGTCAGACGAGCAGGCGCAGCACCTGATCTCTTTCCGCTGGCTCGGGGAAAAGCCGAGGAGCTTTTTCGGGCTTCTCTTGTACACGATGCGCCATGTGCAGGAGCATGCGACTCAGCTGAACATGTTTCTTGGACAGCACGGAATTGCTGGAGTCTCTGATTGGGTTGGCTGAGCGAAAACCGAAGAAGGAGTCAACAATTGCCTGTACGTCGTACTCTCTCGCTTTCCCTGGCACGTCGTTTGGTCATTACGTGCCAACGCCTGGCGGGTCCGCGTCCTGAGGTAACTACAGATACGCTTCTGGATCTTATCCGAAACCTTGGTTGCCTGCAATTGGACCCGCTGAATGTGGTTGCTCGCAGCCATCTGCTGGTGCTCTGGAGCCGTTTGGGGGACTATAACCCGGCGTTGCTTGACCAGTTGCTCTGGCAGGAGCACCGGTTGTTTGAGTACTGGGCTCATGCCGCTTCGATTGTGTTGACGGAGGATTACCAGATCTATCAGCACAGAATGCAGGCGTCGTATCCGGGGGATGAAATTTTTTGGAGACAGTCAGCACGCCAGTGGATCGAGCAGAATGCGGAACTGAGAGATCACATCCTGACCTCTTTACGGAAGCGTGGACCTTTACGCGCCCGCGATTTTACTGACGTCTCGGTGGTACCCTGGAAGTCTTCGGGCTGGACTGGCGGGCGCAATGTCGGTCGCATGCTTGAATTTCTCTGGGCACAGGGGCAGATCACCGTGGCAGGCCGCAAGGGCATCGATAAAGTCTGGGATCTCTCTGGGGTCACTAGATTGGCAGGGGCAGAACATACTCTAAAGCGACAGAATTGGCTTAATGTAACTGTTTTTACTGCAAAAAAATAGAAAAACGGAACCTTGAAAGCTCTTCAGGTCAGCAGAACCTTT
>JAABVA010006585.1_pt1 | contig 10259 bp, 16 predicted proteins | sample 5560331 | NCBI WGS metagenome assembly JAABVA01 (sample SAMN12812661, study PRJNA571458) | rock metagenome | isolation source: Antarctica rocks | place: Antarctica: Victoria Land, Mt New Zealand sud | collected 2016-01-07 | reverse complement strand
GCATGAGGATGCCGACACTGGCCCCTGGCGCCAGGAACGCCTCGCCGTTGCCCGGCTGGTCCAGGCCGGCCATGATCTTGAGGATGCTCGACTTGCCTGCACCGTTGGGGCCGACCACGCCGATCTTTGCTCCCGGGTAGAACGACATGGTCACGTCATCGAGGACGACCTTGTCACCGTGCGCCTTGCGGACCTTTTTCATGGTGTAGATGAACTCAGCCATGTCGCCCAGCCTAGTGGTGCCCTCGAGACCCGAAGACCACGCTCCCGCCGCACCAGGCGCGGCGGGCGGGAGCGCCGGTCTCACACCGGGCCTTCAGGCGGTGACGGTCGCTCCAATACCCTCGGCGTCGTCGGGCACCTCGACCGGAAGCGCCTCGATCAACTCCTCATCGGAGCCCGCCGCACTGTCGGCGTCGGCGGTGTTACGGGAACCGTCGATCGTCGCGATGCACCGGGCGAGGTCGGGCCCGACCGCGGTGGCATCCATCTCAATGCTCGATCGACGGTGGCCGTCCTGCTCCCACTCGCGGGTGTACAGCCGCCCCACCACGATCACCGGGTCGCCCTTGCCGAGCGCGGCCCCCACCCCCTTGACCAGCCGGCGCCAGCAGGTCACGTTGACGTAGAGGCTGTCGCCGTCCACCCACTCCTGGCTCACCCGGTCGAAGCGGCGCTCGTTGCTGGCCATCCGGAACTTGACGAACCGGGCACCTTCGCCGGTGTGTCGCTGGCGCAGGTCGGTGATCACGGTGCCCACCAAAGTCACGTTCGTGTCCAACACCAAGAGACACATTCCATCCGACAGGAGACACCATCATGAGCACTCACACAACCGACCCGAGCACCGCATGGCTCGGCGAGTACGCAGCCGATCTGACCCCCGAGCAGGTCGACAGCCTCAACCATCTTCGTGCCGAGCTAACGGGTCCTGGGGTGTCCACTGCCTCCACGATTCGCGTCCTGCTTGAGGATGCGGCCGACTACGCCGAGCACACCCGTACGCAGCGGGCAGCGGCTCACGTCCCGCACCCAACAGGGGCGGTCGGCCTCGTGGAGGACTGGCAGGAATGGGACGACGGCACGATCCGGCGCAGCTACGACACCGCCAGCTGGGAGAACACGCGGCCGACCCTCGACACGGTGCAGTCGACGGCTATCAGCGTGTGGGCTGGGGCCTGCGAGATTCTGGACGCGCCATCGGTGCGATTCGTCGGCATCGCGGTCGACTTCGCCAACCTCACACCCGCTGAGGCGCGTCGAGTGGCGCAGCAGCTTACTGAGGCAGCCGACAAGGTGGAGGCGGTATAGGGCGACTGAACGCCCGCTGAGAACGCCGTACAGTGACGAACGGCCCTGCCCTGGAGTGATGGGGTGGGGCTGTTCCGTGTCTGTCCCCCTGCGCGCACGGGCGGAACATGTCCACCGGTGCTCGGCGCGGTTGCCGCCTGATCGTTACCTGATCGAAGCGTGTCGGGTGCATGATGCGCCTACCAACAACCGCCCCAAGGGGGGACGCGATGACCGATCAGCCACAGCCACCGCAGGGACCGGGGCCGAAGCGCAACTTCTTCCTGCGGCACAAGATCCTGAGCGCAGTGCTGGCGCTCGTGCTGCTCTTCGTCGTCATCGGGATCGCCAGCGGCGGGAGCAAGTCGGCGACCACCGCCAGCACGACGACGACTAAGGCCGCCACCCCGACGACCGCACCCGCGCCGACCGCGAACACCGCGGCTGCCACGACGACCACGCAAGCGGCACCGCCACCAACCACCACTGCTGCAACTCCACCGACCAACACCAAGGCGCCAGCGCCGACCACAGACGTTGCCCCGGTGCATCTGATGTGCAGCGATGTGGCAGGGGTGTTCGTGCCGCATGGCACAGACGGGCGCGGCTCCTGCGAGTCGGCCAACCCCCGGCCTAGCTGCCACGTGCCGCCCGCGGCGCAGGACCCCAACTACCTGGCCGAGCTGACGATGAGCCCGCCGTTCCCGGGCGGCGCCGTCGACTACCCCTTCCTGATTAAAATGGCGAGCAACAAGGACTGCTGGAAGCAACCCGCGGGGCAGTAGGCACACGACAACACACAAACGCGCCCCTCCCGCCAGGAGGGCAGCAGACCGCGGACTCGCAATCAACCCGCCAGTTTTTTTGTTGACTGCGGCGCTGCAGTTCGGTCACGTGACTGCCTGCACGTAGGAAGATCGCCCCGCCTGCGCATCCCCACCACACCGTTTTATACAGCCGGTGATCGGCGCGCGGCTTGGTCCCCGCCTGCCGAGCTGAAGGGAGAGCGGACGGGGTGGCCTTGACGCAGAGCGGAGCGATCTTTAGCTAGTCGGCAGTGACGTAACCCGCGGCTAACCAGCTTGTGGCGACCTCGCGGGGCACGGTGGCGTGCTCGCCGGGTGTCCACCGGGTGCCGTCGCGGACGACCTGCACGTTGCCGAGCACGGTGACGGTCATCGAGTCCAAGTCAGACACCTGGTTTGGGTGGAGCGGTTCGGCGGCGGCCAGTACGGCCGACGGCTGGGGATGAGTGTCCGCGCCTGCCGCCAGGTGCGGCCCGTCCGCTCGGCCCAGGCGTGGATTGCATCCTGGTGATTGCGCCAGGCGCCGATCATCACGGCCCAGCCCTCGGGACTGTCGACCGGGGCGCCTCCTAGTCGGCCAGGGCGGCGGCGGCGGCCCACACGTCGACCCTCGGACCCATAACCAGCTCGGTAGGCACTTCTGTCGGGGTGGGCTCGACGGGGCGGCGCCTCACGACGCCAGTACCACAGTGGTGCCGTCAGCCTCAACACGCACCCACTCGCAGCTAGACACACCGGGCACCAGACCGTGGAGGCGGTAGCCGGGCACCTGCACGGACTGTCCGGCTTCGAGCTGGGCGAGCAAACTGCCGGGACGGTTCGAGTAGGTGGTGGCATGCAACCGCCACGGGCTGGCGGCGATGGCCTCACGCTCGGCGGTGATCAGGGCGGCACGCAACCCCTCGGTACGCATCATGCGGCGCTTCACGACACCGCACCGCGGATGCCGTAGACCCCGCGGGCACCGGCACGGCGTTGGCGGCGGCCCTGCGACTCGGTACCGACCTCCCCATCAGGCAGGCGCAACGCGGCGAGCAACCGGGCCAGGGCGATGCGCAGTTGCCGGGCCTCCACCAACCCCGGATGCACCTTCACCCCGCTCGGGGTGTCGATCATCCCACCGTCGGCACGGACCACGGCGTCGAGGCGGTCGAGGGTGTCCACAGTGCGCACCGCTTCGCGAAGTAAGGCCAATTCGTGCTCTTCCAGCTCATAAACGGCCACGATTGACGCCCACAATCGGCGTCCAGACGCCCGTGTGCCGCTCGGCGGCTTCGGAAAGTCCCTGTGCGGCATCAGAATCAGCCCAATCTGCTCGGTCTGAGGGGTTTTCGTTCGTTTCAGGGGTCATACGGGGCGAGCGGCCGAACTGAGCGGTGTCCACCGGGTGGGGGGTGGGGGTCCGGGCCTACCCCCTTCGGCGCGTGGTGGGTGGCTGTGGCAGTCCCGGTGAGGTCAGGTCGCGGTGTTCCCGTACCCACGCTCACCGGCGAGGTGGTGGGTCGGGCGCGCTCGCACCGGGGCTGCCACAGGGTCATGGTGGGTGGCTAGGCGGCGGCGGCGAGGACGTCTGCCGCGTCGACCTGCCAGGTGGGGCCGCCGGTGGTCGCCAGGTGCAGCAGGGTGGCCTCGGAGTACTGGCCTGAGGTGTCTTTGCCGTCGATGATGGTGAGGGTGCCGGTGATGACTGCTCCACCGACGAGTTGCACGGATACGGCGCTGCCGACGTGCGGGGTGAGGTAGGTGAGCATGTGGCGGACTTGCTGGGGGGTGTTCATGGGTGCTCCTTGGGTCAGTGGAAGGTGTGGGGTGAGCGTTGGTCGTTGGTGGGGTTGCCGGCGTGCGTGGCGGTGGGTGTGGCGCGCCCTGTGGGTGAGGTGCGCATCGCTGTGGGGTCGGTGGTGGGTGGCACCCGCTGGGGGTGGCGGGTGCGGTAGGCGTCGCGTCCTGCGGCGGTGGAGTTGCGGCGTGCGGTCATGGTGATTCCTTCTATCCGTTGGCTTGGCGTGCGGCGATGAACTGTCGGTCGCGGTGCACCCGCGTGCGGTGGCGTGCCTCGGCCGCGGGTCCGGCCTGTCCCTTCGCGACGAGACGTTCGTGGTCCGCCGCGTTACGTGCCTTGGTCACTGCCTCGGCGGCGGCGCGCAGTGTCTGCACTGACGGCACCCAGGCGAGGACATCGGTGCCAGCGATCCACCGCAGGTGCGCGGGTCCGTCTGCGTACGCGGGTTCGTCCGGGTCGACCTCGGTGCCGGTGGCGAGGTATTCGCGCAGCGGGTTGTGTTCCTCGGTGTTGGCGTAGCGGCCCGCCCGGGCGACGAGGGCGGCGGCGTCGGCATGGTCGCCGTGACCGTCAGCGGTGACGGAAACCTGCAGGCCCCGGAGTCTGCGGTATTCGTCCACGTACCCGGCCAGCGTTGCCCACGCGGCCGCCGCGTCGCTGCCCTTCCTGATGGCCTGCTCGGCGGTGCGCACAGTGCCGAGGGCAGCTTCGAGGTCGCGGACCTTGGCGACGATCGTGTGCAGCTCGGCGTCGAGGACGGCCAGGGCGGTGTCAGCGAACGCGGCGCGGGTGGTGCTCAACCGTGCACCGATGTCCTCCACCGCCAGCACCAACGCTTGTCGTTCCAGCGCGAAGTACTGGGCGGCCATTGCGTCTTCGTGGAGCTGGCGCCCGAGGTCGGCGGGAACCTCACCACCGGCGGCGAGTGCGTCGATCAGACGGTGCCGCGCTTTGTGCACCGGCTCAGGCTCGTGGCTGGTGAGGGCGGTGAGCCGGGCCTTCAACTTCTGCCGGGCGGCGGCGAGGTCCGCGAGAATGGGGACGTCGGCCCAGATGCGGCTACCGAGGTTGTCGGTGGGCGGTGCCGTGGTGGTGGTCATCGTGCACCCCGGCGCGACTGGTACATCGCCTGTCCACCGGCCACGGTGCCCGGCGGTCGAGGGGTGCGCGCTGGCGGTGCTGCGGGTGCGGGTGGCGTGGCCTGCTCCTCGGGTGGTCGGGTCCGGCCGACCAACGCGCTGAACTCGTCCGCCGACAAACTCGCGAGGTGATCCTCGACGGCTGAACCCAGGCGGGCGGTGGGATCGGCGGAACCGGTGGGCATGGTCACGGGGTCTCCTGTCAGGCCGCAGGGTTGCGGCGGTAGCGATTGCGGGCGGCGGCGTAGGACTCGACGGTGCGCCGGTCGAAACACCAGCGCCCGCCGACGAAGTGGCCGTCGAGGTCAGCGTGGAGTCGCTGCGCGTGGCGGTGACTGCACCCAAGAATGTGTGCGGCCTCGCCGGTGTCGATGTCGTCTGCACCATTCCAGTGTGGGCGTCGAGCAACCATTTCCATGTCGCAATGTCCACCTGCCCTGATATCGGCATGAGCGTTAGCAACCGCGGCCTGCAACGGCAGGAACTCACGAACGTCCTTGCGGTGATCGTGCAGTACTCGGAGGGCGAGGTTGATGAGGTACTCGGCTTGCCTCACTGCGACGCCTTGCGTCAGAAAGGCACCATTGGACTGTTGCAACGGCGGCCCGGTCATCGCGTCACCTCACGATGCAACGGGCACCGCTGAGACGGGTCGCGGGTCACGTAGGGGCAGCGAGGTTCGGTGCACTGGCGCAACGGCTCACGGTGCTTGCGGTGGACGGTCACGATGCGATCACCACCCCGCCGAGCACGTCTTGCACTAGGGCCAGTGCAGGGTCCGTGCCCTCGTCTTGTGCTGTCGTGCTCTCACCCTGTCCCCTACGGGGACAGTGGGGTTCGTGATTGGCACCCGCGTGCATGGCGTGATCGGTGCCGTGAATGGCTCCGACCTGCGGATATGTCTCAGACCGTGCATGGCGTGATTGCTCCGTGACACCTTGGACCGGAACAGGTGCGTGAATGGGTTTCGTGAATGGTGAAGTGGCGTGCCACGTGCCCGGCGTCTTACCCCCGTCGCCACCCTTGGAACCCTCGCGGTAGGCCAGCAATCCACCCTTGGCGAGACGGTCGAGTTTCCGCCGGGCCTTCTCCACCTCGGACTTGGACACGTCGGTCTTGTCGGTGATGGTCATGGCCGCGGCCTTCGCGGTGAGACCACCGGGTGCGCTGGCACGGGCGATCGCCACCAGGTCGGCGGCGTGCTCAATGCTCATCGTCCCGGCCGTCTGGTCGTGCAGCACCGAGTACGGTCCGACCTCGGCCGCGGGTTGTTTCAGGTGGCGCAGGTTCACCACCGGATCGCCGGCCTCACCGCTGAGCATGATCGCCGACCCTGCGCCGGAGGTAATCCACGTCGACCCGTACACATCGGCGAGGGTGGTCGGTGCACCACCGTTGCCGCCGCGCTTCACCGTGTGGTGCAGCTCGGCCAGCTCCACCCCCTCGCGCAGCAAGAGCTGGCGTGCCCGGTTATATCCGGCGCCCACCTCATCCTCGGAAAGACCGACCGCGGCGTCTTTGAGGCTGTCCAGGATCACCACGTCTGCCCCGGCGGCCTTGGCCAGCTCTGCCAGGCGGCTCGGCCGCTTCGCGAGGTCCGATGGTGGCGGTCCCTGCCACACGACCAGGCGTTGCGCCAGGGCGTCGCGGTGGTCGGCGTGCACTTGGCGGGCGAGGGCGCGGGCGATCTGCTGCGGCCGGTCCATGGCCAGGTACAGCACCTTGGTGCACGGCTTCACCGGCAGTCCCAGCACGTCCGTGCGCAGCCCGAGCAGCGCGGTGAGCACCAGACCGGCCAGGGTGGTCTTACCGACCCCCGGCGGCCCGCATATGAGCAGTGACTCACCCTCGGCCCAGAGCACCTCATCGCCGCTGCCCCAGATAGCGGGGATGCCGGGCGGAATGTCGAGGATGAACGCGGCCCCGTCGACCAGCAGCTTGTCGTAGGTGGCGTCCGGTTCCGCGGCGTCGACCTCGGCGGCGTACCGGTTGCGGGCCTCATCCCTGGCCCGCAGGTAGCGCAGCTCTTGCTCGACCGTCGTGTCGTGCTCGGCCTGTTTCGTGTCGTCGTCAGGCATGGGACACCCCCGCAGCGGAGGCGAGGGTGCGCTCGATCTCGTCGGCAGGCAGGCCTACGTCGAGTCCGGCGCCGCGCAGCTTGGCCACCAGTGCCGGGGGTGAACCACGCTCAGCGGCCCGGCACCCTGCCCAGTGCAGAGCATCATTGCGGCCACCGGAACGTGCGCGGGCCACGACACCGACAAGCGCATCGTCGGCGCGGGCACTGGCAACGCCACCGAGCACGCCAAGCGCCGGGCGCAACGGCGCCACCGGCTTGCGCATGAGGGCCACCAGCCATGCGGGTGCATCGGCGATCGGTAGGTCGTTGGCCCAGACGTAGCGGGTTCCGCTGGGATGCAGTGAGGGCGGAGCGACGACGTAGCCGTCGTGCCCTTTAAGATCGACCCCGCGGCACAGCTTGCGCTTGTACGGACCTGGTGCGCGGAACCAAGCATGAAGACCACCCCCGCCGGTCCAGGCGGTCCACGTTGGACTCAGACCACCGTGCGGGCGGGTCAGCTCGACCAGAGCCGACGCGCCACCGTCGCGGGGGTCCACGTCGATGATCACCACGCCCTCGGCGGGCCGGACGCCGATGTTCGCAGTGGGGCACTGCACCCACCAGTCGCGGGCGAGCTGGGCGTCCGAGCTGGCGTCGTCCTTCCCGTGCGCCACCAGCGCACCGAGCGGTGTCTTACCGCCCGGAGTCAAGGGCAGCACGTCGAGTCCGGCGCGGGCGTAGGCGAGCGCGTGGCTCATCAGGTCCACAGTGGATGCGGATGCGGTAGGCTCAGCATCGGTGGTGGTGACTACCTGGGCGGCCGTTTCCTGGCAGGGGCGGCCGCTTCTCTCTGCCCTCATGCAGCGTCACCGCCAGATGCGCCAGAGCGCAGAAGAGCAGCGATGCGATCGCGCTGCTCGGGTGTCAGGGGTGGGGCTTGCGCGACCACCTTGGCGACGTGCCTGGTCAACATCTCGGCGCGGAGGTTGATGCGCGCCGTCACCAGCTCGGGATCATCGGCGGTACGGCTGCGCGACAGCGCGGCGACTCGGCCGCGTTCATGATTGACGGACATTTCCCTTGGACTCCAGACATGGCGAACCATGCCTTCCGGTCCTGTCTAAGGGAAAGGCGCTAATGCAACATCGGAAACATGCTGCGTACGCAGACTAGCACGCGTTGGGTGCCACAAGCTGACCGAGGTATTTCAGGTCGACTTCTAGGTAACCTTCCGCGCTGCGCCTGCCCGGCGTCGCCTTGTCCTTCTGGTAGAGGGTATCGAGCGCGGAATAGAGCTTGTCGTTGGACGCGGGGACGTTGCGCGGGCACAACGGGCAGGTAATCGTCCAGCCGTAGCCGCGTGCTTGTCCGTTGTCGTGGAATGTGGCATTCGGCGCGACGTTCGACGCGGGAGAACCGTCACCGTTGGACCAGCGGATCATCGGTCCTCGGGCGGACGGTGCGGGCCTCGGGCGGGGCGGGTCACCATGAATGCCGGGCAGTGCCCGCTCCATCAGCGTGCGATTCCGCTCGACCTCCTCGTTAGAGAAGCGATAGGTGATGGGCTCGGCGCGGCAGTCTTCGAGCAGGACGACTGTTGTCGTCACCTTGTTGTGCGTGCAGACGATGGCGGTCACTGGGCGAGTCATCGGCTACGCCTTCCATTCGATGCGCACGTGCTCAGGGTTGAATCCGGCGCCGCGCGTAGTCGGTAGCAGTGTGATCGTCATCAGAAGCGCGATCAACTCCTTTTGCTGCTTCAAGTCGAGTGCATCCCACGCTTGCTCAATGTCGCTGGACTCAACAACACTCGCCAGCGCAGCCAGCGATGGTGCTGGTGGCGGCGTCATCGCTTCCAGTGACTTGATTCGGGGTCTGAGACGGCCAGTGATCGAGCGGAGCTGGTCGCGGGTGATGACGTCCTCGGCGTAGTCGTCCGCGGCCTCTGCGAGCCGCTGGCGCAGCCTCTCCGCTTCCACCTCGTAGTCCGGAAGCGGTTCCGATGGTGGGCGCAGCAGGTCGACAGCATCAGGGCGCATGAGTCGAGCAAAAATCACAGCGGTGACGTACCCATCGAGCGCAAGTCTGTCGCGGACCATGCAGCCCTTGTCGGCGCAGCGATAAATCGCGCGCTTCCTTCCGTTCGCGGCCTTCACCTGCGAGCCGCGCAAGTTACCCCCGCAGATACCGCACTGGCTGACACCGGACAACAGATGCACACGTGCGCGGGCACCACCGTTCGAGCGCCGTGAGGGATCGGTGAGGATGCGCCGGGCACGTTCCCAATCCTCCCGCGGCACAATGGCCTCCCACTGCCCCTGCCCCACGATCTCCCCGTGGTAGGTGCGCAGACCAGCATTGTGAGCGCGAATCACCATGAACCGCACGTTGGACAGCGACCACGGTGCCTCGTCGGCGTTCCGGCTGCCGCGCTCGTTCATCACCTTGGCAATGCTGCGCAGCGAAACGCCGGCAAGGACTTGGGAGGTCGCGAACCTCACCCATTCGGCCTCGACCTCACAGAGGGTTGTCCGGTCCGGGTTCCAGCCGTACGGGCGCTCCCCGCCGTGGTGTTTGCCCTCGACGGCATTCTGTTCGAGCTTGCGGCGGATACGTGCCGACTTGTGTTCGGACTCGTAGCGCGCGAACGCGCCCAGCGTCCGGGCCATCACTCGACCTGACGGGGTCGACAGGTCCAGCTCACCCGTCTGCACTGTGTCGACGCTGCACTTGGTCGCCTCGATCAGGTCAATGAACGTCTCCAGCTCGCGTGGTGAGCGGTGGAGTCTGTCGGTGTGCCATGCGACGATCCCATGCACCCTGCCCGACCGGACGTCGGTCAACAGACGCTCGTACTCGGGCCGACGTTTGCCGCTGAACGCTGAGACGTCGTTGTCGACGTAGGTATCGACCACGGTCCAGCCGTGGCACTCGGCCAGCGCGGCGCAGTCTTGGCGCTGTCGCGCAACGCCTAGACCCTCCCCGAGCACGTCGGACGAGATTCTGGCGTAGACCCCTACCGCTTTCATGCCTTCTAGGTTACGTTAGATTGGTCTCGTTCATGGTCTTCCTCGTTTCCCAGACCGCCGGCGCAGAAGTTGCGGACCGGTCGGCGCCGGTCGTCAATGACCGGTGAGACGAGCCTGCGCCCGGCGCCGAGGCGCCGAAGCGGCTCCAGG
>JAABVA010006583.1_pt1 | contig 10261 bp, 7 predicted proteins | sample 5560331 | NCBI WGS metagenome assembly JAABVA01 (sample SAMN12812661, study PRJNA571458) | rock metagenome | isolation source: Antarctica rocks | place: Antarctica: Victoria Land, Mt New Zealand sud | collected 2016-01-07 | reverse complement strand
TAACTGAAAATTCGCATTTCTCAATATCTATCTGTAGTTCGACGACTCTAAGTCGCTTCAGTATCTGATGAACATGCTGAGTATGCTTCTTTTTGCTGTTGCTATAGATCAAGATATCATTCATGTACGCGATGCAAAAAACATTCAAGAAGTCATGCAGAGTGTCATTAATGAAGTTCTGAAATGATGACGATTCATTTGTGAGTTCGAAGAGCAAAACGTTGTACTCGTATAAGTCATAACGTGTTCGAAAAGCAATCTTTCACTCGTCTTCATAAGTCATTCGCAGTTTATTAAAGACTGCAATGATATTTAACTTGATGTAGTACTTGATCTTAATCAATCAATCTAAAGTTTCTCGAATGAGAAATAAAGAGTATCAATTCTTAACTATCATGACGTTCAGATCTCGATAATTCACGCAAAATCTGAGTTCTTCGCTTGATTTTTTAACAAAGAATATTGAAGAGATCGCAAGAAAAGAGTTGACTTGAATAAAGTCTTTGATCAAATTATTCTTCAGATATTTCTTTAGTACTTGAAGCTCATCTTGAGACATGTCATATAAAGACTCGAAGATAGAAGTTTTGCTCTTCTGCAGCTGAATTTTATGATTATAGAGACGTCGTTCAGATAGAGTGTTCGTCAATTCGCGAGAGAAAACATCTAGAAAATCGTGATATTCAAGAGACAATAGCGTGACAGAGTCAACAAAAGATGTGATTTTCAGAGCTTTGTCGATATTTCTCATGAATATGACAAACAGATCATGATTCTTTTTTCTAGCGAGTCGCAGAAACGAAGCACTATCTATAGTGTAGATCTTCAGATGTTTCGAAGACGAAGATGTTGAAGAGATTGATACTGACACAGTTGAAATCGAGATGCTCGAGAGAGTTTCAAGTACGAGTTCTGAGTTGACTTGAGATTCAAAAATGAGCTGATTATGACGCAGATCTATAATTGCTTTATGACTTTTTAATCAGAGCAGATTTAGAACAACTGAGAATTATGAAAGTTGAGTGACATAGAAGAAGATTTCTTCAAGCTCTTCGCTTGAAACTCGAAGTTTGACAAGAGCGTAATGAGTGATTGAATCGAATACAACTGATTGATCATCAAACTTCTGAAGAATACAGATTTCAGACAAAGAAAAACAGAACAGAAAATGTCTTTGCGCGAAAGAGTCATCAATAAATGCATAATCGATGACGTTGATATCAATCAAAACAGAAAGATTGACATTGATTTTATTGCTTTCTAGATTATCTGAGAGCACAAGATGATCATTGTTCATCTTCTTTTCTAATCGATGAATCGAGTTAACTGAGAGTGCAGAGATTTTCAGACTGTTCGATTGTCTCTGCAAGCGACTGTATGCAGAGACTAGACTTTTCTCAAGACGAGAGAAGTATCAAAAGCGAGATTGTCGATAGAGATTGCAAGAATGAATAATGAGACGACTCGTAGCTGAATCTTGAGCTTTGAATTGCAGATTGCAGTCTGATGCTCAGACTTATCACAGTATAGACACAGATGATTGATCATGCGATGCTGATGCTTCTCGAAGATCAGTGAATCTCGTTTCTTCATGTTGACGATCGATAAGTTCATGAAGTTCTTCAAGCTTGAGATCGTAGCTTTCAAGCCTGTCGAGAATGTTGCATATTTGACGAGATACGCGAGAACTGTAGAAATCACAGAGACAGAGTGAATCACTGCTTTTGACTTGAAAAGATTCTATACTGTGACGCGATATCGACTATTCAATTGCTGACATTTGATAATCAACTGCTCATAGTTCAGACTGCTGACATTCATCTGAATCAATAGAGCTTTGAGCTCGCTGAATAGTTCATTCTTCAGATTGAATTTTTGAGTTACGACGTCATATTCGATTGCATTAATGTGCTGCTGAAAATCGAACAGATATTTGATGAAGATGCAATTTCACATTCTTAAAGCTGAAATGAATCGCTGAGCGATTTCTTGCTTGTCTGAATCATCGAAGACTTGTCTTAACAAGACAACTAATTGCTCAATCATGACTAGCTTGTCATGCTGAGCAGTCATACGCGACAACGCTTGAGCGACAGCGTTTTTCAATAAGCGACTGTACTCATACAGAAGACGAAACTCGAAAGTTGAATAACAATCTGCGTTCAACTTCAGCTTGCTGATCAGCTTGAAGATGAACTGATTTAGCTTGTTCTCTCACTCTTCAATATAAAGTTCTGAATTCAAATATTTCTCTGATTTGATATTGATTCTGCTCATGCTCTTGAGTTCTTGAATCATTTCTGACAAGATTTCATTATTGATCTGAAACTGCTTAATTTCAATCTGAGTTTGCTCATGTTCTTGTTGACAGACTGAGACTCAGTTGATATACTGAGTGATGATGTCGTTGAATCAAGTTTGAAGTTCAATCAGAAAAGTGTATCACGCTTCGAGAGCATTGTTGACGTGAATTCAAAACTGAGCGACAGTGATGAGTTCGTTGATCGAAACTAGAGATGTCAACGACAGAGTGTTGCTGATATTCTTGAATTGACTCATAATGTAGTGTGATGCAACGTAATGTCACGAACTGAGAACTGAATGAAATCAGAATGAAATTCTAATAACTAGATTTTAGATACAAGACGTTGCACGAAGAAGAAAGAAAAGAAAGAGATCATTCAGAGATTCTTATACTTCATGAACGCTGAGTATCATTCGTATCAAGAGACTCTCATAACATCACTGATAATCTCACATCTATCATCATCTATAATATTGTTCAACATCATCTAAGTGATTTAACATCTCTTTTCTCAACATCTTTCGAGTAACACATGCTAAAATCGTGACACTCAGATCGATGATCAAAGCGAACAAGTCAATCAAAACATCAAGCGATATCTTCAATTCTTCTGTTCATATATGCAAAATGACTGATTCAAGTGATTACTTATGATCAAGTTTGTTGACAATAACATCTTGTTCTCAGTCATTTTCTTGATTCTCTTCTTTATGAACAAGAGCTTTCACTCTCGTATGAGCTTCAATTTTGACATCATCGAGTATGAAAGCATTCGCGAACGCTTGCAGATTGATCAAGTCAAGAATATATCTGAACAAATAAACAAAACATTGATTTTCGCTCGTGAAGCTTTGATCAAAACACGAAAACAAATGATGAATCAAGCTAACAAGCATAGAAAGAAGATCAATTACAAGATTGAATCAAAGATGTTTCTGAATAAACAAAACATCATTACAGCGAAACTCTTCAAAAAATTGAATGACAAGATGCTCAACTCTTTTCAGATCATTGATTTCGTTGATTCATTCTATAAATTGAAACTACTTGAGACTATGCATATACATGATGTATTTCATTCAGAGCTTTTTCGTCTTGTCGTCAATAACTTTCTGTCTGATCAGAAGAATGAATCTTCGAGATCAATAGTGATAAACGATGAAGATGAATGAGAAATTGACGATATATTGAACTTTCGATGATATCAAAGACGACTTCAATATCGAGTCAAATGAAAGAACTATGACAACAATCTCAATTGATATAACGCTGATGACGACGAATTTATGAACGCTCAAGAGATGATCGATGACTTTCATATCAAATATTCAAGAAAAGTGCACTAAGAAACAACATTCATGCGAACATGAATATTCAAGAGAGAGAAATAATGTTACAATTCTAGTCTTCATCTATTCTTTCTAGCTCTGATCTGAGTTTCATTCTAATCGAATCTAGTGAGCATTCAAGCTAGTAGTGATGTCATTGAAACTCTGCATCATATGTGTAAGACGTCAATTCTTTCGAGTCTAGCACAGAGCTGAGAAACACACATATAAAGAATTGAGTTCTTTTCTGTAGATACTTTTCTTTCTTAGCATTTATCTATTAGTTAAATGACATTCATATGACTCGCTCTATGCTGATCTCTAACAAGAAGTAATCTACTGCGATCACAATGTAGTGCGAGTCACTCTTTGTGATAGAGATAAATGATTTGATGTAATCAATGTCTAAACAGTCAAGAGACTGAAGATGCAGTATTGACAAAAGTTCTTGAGATGATTTCAATGATCTCAAATGCTGATACATTGAACAAGTCTTACATCACTTATTGACATCTCTTCTTCTGATAGATCAATAGAATTTGCTCAATGTTTTTTGAAAAGTGATATTAAATGAAAAATGTTCATGCACTTCATGCAGCAGTCTAAAAGCAGATTTAGTCTCTTTCTCATGCAAGCATCTTGACAAAGCTTCTGATCTTTCTCAAAACGTCAATTGAGCGTGCTTATTAACTCTTTGAACTAGCACATACTTCTTTGCTTTGCTAAGAATGAATTTTCGTTCTGATTTCTGCAGTGATCTCAATTCGAATATGTTTTCGTTGTGTTTCGCTTCTACTATTTGTTCATATCATGAATCTTTCAGTCATTCAAATCATTCATTGCGTCACTGTTGCTCAGTCATCTCATTTATACATCGAATTTCTTCGAACAGAAGTCTAGCGATGTCTCTTCTCATGTCATTGATCTTTGAAACATTTAATGTTTTCTGAGTTTCATCTGAATCTTGCTTCACTTGAAGTGCTGCAAATGAAAATTCTTCGTTCTTTGACTTATAGGTTGAAAATTCTTTCAGTCGCAAGAGATCATCGATAACTGCTAAGTCTTTTTCAGAAACATGATGAATTAATAGATTGTATTCTGACAATCACATTTATCATCTTGCGATTCTATCATTAGCAGCATCTGAGATGAGCACTGAGCATAATGCTCTGTGATCAATGTATAAAAGCATCAAGTAAAGATGTTCTACAATCAATCATCTGATTTCTTTCAAACATCGAAATATCATCAATGTTTCTCTCTTCGTGATATGATATCATTGTTCGATCGATAAACATTGAAACGACAGAAACATTATTACTCGCACATTATCGTGAAAATGTAAATTTCATTTAGTGTCTGATGCAATAGTCTGTAGCTGAAATAAGACTTTTTCTAGCTCTATTTTTGAAACATCTGTGACGAGATGATACTGAAGTTTCTCATCATCTTCAGATAGTGATCTATGCACAATATTCTTCTTGACTGTCTTAAAGACTGCTTGTTGTTTCGAGTCTCAGTGAAATTCAATTACTGATCTAACGATTCACTTTCTGTCGTTTGCAGTATACACTGTCATCTTCTCAAGAATCATCTTTTTCATGATTGATGTAAGATCAGCTCTGTTAGATATCAATGCTCGCAGAAAGAATAACATAAAACAGAATCTAAGAAGTTTCTTATCATTCTTGAGTTCAAATCAGTCTCGAATTGCTGCAATCTTATTCAGTGATGATCGAATATCAGACTCACTTCTTTCAAAGCTCAGAATTTTCAACTTCTTAACGAAGAATCTACACTTGATAGAATTAAGTGTTAATTTTGCTCATGCTAGTTGCAAGAAATAGTGTCTATGTAGAAACATCACTAGCTCTTCAAAGATGATAGCTTCTTCATAATCATCATTCATGAAGTGAGCAAAGATAGTGCTCTCAAAGATCATATTCAAGCTTGATTCAATGTTTGAAAAGAAAATCTCTTTTGTGATGATGTCTTTAAGACGCGTATATGTTTCAGAATTATCAATAAGCTCTTGACTCATTCTTAAATAGCAGTATTGTTCTATTGTTGAAATGAATTTGATCTTATAAACGTGTGAAAGAAACATATGAACAGCGTAATACTCATTGAAAGCATTCGTCTGAAATCAAATCTTTAGATGATGTTTTAATACTTCAATGAGAATCAACTTCATTCTTTGCATAAAATGATTGCTTTTTATGATAGCGTCGTTAATCAAGTTAAACGTGTGTATCATTCTAAGCTTGCTCGATATGTTTTTCAACTTTCTGTAAAACTTGATCTTCGTCACTCAGAGACTGTGACATCTTGTTATAATCTTTGCTGTCTTCAGTGTTGAAAAGTTTTCTCGTTGTTACTTCATCTCTTTCGAAGTGTATAGTGATGATTTAGCTTGTTGAGATTGCATCTTCGAGTACGTTGAAATTCTATGTTCAACTAAGTCTGTAGAGAGCATGTTGCAAATGTTTGTTACAAATATATCTTTTCAGATAGTTAGCAAAGTCTTCGTCATTATCTTTCTTGTCTTGATGTCAGTCATTTCTTCTATCATCTGTGAAAAGTTCTTCACTCATTGACGAAACAAGTCAACTTTTTCGCTTTCTTTCTTTAGCATCTCTCATCTGTAATTGCATGATCTTCTTTTCGTGAGAAAATCGAGGTATTCTCGATCGAATTCTTTCTCTTTCTCATGAGCAGATGATTTCTCAATTTGTTCGTTGTACTTATGAGAGACATGATGCTCATTCATGTTCATTGCTTCTCTTACGAATGAAAGCGATACATCGATGATCATGCTCTGTGCTTGTGTATCAAAGACTATCTTGTCTAGTATGTTATCACATTTGATAGAAGTTTCTCTGATTGTAGATCTTCTTATGAATGAAATTCATTGATCTTCATCTGTGTATTGTCATTTCTTATTTGCTTTCTCAATCTCAAGCACATATGTTTCAAACTGATTTGTGATCATCGTTGTGCCTTGATGCATTTTCGCGTTCTGATCTATGACAGAAAGCAAAGAGTCTTTCGCTTGAGTATCAATGAAGCATATGACATTCATAGAACTATGCAGCATCTTTGATAATTCTTTTGATTTCTTAATGTTCTTGACTACGAATGTTGTAAATGAAAGACTTCGAAGAATTCGCTTCAAGCTTGATATTCTTTGTTGATCTATCAATTCTGTAGTTTTGACTTGATCAATCAAGAATTCATCTTGAGATACTGAGAATTCTTTAGTCGAGTGTTTTACGAGTGAAAAATGTTTCGATTTTAAACGAAGCTTTTGAATCATTCTTTGTATTACGTTTCGCTCAGATCTGTCTTCTGATCATATCATGTTCGAGAATTGCATCTGAAGATTTATCATATGATGTCTTGATAAATCTTTTCTTCTTCTGTATTGATCTCTAATTGTTCAACTTTGCTCTCTTGCTATTTCTTCTGTAGAATTTAGTTCTGAGATCAGTTCAGCGCTCATACATTGTCTCTCATGTACAAGCGCTAAGCTTTTTTCTTCTCTTCAGATTCAGAGATGTGATTGTAATCATCAATTCACTTCTCTTTCTTCTGAGAGATTGCTTTCTCGAATACTCTTTTCAGAACGTCATCAATCGTCTTGTTTCAAGTCATTTTCAGCTTTGTCAGAGTTTCTTCATTGTAAAGCAATACTTCATCATTCACTTGATGTGTTTCTTTAACTTTATCATTCAACTTGATATGAGAGCTTGAGATTGATTTGTAGTTGAAAGATTTGATTGCTTCTGTCAGAATCGTGTCTAAATGATACAATCAATGAAGATCAGAGTTGATAGTGCTTGATCTTTAAAGATAGCTATAACTGAATATTAAGAATACAGAAGAAGATTGATACAAAAGCTTCTATTTATGTAATGTTCAGAGACTGCGTTAGGCTCGAAAGAGATGTGTTTGTGACACAAGAAGAATGTGATGTAGATGAACAAGATGTTGATGAAAGAAAAGAGTGTTGAGAAAGAAAAAAAATGTTGAGTCATATCTGAGTCATATCTGAGTTATATCTGAGTCATATCTGAGCCAAATCTGACTAGCTCGCTGATTAGTTCTAATCATTACGCAGAGAACTTGCTAGCGTTCACTGCGAATTGATTAAAGCTTCAGCCTTGTTCAGTCTTGATATGCTCGTAACATTATTTCTTTCTTCGAAAATTCATGTTTGCATAAATATAGTTCATTTGCTCGCTTTTGTTGATAGTTATTTCGATATTTAGCGCGATTTGTTTGAATATAGCTTATGAAATTCGTTCAAAACTTTCTCTGAGTCATTGAATTTTTCTTTATCGACATAGTATCATTCGTCATCTCTATCTAGATCTGTTCATTTAACTTTGTACTGTATTCGATCTCGATAGCATCTGAAGTTCAATATATCATTTATCTCTCAGTGTTCATCGTCTTTGATAGTGATTGATCTGAGTGATTCTGAATGCTGTTCTGATAGAAGATCTTCTGAATACGATCGCAGTAACTTTGAGCTGAACATCGAATGCAGATGCTTCATGCTGACTGATAAATGAAGATGATAGAAGATACTAACTTTGACAGTGATTTGATAAAGATCTAGCTGTTTGTCTTTCAAATCTTTGCAGAGTCTCGATGTCTTGACATTTCTGAAAGATAGTCAAACTCAGTCATCTACTTCATAGATGATGTCTCGTCTATGTTTATTGATCTGAATCTCGATGATCAGCTTCGTCTTTTTCAATTGTTGATGATTGAAGTTCAGTAGCTCTTTCATTTGAATGACAATATCATCGACTTTTCTAACTTCAAGACGTTCACGAGTTGTTTTGTAGTCAGTTGTATCTGAATCGAAACTCATTCAAGAGTGAAATCTTTTATTGAAGTAGAAAGAAATCATTGAAGAGATCAAGAAGATATTTGAATTGTCACTGAATTTTATCATAGATATTCATTTGACTCAATCGTCTTGCATGTAATTGCAGTAGATTCTAAGTTCGCGTTCAACGTCTTGATTGACTCGTTTCGATTGATCGTTGATCTCAGAATGATAGACTGTGAATAGATTAGCTGTGATTCTCAGTCGCTTGCAAAGACTTTTTCACATAATCGATATGAATTGAAAGTCTCTGTTCGAAACAATAGAACTGAGTAGATCATGCAGTCGATAGATGTTTCATAGCATGATTCAAATCATTTCTTCGACTGAGATGTCATCGTCTTCTCAATGACAGAAAACATAGTGATGTTCTTTGATGAGATGACATATGATTGTGCAAATGACGTTATAGCTTTCTGACAGAGATAGTTCAGTGATGAAGTTCATAACTATATCTTTTCAGCGTTTCTGTGAAATTGAAAGAGAATGATGAAGTTCATTGATGCTATTTCTAGAGACTTTGCTTCGCTGACAAGCATGACAGTTTTGAATGTATCATCGAATAGTAGCTCGATGATCTGATCAATAGTAGAAATGCTGAACTAGATTGATGATTCGTTTATTGTCGAGATGAAAGATTGAAGATTGATCATGCACTTCTTGTAGTAATTTCGTATGCATGTTCTCAAAGACTCACAGTAGATCTTTTCTAAATAGAACGTCATCAATAATTTTGCAATTCTTCAGTTTAATGATATGAAATTTGAGCTTATTTTCATTCATAGCTTGTCTATATTCGCTGCAGAGCTTATCTGTTTGATTGATCATTCATACTCGTTGATAGAGATTTGCTTTCAATTCTATCGAGAATCAGAATAGTCTGAGAACAATCTTTAAGACATTGAGCTGATTCAGAGACGTTCACTAGAGACATTTTAATTAAAGCATCGACTTTAGTGTTCATTTTGCCTGATCTAAAGATGATCTGAAAGTTGAACTTCGATAGAATGTTTAGATAGTTGACTTGTCGTTGACTCAACTGTTTGTTTTTCATGAAAATTTTCAAAGTCTGATGATCGATGAACATCTGAATGAGTAGTTCAGTGCATTTTAGCTCGAATTATTATTGTTCAAAGCATTGAATAATGATTAGCAATTTCTTGTCATAGATGTGATAATTGATTTCAGTGAGAATCATGCTTTTGCTGTAGAAGATCATCGAATGAAGAACTTTCTTGTCATCGTACTGAGATAGTATTTCATCTTTTACATAGTTCGAAGCATCAGTCTTCAGAATAGCTTGTCGTTTGAGATCGAAGTGACGAAGTACTGAGATCGAGCTGACTTGTTTCTTTAGATTGTCAAAGACTTGAACACAGATCTCGTTTCAAACAAAAGACGTGTTCTTTCTAGTCAGCTGAGTGAATAATTTGACTAGCTTCGAGAAGTTCTTAATGAAACAACGATAGAAGTTAACAAATTTCACGAAGCTCTGAATTTCTTTTAGATTGATCGAAGTGATTCAGCTGACTATGACTGTCACTTTGCTGAGATTCATACGAAGATCTAGTTCTGATACAATGACTTCTAGAAAGACAGTCTCTTCTACATTGAATTTGCACTTTCGAATATCTATCTGCAGTTCAGCTTCGCGTAGTCGGTTCAATACTAGTTTGACGTGATCTCTATGTTTCTTTCTCGTTTTGCTATAGATGAGAATGTCATCTA
>JAABVA010006582.1_pt1 | contig 10263 bp, 8 predicted proteins | sample 5560331 | NCBI WGS metagenome assembly JAABVA01 (sample SAMN12812661, study PRJNA571458) | rock metagenome | isolation source: Antarctica rocks | place: Antarctica: Victoria Land, Mt New Zealand sud | collected 2016-01-07 | reverse complement strand
GCCGCGATCGCGATCGCAAAGACCCTCGGCCAGAAAGAAGTCCTAGCTCTCCTAACCGAAACCTTGGAAGAAGAAAAAACGGCCGCCAAAAACGTCCTCGCCGGTGCCAAAACGATCCTCAAGGAAGCCGACTCCCAGGAAGATGAGGACGGGGAGGACGAAGACGAAAAGCCCAAGAGCCCGAAAGAGAAACAGTCCGAGCAGCAAAGCGAGCAGGACGAAGCCGAGGCCGCGGGAGACGTCGACTCCGAAAAGAAGCGCAAGTAAGCGTCGTGCCAGATCGCCCGGTTCGCGCCCATAATGTAGCGCGGAGGCCGGTCAGGCAGGAAAGGCTCTCAGAGATCTGAGAGTCTTTCTTTTGCCCATCGCTCCACCATCACGCCAGCTCAACCAGCACCACCCGCTCCCCGAGCGCTACCTCACACCGTCCTCCTCAGCCTGGTACGCCACAATCGTCTTCAGCGTCTCGTACGGAATCGCCGATATCGGCAGCAGGTGCCCGTTCACCGCCAGCATCGGCGTCTGGTCCACGCCCACCTCCTCGCCCAGCTTCAAGGAGGCATCCACCTGCTCCTTGGTCGCCGCGGTCGCGGCACACGCGCTAACCGCGCCGGCGTCCAGCCCGGCCTTGACCACCGCATTCTTTAACGTCTCGTCGCCGCTCTCCGCCGTCAGGCCGCCCTGCATGTCATACACCGCCTGCAGGTACGTCCAGAAAGCCTCCGGCTTCGCCTTCGCTACGCACACCCCATCGGCCGCGGCCTTGAAGGCAAACGGATGGATCTCCGTCAGCGGAAAGTTCTGGTACACCACGCGCGCATTCGGAAAATCTTTCAGCAGCTGATCCATCGTCCCTTGCACCTCCTTGCAGTGCGGGCACTCCATATCGGCGAACTCCACCAGCATCAGCTGCTTGCCCTGCCCTCCACGCCCCGGCCCATCGGCCCGGCTCTGCAGCATCTGCCGCGCCTCCGCAAAGGGCGTCGCTCCAAACGCCACCACCCCATCGCCCGCGATCGCGTGCTTTCCGTCCGGCGTCACAAAAAATGCCGACGTCTGCACCTTCGCATTCGGGCTCTTGTCCGACACAAACACCACCACCCGCGACACACCCGGCGCCTGCGTCGTCGAGATCGCCTCCACCCGCCAGATCCGGTTCGTGTCGTATCCCCAGAGCTGCTTCAGAAACGCATCCACCGTCGCTGCCGTAGGCGTTGTCGCCGTAAAGTTCTTCGGGTTCGCCGGCGGAAACGGATCGGCAACCGCCGTCGCTCCTGGCGAGTTCGGCGCCGCAGCCGCGGCCCCGGCCTGCGACCCCGCAGCCGCAGATCCCTGCTGCGCGCTGGCCGGGGCTGTCGTCGAAACCCTGGCCGTGGGCGTCTGCGCTCCCACCGCACTCACCATGCCCATCACCAGAACCGCCGCTGCGCCTCGGATCATCCGTAACACAAAACCTCGCTTCCGCCGCCGCCCAAAGACGCGCAGCCTTACACCTCAACCTTGACCGCGATCGGAAACCGCCGGCCCATGCCAAACGCCTTCCGCGTCACCTTCAACACCGGCGCTGCCTGCTGCCGTTTGTACTCACTTCGCTCCACCAGCTTCAACACGCCGCGCACCTGCTCCACATCCACCCCCTGCTTCGCCGCAATCTCCTCCGCCGACCTGTACTCCTCGACATACGCCTCGAGCATCGGGTCAAGCACGTCATACGGCGGCAGCGAGTCCGTATCCTTCTGCTCCGGCCGAAGCTCCGCCGAGGGCGCCTTCTCGATCGTCGCCCGCGGTATCACCTCGCGCTCACGATTCGCATACTCGCTTAGCTGGTACACCCGCGTCTTCCACACATCGCCAATCACCGCCAACCCGCCCACCATATCGCCGTACAGCGTCGAGTAGCCCGTCGACATCTCGCTCTTGTTACCCGTCGTCAACACCAGCGCGCCGAACTTGTTCGACAGCGCCATCAGCAGAGCACCCCGTATCCGCGCTTGCAGATTCTCCTCCGCCAGACCGAACGGCGTCCCCGCAAACACCGGGTCCAGCGTCCGCATGTAGCTCGTAAAGACATCGTGAATCGTCAGCACCTCGAAGCGAACCCCGAGGTTCGCAGCCAGCCTCCGCGCGTCCTCGACCGACCCGCTCGACGAGTACTCGCTCGGCATCCCCACGCCCATCACGTTCCCTGCCCCCAGCGCCTCCACCGCCAGCGCCGCCACCAGCGCCGAGTCGATACCCCCACTCAAACCGACCAGCACCTTTCCAAATCCGCACTTGCGCACATAGTCCCGCGTCCCCAGCACCAACGCGTCCCACGTCGCCGCTATCTCGTCGCGCGCATCCGCGGCGCGCCCTCCAGCATCGGCAGCATCTTTCCGCACGTCCGTGTCGAAGACCACCAGGTCCTCCGCGAACGACGCGCCGCGCGTCAGCACCGCACCGTTGCTGCCCACCACCAGCGACGATCCATCGAAGATCAGGCTGTCGTTCCCACCCACCTGGTTCGCCATCGCCACCAGCGCCCCGTGCCGCCTCGCCAGCGCGCCCAGCATCCCCTCGCGCACACCTCGCTTATCCTTCCAGTACGGCGATGCCGAGATGTTCAAAATAATTCGACGCTCCCCGGCACGCGTCTCCCACAGCCTCATCAGCTCCTCGACCGGATCGACCTCATACCTTCGCTCGCGCCAGAAGCCCTTGTCGTTCCACGCATCCTCGCAGATCGTGATCGCAAACCGCCGCCCGCGAAACTCCGTTAGCGACTGCTCCGTCGCAGGCTCGAAATACCTCTGCTCATCGAACACATCGTAGAAAGGCAGAAGCCGCTTCCCCTGCGTAAACGCCACGCGTCCCGCATCGAGCAGCACTGCGACGTTCCGAACACGCTTCCCCTCCCGCGCTTCGGCCGCGAGCACCGACCCGCACAGCAGACCCGGCCGTCCCGGCTCCGCCGTCCACGCCGCCAGCTGCTCCACCACCTCGCCCGCACGCTCGACAAAAGCGTCCTTCTCCAGCAGATCCGCCGGCGGATATCCACATACTGCCAGCTCCGGGAACACCACGAGCTCCGCGCCCTCCGCGGCAGCTCGGTCCGCAAACTCCACCATCTTTGCTGCGTTTCCGGTAAAGTCCCCCACCGTCGGGTTGATCTGCGCCAGAGCTATCTTCACTGCTTCAGTCTACCGTCTCCATCACGTGCCGATCGCAGTCCGCGGCTACGCCCCTGTGCCGCTCAGGACCACGCCCACCGTCCGCGCCAGAATCTTCAGGTCGAGCCACAAGCTCCAGTTCTCGACATACGCCGTGTCGAGCGAGATATAGCTATCAAACGACGGATCCTGCCGGGCCTCCACCTGCCACAAGCCCGTAATTCCAGGCAGCACATCCAGTCGCCGAAGATGCGACAGATCGTACTGCTCCACCTCGGAGGCAATCGGAGGCCGCGGTCCCACCAGGCTCATGTCGCCCCGCAGCACATTGTAAAACTGCGGCAGTTCATCAAGCGAGTACTTGCGCAGCATCCGCCCTACCCTCGTAACGCGCGGATCGTCCAGGATCTTGAACAGCACGCTCTGCCGCGCATTCATGTGCTCCAGCTCTCTCTGCCTCTTGTCCGCGTCCTCCACCATTGTGCGGAACTTGAAACACACAAACGTCCGTCCCTTGCGGCCGATCCGCTGTGCCCGATAAAAGATCGGCCCCTTTGATCCCGACCGGATCGCGATCGCAATCATCAGCATCACCGGCAACAGCACAATCAGCGCCAGCGCTGCCAACACCAGATCAAGCGTCCGCTTCAACAGCACGGCGCCAATCCGGAACTCTCGCCGATGCAGCGGTATCGTCGGAAACTGGCCAATGTACTCGACCGGCGCGTTCCACGCCAGGCCGTCATAGAGATCCGGCACCACGCGTACGTCGATCCCCGCCTCCCGCGCCTCTTCCACCAGACCGATCACAATCTTCTTCTCCGCCGGCACCGAGAAGAAAATCTCATCCACAAATAACGATCGCGCCACCGCCAGGCAGTTCTGCACGTCCCCCACAACATCCGCGTCGCCCGCCTCCGCCTCGCGCGCCGTCAACGCCACAAAGCCCTTGAACCGGAATCCCAGGTGCTGATGCGACTCCAGATGATTCCTCAGCGCGTGTCCCACCCGGCCCGCACCCACAATCATCACGTTCCGCGTCTCAATGCCCTCGAGATATCTGCGGTACACGATCCGACGCCACAGCAGACGCCGCAGGCACAACAGAAATCCCGTGATCACCACCATCAGTCCGACCACGATGCGCGACACCGCCACATTGTGCGTCACGTACAGTGCGCCGCACAGCAGCAACCCCGCCGTCATCGTCGACTGCACCGTCATCCGAATCTCGTGCAGCCCGCTCCTGTTCTGGATCGGACCGTACATCCCGTGCGACCGCGTCACAAACACCAGGCACGCTGCAAAGCAGCCCACAAACGCCAACGACATGTGCGGCGCACTCTGGAGAAGGCGGGGAACCATCGCCAGCGTCGCCGTATTCTGTGGCATATCCGCCCGCAATCGAAGCGCAACGATCCACGCAACAAACACCGTCAGCACGTCGAGCGAACTCCAGACAAGGCTCGTCACCGAGGGGCGCCACACCCATCCCCCTTGACGCCCATGAGCCTGCCGATCGCTCATGGCTCGTCTTCGCCCGGATACCAACACCTGCTGTATATAGTCTGGCGTCGCCACTGCTGGTCCTTGTGCCGCTTACATCCTTCTTACGTGATGTTTAATCGGGCCCTTACACCCGATATCCGGGAACAAACCGACTAAGTCGACTTGTCTTGGTCTACGCAGATCTCACTCACTAGGATGCCGAACTAAAGTAACGTGACACGTCTACCTGGGATACAACGTTGCAAACATTATCCCATCCACTACCGTGTCAGAGAAAAGAATACGTGGCCCGTCAAAGCGCTGGCAAGAACTGCATTCTGCTAGCATGGGAATCCCATCTTAAGATCGCCCCGAGTTTCCAGGGCACACGCTCTACGCCGGCAAAACCAGCGCGTCCAGCGCAAGAAACTGCTGCAGCGTCGGATCCTGGCTCGACTCCATCTCCTCCATCGTCCCAAAGAAGCGTGCCGTTCCCTCATGGAGAAAGACCACCTTGTCCGCCAGCTTCTTGGCAAAGCGCATGTCATGCGTCACAACAATGCTCGTCAGGTGCAGCTGTTGCTTCAAACGCTCAATCAGGTCGCCCAGCAAGTGCCCCATCAAAGGATCCACCTGGGTCGTCGGCTCATCGTAAAGAACCGCCTCCGGCTGGCTCGCCAGCGCTCGCGCAATCGCAACCGATCGCTTCATTCCCGTTGACAAGTCACTCGGGAGCAGGCTGTCCATCCCCGCAACCCCGACCATCTCCAGCAAACCCTTCACAATCTGGTAGATCTGCTCCTCCGCCAGCTCTCCACGCTCCCGGAGCGGAAACGCCACGTTCTCCCCCACCGTGATCGAATCGAACAGCGCCCCGTTCTGAAAGACCATCGTTACCTTGCGCCGGATTGCCTGCAGCTCGCGCTCGCTAAAGGCTGTAATATCCTCGCCGGCAACCCGCACCACACCCGTATCCGGCTTCAGAAACCCCAGAAGCATCTGCAGCGAGACCGACTTGCCGACACCGCTTCGCCCCAGAATGCATAGCGTCTCCCCCGAGTTCACACAAAAACTCACGTCCTTCAGCACCACAAAATCGCCAAACGCCTTCGATACCTTCTCAAAGGAGATATAAGCGCCAGGCTTCGCATCGCCCGCCTCGGCGGCCACCTCCGCTGCCGCAGCCTCATTCTGCTGCGCCGCCTGCTCCATGAACTCCTCAACCGCCGGCACGACATCCTCCGACAATCCCTCGATCAGCGGCGTCTCCGGACCCATCTTTCCACGGTCCGCCACGTGCTCCGAGTTTTGGTCGTCGTTCTGCTGCGTGCTCTGCCGGCCGTCTTCATCCGGAGCTATGTGCCGCTCATCCAGCGGCTGGCCCGCACCCGCGCCCGGCCCCTTGTCGTCCCTACCGCTCCCATCTGTCGACTGTGATCGTCCCGTCTCGTCCGGCATCCAAGCCTCTTCCTCGTCCCCTCCCATTCTCCCACCGAAAGCCCGTTCCCACCTCCGAACAGTCGCTCTCGCTTCAAAGCGCCGATCCAGACCCCGCGCTCGACGGAACAGGTTCCGTCCCAGAGAGATCCGACCCCGCACACGTTTCGGCCGCCGCAAACTCCTCCGGCGTATTCAAATTGCTGAACCACAACTCCCGCAAAGCCCACTCCCCCTCGGTCGGCTCCCATCCCGGCCATACCGCCTCCCGCACCGCGGTAGAAATCTCCGTCCTTACCACTCCCTGACCCGCCGCCTCGAGCATCGGCCGTACCCGGTACGCGCCCCGCCCGAGCGCCGCCTGCACCTCAGCGAGCACCTCCGATCTCAGGAGACTCAAGAGCGGCTGCACCACCCCGTCCGTCACCGCAAAGCACACCCGCGCCTCGCTCCGCCCCCACTCCCCCGCCAAACCCTCCAGGATCTCCCTCGGAAGCAGCGGCATATCCACCGGCACAAACAGCGCAGACCCACCTCCCGCATCCGCCAGCGCCGCCTCCATCCCGCCCATCGGACCGCACCCAGTCCAACCATCCGCGATCACACGCACCCCCGCCGGCACACTCTTCCTCTGCCCCACAACCGCCACTTCGGCACACACGCGCCGCAGCTTGCTGATTGCGATCTCAAGCAGCGTGCTTCCGCCGAGCCGCATCTCCGCTTTATCCACACCCATGCGCGAGCTCCGCCCACCCGCCAGCACATACCCGCAAAGCTCTCCCCCCACTAATCTCCCACTCGCGTCTGAGATACGACCTGGTTCCCGGAGCTCACCTGCGTCAAGGACCCCACCCGCGTTAGGAATCCAATAATCGAAGCAATCCCCCGATGAAAGTTCGGAAGGTGAAACTTCTCATTCGGTGCATGGAGATTGTCGTCCGGCAGACCAAAGCCCATCATCACCGTCGGAATCTTCAGCTCGCGCACGAAGTCTCCCACGATCGGAATTGACCCACCCCCGCGCACAAACACCGTCTCCTTCCCCCAAACCTCCAGCATCGCCGCCGTCGCCGCCCGCACATACTCGTTGTCCGTGCTCACGACGATTGGATCACCCGCATGGATCAACCGCACCTCCGCCGTCACACCCTTCGGCGTAATCGCCTCCACATACTCCTTCAACTTCGCGAACGTCTCCGCAGGCGTCATCTCCGGCACCAGCCGCAGGCTCACCTTGGCCACCGCCTTCGCCGGGATCACCGTCTTCGCGCCCGCCCCAGTAAACCCGCCCGGCATCCCATGTACATCCAGCGTCGGCCGCGCCCACGTCCGCTCCAGCACCGAGTACCCCGGCTCCCCCGTCAACTCCTTCGACCCAACCTCCGCCTCCCGGTACTCTTCCTCATTAAACGGCAGCGCCGACCACGCCTTCAACTCGTCCACCGTCGGAGCCTGCACCCGATCGTAGATGCCCGGTATCAGAATCCGCCCCTCCGCGTCCTTGAGCCCCGCGATGATCTGCGCCAGCGCCACAAACGGATTCGGCGCCGCGCCCCCATACATGCCCGAATGGAGATCGGTCCGCGCCCCACGCACCTCAATCTCCGTGTAGATCATCCCGCGTAGACCCACGCACAGAGTCGGCAGCTCCGGCGCAAACATCTCCGTGTCTGAGACCAGCGCCACATCCGCCTTCAGCGCCTCTCCATGCTCCCGCACGAACCGCGCAATGCCCTCGCCCCCAACCTCCTCCTCACCCTCCAGAATCACCCGCACATTCACCGGCAGCCCGCCGTCGCCCGCCACCATCAACGACTCGAGCGCCTTCACATGCATCCACATCTGCCCCTTGTCATCCACCGCTCCGCGCGCGTACAAGTTGCCGTTCCGTTCCGTCGGCTCAAACGGCGGCGATACCCACTCGTCCAGAGGCTCCGCCGGCTGCACGTCAAAGTGCCCATAGCACAGCACCGTCGGCGCACCCTGCCGCCCCAGCCACTCCGCGTACACCAGCGGATGCCCCAACCTCGCCGGCACCAACCGCGCCGGTCCGGCAGCCTCGGCCACCATGCTCTCCGTCTCGGACGTCTCAATCAGCCGGACGTTCCCCATGCCAATCCGCCGCAGTTCCTCGGCGCAGAACTCCGCCGCCCGACGCACATCCGCCACCCGCGCCGGATCGGTCGAGATTGACGGAATCCGCAGCAGCGCCTTCAACTCCTCGACAAACCGCCCGCCATGCTCCGTCGCAAACTCAACCGCAGATCCCGCCATGCATATCCCTCGTCACGATTTCAGTACGCCTGAGCAGAACACTACTGATTCAGCCGCAAGCCAGCCGCCAGTAGGCCTTACATGTGGCCAGCAAGCTCCAGCAGACGCTCTTGAGACGAGACCGACTACCGGTGAAACTCCACACTCACAATCGTCGCAACCTCGACCGCACCGCCATGGATGTAATACGGCCGGTACCGCCAGGTCCGCACAGCATCCTTCGCTGCTCCACGCAGCATGTAGTGCCCCGAGATCACCCGCAGGTTCTCAACGTGCCCGTTCTTCGACACGATCGCCTGCATCACAACTTTGCCTTCCGTATGGAACAGCCCGGCAAACCCCTTCGGATACGCCGGCTGTTGTGAATAAATCAGGTTTCCCGCCATCACCCCTGACGAGACGTTAACCCTGTTCAAGGGGGGCGGAACGGTCCGTCCGGTCCGACCCGAGCTCCCCTTCACCGGCGCTGCATCCCCCACGGTCGATCCGTCCACCTCAGGCACATTGCCTGCAGCTCCGGCTCCGGAACTTCCAGCTCCCACAGCTCCGGTACCGACAGCAGCACTCGCAGCACCTAAACCCGCAGCACCTGAACCCGTAGCTCCCGGCACCGTGCCAGACGCATTCGCTCCCGCGCTTGCACTTCCTCCCATCCCCGCCACATCCCTCGGCGCGGTCCCTGCAGGGTCCCGTCCAGGGTACATAGCCACCTGTCCCGTCGTCATCGGGACCGCCACCCCCTGCTCCACCGTAGTCGTCCCTACCCGATCCGCACGTCCGTCCCCTTGCGGCAGAGCAACAGTCCCGCTCGCCCCCGGTCCTGCCCCCGACCACGGCACATCCGCCGAACTCTTGGGCTTTCCGTTCGGAATCGAGCCCGCTAGTGCAGGTCCTGCATTCACGGCGACCGGCTGACTTCTCGGCCGCGTGTGCCGCATCGATCCCCAAAAACCAACTCCCGCAATCACAATCAGCGCTAGCAGAGCTAGCGGTAGCCAACCCCGGTTAGTCCGCAGCGCAGGCAGCCACGCTATCCGTGCAGCTAACCACGGCTTCCACTCCCACCTGGGCATCTCCTCAGGCTCCGCAACAAATGCATGCGGCGGCCGCCTCCGCTCGACCGGCACACCCTGCGCCCGCCTCCTTCGCTCCGTCGTGGAGTATCCCGACGGCGGTAGCGCCTCCGCAGGAACTCGCTCCTCCGCCTTCGCCTCCGCGCTCATGGCCTCCGCGCTCCTTGGCTCAGCGTTCCTTGGCTCTGCACTCTCGGCCGCTGCTGCCGCGGGCTCGCCAACCCGCATCTCCTCCAGCCGAGGTTCCATGCGGCTGATCCGCTGGTCGATCGAATCGAGATACAGCTTCACCTCAAGTGAGTTCATCTCCAGCCTGGCCAACGACTGGTTCAGATCAGGAGTCGCAACACCACTTGACTCTGTCTGCCTATCGTCCGGCCTTTTCGCCTGTTGCTGCGTGTCCCCAAGCCCGAACTCTCCGCTTGGGACAACCTCAATCTCATCGTTCTGGGCCTTCGCAGAGCTGTTCCTCATACCATCCTCACCCGTTGCGCTCATGCCGGTTATCACTCGCAGAGTATCCAATCCCACTAGCCGACCGGCCGCCGTAAACGGTCGGTGTAAGCACCGCCTCTTGGACCTCACGTTCTAGCATGCTCAACTTGTACCCTGCAGGCAGATCGGCTCACCGACATGGCAAGCAACCCCGGAATACAAGCTGGGCAAACGCATTAGTTCTTGGATGCGATTGCCGAAGATCGCGTCGAACCTTTCCCACATCGTAACCCTATTTTGGGCAATAACATCGTTGACTGACCAGCCATCCTCTTTTACGTCTCACTTGGCCGATTTCTCCGGGGTTTCACAGAACTAGTGATGCAGTGCATGTTCAATTTCCCGTC
>JAABVA010006581.1_pt1 | contig 10264 bp, 4 predicted proteins | sample 5560331 | NCBI WGS metagenome assembly JAABVA01 (sample SAMN12812661, study PRJNA571458) | rock metagenome | isolation source: Antarctica rocks | place: Antarctica: Victoria Land, Mt New Zealand sud | collected 2016-01-07 | reverse complement strand
GCCGTTCGAGTGGGAGGGCAAACGCTGGGAGCGGCGAAACCGGGCGCGACAGCGATTGCTGGGCGGTTCCGCCGCCTGTCTGCTTGATCACCAGTTATTTGCGGCATGACCCACTAGTTGGCGGCTACGTCCTCAACCTCGCTGTGCATACGCAGCGCGCCGTGCAGAAGGTATCGGGACCCTCCATCGCGGCGATCGTCCACGCCACCGATCTGCCTTCTCCACCGTCGGATGGTGCCACCCCGCAAGCCATCCTCGCGACACCAGGCGCGACAGTACCGGACGCGCCGCTGCCACCGACAACGCATCCCGCCCCGGCTCTCCTCCCGCCGCCCGACTTCGCCCGCAAGGACCCCTTCACGGTGATGCTGCTCGGTGTCGAGGACCAGCGCAATGGGGCGGACGATTCCTCTCGTTCCGATACGATCATCCTTGCCTACGTTGACCCGCTGGCGAAGCACGTCAATCTGCTCTCCATCCCGCGCGACCTGCGGGTGACGCAGCCCGGTGGGCGCGGACTCGCCAAGATGGCCGATGTCTTCGCGAATGGCGACGCGCTCAAGTACAAGGGCGTTGGCGGCGTCGCCTTCGTCTGGGACACGATCGAGCAGAACTTCCAGATTAAGATCGACTACTACGTGCGCGCCAACTTCGACGGCTTCACGAAGATCGTGGACACGGTCGGCGGCGTGACGGTGGACAATCCCTATCCGATCAAGGACGACTCCTATCCGACGCCGGATTTCCAGTACGCGCGGGTCTTCTTCCCGGCGGGCATTGTGCATCTGGACGGAGCAGAGGCACTCAAGTATGTCCGCACGCGGCACGACGACAGTGATTTCGGGCGCAATATGCGGCAGCAGCAGGTGATCCTCGCGATCCGCGAGCAGGCGCAGCGGCTCAATCTCCTCAGCAAGTCAACGGACCTGATTGACACGCTGGGCGAGACGTTCCGCACCGATCTGCCCACGGACCAGTGGATCGGGATGGCCCGCTTTGGTATCGGCCTGCCGCGGGACGCGTTCCACCCGTTCACGCTTACGGATTTGCTCAGCGAGACGACGATCAAGGGCATTTACTACTTGACGGTGAACTGGTCGAAGGCGGTGGAGCGAGCGGCAGCGTTCTCACCCAAGGAAAACACCAAAGCGCTGCAGGCGGCGGTGCCACGGATGGCCGCAGGGAGGGGCACGACGGTGGCGGGCGGGGGCAGAACGCGCGGTACCGACACGTCGTTGGGCGATGCGCTCCTGATTGTCGGGTTCGTCCGGCGACGCATCCTGCCCGATCGGTGACTCCCGTTGCTCCGCTGGTAATGACAACCGATCCGGCGACGATCAGCCTCCGTCGTGCCGCATCGCTCGCTGCGCATGGCTCAGATCATCCGGGGAGATATCTAGCGCGATGTCTCCGGGAATGCTTCGGCTGCTTTCCGCCTGTGTGCGTCTGCTACCACGAGGACGACAAACAGGATGACATTGATTGCCGCGAGGACGAGCGAGACGTCTACCCCGCGAACGATCAGCGGCAGGCGTGATACGCCATCCACGCCATAAAAGAGGACCATGTTCACGTTCGTCACCAGGGCGGTCACAAGGAATAACGGCACGTACCGCTGGTTATCCGTTGCCAGCAGCCCCCCGAGGATGATCGCGGGCACGAGATGGTTTTCGTGGACGCTGGTGTTAAGGAGAAAGTACGCAGCATACCCAACGTACGCGACCCAGAGCATCGTGCTGAACGATTTCGGCCGCCGGGCAAACCGGATGAGCAGCCATAGGTACACCACGAAGAAGGGTATCTTCAGCAGCGCCAACGCAGCGGTATGCGGGATCCGAATGAAGCGCCGGTGCGTTTCCGGGGTGAAGCCGAAGCGCCGTGGATCCCACCAGGAAAGGACATGCGTCACGATCCAGTCGACATTGAGCGCGTTCGCGCTGAGGAAGTTTTCGCTCGTTGCGCGCTGGAACGCGAGGAGAAATTCTTTCCCGAAGACGATCAGTGCGCCGGCGAGGATCATTGTCGCGGGAAGGATCACGCGCCACGCGATCTGTCTGAACCACTTTGGCTGCTCATCGTCAGTGATTGTCCCAACGAGATAGATCAGGAATACTGGCGCGAGAATCGCTGGCTGCCATTTCATCAGGCAGGTGAGCGTGAAGAGCGCCGAGAACCCGACAAGGCGCTTCTCGTGCAGCGCCCAGAGCGCAAGCAGCAGGAACGGGATGAAGTAGACGTCGTTGTAGCCGAGCGCCGCGCTCCCGACGATGAGCGCGGCGTGCAACGCGGTGGCGATGGGCACATTCCGGGTCCAGCACAAGAGGACGGCACTCGACAGCCCGAGGAAGAAGAGGAGCGAGAGTTTATAGGCGATGAAGAATCCCAGATGCAGAAGTGGGGCGATTTTCGCAACCGCGAAGAGGACGACATAGGTGCCCGGTGGATAATCGTCGTGACTCTCCTGAAAGCCCCGGACGAGGCCATCGGCAGCCATGCTGTGCATCCAACGCAGCTTATCCTGCACGTCGCCCGTACCCGGCGACGCGAGGAAATGGAGGGCGACAATGGTGGGAAGCGCGAACAATGCGACGATGCATGCCGCCCTGACCACGGGCCAGGATCGCTCAACTAGCGGCATGCGTCGGAATCGCGACCAGAGGCTCGGCGATCCGGCCACCCCCCATGGCAGATGAATAGCTGCACCGGCGGAGAGGACGCCGAGATAGGCGCTGCCGAGCAACCATGCGACGGAGCGGTGCGCATCGATTGGGCCGATCCACAGGAGAATACCGACCATCGCAAGCATGCACAGCGACCCGAGGAAAGAGACGAGCACTGCCGCATAACCGGATCGCGCCGGCCAGACGCGTAGCGGTAGGTCCGCCACCGACGCGCTCCGGGCCGCGAGCGCGAAGAAGGCGACCAACGCACCGAGCGGTGCCAAGGCATCATAGAGCCAATAGCGCGCTGCCACCTGCGACCAGGCCGCGTGCTGGTCGATGCCGACACTTTGCACCATCGTGCCGAGCGTCCGGGGATCACCCGTGCGCGGGCGAAACGGTTCCGCAGCGAGTTCGACCGTTACTCGACCATGCGCGACGCGCGGCAACGGGACTTGGAAGAGCTGGAACGCGATGCTCTGCGGATCGGGCCGCAGGTGCTGCACGTCCTTCCCATTGACGATCAGACGGATAGGTGCGTCCGGCCCACCGGCGACCGCCGCGCTGCGGAGCATGAGACGCAAGGCGACGGGTTGCCGCCCGATCGATGTGAACGTCGTTGCGGCGTACGGTTCGGTCCAGACGAAGCGGTTGCCTGCCGGGTCGGTCTCCGGGCTGAAGAACCCGTGGGAATCGGTCTCGTCGGCAAGATAGTGGGCGGTATGATCGACGGAGACACGCGGCGGAAAGCGCGCAAATCCCGCCAGGATCAGGAACGCAAAAGAGACGCCGACCAGCCATCCATAGACGCGCACGGATCCCGCCAATGATTTCGTCCCCACTCCCCCTGCCAATTGACGCCATCGGCCCGTCCCGGACCAGAGACAATCATCGAGGGATTCATCCATGGTGGACATGGGACAGATGGCTCAGTCACCATGCGGATTTTGTCGCGCTCCTGCGTGCCCGTTGCGCCGCGTTCCCGAGCGGCTTTTCGCCTGCCAATGATTTCGCGTACGGGCAGAAAGGCGTTCACCAGACACGCTCTACGGCCATGCACACGCCCGTACCGGGCGGCGACAGCAAACGGGAGGGTCATCCCGACCCTCCCCCTGTGCTGATTTCTGCTGATCCGGCGCCTTCCCTATTTGTGTGACTGCTGGTGCGCGGTCTGCGTGTGCTGGTGCGCCTGCTGGCTGTGTTCCTGCGCCGCCGTCGCGTGCGCCTTCGCCTGGTTATGCTCCCCTTGCTGATGGTGATGTGCCGCTTGCAGGTGGTGGTGCGCGGCCGCCGCGTGGTGCGCCGCTGCCTGGTGATGGCTCTCGTGGGACGGATGCTTGCTCGTCGTGGACATAGCGAACCAACCTTTCCTCGTCTGGCCGGACGCCCGCTGCGCCATGGGCCGGAATAGGAAATCGTCGGGGCAGGATCGATGCCAGTGGCACCCGAGGGTGAGCGGGTTTCCGGGTATGCGTGATGCGCCTGATAACGTCCCGCTCATCACCGTCTAACGGTCGATGTGGTCGACGATATGCGTGCGGAGGATGAGAGCGAAAGCGGTGACAAGGATGCTGAAGAGAAGCGTGGTACCGATGCCTGCACTGGTCAGCAGCCGAGTGAGGAGGGTGGTGACCATCAGTTCGCTCGTTCGCCTCCCGATCGATATCGCTCCCGCCGATTATGTTCCGGCATGTCCCGTGCATATGCATCCCCGAGGCACCGCGAGTGCCGGCCCGATGCGGCCGCGAACGGGGTCGAGAAGTGCCGCTGTGGCGGGATGCTCTGGAAGCGGTAAGGCGCCGCGTTCGGCGCTTGATGTGAGGGGGGAATACCAGCATGGCGACAGCGCCTATCGCGCGGCGATCCCGCCGCAGTGGGTTTGCCCACTGGTTTCTACAGGGCGAGACCGAGCCGGCCGAGGGTCCCCATGCCCACGAGGGGTCACATGCCCAGAAGCCCTGGTATGCGGTCATGTGTCTCACCGGCGTCGACTACTTCTCCACCCTCGGCTACCAGCCCGGCATCGCCGCCCTCGCCGCCGGCGCGCTCTCCCCACTCGCCACACTCATCCTCGTCATTGTCACCCTCGCCGGCGCCTTGCCCGTTTACCGCCGCGTCGCCGCCGAAAGCCCGCACGGCCAGGGCTCGATCGCCATGCTCGAGCGCCTTCTCCCCTGGTGGCCGGGCAAACTCTTCGTTCTCTGTCTGCTCGGCTTCGCTGCTACCGACTTCGTCATCACGATTACCCTCTCCGCCGCTGACGCCACCGCTCATCTGATCGAGAACCCCTACACCCCGCACGCGCTGCACGGCCAACGTGTGCTGATTACCCTCGTGCTCGTCGCGCTGCTGGGCGCCGTCTTCCTCAAAGGGTTCGGCGAGGCGATCGGTATCGCGGTCGGCTTGGTGGGGATCTACCTCGCGCTCAACCTCGTCGTCGTTGTCGTCGCGCTCGCGCAAGTGATCCACCACCCCAGCGTCGTCACCGACTGGCGGCACGCGCTGGTGACCGCGCACGCCAGTCCGCTGGCGATGGTCGGCGTCTCGCTGCTGCTTTTCCCCAAGCTCGCCCTCGGCCTTTCGGGCTTCGAGACGGGAGCGGCCGTCATGCCGCTCGTGCGCGGTGCGGGCGGCGATGATCCCGACCACCCCGCCGGGCGCATCCGCAACACGCGCACACTGTTGCTGACGGCGGCGTTCGTGATGAGCGTCTTCCTGCTCGCGACGAGTTTCGTGACGATCACGCTGATCCCCGCCGAGGCGTTCCAGCCTGGTGGAGCGGCGAATGGGCGGGCGCTCGCCTACGTCGCGCACCAGTATCTCGGCAGCGGCTTCGGCACGGTTTATGACGTGAGTACGATCTGCATCCTCTGGTTCGCGGGCGCCTCCGCGATGGCGGGGCTGCTCAATCTTGTGCCGCGCTACTTGCCCCGCTACGGGATGGCGCCGGAGTGGGCGCGGGCTGTCCGCCCCCTCGTGCTCGTCTTCGCGGCGGTCTCCTTCGCGATCACCCTGCTCTTCCACGCCGATGTGGACAAGCAGGGCGGCGCGTACGCGACCGGCGTGCTTGTCCTGATTACCTCCGCCGCCGTCGCCGTCGCGCTCTCGGTGCGGCGGACGGGTTCACGGCTGTTACGGGTCGCATTCGTCGTCATCGCGCTCGTCTTCGCTTACACGACGGTGGTCAATGTCTACGAGCGCCCCGATGGCGTGAAGATCGGCGCATTCTTCATCGGCGCGATCATCCTCACCTCACTCGTCTCGCGGCTGCGGCGCACGACCGAGCTACGTGTCTCGGGGGTCGCGCTCGATCCGGTTGCCCGACGGTACATCGAGGAGATTCACGCGCACACCGGCACGGTGCATCTGATCGCGCACTACCCGTTCCCGCGGGATACCGAGGAGTATAGTCGGAAGATGATGGAACAGCGCACAGAGTACCGGATTCCCGAAAGCGACACGCCCCTCTTCCTGGAGATCGCGGTGCGTGACGCGTCGGAGTTCGCGCCCGAACTGACGGTTACTGGGGCGGAGGTTGACGGGTTTCGGGTGCTGCGCGGCGAGAGTGCGGCGGTGCCGAACGCGATCGCGGCGCTGCTGCTGCATCTGCGCGACGAGACCGGCGGTGTGCCGCACGCCTACTTCGACTGGAGTGAGCGCAGCCCCTTCGGGCTGCTGGTGCGCTATGTGCTGTTCGGAGAAGGAGACACGGCGCCGGTGACGCACGAGGTGCTGCGCAAGGCGGAGCCGGAACCGACCCGCCGACCCGTCATCCATGTCAGCTGAGTACGTATTTGGCGATACGAACGTACATGGCGGCGGTCGCCTCGTTCGTGGCGGCCATCATGTTGTACCGGAGGTCAACCCGTCAGCAACCCGAGACCCACGATCGGTAAAAGGTATGCAGTTGGGGATGATCGAATAGAGTGAGTGGATGAATGCACCGGAGTGCTCCCAAATGGCCGTCCGCGTCCTCTCTGTCCTCAGTCGGTGCCGATCCATTCACGGTTCTGAAACACATTTCGCTCGGTTTGTGCCTGATCTTTCAACCCTGCCTCCCTTTCCTCGGAGAGGAGGGGAATCTCGTGTCGAGAATGCATACGCCCTGGCTCCCCAGTGACGATTGCTTGACACGGTGCCCCCTCTCGGAGAAGATGACGCTCGGCCACGCAGCATGACGCCCCGGTAATCGTGCATCTGCGCGCATTTCCCTTCCTTGGCGCGACGACCGATGGGCCAGATACGCACGGGTGAGAGGAGTGTTGCGGTGAAGCCGATTGTGCAGGAGCTGGCGACCGTCCCGATCCTCGCCGGATTGAGCGCGGCCGAACTCCGGCGGATCGCCCGGAAGGTCGAGATCCGCGAGTACCCGGGGGACGCGACGATCGTCTCGCAGGATGACACCGGCCGGACCCTCTACATTGTCCTCCATGGGCGCGTGCGGGTTGTCCGGCATAGCGAGGCGGACGCGACTGCCGCCCCCTTGGCCGAGTTCGGGCCGGGGGAATTCTTCGGGGAAATGGCGCTCCTGGGGGATACGGCTCGTTCCGCTGATGTCCTCGCGACGATACCGACCACTTGCGCGCTCCTAGATTGGGAGGTCTTCCGCCAGGATCTCCTGGGCAACCGCGACGTGGTAACGGCACTGCTGACCGCCGTTAGCCGCCGTCTGCGCTCTCGGAGCGCCACCCTCGAGGTGATCGAGAAAGCGCTCGCCCGGGTGTCGATTCTCCAGGGATTGAGCGGGGCGGAACTCCGACGGATCGCCGACCGGGTCGAGATCCGCGACTACCTGGAGAACACCACGATTGTCTCGCGAGACGATCCCGGCCGGACGCTCTATATCATCCTCCAGGGTGGCGTCCGCGTGGTACGGCACGGGGAGGCGAGCACGGGTGCCACCCCGTTAGCCGCGTTCGGGCCGGGGGAGTTTTTCGGGGAAATGACGCTCCTGGAGAATGCCCCGCGCTCCGCCGACGTCCTCGCCACGATACCGACGACCTGCGCGCTCCTCAGTTGGGAAGTCTTCCGCGAGGATCTGCTCGGCAACCGCGACGTAGCGACCGCCCTGCTGGCCACCCTCAGCCGCCGCCTTCGCGCGTTCACCGAGTTACTTCAGCGGCCGCAGGTGGAGACGAAAGCGTCCCCCAAAGAACGCGAGCGGCGCATCCTCGAGGAGGGCGAGACCGGGATGGTCGGCGATATCCGCTCCGCTCTGGTCATCAAGGAGCACAATCACTTCACGCTCTTCGATCCGGAAGGAAACATCCCGATCGGCAATAGCGTCGGGCTCGGCCTCTATCTCGGTGATACCCGCCACCTGTCGGGCTACGAAGTCAGCCTCGGCAAGGTGCAACCGGTCATGCTCGTCAGCACTGCCCAACTCGGCTACGCCGCGGAGGAACAGCTCACCAACCGCGACCTGACGGTCCGACGCAAGACGGTCCGTAAGGAGACGCTGCTTGTCAGCCGCGAGCGGCTGGCGCATGACGCCGGCTTCTACGAAGAGATCACCGTGCAGAACTTCAATACGTTTCCGGTCGAGATCGAGGCACATATCCGCTTCGTCTCCGACTTCGCCGATATCTTCGAGGTGCGCGGCGTCGGGCGCACGCAGCGCGGCGTGCATCGCCCCTCGGTCGTCTCAGGGGACACAGTCACCCTCGTGTACGATGGGCTCGATGACCGACACTACGAGACCGCGTTGACCTTCGATCCGCTGCCGACGCGATTGACCGCCTCGACGATGACCTATCGCGCGCGGGTGGCCGCCCTGAGCCGATCGGTCGTGCGCGTGCGGATCACTGCGCGCGTGACGACGGATCATACGGAAGCGGCCGGCAGGAGTCCCGATGCGACACCCCACGCAGGCGCACAGATCGCGCGCGCGAAGGAGTCCTACACCGAGTGGCTCGCCGAGGCCACCCAGGTGACCACCGACAACCGCCTCTTCGACACCGCGATCAGTCGCTCACTGGGCGATCTGCGCCTGCTCGTCAACCAGCTCGGCGATCGGTGGTATTTCGCCGCCGGCATCCCGTGGTTTGCCACCCTCTTTGGCCGCGACAGTCTGATCACCGGGCTCCAGACGCTCGCCTGGAATCCCGCACTGGCCGCCGGTATCCTCCGGCTCCTCGCCGAACACCAGGGGACCAAGGAGGATGAGTGGCGCGACGAAGAGCCGGGCAAGATCTTGCACGAACTGCGGACCGGCGAATTGGCCCTCACCAATCGCATCCCGCACACGCCGTACTACGGCTCGATCGACGCGACACCGCTCTTCATCCTCCTCGCCGCCACGTATTACGAGTGGACGGGCGATGCGGCGCTGATTCGCGACTTATTACCGAACATCCTTGCTGCCCTCGATTGGTGCCGCGTCTATGGCGATCGGGACGGTGACGGCTATGTCGAGTATGCGCGGCGGTCGAGCAAGGGACTCGCGAATCAGGGGTGGAAGGACTCGGGCGAGGGCATCATGTTCCGCGATGGACGCCTGCCGAACCCGCCGATTGCCCTGGTCGAGGTGCAGGGTTACGTCTACGCCGCCTATCGCGGCATCGCCGGGGTGCTCCGCGCGCTCGGCGGGGATCACGGCGAACGGGCGCGTGATCTCGACGAGCGCGCGGCGGCCCTGAAAGAACGCTTCAACCAAGACTTCTGGATGCCTGAGGCGAACTATTACGCGCTCGGGCTCGATGGCAAGAAGCGGCAGGTCGACGCGATCACCTCCAATCCCGGCCAGGCGCTATGGACCGGCATCATCGCCGAGGAACGGGTGGGGGCGGTGATCCAGCGTCTGCTCGACGATCACCTCTTCTCCGGGTGGGGAATTCGCACCCTCGCCCGCGATAACGACGCCTACAATCCGCTCGGCTATCACCTCGGTACCGTCTGGCCGCACGATAACGCGCTGATTGCCGCGGGGATGCAGCGCTATGGCTTCGGTGCCGCAGCCAACCAGGTCCTCACCGCCCTGTACGAGGCGGCATTGCAGTTCCCCTACTACCGGTTACCGGAGCTGTTTTGCGGCATCGCGCGCACCGCATACGGTGTGCCGATCGGTTACCCGGTCGCCTGCTCTCCCCAGGCCTGGGCCGCTGCCTCGCTCCCGTTCATGCTGAGCGAGACGTTAGGGCTCCATCCGTCAGACGGGGGGCGTGTCCTCTCCATCCAAAGCCCGGTGTTACCGTCCTGGCTCGGCCATGTGCAGGTGCGAGGCCTGCGCGTGCGCGATGCCCGCCTGGATGTGACCTTTACTCAATCTGGTGTACCGGGTCAGGCCGCGCATGTGACGATCGAAACGCGCGGGGACGATGCAGCGCTAGACGTGCGGATCACGGATGCGTGAGAGAGCGCTCGGCCGCGCTCGGTGCGACCGCACGGCATGTGGCGGTGCCAGCGGCGAGCGGAAGGAGGAACCAAGATGAAGATCGCGATGGCCGCCCCGCTCGTCGAGGCGGTACCCCCCCTCCTCTATGGCGGCACAGAGCGGGTCGTCTCCACGCTCACCGAGGAGTTGGTGCGTCGTGGCCACGACGTTACCCTCTTCGCCAGCGGCGACTCCCGCACCGCCGCCCACCTCGTCCCCTGCGCGGAACGGG
>JAABVA010006580.1_pt1 | contig 10264 bp, 6 predicted proteins | sample 5560331 | NCBI WGS metagenome assembly JAABVA01 (sample SAMN12812661, study PRJNA571458) | rock metagenome | isolation source: Antarctica rocks | place: Antarctica: Victoria Land, Mt New Zealand sud | collected 2016-01-07 | reverse complement strand
CCTCCCCTCCCCCCCTTCGCAATCTTCCGCACCCAGATATTACGCCCACACTGCGCGTCCTCACCCCCCGCAAGCCCGTACGGGTGGAAAACGCGACGTTCGCTCAAAATAGACACTTGCACCGGGATGCGAAACTCGATATCCCGTACCACGCCCTCCCCGCCGGGGTGCAAGCCCGCGCCGCCGCTGCCCCGCCTGAGCGCAAACTCGCGCAGCAGCACGGGGTAGCGGCGCTCGAAGACCTCGGCGTCGGTGATGCGCGTGTTGGTCATGTGGGTGTGCACGCCGTCGGTGCCGTCCCAGGAGGGGCCGGCGCCAGAACCGCCGGCGATGGTTTCGTAGTAGCCGAAGCCTTTTGTGGGTTGGGCGGAGGTGGATGGGTTGCCGCCGAAGCCGAAGGTGAGGTTGTTGCAGTCGCCTTGGGAGGCAGCGCAGGCGGCGAAGGAGCGGAGGATGACGTCGGTGACGCGTTGGGACTGTGGAAGGGAGGGCGGAGGGTTAGTTTGGGGGAGTTCGTGGGGGGACGAAGGGCTATGGGGCGGTAGGAAAGGAGTGGAGGAGAGCTTACGGTGAGGACGTTGCCGCCTACGACTGCTGCTTTGTCGGAGGGGGAGAGGAACGAATTCTTGGGGATGCGGACGTCGATGGGTTTGAGGCAGCCTTGGTTGAGGGGGATGTCTTCGGAGATGAGGCAGCGTAGGCAGTAGATTATTGCCGAGTAGGTGACGGCTTCTGGGGCGTTGGTGTTGCCTGAGTTCTTGTTCAAAATTGTTGCATTTCTTTACGAAGAAAGGGTTGGAATTACCATAGACTTCCGGGCCTGTGCCGTCAAAGTCGAAGACTGCTTCCCCTTTCTCGGCGTTGATTGTGATCTTGAGCTCTATTGGACTGCCGTCGTCCATGTAGTCGATAGCATGTAAATCTTGGCCTTCAAATCTCTTGCTGACGTCTTTAAGCAGGTTTCTGACGCTCAGTTCGGCATTATCTTGTATGTTTATCATGTAGAATTGCACCACTTCCTCGCCGTAGTCTTCGATCAGAGTACTGATGAGGTTTATACCTTTCTGGTTTGCTGCAATTTGGGCTTTGAGATCGTTGATGTTATCGGCCAGACACCTCGTACCACTGCATTCCGGATATTGCGCAGGCTCATCGTATAGCAGCTCCGTGATCCGCTTCTCATTGAATTTCCCCTCAGAAACCAGCTTTTCTGACTTAATGGCAGCTCCTTCTTGGTACAATTCGCGCGAGTGTGGGGGCATTGAGCCTGGTAGAATCCCACCAATATCTGCATGATGAGCTCGAGATGCAACGTAGAAAATTATCTCATCGCCACTGAAGGCGGGCGTGATGACTGTAATATCAGGAAGATGCGTTCCGCCGAACTCTGGATGGTTGGAAACAATAACATCCCCACGTTTGAGCTTGCCCTTCCATATGTCTGCTTGCGTCCGAACGCATGTTGACATACTGCCTAGATGTACTGGGAGATGGGGTGCTGCAATGCTGTTAGTAACCATGTTCCAATGACTAGCTGTCTAGACCTACCATTCGCGACTAGCCCTCCTGTCGAGTCAAACAGAGCACATGAATAGTCTAATCTTTCTTTGACGTTGGTACTGACACTGGTCTTTTGTAAGGCTCGACCCATTTGCTCCGCAATCGCCATGAAACGATGAGCGAAGATACTCAACATAATTGGATCAACCTCTTTAGCATTGACCTTTGTATCCTGGCTTTCGCTTTTTCCAATATTGATCACTACGTGCGTTTCAATGACCAGCGCTGTTGCTCCGGGTGTGACCACAAGAGTCTGGGTGCCGTCTGCGAGAATGGCAGGCCCCTGTATTCGATCGCCGACATCTAAGTCCTCAAGTTTGTAGATAGGGGTGTCCTGGCGTCCACCTTCAAAGTAGACCTTGGACATACCATAGCGCTTACCCTGTCCAAGATCCTTTGGATTGATCTCTTTCATCTGCTGGTCTACTGTTTTTTCCAGCCCTTCAAAGCTCTTGCCAATACCGCGAGCTCGAACATCGTCAACAATTATATCACGATCGGGCAGCGTAAACCCAAATTCTTGCTCATGTTGTCTAACGAAAGCTTTTCCAAAAGCCCAGTCGTCACCACCAAATTCTTTCTTGACTTCTTCTTCTGCAGGCTTTACTACCATTAGAGCTGACTCTGTACCTCGGTATCTCATATTCAGGTATTCTTCAAAGACGATTTTGTCCTTCGAGAAGCCTTGATCCAGAAGCTTCGCAGTCGATTTCTTCTTCAACTCCTCCATCTTCTCTTTGAGTTCAATTTTCGCATTACCTTCATCAGACCACGTCTGAGACTCGGGTACCTGACTTTCGTCCACTACATCGGCCAATGCCATTCCATAAGCGGAGAGCACCGATGAATAGCGGTGGACTAAAATCTGTTTTATACCAAGACTTTCCGCGATCGCGACAGCGTGTTGACCTCCAGCTCCTCCAAACGTGGCCAGTCGGTGCTGAGAAGTATCATGACCCTTTGCTTCAGTTAATGACCTAATAGGGCGTGTCATGGTTTCATTTGCTATTTTGATAAAGCCATACGCTACCTCATCCGTACTCATTTTCTTCTCCTCATTATCGCCAGCGACTTCCTTATTTATCTGCTCTGTCAGCTCTTTGAATAGCCGCTCACTAGCATCCTTATCAAGCCCTTGATCTTCGTTCTTACCAAAAATCTTTGGGAAAAAGTCAGGCAATAGACGACCTAGGAAGAGATTCGCATCTGTCACAGTGAGCGACCCTCCTTTTCGATAACAGGCTGGACCCGGATGTGCTCCAGCGGATTCAGGACCCACTACAAACAGACCATTGCGGAAGAAGAGCCGAGAACCGCCCCCTGCTGCAACAGTATTGATATCAAGCTGTGGTGACTGGATGGTCACCCCTGCTGTTGTGGTTTCAAAGACATGTTCATATCTTCCGGAGCCATATCGGCTCACATCGGTGCTTGTACCTCCCATGTCAAATCCTATCACTGGGGTCTTGGTTTGAGGGTCATATGATGTCAAAGCATAGCCTACCACTCCGCCTGCAGGACCAGATAGAATAGCTCGCAAGCCAGAAAATTGATCGACATCTACTAGACCGCCATCTGACTGCATGAACTCGCATCTGGCACCTTTGGTACCTTTCTCTCTTTTGGCGCTCTCAGTGCCTAATCCGCCCTCAAAACCAGCTTGGAAACCTGCAATGTACTTCTTGATAGCGGGGGTTAAGTAGGCGTCTGCGCATGCCGAAGTTGCTCGCGGAACGAGCTTTATCATGGGCATTAGTTCATGACTTAAGCTCACATGTTCAAAGCCAATCTTGTGTGCTATCTGCCCAACAAGAGCTTCATGATCAGGAAAGGTATATCCATGTACTAGACAGACTGCAATACTTCGAAAGCCCTCGTCAAAGAGACTCTGTAGCTGTGATTTGATTTTGTCCTCCGAAGGTCGTTTGAGGATTCGCACAGCTTCAGACGAGAGACCACGTACAAGATCAGCGTCTGTAGGAGAATCATCTCTCGGCTTAGTATGTGTGGTGTGTCTCTTAGGGTCCTCTGCATAGTCTTCGAGCGTCACTCTCTCCTCGATCTCAATCACCTTCTGATACAGCACTTCGGGTTTCCGTATAGCTAAATCGAAGATCTTAGGTCTAGATTGATTACCAATCTCAAGACAGTCCTTGAAACCTTCTGTGACAACCATGGCAATCTTCTCACCCTTTCTTTCTAAAAGTGCATTGGTTGCAACTGTGGTTCCCATACGAATGCTTTCAATCTTCGAAGTATCCAAAGCTTCTCCTCGGGGAACTTCTCTGTCTGTGAACTTTGACAGTAAGCGTCGGATACCTTCAAGAGGAGCATCATTGTAATTATTCGGATCCTCAGATAGGAGCTTGATAATAATATCGTCTTCCATTCTCCCAGTCCCAGGATTGCCTACACAGTCCGTGAACGTACCACCCCGCTGTAGAGCAGCATTAGTATCTCGAGACGAGCTTTTCCAAATACCGAAGTATCTTACATCAATAGCAATGCGAATGCCATGTTCCTGGGTTGAACCCATCTTGTAGATGGGTACAGATATTCACGCTGTAAAGCACAAAAGGGCGCACTAAACATAAGATATGTACAGAGCATCAACTTGAGCGTCAATGGAAAGAAAATGTCAGGATTACGTCAAGATATATCCGGCAAAAAGCATTGCTTGGTAAGCTTGTTGAGTGATAGAATCGATAGTAAGGTGATATATACCACAACACGCAAAAGAATTTCCGACCTCTTTATTGTTATCCATCGACTACGCGGTTATGACAGAGTTGTCTCAGACCAGGGAGACTCGATGCAAAAGCAAATAGATTTTGATATCCGAAAAAAGTGACGAAAAAAGTGACGACAGAAGGGTCGGGACGATCCGTCGCATCTTATACCAGAGCTCCCTAATTCCGGTTTTCAATGATGTCCTTGTCTTCCTACGTAAAGGATGTACCACAACCCAAAAGCACATTCTTGGAAGTGCTCATACACCGTTGATCCAGCGATCCTCCGCTTTCACCAAAGTCTCCTTAACTTCACCGAGACCCCTCTTCACCAACTCCCCTCGTCCGTGAGCAAAGAGCTAGGTGTAGGAAAAGTCCTGCTCAAAGACGAGTCCAGTCGTGCCGGTCTCCCCGCATTCAAAATTCTCGGAGCGTCTTGGGCAACCTACCGTGCCCTGGCTTGCAGGCTGGACCTGCCCTTGACAGCTCTGCTGGACGTGGTGAAGGACGCTGCGAGTCGAGCGAGTCTGGAGCTGTATACGGCTACGGATGGGAATCATGGGAGGGCGGTGGCGAGGATGGCGGGGATATTCGGGGTCGGGGCAAGGGTTTATGTGCCCGGTGTAATGGATGAGAAGACGAAAGCGTTGATCAGACAAGAGGGTGCTGGAGTGATTGTCGTAGACGGGGACTACGACGCTGCTGTGAAGAGATCTGAGCAAGACTCCATAAACTCTGGCGGAATCTTGATCCAAGACACCGCATGGCCTGGCTACGAGGAAGTCCCCCAGGTGAGCCAACTGGTTACGGACTCTACTAATACTGAAGCGCCCAGTGGATCGTCGACGGCTACTCAACCTTGATGCTTGAAACCGAGCAGCAAACCCTCCAGCTCACGGGGAAACCTCCCTCCCTCATCGTCACTCCCGTCGGAGTTGGCTCGCTCGCCCAGGCTGTCGTTTCCTACTACAAAAGCAGGGAAACCACATCAAGCATACTAACCGTCGAACCAGAAACAGCAGCTTGTCTAAAAACCAGCCTCGAAAAAGGTCAAAGGACCACTTTATCTACTGGAGATACCTCCATGTGCGGGATGAACTGCGGAACCGTTTCGTCAATCGCTTGGCCCTTGCTGAAGCATGGCATCGATGCGAGCATCACGGTCAGTGACAAAGACGCAGAATCTAGTCGATGCAAGCTCTCCGATAATGGGTTCCAAGTAGGGCCATGCAGCGCAGCGACGCTTGCCGCGATTTCAAAAATATGTAAAAGTCCTGTCGCAAAAGACGCGCTTGATCTCAACGGAGAATCTACCGTTGTGCTGCTAGCCACGGAAGGGCCCAGATAATTGAACCAGAATTGCCCACGGTGTACATCCTTCAAGGCTTTGGCCACAACCCTCTCAAGATCGAGGGAGTAACTTATGATTTCACGACGTTAGCTTTCTACGCTTTACAAGGAGGAAGCTGAAGCAGTACCAATTGGAAAACTAAGCTGCTCGTGGGGATCATATCGTGGTTCTTGCGGATGGGAGAGGATGAGACTGTGATGGAGAATAGAAGAGATGAAGGTATGTTCCGCAGAGGGATGAAGCTGATGGTGGAGAGGCACAAGTGTTGTATTCGTCAAAAGGATAAGACTAGCTGATGCCCACACGCCTTATACCCTTCCAATTCCCGATGCAGACGCCGTAGCCTTCGTTACATGTCGTATATTGTGTAAGATCGTAAGGCTCATTGCCCCTTATATTCCCATTGCAAGCCCCACCAAGACCCTATATTCCCCTTTCCCATTACCGCCTATCCCCGCTGACTACCGAACGCGAAGTTCCTTCCCTTGAAAGAAACCTAGCTTATACTTCTCCCCACCCTCCCATACTCGCCATGAGACTCCCACTCCCAATACTATCCCCTAAATCCCAATAATTCCTCGAACCCCCACTCCTCGCCCTCCTTACGCTTGTACTCCCGCAACTACTCTCCGGCCTCCTCCAATGCGCTGAAGACACAGCCGCGGAGCTGCTGCTGCGAAGGTGATGAGGGTATTGATGATGGTGACCAGCATCTTTTCGTCTCCCGTGCGGTACCGCCCGCGAGACCAAAGGGTGATGCTGTCTTATGATTGCAGCGCGCCGCAAGGAGTCCGGGGTGCTGGAAGTGGCGATAGTGGTGGGTTTTGCGGTGGGCGATGAAAGGCGGGAAGAAGTGAAACGGGTGTGGAGGAAACGGAAGATGGTTTTGAGGTCGGGGGTGCGCTCCCAGTACTCGTGGTCCTGAACTGCTGAGGGGCAATCGGGGGATTCTTCTTCGATGCCCCAGAGGGCGGCATGCGTAGAGGAGGAGGAGGAGGTTGGGCGGCGATGTTGGTGGTCTTGGAGGGTAGGCGTGAAGTAATGGGAGGAAGTGGGGTCTGAGACCGTGACGTCGTCTGTTCGCATTATGGTTCTACCTTTGGGGAGGATTGGAGAGTTTGAGTGGGTGTTAACGGGGATGCCGGCGTAGTCGAGTTTGGCGGGGTTGAGAGCTGTGCTGAAGGCGCCGGGATGGTCCGAGAGTTGTTGGACGAGGATGCCTAATTCGCGAGCTAGACGGTCCAAGAGACGGCCTTCCCAGCCGGCGCCATGCGCTGTAACCGGGGATGCGTCAAGAGCAGTTGGATGTGGTGTGGATGATGTTCTTTTGGAGGGTCTGTCTTCCGGGAGAGATTCGCCAAAGATAACGGAGAGCACTGCATCATCGATGCCCATCAGATCACGTATAACCCGCCGAGTTATACGCTGCCAGAATGATTCACTGTCCTCTATCACTTGAATGTCCGCTGAGGTATCGATTATGCCTTGCCTATGAGCTGTAGGGGTTAGACTACCGGAGTCTTTGATAACCCCATCCTGTCCGATTATATTCACAAGGGATCCTGTCCGTTCAGTTGCATGGCTTGCCCTGTTTCTCCTAGTCTCTTTTTCTATCTCGTTCAACAAAACCCTTGACTGTTCCATCCTCCATTTTTCAATCCTTTCCATTCTCTCGCTATCGATTTCCACTCCGTCAGCATTTGTGACGGCGTCAAGCCTTCGCTGCACACTTGATCTTCTCCTGTGGTGCTCCGCTGTTCTTTTACGTGGATTGTATTGCTCAAACCGCCATAGCTGTTCTTGAACAGGCGTACTTGACGCTGGGAAGGTACCCAGGCCATCATGCGTCGGCAATATTGAGTTACTTTCGTCCAGATTCCGCAAGTTCCAATAAGTTGAAGGTTCCTGGAAAGCCTGCAAGCCATCATCCAGACTGTCCAGCTCCTCATCGTCATCGATAGCGCCATCGTTATCTTCTTCCTCTTGCCTTGACCTAGCAGTTGTGTCGAGAGAACCAAAGTCACTCAACCGCGATAGACCAGCTGTCCGCGGTGTATCTTCGGTATAGGTAGTCTGGGTTTGAGATGAAGAGCGAGCTTGAGTCTGGGGAAACAACACCCATTCCTGCGAGTCCTCAAAAGCTTTTTGCTGTGGAACAGGTAGGGCTGTTGCTGTATGACGTTCTGGTTGGAGTGGAGATAAATGCCGCGCAGGAGGCGCGAAAGTTGGCTGACGGAAAGCCATATGGTCGGGAATGAGTTTTAGTTGGGTTCAACACTTCTGCCGGCTTCGGGCCTTCACTGTTGCAGTCAAGCTTATCGCGTCACCGGTGAATGTTTTGGAATCTGGTTGGCGTTTGAGCAAGCAAGAAGCCAGCCTTCGGTTATATGATTCCGCAGCGACAATGCAATGCAGGATGCAGAGAGATACTGGAACAGAATGCAGGTTCGCGCAAGGGGTACGGTAGCTCGAAATCGATGACCCACGTTGTTCTCGCGACTGAGGAGCTTCAAAGTCACTTAATAGAGATGAAGAAAGCGACTTTCATTGAGTAAGATGTCTGTCAGGAGTGTACGGTAACTGTAACTTACAGTAAGCCAGTCTGGAACCATGTCATGTCATCAACAATGGAGCTCCATCGCCTGATACTCTCTAAGACTAGCGTCGTCATCCCTGCCGCATGACCTGGTTGGCTATAAAGTCTATAATACGGCGACCACGATTGTTGGATACGCTGAGATTATCAAATCTTCTCTATTGTCAGCATAGCAAGGTATTACAGATAATAGATACAGGAATAACAAATTCATAACCGCTGTCTTTGCCAGTCCATAGCGGTTTCTATTATCATCGTGTCATCTTCATGATAGGAGACAAGGGGGATCCAAGATTCAACAGCTGGAGAGCCTGTACATCCGTAAATCGGAATACTTTATCTTAGAGACTGCTCCAACTGTACTAAAGGAGCCGGAAGATCGGTTAGTGCTAGCACTGACGTTCATTCTTCCTATAGAGTTACGCATTTTTATAGCGCTTATTCTATATATTCTTTGACTATACCGATCACTACAGTGGTACTGACGGAGGCCAGAGGTCCACGAGGTCCACGAGATTGCCAATCTTTCCCAGTTGGCCTTGTCCTACTCTATAGAATCTCTACATTCTTTTTGACCGTCTCCTCGTTCCCATTTACGGTCTGCTTGAAGACTTTTAAGATTTGCGTCTTATGACCTGAACAGTACCAAGGTGGAGGATCACGGCCATCTTGGCAGGAGCTGGACAAAATAAAATTTGAGCTGCTTCTCCATCGTCAGGCCTCGAGATATTGCCTCCCCGTGACAATCATCTACCATTGATCGAATCCCAAAGCCGCTATATCCTGTAAACCGAGACAGGATGCCTAACAAGGATGCCGGAACCCCCCGAGTCTACCTCGTTCGCCACGGTGACCTAAAACACAAGCAAGCCGTAGTCTCCTCACTTACCTTCACGCAGGGGAAACCGAATGGACGAAAAAAGGCCGCTACACCGGCAACACAGAGCTAGACCTCACAGAAAACGGCATCCAGCAAGTCCTCAGCACAGGAAAGATACTCGTCGGCCCTGACAAACTGATCGACCCTACAAAGCTCGCCCACGTCTTCATCAGCCCGCGCAAACGCACCCAATCAACTTTCGAACTTCTCTTCAACGATGATGGGAAAGAATCCCTCATAGAAAGCGGAAAAGCATCCACAACCGAGGCGCTCGCGGAATGGGACTATGGCAAATACGAAGGTCTTCTAACCAACGAAATCCGCGAACGCAGAAAATCTCAGGGTTTAAACAAAGAAACCCCATGGGACATCTGGAGAGATGGCTGCGAAGATGGAGAGTCCGTCGAGCATCGCCCCGAAATCTAGAAAACCACTAACGAAAAACAGAACACCCCAACAAGTAACCATCCGCCTCGACGCCCTCATCGAAAAAGTCCACAAAATCCAAGCCCCATACATGCATGGCGAAAACCCCGTCGACATCATGCTCGTTCGTCCCCCCACCCCCCACTCCAACCAAATTCCCCTAACAAAACCCACACCTCCAGATCTCCCACGGCCACCTCCTCCGCGCATTCGCAAAACGCTGGCTCAACTACCCCATGCAGACCCCACTATCAATGATGATGGACCCCGGCGCCATCGGCATCTTAAGGTATCTATTGCCAAGATACCGATACAAAGCCGCCTTCGAGTCACTGACCCCATTCCCAGCTATCAACACCACAGCATCAACGAGCCGGCGTTTCTGCTGGGGATGGGGCTTCCCGGTTGAAGCGAAAGGGGGCGGTAGGGATCAGTAGGGTTTTGGGCAACGAGCTACATAGCTAGATGATAGCTCAACGGTCTCGGGAATAGGAAACAATCAACAATCACGCATCACACCCTCAAAATCACCCCTAAAAAGCCCGATCATCACTCCTCGACTATCCCAACCCCTACCGTTCTACATTGTAGCCAACTTGCCTTTTGTAAGTTTAGGGAGGCTAGAAACCTCGTTGGATGGGGCGGAGGAGTGGAGAGGGGGGTGTGTGTTGGGGGATGGAGGCCCGGTGGATGAGTGAGTTGTTAGGGGGAAGGACAGGGGG
>JAABVA010006577.1_pt1 | contig 10269 bp, 15 predicted proteins | sample 5560331 | NCBI WGS metagenome assembly JAABVA01 (sample SAMN12812661, study PRJNA571458) | rock metagenome | isolation source: Antarctica rocks | place: Antarctica: Victoria Land, Mt New Zealand sud | collected 2016-01-07 | reverse complement strand
CATGGCGCACATTCTGCCTCGTGTACATGTAGGCAGCTTTGGCTCTGTTACTGTTGCTGGAGACTAAAATCGAGTTTTGGTTGAGATTAGCAAGTGTTATCAGTGTTATGCCAGGCCAGGGTATGGCAGCAACAGTGTACTCATGCTGCAAGTGTCAACACATTGCACGCTACCTTGTATGTCTTCACGCATGCACTGCAAAGCAGCTGACAGGCACAGCAGACCAGACCTCGTTTATGTCTACTTTGTCTTCAGGTGGTGAGCCAGCAAGATGCTGTGGTGATGCTGAGCGTGGAAGCCAGCCAGGAAGCTTCCCTGGAGGACCTGCTGGACCACATCAGCTCCAAGTGGAACAGCATTGACTTCAGCCTGATCCCCTTCAAGGATGTGAAGGATGCCTACATCCTGGGCAGCGTGGAGGATGTCACCGCTGCCTTGGAAGACAGCATGGTTACCATGTCTACCATTCTGGCCTCCAGGTGAAGCCCATGCCAAACTCCCCCTCCCCCCCACCACACACCATGGTCCGCCCCTTGTGACCAAGATGACACCAACCAGTCTTGCCTTAGCAGTGTCATTCCTATCAGAAGACTCAGTGCAGTGTCCCAGCTATGTCTGTGTTCCTGGTCATTTGCTTTGTCATCAAGGTTGCAACACTAACAGGCAGTAACAAGCTGTCAGGGTTCAGGTTCATGGTGGGGATCAGGAGCGAGGTAGAGAGGGTAGACCGGCAGCTGCACCTGTTCAGTGACACTTTAGATGAGTGGCTGGCCTGCCAGAAGGACTGGATGTACCTGAAGACCATTTTCACGGCCCCCGACATCCAGCGCCAGCTGCCCCATGAGGCCAAAGCCTTCATTTCAGTGGACAAGCAGTTCAAGGAGGTCATGAGGCGCACCAAGGAGCGCACCAATGCCATGCAGGCTGCCACCACTCCAGGTCATCATCAGTTCCTTTAAAACAGATATGCCATGCTTGTAGAGTTTACCATGGCCATGGAGTTGCTACACTTGCACAAGAATGGAAGGATTTCATTGAGCATCACTGTCAGTGGCTTGGTCTGGATACATTTGTCATCCTTGCTGTCAATGCTTGAGAGAAATGTTTGGCTCATGTGTGATAATGGGTGCACAGGTCTGCTTGAGGCTTTTCAGAAAAGCAATGAAGTGCTGGAGACCATCAGCAAGAGCTTGGAGGATTATCTGGAGACCAAGCGCATGGCCTTCCCTCGCTTCTACTTCCTGTCCAACGATGAACTGCTGGACATTCTGGCACAGGCAAGCCCCTTCACCTCCCGCAGCTGCATCAAATGCATTTCAGGAATAAACTCCGTTTGAGGGACACATGCTGTTTCTGCCAACATGGGCTGTGCCTGATCTGCCCATCCACCTTCAGACACTGCGCTACACAGCTCATGGCTACAGCCCAGGCAGAAGTAGTATCTGTCCGGTATAATTGCTGAAACGCCTTATGAAGGCACAAGTAGTATCTGTCAGATGTCATTGCCGGACCGCCTTTAGACAGCATTCCCCAACAGATTGTTGTTTGCAGAGCAAGAGCCCCCAGGCAGTGCAGCCTCACCTGGGCAAGTGCTTCGATGGCATCCGCCGCCTAGACTTTGGGGGCGATGACCCCAAGAGCCCCGACATCCTGGCCATGGTGTCAGCTGAAGGAGAGAAGGTGCCGCTGGGCAAGAACCTCAAGGTGGGACACTTCAACCTGATTGCCTGCTGCCCCTGTGCACATACCCACCATGCAGCCAGGTGGCACAGTAGTGCAGCTTGCAAGAGGCGCTTGTCATCAGAGACATGGTATCACATTGCAGACTGTGTCCTGTTCGATTTGCTTTGCTGCCTGATGTTGCGCGTGTGTGGCACAGGCACGAGGCAATGTGGAGGCTTGGCTGAGCCAGGTGGAGCAAAGCATGGCAGTGTGCCTGCGCAAGCTGGCCAGGGCGGGCCACCAGGCCTACCCCACCCAGGCCCGCACCCAGTGGGTCACTCAACAGCCCAGTCAGCTTGTGCTGCTCATCAGCCAGGTGCATCACCCTACAAACGAGTCGCATGCGCCCTGCAGCTACATTATGCGCACACAACACTATCGCTTTTGTAGCAGGGGTCTCATCTGCTCAACACCAGCATGTGCCAGACAAATCAAGCGAGTAGTATGACAGCACAAGACATTCTCTCAAATCTGCATGCATGTGTGCATCCCAGACCATGCCAGCCTGATGTGGCTGGCAGTGATTAGCAGGAGCCTATTGTACAGATCTGCCTGGAAGTGAGCTTCATATGAGGCAAAGTCTGGCTCACATCTATGTTTGCCACCCTGCACTGCCCATGACTCACACCCAACATGACACGCAACCAATCCTGTGCATGCACGTGAAGACATTTTATGGTACGTTTTCAGGTGTACTGGTGCTCGGGAGTGGAGCAGTGCCTGGCAGCCCCCAGCCCCTCTGCTGCCTTGGCCCAATACCTGCTGACCTGCACCGCCCAGCTAGGGGCACTCACCCGCCTGGTCAGGGGCTCCCTGCCAGACCTGCACCGCCGCACCCTCGCCGCCCTCATCACCATTGATGTCCATGCCCGAGACATTGTGGACAACCTCATCAGGTCGGGACCTTGTCAAGTGCCACATTGCATGTCTATAACAGGGCCTGCAAGACTGCTGCATAAGACTGATGCCATGTCGCTGTTGCTGCTGATGTGGTGCATCATGATTGAGTTAGATGCATGTGCAGAAGCGAGCAAGCGCAGATCAGATTTGCATCGGCCAAAGGGTGTAGTGTCAGGACTGCTCTAGGAAACCTGAAAAGCTGCTCAGTGACATTGCGCTGCATTTCTCGTGCTGCACAAGGTCCAATGATGACCCTGTGCCTCTTGGCAATTTGTAAATCTGTGCCTGCCATCATAGGGAGGGGGTGCAAGACGCCAATGAGTTTGCCTGGCAAATGCAGCTGCGGTACAGCTGGAATGATGCAGTTGATGATGTGGTGGTGCGCCAGGTCAATGCCAGGTGCACTGCCTCCTCCTACTCATTGTCTGTATGGACACCATGGTCTTACCAACTCCACTCAATGTGTTGCTCACGCTGCACAGTCAATGTGCAATCATTGCAAGGCTAAGTTGTCTGGCCAGCTGCAAGTCCCCCCACATGTTGGGTGCCAACAATAGTATAGACAGCTACAAGCAATGATGGCTTAATCTCAGCAGCTGTGTTTGCACACATGAGACACACAGCATTGCAATGCCCAGGTGCACGCTATTAGAATATATCATGATCACAGACAAGCCCTGCACTCTGTTTTGCACTGAAGGCAACTGTGTGGGCAGGTTCATCTATGGGTATGAGTATGCGGGGGCCCAAGGGCGCCTGGTGGTGACCCCCATGACAGACCGCTGCTACATCACCCTCACTGCCGCCCTGCACCATAAATTGGGGGCCTCCCCAGCAGGCCCTGCTGGTACCGGTAAAACTGAAACCACCAAGGTATCACTCACCATGCATCTATCAAAACCTCAAGTCGAAGCTTGCATTGCTCCTGCTACTTTTCTGATATGCATTGCAACTCTGTGCATGCAGCACATTGTATCAGCTCAATGCCACACAGCCATGCAGCTGAGTGTCAGGCCCATCAACAGCAACCCCAAAGCAGCCCTATGTAAGCATATGGTGTTGCAGAACACCTCTTGACTGGCCGATTCCCATGCAGGATCTGGGCAAAGCCCTTGGAGTGAACTGTGTGGTGTTCAACTGTGGAGAGAGGCTGGACTACCGCTTTATGGGCAAGTTCTTTGCTGGCCTGGCCCAATCTGGCGCCTGGGCCTGCTTTGATGAGTTCAACCGCATTGACATTGAGGTGCTGAGTGTGGTGGCCCAGCAGCTGCTCACCATCCAGAATGCTCTCAGGGTGAGCTCTTGATACTGAGGACCTGTACATGCCGCATTGCTGCTTGCTAATGCTCTCAGGGCAAGTCCTTGACACCGGTGACCTATACACGCTGCACTGCTGCTTGCTCATACCTCCCAGAGTAAGCCCTTGATGTCAACAAGGTATGCATGCTGCTTGCTACACCAGGTTGCAGCCCAGCTGCACCAGTGCTGCAAAAACTCCAGGCATCTCCCTGACAGCAATTGCTGCAAGTTGGCTTCTTTGACCTCCTGCTCATAGGGAGACGAACAAGCACTGGCTCATAGATACGTCTCTCACGCTATTCAGGCATAAGAGTGTGATGTGGTGTTCACAGGCAGAGCTGCCCAAGTTCAACTTTGAGGGGCGTACCATTGGCTTGGTTCCCACCTGTGGTGTCTTCATCACCATGAACCCTGGCTATGCCGGCCGGTCGGACCTGCCAGACAACCTGAAGGCCCTCTTCCGGCCTGTGGCCATGATGATCCCAGACTATGCCCTGGTTGCTGAAGTCATGCTATTGTCGGAAGGTGTGCTGGACTAAAACCCGGAACCTTCAACAGTTCCTGCCACGCAATGTTCATCCTTTCCAGGCCCATTGTCAGCCACTGATGCCGGCATCTCAGCTGCACCTTCTGCTGCTTATCATGTTGCCAGGTACATGTGCAGCAAGACAGGATCAAACAACATCTTGTGGATATCATGGGGCAATCGGTCTGCTCTCCTGTGCGGCTCTGCAACGTCAGCTGGTGCTACTGCTGTCATGTGTCACCGTCAGTTACGCATCAGACACATAGCCTACAAGCCGCGTCATTGAGGTTTCGACTTGGATTTGTGTGAGGGTTGCTTGAGTTAAGAAGTCTCTACTGTGGCAGGGTTTGAGGACAGCAGGACACTAGCGCGCAAGATGGTGAAGCTGTACAAGCTGGCCAGCGAGCAGCTGAGTCAGCAGGACCACTACGACTTTGGCATGCGTGCTGTCAAGTCAGTGCTGGTCATGGCTGGCAGCTTGAGGCGGTCTCAGCCCAACATGGCAGAGGATGTGATGCTGATCAGGGCCATGAGGGACAGCAACCTGCCCAAGTTCCTGTCGCCTGACATTGAGCTGTTCCAAAACATCATCTCAGACCTGTTCCCAGGTGTTGATGTGCCTTACCAGGTGAGGTACATTGTGCTGTTCATGCACGTCTTCCACATCAAATTGCAAGAAGCTACCTGCTGTGATGACTTGTACCGTATACCTTTCATCCTCAGGCCTGTTGTCAGCGCCGTGACTGAAGCACAGCGTTTGCAATAGCTGTTGCAATGCAGACCCGCAGCCTTGCTTTCCTACACGATGGTGTTTGCCTGGTGACCGCACACAGGAGTGTTCGCATAATTTTACTACGAACAGAGAGAGGTACTTACGTGGGTGCTAGCCTTATGTATATCGTCATAGCATGTGAACTTGAGCATGCGATGCAGGCGCATGGGGAGCTGGAGGCAGCAACATGTGCAGTGCTGGAGCAGCAGGGGCTACAGAAGCCTGCTGCCTTTGTGCACAAGATCCTGCAGCTGCATGAGACCCTTGGGGTGCGCTTTGGGGCTATGCTTGTGGGGCCGAGTGGTACCGGCAAATCCACCCTGCTGCGCACCTTACAGGTCAGCACTCCCCATGCAGTTGAGACAGCAGCTGTGCACATATCATGCTGCTGGGGTGCACTCTGTGTCCTGAGGTCCAACATCATTACTTTGCCTGCATCATCCTGGCACCTGTTGCAAGCACAGCGCTGCACCTGCTGCTATGACAGTCAATGCTAGCCCGGCTTGTTGTTTGTGTGAGGCTTTGTCCAGTTGTGAGCCCTGTTGTAAATTTGCAAGACAGTCACTTGTCCAACGAGCTGCTTGCAGTTGCAAAGGGTCCATGTTGTTTGCCATGGCGCATAGGATGTCCTTGAAACTCGTCATCAGTACATAGGTCTGAATAGCTTCAGAAGACAATTGCAAACATGTCTCAAAGTTTTCGCTCCCACCAACCAGCATGTGCTCCCTTTTTGTGAGGCTCATGCTCTGCGGCTGTTTGTAGGGTGCTATGGACTACTTGCATGAGCAGAACCCAGGCAATGAGGCCCTTCAGCCGGTGCTGAGCTACACCCTAAACCCTAAGTGTGTTTCCATGGGCGAGCTGTACGGGGAGTACAATGCTCTGACCAGTGAGTGGAAGGATGGTCTGGCCTCCACACTTATCAGATCTGCGGTTGCTGAAACCACCCCTGTTCGCAAGTGGGTCGTGTTTGATGGTCCAGTTGATGCCATGTGGATCGAGAACATGAACACGGTATGGATGACTCAAACCTTCATTTTCATCCCTGAGCATTGCATGTGATGCGGCATGAAGCATGGCATGTTGGGCCAGCACTGCAGTGGCCAAGCAAGTCGACAATCGCGATTCCTGCTGAGCGCTGACGACGCCTCTTTACAGTGGCCTTCTCTGGGAGCTGTCTTTCAAGGGGTGTGCTGTCGTGAGTCAGTGTAATGGTGTGCCAGCACGGATGCCAAGGTTAGCACACCTTGATGTGTGCACAGGTGCTGGATGACAACTGCACCTTGTGTCTGCCCAATGGCGAGCGCCTGAAGCTGAACCCAGTGACCATGAGGATGCTGTTTGAGGTAGCAGACCTGTCGGTAGCCTCTCCTGCTACAGTCTCCAGATGTGGCATGGTGTATGTGCCCCCAGACCACCTTGGCTGGAGGTAACATCCTTACTTTACTCACCTACACCCTTTGTTTGTATGACGTACAATCGAAATGCTCCTAATGTCAGATGAGGCTGTAAAGCTTGTTGTGCCACGCCAGCGGCTGCATGCATGCCACACACTTTGCCTGGGAATGCTTTGCTCCATGCTGCACCATGTATCTAAAGTGTTCAAGCAGTTACTCAGACTCACGCCTGAGTCAGCCTATCAGTTGCCACGCTTGGCCATACCTTTTGGCCAACATCCAGCAATATCTGCTACCTCAATCTGACGTGACAGTAGTCAAGCCCAGCTTGTGACACTCTCTCAAGCTCTGCTGCAGGCCTTTTGTGCAGACATGGGCACAGAAGCAGCTGCCCAGCCCAGTCACGGACACCAGCCGTACGTATCTGGTAGCCCTGTTTGAGGAGCATGTTAACCCCGGCCTCACCTGGCTCAGAACTCAGGGCAGCGAGTACCTGCCCTCTGTTGACATTGCATGTGTCACAAGCTTGGCCACCCTTCTCCAAGTAACTACTCTGCTACTGGTGCATCACATCCTGCATCTGACTGTACACTGTTTGCTTGAATGCCAGCTAGGGTGGACCACTGCTGCTGCTGCTGCTGTTGCTGCTGCTGTTTAGTTGCCCTTGAGCTATCTCCAGCTGACATGCACATGCGCCACTACGTTGAACCTTGTCCACCAAACACATCCACCGCCATCGCCACCACCATCAACCCGTTCCGTTGCCTGCTGCAGTCGGTGACACCAACACACTACCAGTGATTGCGGCTGTCTGCTTGCAGTCTCTGCTAGGTTCAGAGCATGGAGTGGACTTGGCCCAGGCGCAAGACCAGCTGGAGCCAATCCTGTCGCAGCTCTTTGCCTTTGCCTACATCTGGGGCCTAGGTGGCAGCCTGACTCATGAGTGTCACCAACCCTTCACCGCATTCGTGCGAAGCCAGCTGACCAGCCTGGTGCAGCTGCCGGCCACTGGCTCTGCCTTTGACTTCTTTGTGAGTGTGAAGGCAGGCCCACAGGGTGTTGTGGCAGACATGCAGCAGTGGGGAGCAGTACTGCCGGGCTTTGCATATGACAAGCGCATGCCCTACTTCCAGATGCTGGTGCCCACTGTGGACACTGTGCGCTACTCCTTCCTGCTACAGGTCAGCCTGGCAGTACCAAGTGCTTCCATCACTACAGCTTGTGCTGTACCAACCTGTCTCAGCCCGTTGGTGCTGTGATTGTCTTCTTCATGTAGTGCATGGACCAATGTGTCATGAGGTGCTGTCTTGACAATGTTTGTGGCCTTGCAGGGGTGGGCATATGCCTTGCTGTGATTGGCTTCAAGCTAATTGACTACGCGTGTCGTCGGCCTCATAAGTCATGTGCAGTGTGGGTGTGTGTTGCAGGCTTGCTTGGAGGTACAGAAGGCTGTGCTGTTCACTGGGACAACTGGAGTGGGCAAGAGTGTGATCATATCTGGGGCTCTTGACAAGCTGAGGGGCAACAAGGCTGTAGCGCCCTACACCGTCAACTTCAGTGCGCAGACTCAAGCCATTGACACCCAGGTTGGTGCGCAATGCCTCTGCTACTGCTGCATGGAGCGTCCCTGTCTCTGTTTCATGCATTCATCTCTGTGGCTGAGTTGGTTGTTGGCAGGTAAGAGTGCAGGTGAGTCTGTGGAAAAACCATCATGTGCCGAGTGACTCTCACATGTGTGGTTGCGCTTGCTGCAGCTCTTTATGGAGAGCAAATTGGAGAAGAAGCGCAAGACCAGGTATGGCGCTCCAGCTGGACAGAAGCTGGTGTTCTTCGTGGATGATGTGAACATGCCAGCTAGGGAAGCATTTGGATCTCAGCCTCCTGTGGAGCTGCTGCGTCAATTTCTTGACTACAAGGTCAAATTTCCCCAGTGAACAACCTAACAACCGTATGCCCTATGAATAATAATGCACCCTGGGTTTAGGGTTTAGCAATAATTGGATAAGCATAATATGGTGCCACCAATGATTCTCAGCCTGCACTTCCATCACAGCTGCATGCTAGTGTCATGCATCTGCAATCAAGTGCCTGCCTGAACTACAGACATACTTGAAGCATGGCGTGCTTGCGTCATGATACATGCATGCTGTGCAGCATTTGCAGCATTGCCTGCATGTCCACAAACACATTCCACCAAAAGCTGCTAGGCCAGCAGGTTCCAGAGCATGTATGTTCTGGGTGTCAAGAACTAGCATGGCTGAGCATAACAAAGTGGTCCCGTTGGTTGTTGCTGACTGCTGTGATTGAAGCCATGCAGGGCTTCTATGACCGTAGCAAGCTGTTTTGGAAGGACATTAATGACACCACGCTGGTGGCTGCCTGTGCACCTCCAGGTACTTCACTGCCACGTTGCCCCGCCATCCCATGCACATACCTCCATGCCCTCCTTGTATGCCACTCAAAGTCATGGGCTACACCTTGTGTCAGGTACACACCTGCCAAGCTGAGCCTCTATCTTGCAGCAACACACACACCGGGCTGAACTGGTTGGGTCACAGTGACTACCACCTGCTACTGTCTGAATGCTGCAGCGCACCAACACTCTTATCAAGCCACAACAACACACTTGTCAGGACTACACCACCTCACCTTTGACCATCAGGTGAACACGAATTCAACACAAACAATCTGTTTGTACAGGAGGTGGCAGGCAGCCTTTGAGCTCTCGCTTTGTGCGCCACTTCAGCCAGCTGTGCATCCCGCCCCCTTCTGATGCAGCCATCAAGACCATTCTGACCACCATCCTGGCCGGTTTCTTGGCAGACTGGGCCCCTGACATCAGGGCTCTGTGCATTCCCATTGTGGCCTGTGCTGTGGAGGCTTACAACCGAGTCAGTGCTGAGCTGCTGCCCACACCCGCCAAGAGCCACTACACCTTCAATCTGAGAGACCTTTCCAAAATCGCCCAGGTTTGTTGTTATGCGTGCTGCCAGTGACAGATGCACACCCTTGAAAGCTTCAGGGATGCATTGCTTTGCTGCTGACTGGCTCTTTGCATGTGTCGGAGCCTATCAGATCATGACCATGCGATCCTGCAAGTATTGACACGTTTTCAGTGAAGACTACAGTTGCGTGTGCTTAGTGGGGACTCAGAAAGTACCAGCCATACCTTAACATGACACCATTCGTATGCACCAGTGGGGCTATCTTGTGAGCAACTGATGTGCACTATATGCAGGGAATGGTGATGGTGAGCCCCAAGCAATGTAACAGCAAGCAGGCTCTGATACGCCTGTGGCTGCATGAGAGCATGCGCGTCTTTCATGACCGTCTCATCGATGATCAGGACAAGAGCCATTTCAGGAACATTCTGCTGGAGCTGGTGGACAAAAACCTGAGCAGTGCAGTAGGCAGCCCTCAGGAGCTTTTCCCTGAAGGCCGCAGCATCATCTTTGGGGACTTCCTCAAACCTGGCTTGGACCGGCAAGACAGGCCGTATGAGGAGGTCAGCCTCTGCCACCATCCACTCATGCCCTCCACTCTTCTGCCTACACAAGATGACCTCAAAGACCACCATCCATGTGCATGTGTCCATTACTGCCCCCCTCCTCTTGACTACCACCTTCCACATGATGATTGGCGATTCCGAGCAA
>JAABVA010006576.1_pt1 | contig 10269 bp, 11 predicted proteins | sample 5560331 | NCBI WGS metagenome assembly JAABVA01 (sample SAMN12812661, study PRJNA571458) | rock metagenome | isolation source: Antarctica rocks | place: Antarctica: Victoria Land, Mt New Zealand sud | collected 2016-01-07 | reverse complement strand
CGGTGGGGCCCATCGGGGCCCCACCGCAATCAAGCCGGTGACACAGGTTTGATGCGTCTACTCGCTCATGGATGATCCGTCGGGGTGTTCATGACGCTCCAGGAGGCGTGCGCGGCGGTGACCTCCAGCGGTGGTGCCTACCTGTTCCTGCGCTGCCACCACTTCGGCCGGGCCTCCGGTGGCACGCTGGGGGTGGGTTCGGACCCAGGTGGCACCACTGGGACGGGCGGAACTGGTTCGGGCCGGGTAGGGCCGGCGTCGAGCATCCGTAGAGCAGCACGCAGGTCGACCAGGCTCCGCTCACGCTCGGCGGCGACCTGCTCAACGGCCGCACGCTGAGCACGCTCAACCGTCAGTTGAGTCTCCAGCTGTACGACACGTTGAGCTAGGTCGTGAGCAGGGTCATCCTCGGACTGAGCAGGGTCATCCTCGGACTGAGCAGGCTCACTGAGCGGGCCTGAGCGGCCCGGTCGCAGGCCAGCGACCAACAGGTCGCCCACCGGGACGATCCAGCCGCGCTCGGGGTCCTTGACGGCGTTGGGGAACTTGCCTGTCTCCCGGTAGCGGCGAACCGTGGACCTGCTCACTGAGCAGTGCTGAGCAGCCTCGCTGAGCGTCCACAATGGGCGTTGCTGGGCACCCTGCTCAGTGATCATGCTCAGAGCATCACCCGAGCAGGCTCATGAGCGGGGCAGGCGCGCCAAGGTTGGTCCCTGCGCTTTCCGTGCCCGCACGGGTCCGATGGTCACGACCAGCGACTGGTTAAAGTCCAGTCTGGGGAGCACAATAAGCCCAGGTAAGAGGCCCTAAGTCAGTGACAACGGGCCCTGGCGTGCAAGCCCCGTGCAACTACACACCCGTGAGTGCCGTCCCGAGCAGGAGGCGCCACCGTGAGCACGTCAACCGCTCACCGAGCGCTGCTCCCAGGAACGGTAGGCCCACTCCTGGCGACGTGCTCACGATGGCCTTCGGCGGTCATGTCTTAGACAGATAGGGCGCTGGGGGATCCGTATCCTGGAGAGGTGAACATCACCAAAAAAGTATGGTTGATGGTTGGCGTGGCGGTGCTCGTTGTGGTCGTCATCGCATTTTTCGTCCTGTATGGCGGGGGCGGCTCTGGCGGAGGCGGAGGCGGAGGCGGAGGCGGAGGGGGGTATTGAGCTGTCGTCGTCCAGGCTCGGCAGCAAGGTAGCGATGGGCGGCCCACGATGGCCCGCAGGCTCAACCCCGCCTCCGCTTGGCGTCACGCCTCGCCCGAATCTCGTCCAACGGGTCCGCGGGCTGAGCTACCCCGCCCAGGGCCCAGGTCATCGTCAGGTGCAGCTGCTTGGCCAGCGCAGCCGTCGCCGAACCCGTTTCCCGACGGGAGGCGATGCGCTGCGCTAACAGGACAGCCATTTGTCCGCCTACGGAACTCAATCGACCCACCTCATCCAGCTCCCGGCTGACAGCTTCCACCAGCAAGCTCGGGGCAGCCCCGAGGTCGTCCAGGTTGGCCGCTGGGAGGCGCATACCTGCCGCTCTGGCCCGTTCCGCGCGCTTCTGGCAGGTACCCCCACAGAACCGCGAGGTAGCTCGCCTAGCGACGTACTGGAGGCCACAGGAGGCGCATTCCCGGTCCATCATGGCTCCTATCTGAGGATTGGTTAGACCGACACCGAAATCGTTAGGGAGGAAAGTGGGCGACCGCGGGTCCGCTGCGCTATCGGCTCACCAAAAAATCGGTCGATTCGTAACGGTCAGTGATGGTGAACTCGTAGCGATCAGTGAGATGGTGAACTGCTAGCGGTCAGTGGGTTCGACCACCACCGGGTGGGTGGGTGGCGACCATCCAGGGCTGACCATCCCCCCGGGGACCATCCCCCAGGTGGCTAGGTGGCGGGCTAGGTGGGGTGTGCTAGCCGGGTGGACCTAGCCGGGGGTGCTCGGCGGGGTGTGCTAGCTGGGGTGCTTCCTAGTTGCCTACTAACCCGGTGGCGTCCCCGGGGTGACTAGTTCGTGCCCCGTGCTGCCCTGCCTAGGTCTGCCTGGCCCGAGGCTGGCCTGGCCCGAGGCGAGGCAGGCGCGAGGTGGTGGCAGGGCGAGGCGGCAGGCGCGGGCGGCAGGGCGCTGGCAGGCGAGGCAGGCGGCGAGCGGTCGTGGTGCATGGCGGGCGTGCTGGGCGCAGGGTGTTGGGGTGGTGGCGCAGGTGCGGCTGCGGGCATGAATCCGACTGGACCCGCTGCGCCGTCCTTCGCTCCCTGGCCGTGCGCGTGAGTGCACGGCAGGGTGACGTTGACGCCACCACCCCGACAGGTCGGGGGTTAGGTGAAGACCGGCGGTGTAAGTCCCGTCCCGGTTATCTGCCCGAGGCTGGCCAGGTAGCGGTCAGGGATCAGCGCTGTGTAGTTGAAGATGCGATACAGCACACCCATCGAGTCGGCGTACGGCGCTTCGAAACTCTCGGCCTGCAATGGTGACTCCCACAGAACGATGTCGTCGCTCACCATCGTCAGGACAATGTCCTGGTTCGTGCCTGCACCGAGGTTGGTCGGAAGGTTGGCGTCAGTGAACACGTCCATACCGAGCACCTGCCCCACATGGCCGACACCTTGGTTGTCGTCGCGGTTCGCCAGGGCGTTGAACCCGCCAGCCGTGGGCACCACCAAAGGACGACCCGAGCTGTCCACGTAGGACGCAAACCAAGCCCAACGGCGGGGATGCATGACCACCGTGTCGGGCGCCTTGAAGCGCGAGCCATTAATGGCTCCTTGAAGCTGGGCCAGGCGACCGTAGAAGGCTTGTGCGGTTGGGCTGGTCGTGGTCCACGTGTTCACGCTGGTCGACGCCGGGGTGAGATAACCGCGCAACTGCCCGCCGGTGCCGCTGCCGGTGATCACATCGGTACCCAATGCCCGGGCATGATCGGCGGCCAGGTCTTCCAAGATAACCCGGTCGAAAGGGACCGCGGACTGATCGAGGAGTTGGCGGGACACGACCTGTTTTCCGCCGTGGGTGACGATCCCCGAGCTCAGCGACGCGGTGGTGACATCCGTCTGGGGCAGGGCGGTGTTCTGCGTGGACTGGACGGCCACGGTGGTTCCGGTGGCCACGCGGGGCACGTTGACACTCGATATCCCTTGCGGGAGGTCCTCGTGCCGAAACCGGTCCGCGACGACCCGCCCGGGGCGAGCCAGCTTGACGTATTCGTCCACCAAGTAGCCGGGAGGCGCGAATTCGCCACCACTGCCGCCCGTGGCGTTGGTGTTGCCCAACGCTCGTGTTTCCAGGCAGTTCTCGGAGTTGTTTCTGCGGAGCCGGTCCGCGGCGTTGGCGTCGCCGCTGCGGGCGTGGATCAGGTCCTTGAAGAAGGATGGCGAGTGAGGGCCGGCATGGTAGGTCTCGCCGCCGTCGACGTGGTAGCCGCTCTGCAATCCGCTCGACCCTGGGGCGAAGTCGCGTCGCACCGCGTCGGCGGACGCGGACCGCTTCGCGTCGTCGGCAAGCTCGGTGATCCGCTCGTCAAATTCGCGCACCAGGGCGACCGCTTTGTTGAAGTCACGCGACTCTGATGCTTGCAGGTCGCGTTTCTCAGCCTGCACACCGTCGAGCGTGGCCATCATTCCGTCGTACAGCAACTCGCGCCTTTCCCGCATGATTTGCAGGGAGGTGGCGCCGGGTTGACCGGGGTGTGCGGAGGCGTTGTCGATTGCGGTTCTAAGAGCGTTACTCATGGTGTTTCCTCACGGGAGTGCCTGCCACAGATGACAGGCGCGGAATGGGTTGCGGAAGTAGGCGGGCGTGTTCGGCCTCGCCAGCAGTGACCGGTGCGGAGCACTCGCGTTCACCAACGTCTCAACCCGATTTCGGGCGCCGGAGGCACTCCCGAATCTGGACCCCGTGAAGGGCAAGCTTCGACAAGACCATTGTCCCGCAGAATGGCTTTCACGGCAAGCCGCCGTCGAGGTCGCGCAAGTCTGTGTGCAGATCGTGGTCGACCTGCACTCCCTTTGCGTGGGCGCCCGCAAGCTCGGCGCGTAAGGACACGATCATCCGCTCGTGCTCCGGGGTGATGCAGTCTGCGAGGCGCTGCAGGGCCAGGCCGTAACCGAGCGGGTTGTCCATCACTGCCCCGAGGAGCTGGGGGCTGACGAGCTGCCCGTCGGTGTCTGCGGTCTTGACCGCGGAGTACAGGGCGGTCAACAGCTTGCTGGCGGCCAATGCTTCAGCCGCGAGGCCGAGGGCCAGCTTTCGGGCGGCCTCGGCGTTGTGGGGGTCGGCGGTCATGGTGTTGCGGAACTGGTCGGTACTCATGGTTTGGTGGGCCTTCCTTCAGGGTGGCGGTGTTGTGGACAGAATTTTTGTCGGGTGACGAACGGGCAACCGGGTGCTGCGCACTGCTGGGGTGGGTCCCGGTTGCGGCGGTGGACGGTCATGCGCGCCCCCCGGTGAACGCGGGCCACAGAAGGAGGTCCAGATTTGTTACTACACGGGGATATTGAGATAAGAGAAGGGGTGTGTCCTTCTACCCACATTTCTGGACCTCCCCAAGGTGCTGCAACGCAGCGACGTCCACGCTGTCGGTTAGCGAGTACCGCCACACGGCGGCACCGTTGGGACCGCTCTCCTCCTCATCGAGGGTGAGCAGCCCCAACATGTGCAGCGCCTGCAAGGTGCGATCCACGGTGTTACGCGGCTTATCGAGTCGCTTGCGCACCTCCGAGGTTCGCGACTCGGGGTGCCCGTGCAGGTCGAGCAACGCGGCCAGCCGCAACGGTGGCATGGAGTCCGCCGCGCAGCGGCCCACGATCCGTAACAGGTGCTCGCGATTCAGGCCCAGCGCCAAACCACCGCGCAGGATTTGGGTGAGCTGCTTGGCGAAGCGGGTGGGCATTTCTGGTGCGTGCGCGTCGATGACGTCGCCCCGGTAGTCGTGCTCGACGCCGGTGCGCCCCAATGTCACGATGTCGGCCAGGGCCAGGGCCAGGATCAGCTCGGACTCGTCCTCGGTGAGGGTGAGGTCCACGGTGGTGTCGACGGTGGCCAGCACCCCCGCGACCGCCGCACCGAGATCGGCGCGCATGGCCACTTCGTCGCCGGTGTTGCGGATGGCCTGGCGACCGGATGCGGCGCGCCCGGTGGTGGAGTCCAACCGGATCAACACGAACCTGTCGCCCATGCTGGCGATCACCTCGTGCGCCCGGTCCCACGCGGTGGTAACGGCGCCGATGACCACCAGGCGGCCCGTCCAGCTCAGCGACTGCCCCCCGTCGCTGCCAAGGTTGCGTTCCCACTGGCCGTCATAGACCTCGCGGAGCGCGGCCAGCACGCCACCCCGCGCGTTGCGGTCCATCGAGAGCAGGCTGGTTACATCCTTAATGACCAGTACCCCGGTGGGGCCGATCTTGCGGAGCAGACCGCCCGTGGCGTTTTTGCTGCGTTCCTTGCGGCTGGTGCCGGAAAGCAGCGCACCCTCGGAGCTGATGGTTGAGGTGACGGTCGCCCCGGCGGCGGCTAGCGGTGCCACGGTCTCCGTTTTTGCGGCACCGGAACCGGACACCACCAGCAGCCAGGTGGGGTCGCCCCCGAGTTGCTCGACAGCAGCCGCGCACAGCACCGCGTCCAGCACATCGGTGTCGTACTCGTCGCCGAGCCATCGGCGGAACACTTTGTGCACGGCGCCCAGTCCGATGACTGGGCCGCCGTCCTCGGCCGAACCGGTTGAACCGGCCGAACCGGTCCGGTCGGAGGTTGGGAGGTCCGCCGGCGCGGCCGTCTCGTCATCCGGTGGTGGAACGTCGACCCATGGGTCAACCAGCTCGGGCTCGCCCGAGTAGATGTTCGTCACGCGACCTCACCCCGGCGGCGCTGCAGCTCGGCGAAGGAGGGGACGGTTGCTTGCCTGCGCCAGTCGACGGCCTTCGAGATCTCGATGGACGCTTCCCGCTGGGCCAGGAGACGATCCCGGTGGTGCTCCTCGGCGATACAGAACGCGGCACTTTCGGCGCGGTCAAAGTGCCTGAGCGCGAACACCTCAACGGCCTCACGGGTGGCGTACGGCAACCACGCCACAACGAAGTCACGCCGGGCCTGCCAGGGGCTCACGGTGTCGCTCATAGGGGCACCTCCGTGCCGGTGCGCAGGGCGACGGCGTAAGTGATGCAATCGAGCTGCCACTGCCTGTCCTCATCGGTCAGGGGCAGGAACGTCTCGTGGTCCCACTGCTGCCGGTAAGGGTCGTCGGAAACGTCCGTCAGCACGTAGTTGATCAGGGGGTTGTAGATGCAACCGCGGACGAAGCTGGCCATGTATTCGGGCTTGGCCGCCTCGGTCCGGCGCATGGCGATCGTCAAGGCGCCGGCGATCTCGGCTGCGGAGATCTTGTTCGACCGCGCACGGTAGATCTCTTCAACGATGACGCCGAACACGTCGCGCAAGTGCAAGTCGATCTGGTCCCACCCCCAGGTGTCCAAGTCGGACACCTGGGGGTGGGGAACTTCCCCATTCCGAACCGATCCCACCGTCTTGTGGTCGCAACCGACGCGGCGGGCGATGGCACGATCTGAGTCGCCGGGCCGCCGTGCGATCTCCCCGGCGATGACGTGCCGGGTCTGCTCCCGACTCAGATGCCGTCGAGCGCAGTTGAGGGTTACAGCGAGATCCGCGGCCTCATCGTCATCGGCAACATGATGGATCTCGCGCGGGCACTCGATTGCGAGATCCTCGGAGATCCGCACACGGTTGTGGCCGTCGAGGATCCGCCCGTGCTGGTCCACCACGATCGGCACCACGATGCCGCGGGCGGCGATGTCAGACTTGAGCGCGTCGTACTGCTCGGCGGATAGCTCGGGCATGGGCTGAAACGTCACCGGGCGCGGCCGTACGGTAGAATCCGAAGTGGACTCAGCGGCTTGGTGGCTTGCGATTCCTGTAGACGGCGCCTCTGCCCGGGGGCGCCGTTTTCGTCGAGGGGCGGTCATGATCCACCCCGCACCACGTTGTTGACGGCGGTCTCGCCGGTGTGATCGCTGTAGCAGATGACGCGCCGCATCTCTTCGGTGACGTAGCGGCCGAAGTCCTGCCCCTGGTTGCACCGCCGGTAGCCCTTGAGAAGCTTGCGCACCCGGCCCGGCGAGATCGTGATGCCGCAATCGGCGAGCGCGGCGTGCGCGTCGGCCAGGGACAGCTCGGGGCGTGCGTGATCCCCGTGGGCTTCGACGTCCACCCGGGCTGAGAGCGTTTGCGTTGGTTGGGTCATCTGCCACCCGCTGCCAGCTCGGCGGCCTGGGGTTCGACCTCGGGAGTGATCCCCAGCAGCGCCCACAGATCGCTCGTCACGACGCGGTACGAGCCGCCGAGCTTGAGTAGCCGGACCGGGTAGTCGCCTCGCTTTGCCAGCATGTAGCCGTGTGCGTGGCTGATGCCCAACGACTTGTTCGCCAGGGGTAGTCCCACGGTGGGGCCTGCGTCGATCAGGTCTCGCCATGCGGCGGAGGGGTTGGCCGAACGGGTCACCGAGCTGGGCTACCCCTACAGCCGCTCCGCCCTGGTGAATCTCGAGTACGGCCGCAAAAGTTCCATCGACCTCGGAGAGCTGCTCGTGTTGGCGGCCGCGCTGGAGGTCCCCCCGATGCTCCTGCTGTACCCAGATCTGGCAGACGGCCCCGTCGAAGCTCTTCCCGGCGTGAGGACGACCTCGTTCCGGGCTGCGCTGTGGTTCGGCGGTCATCGCTGTCTCCTCACGGTAGTGTTCAGACAACACAGCTCTGACATCTTCCGTGCTGTGCAAACCCAGTATGCACAGTCTTGCGGAAACACGCAAGCTCCGTCTATTGTGTTTCCATGACACACAGCGATTGGACGACCTCCACAGTCCGCAGGATCGGCGCGAAGGTGAAGGAGCTGCGCAAGGGCAGGTTTTCTGCGGAGGGGTTGGCCGAGCGGGTCACCGAGCTGGGCTACCCCTACAGCCGCTCCGCCCTGGTGAATCTCGAGTACGGCCGCAAAAGTTCCATCGACCTCGGAGAGCTGCTCGTGTTGGCGGCCGCGCTGGAGGTCCCCCCGATGCTCCTGCTGTACCCAGATCTGGCAGACGGCCCCGTCGAAGCTCTTCCCGGCGTGAGGACGACCTCGTTCCGGGCTGCGCTGTGGTTCGGAGGAGAGGAGCCGCTCACCGATGATGAGGACCCTTCCGAATTCTTAGGGCGCGACGGGAGCAGACCGCTGGTGCTCGCCCGCATACGGCAGATGAACGCGCGCTCGGAGGAGCGATACGTGCGCGATGAACGGGAGGCTAGAGAGCGAGGGGACACGAAAAACGCCGAATCCCTGCATGCGGTGTACGAGACCCTCACACTGACCAGCCGCTACGTCATTCAGCAGATGCGTGCCGCGGGCATGACGGTCGCCGAGGGCGAGGAGGAGCAGTAGCCACCACCGGGCATGGGGGTCCCGGCTCGGTGACCCCCCACGGCCCCTAGGCCATTTTCCGCACCCACGTCGTCCGCTCCACGCCTCCTGGCCACCCGTCGTCTGGTGTGACGGGAGGCCGGAAGTCTCACCAAAGAGCGGCTGATCAGGTCGCGCCGGGTGCCTGGTGCCTGACTGGCCAGGATTTACAGAGGGTGCACTGTCAGGCTTCGAGGTCGGTTTACGGCGGACTCTCGCGATAGCGCCGATGTGCGGGAGGGCTACACCAGCGGCAACACCAGCTCGGGCAGGGTGAACGACACTGCGGTGAGGGTGAAGTGCGAGACACGCTCGACGCGGCGCGTTGCGCTGTCGGGGTTCGCGGTTACGATTCCTGTAGGGGTCACGCGGAGCCGCACTTCCGTTGGACCTAGGCCCGGTTCGGTGTTGAAGCACCAGCCGGGCCGACCCCTTTCTGGGGACTGGTCTTATCCAGTCAGCCGATGACCCTCAGGTCAAAGAGGCGCGCCGTAGCGCACCGGATCAATGAGCGGCCCGCCGCCACCGTCGCCACCATCCGCCGGGGGCCGGTACGGGCGCCGGGCGATCCCGCCCGATTCGGTAATTTTGCCGGTTCCTCGTTCACTCCGTCGCGGTGTGCCACAAACGTTCGTCTTTGAGACAGTCCAGCACCTCACCCGAACATGCCGGGAAAGGGTGTCGCAGAAGTCGCGTCCGAAACTGGTGTAGCGCTCCACGGGGTCAGCGACGAGTAGTGAGACGCGGGCGGTGCGGTGGGGCCCATCGGGGCCCCACCGCAATCAAGCCGGTGACACAGGTTTGATGCGTCTACTCGCTCATGGATGATCCGTCGGGGTGTTCATGACGCTCCAGGAGGCGTGCGCGGCGGTGACCTCCAGCGGTGGTGCCTACCTGTTCCTGCGCTGCCACCACTTCGGCCGGGCCTCCGGTGGCACGCTGGGGGTGGGTTCGGACCCAGGTGGCACCACTGGGACGGGCGGAACTGGTTCGGGCCGGGTAGGGCCGGCGTCGAGCATCCGTAGAGCAGCACGCAGGTCGACCAGGCTCCGCTCACGCTCGGCGGCGACCTGCTCAACGGCCGCACGCTGAGCACGCTCAACCGTCAGTTGAGTCTCCAGCTGTACGACACGTTGAGCTAGGTCGTGAGCAGGGTCATCCTCGGACTGAGCAGGGTCATCCTCGGACTGAGCAGGCTCACTGAGCGGGCCTGAGCGGCCCGGTCGCAGGCCAGCGACCAACAGGTCGCCCACCGGGACGATCCAGCCGCGCTCGGGGTCCTTGACGGCGTTGGGGAACTTGCCTGTCTCCCGGTAGCGGCGAACCGTGGACCTGCTCACTGAGCAGTGCTGAGCAGCCTCGCTGAGCGTCCACAATGGGCGTTGCTGGGCACCCTGCTCAGTGATCATGCTCAGAGCATCACCCGAGCAGGCTCATGAGCGGGGCAGGCGCGCCAAGGTTGGTCCCTGCGCTTTCCGTGCCCGCACGGGTCCGATGGTCACGACCAGCGACTGGTTAAAGTCCAGTCTGGGGAGCACAATAAGCCCAGGTAAGAGGCCCTAAGTCAGTGACAACGGGCCCTGGCGTGCAAGCCCCGTGCAACTACACACCCGTGAGTGCCGTCCCGAGCAGGAGGCGCCACCGTGAGCACGTCAACCGCTCACCGAGCGCTGCTCCCAGGAACGGTAGGCCCACTCCTGGCGACGTGCTCACGATGGCCTTCGGCGGTCATGTCTTAGACAGATAGGGCGCTGGGGGATCCGTATCCTGGAGAGGTGAACATCACCAAAAAAGTATGGTTGATGGTTGGCGTGGCGGTGCTCGTTGTGGTCGTCATCGCAT
>JAABVA010006575.1_pt1 | contig 10270 bp, 7 predicted proteins | sample 5560331 | NCBI WGS metagenome assembly JAABVA01 (sample SAMN12812661, study PRJNA571458) | rock metagenome | isolation source: Antarctica rocks | place: Antarctica: Victoria Land, Mt New Zealand sud | collected 2016-01-07 | reverse complement strand
TGGAAGGACTTGCGGCTGCCAATATCTGCAAATTATTTTTATTTATATCAAATTGTGACACAATTTCATTATCATTGGCTTAAATATTTATCGTTTGCTTAAATGTTTAAGCGTTCTGTAGGTGAGTACTGGGCTTTCCGGTAGCTTACGGTTGCCCTTATCGCCATTCCAGAAAAATTGCTGTTTTATCGCGCTTTCATTCTCAATTCCTCATTCCCCTTTGCATGACGCTACTCCCCACCTGCTGGCCCCGGCTGGCCCCCTGGCGGTTGGCCTGGCTGCTCGGCGGCCTGCTGGCCGCCGCTACTGCGGCCCCGGCCCAAAGCCTTACTTCCTTCGTGGACCCCCTGATTGGGACCGGGGGCCACGGCCACGTGTTCCTGGGGGCCAACGTGCCGTTTGGGGCCGTGCAGCTGGGGCCCCAGAACATCTTCAAGGGCTGGGACTGGTGCTCGGGCTACCACTATTCCGACAGTCTGATTACCGGGTTTTCGCACACCCACCTCAGCGGCACGGGGTGCTCCGACCTGGGCGACGTGCTCGTCATGCCCTACACCGGCCCCCTCAAAACCGACAAGGGCCGGCAGCAGGCGCCGCACCTGGGCTACCTCTCGCGCTTCTCGCACCAGCGCGAAACCGTCCGGCCCGGCTACTACGCCGTGACCCTGGACGACTACGGCATCCGCGCCGAGCTGACCAGCACCGCGCGCGTGGGGCTGCACCGCTACACGTTTCCGGCCGGCGGCCAGGCGGCCCGCGTCATCATCGACTTAAAAGAAGGCATCGACAACAAAACCACCGCCGCCCACATCGAGCAAGTCGACCCGCGCACGTTCGTGGGCTACCGTTTTTCCAAGGGCTGGGCCCCCGACCGGCGGCTGTACTTTGCCATCAAAACGTCGGTGGCGGCGCCGCAGTTTGCCGTGTACGACTCGGCCCGGCAGCTGCCGGGCAAAACGGGCCAGGGCCGGGCGATTAAGGGCGTGTTGACGTTCGCCAAGGCCCCGGCCACGCTGCTGCTGAAGGTGGGCATTTCGCCGGTGAGCGCGGAGAACGCGCTGGCCAACATCCAGGCGGAAATGCCCGGCTGGGACTTTGCCAAGGTACGGCAGGCCGCCGACGCGCAGTGGAACCGGGAGCTGGGCAAGGTGGCCATCGAAACCACGGACGCGACGGCCCGCCGCATCTTCTACACCGCGATGTACCACGCGCTGTTCGCGCCGGCGCTGTTCAACGACGCCAACGGCGACTACCGCGGCACCGACAAAAAAGTGTACGCCAGGGCCCCGTTCGCCAACTACACCACCTTCTCGCTCTGGGATACCTACCGCGCCGAGCAGTCGCTGTTCACGCTCGCCCAGCCCGAGCGGGTGAACGACATGATGCAGTCGATGCTGGCCATCGGCCGGCAGCAGGGCAAGCTGCCCATCTGGCACCTGATGGGCAGCGAAACCAACACGATGGTGGGCTACAGCGCCGTGCCGGCCCTGGGCGAGGCCTACCTCAAGGGCACGCCCGGCCTCGACGGCAACGAGGTGCTGGCCGCCATGAAAACCACCAGTACCCGCGACGACCAGGGCCTGCACTACCTCAAAACAATGGGCTTCATTCCGGCCGACAAGGAAGGCGAGTCGGTGGCCAAGGCGATGGAGTACGCCATCGACGACTGGAGCATTGCCCAGGTAGCCAAGAAGCTGGGCCGGGCCGACGACTACCAGACGTACCGCGCCAGGGCCCTGTACTACAAAAAATACTTCGACCCGCGCACCCGTTTCATGCGTGGCCTGACCACAGACGGGAAATTCCAGGTGCCGTTCGACCCCATCCAGTCCATCCACCGCCAGAACAACTACACCGAGGGCAACGCCTGGCAGTACACCTGGCTGGTGCCGCAGGACGTGCCCGGCCTCATCGGCCTGTTCGGCAGCGACGCGGCTTTTGTGCAGAAGCTCGACAGCCTGTTTGTGGTGAAGGGCAGCCTGGGGGAAAGCGCCTCGCCCGACATTTCGGGCCTGATCGGCATGTACGCCCACGGCAACGAGCCCAGCCACGCCACCACCTACCTCTACGCCTACGCCGGCCAGCAGTGGAAAACCGCCGAAAAGGTGCGCCAGGTGCTGCGCGAGATGTACCGCGACCAGCCCGACGGCATCAGCGGCAACGAGGACTGCGGGCAGATGAGCGCCTGGTACATCCTCTCGGCGCTGGGCTTGTACCCCGTCAGCCCCAGCAGCGGGGCCTACGTGCTGGGCAGCCCGATTGTAGACAAGGCCACCCTGCGCCTGCCGCAGGGCAAGACGTTCGTGATCGACGCGCAAAACAACGGCCCCCAGAACCCCTACATCCAGTCGGCCGTGCTCAACGGCCGGGCGTACGCCAACAGCTACCTGCTGCACCGCGACATCGTGGCCGGCGGTACCTTGCGGCTGACGATGGGCCCCCGGCCCAACCCCGCGTTCGGCGCCGCCGCCGCCAGCCGGCCCAAAGAAGTGTACGAGTGAAGGCGCTGACCGCGCCGGGCCCGCCGCAAAACCGTTCGGAGTTGAAAAAGAAAATTCTGATCCACGACATCGCCAATCACCTGGACGTGTCCATCGCCACCGTGTCGCTGGTGCTCAACGGCAAGGCCAAGGAGAAGCGCATCAGCGACGCCCTGGCCGAAAAGGTGCTGAAATACGTGAAGGAGGTGGGCTACAAGCCCAACCAGCTGGCCAAAAGCCTGCGCACGGGCAAGACGCACGTCATCGGCCTGATGGTGGAAGACATCGCCAACCCTTTCTTCGCCACGGTGGCGGGCCTGATTGAGAAAAAGGCGTTGGCCTACGGCTACCGCATCATCTATTGCAGCACCAACAACGACACGGCCAAGGCCCTGGATTTGCTCACGATGCTGCAGGAGCGGCACGTGGACGGCTACATCCTGGCGCTGCCCAACGGCATCGAGGCGGAAGTGAGCGCCCTGGTGCGCAGCGGCAAGCCGCTGGTGTTGTTCGACCGCCTGCTGCCGGGCGTCCTCGCCAACGCCGTGGTGGTGGACGGGGCCATGGGCAGCTACGAAGCCACCCAGCACCTACTGGCGCAGGGCTTCACCTCCGTCGCGCTGGTTACGCTGCAGTCGGAGCAAACGCAGATGATTGCGCGCCAGCAGGGCTACGCCCAGGCTTTGCGGGGGCACGGCCAGCCAGCGCTGGTATTGGAACTGGCCTTTCAGCAGGGCCCCGCGCAGATGATTGGGGAAATTCAGGCCTTCTTTCAGGCGCACCCTTCCTGCGGCGCGGTGCTGTTCGCGACCAACTACCTGGGGGTGTACGGCCTGGAGGCGCTCAGCCGGCTGGGCCGCCGCATTCCCGAGCAGGTAGCCGTTGTTTCTTTCGACGACAATGACCTGTTTCGGCTCTATTCTCCGCCCGTTACCGTGGTGGCGCAGCCCATGGAAGTCATGGCCGAGGACATCATCAGCACGCTCCTGACCGCGTTGGAGGGCCCCAAGGAAACCGGCCGCCTGATTCAGCTGCAACTGGCCCCGCAACTGCTGGTTCGCCAGTCTTCCATTCGGCCCGCCAACGAAAAGCCGCTCACAGGGAACGTGTATTAGGGGGCCCCAGCCGGACTAGCGCGGTTTTGTAACCGGTGTACGCGCTCGGCTAGGGGTGAGGTTTTCGTAGGGCGAATCTGCTGATTGTAAAACCGCTGTAACGAACTAAAACGCCGCCAAGGCCCCTAGCGCAGACGGTCCATGCTGCGCACGAGCCGCTCGTCGTGGCGGATGTAGCGGCTGGCCAGCAAGTTGAGCATCAGGGCCAGTGTGGGCAGGTAGAAGCCGATTAGGTAGTGGCCTTCCATTTTTATGTTCAGCAGCTGGTCGGCGCGGCCCGAATACAGGAACTCGGCACCGAGCGTGGCCACGAGGAGCAGCAGGTTGATCGAGCACAGCAGCAGCTGCACCGACCGGCGGCGGTACTGGAAAATGGCGTAGAGCGCCGTGGCCGCCGTGGCGAGCGCCAGCGCGCCGATGGGCCAGGCGGGAAACACCGTCCCGCCCGCGTCGGGCGCGGCGCTGCGGAAGACGCGGAAGGCCGTGAGGGTAAGTTCGGCGTGCGAAATGGGGTCGGTTTTCGTCCACAGGGGGAGCACGGCCACGGCCAGCATGGCCAGGGCCAGCAGCAGCAAAAACACGCTTTGGATTCTTTGTATCATCTTTGTCGTTGAGATTAGGGACCCGGTCCGGGCGGAATCGGGCCACAAATTTAGCCTGTCTTGGGCGCTTTGCGCCCTTCTATCCTTTACCCATCTTCTGATGCCAACTGCTTATATCGTGGACGCGGTGCGGACCCCGATTGGAAAATTTGGCGGCGCGCTGAGCAGCGTCCGCCCCGACGACCTGGCCGCGCTCGTGTTGCGCGAGCTGTTGCGCCGCAACCCTACGCTCGACAAAAACGCCGTAGAAGACGTCATCATGGGGGCCGCCAACCAGGCCGGCGAAGACAACCGCAACGTGGCCCGCATGGCCGCGCTGCTGGCCGGCCTGCCCGACTCGGTGCCCGGCATCACGGTGAACCGGCTGTGCGCGAGCGGTTTGCAGAGCATCATGGATGCGTCGCGGGCCATCAAGAGCGGCGAGGGCGACGTGTACCTGGCCGGCGGCTCGGAGAGCATGACGCGCGCTCCGTTCGTGATGGCGAAGTCGGAAACGGCCTACGCCCGCGACTTCATGGCCCACGACACCACGCTGGGGGCCCGCTTCACCAACCCCAAGCTGAACAAGCTGTACTATCCCTACAACATGGGGCAGACGGCCGAAAACATCGCCAAGCGGTTCAACATCAGCCGCGAGGACCAGGACGCGTTTGCGTTCGAAAGCCAGCGCAAGTACCACCGCGCCGCCGAAAAAGGGCGTTTCCGCAAGGAAATCGTGCCGGTGTTTTTGCCGCATCCCATTGGCGACACCGCCATGTTCGACACCGACGAGCAGCCGCGCATTTCGACGCTCGAAAAGCTGGCCAGCCTCAAGCCGGTCTTCCAGCCCGACGGCGGCACCGTGACGGCCGGCAACTCGACCGGCATCAACGACGGCGCGGCGGCCGTGCTGATGGTGAGCGAAGACGCCCTGAAGCGCTACGGCCTCCAGCCAATGGCGCGGGTGGTGGCGTCGGCCGTAGCCGGCGTCGACCCGGCGGTGATGGGCCTGGGGCCCATCCCGGCCACCCGCAAGGTGCTGGAGCGGGCCGGCCTCACGCTGGCCGACATGGATTTGATTGAGCTGAGCGAGGCCTTCGCGGCCCAAAGCCTGGCCTGCATCCGCGAGATGGGCATCGACGTGGAGAAGATGAACGTGAACGGCGGCACCATTGCCCTGGGCCACCCGCTGGGCTCGTCGGGCACCCGCATGACGGCCACGCTGCTGCACGAGATGCAGCGCCGCGAGGGCGTGCGCTACGGCCTGGCCACCATGTGCGTGGGCGTGGGCCAGGGCGCGGCCGTGATTTACGAGAAAGTCTGATTCTTTCAGTTAACAGTGAACAGTTAGTAGCTATCAGTTTAACAATGAACACTAACTGATAACTACTAACTGTTCACTGCCAACTGCTGAATGAAGTACTTCCTCCACCTCGCCTACGACGGCACCGCCTACAGCGGCTGGCAGGTGCAGCACAACGCGCCCACCGTGCAGGCCGCCCTCAACGAGGCCCTGAGCAAAGTGCTGCGCCAGCCCATTAGCACGCTGGGCAGCGGGCGCACCGATGCCGGCGTCCACGCCCGGCACCAGGTGGCGCACTTCGAGGCCGAGCTGCCGGCCGGCATGGACGAAGCCTTGCTGCTCTACCGCCTGTGCCGCACCCTGCCCGCTGATATCGCGCCGTTGCGCCTGCACCCGGTGGCGCCCGCCGCCAACGCCCGCTTCGACGCCGAGGCCCGCACCTACGAATACTTCCTGCTCGATGCGCCCGACCCGTTCCGGCGCGACCAGGCCCTGTACCTCGACCGGGCCCCGGACGTGGCGGCCATGAACCTGGCCGCTGCCCACCTGGTGGGGCAGTTCGATTTCACCACCTTTTCCAAGGTGAAAGGGGCCGAAACGCACTACGTGTGCCGCTGCACCGAAGCGGCCTGGCACCGGGCCCTGGGCGGCTGGGTGTTCCGCATCCGGGCCAACCGCTTCGTGCGCGGCATGGTGCGGCTAGTGGTGGGCACGTTGCTGGAAGTGGGCCGTGGGCGCCACACGCCGGCCCAGTTTCAGCAGCTGCTGTGGGCCCAGCAGCGGGTTGCGGCGGGCACGGCGGCCCCGGCGAAAGGATTGTTTTTGAGCCGGGTGGAGTACGGGCCGGGCATCTTGCCGGCGTAGGCCCGGTGGGCTGAGCGCTGTGAAATTTCATTAACAATTTCGGCCGCCCGACCTTTATAGCCTATGCAACCCCAACCTGCTTCTACCAAAACCGGCCAGGTGTTCGATTGGCAGGTGCTGCGCCGCCTGCTGAGCTACGTGACGCCCTACCGCGGCGTGTTCATCGGCCTGATTGTGCTGACGGTGGCCACGGCCGCGCTCGGCACGTTGCGGCCCTTCCTCATCCAGCGGATGGTGGACGTGAGCATCGAGCAAGGCGACCGTACCGGCCTGAACCACATGTTTTTGTGGCTACTGGGCCTGCTGGTGGCCCACGCCGGCGTCAGCTATTTGCAGACGTACTACGGCGGCTGGCTGGGCCAGTACATCGTGCGCGACATCCGCACCGACCTCTACCGCCACCTGCTGGGCCTCAAGCTGAGCTTTTTTGACCGCACGCCCATCGGCGTGCTCGTGACGCGCAACATCTCGGACGTGGAAACCTTGTCCGACGTGTTCAGCGAAGGGCTGGCGGCGATGGTGGGCGACATCCTGCAAATCCTGTTCATCATGGGCTTCATGTTTTATATCGACTGGCGCCTGACGCTGGTGAGCCTGTCGGTGATTCCGCCGCTGCTGTTCTCGACTTATGTGTTCAAGGAGAAGGTGAAGGTGTCGTTTCAGGACGTGCGCAACGCCGTGGCCAAGCTCAATTCCTTCGTGCAGGAGCATTTAACGGGCATGAGCGTGGTGCAAATTTTCGGCAACGAGCAGCGGGAATTCAAGAAGTTTGAGAAGATAAACCGCGAGCACACCGACGCCAACATCCGGTCGGTGCTGTACTACTCGATTTATTTTCCGGTGGCCGAGGTGCTGGCCGCCATCGGCGTGGGTTTGCTGGTGTGGTACGCGGCCCAGGGCCAGATCGAGGGCACGATTTCCAAGGGGGCCCTCATCGCCTTCATCATGTACAACGCGCTGTTCTTCCGCCCCATCCGCCAGATTGCCGACCGGTTCAACACCCTCCAGCTGGGCTTGGTGAGCACCGAGCGCCTGCTGAAACTGCTCGACAGCCACGACCTAATCGCCACCACCGGCACCTACGTGCCCGCCGCGCCGCTGCGCGGCGACGTGCGGTTCGACCACGTGAAATTTGCCTACAACCCGCCCGAGTGGGTGCTCAAAGACATCAGCTTCCATGCCCGGCCGGGCCAGACCATTGCCTTCGTGGGGGCTACCGGCGCGGGCAAAACCAGCATCATCAACCTGCTGAGCCGGTTTTACGACATCCAGGAAGGCCGCATCATGGTGGACGGGCGCGACCTGCGCGACTACGACCTGAGCGTGCTGCGCCGCCAGATTGGCGTGGTGCTGCAAGACGTGTTCCTGTTCGCGGGCAGCATCCGCGACAACATCACGCTGGGCAACCAGGAGATTGGCGACGCCCAAATCTGGGAAGCGGCCGACCTCGTGGGGGCCCGCCGCTTCATGGAGCGCCTGCCGGGGGCCCTCGACTACCCGGTGATGGAGCGCGGGGCCACGCTCTCGGTGGGGCAGCGGCAGCTTATTTCGTTCGTGCGGGCCCTGGTGTACCAGCCCCGCGTGATTGTGCTCGACGAGGCCACGTCATCGGTCGACTCCGAGACGGAGGAAATGATCCAGAACGCCATCGAGAAGCTGATGCAGGGGCGCACGTCGCTCGTCATCGCCCACCGCCTGAGCACCATCCAGAAAGCCGACCAGATCATCGTGCTCGACAAGGGCGAAATCAAGGAAGTGGGCACCCACGAGGAGCTGCTGCGCCTCGAAAACGGCTACTACGCCCAGCTCTACCGGATGCAGTACGTGGTGGGCGAGGCCGGCTAGGGCGTTTTGGGCGGCGCGGCGGGCATGGTGGGCACGGCCGCGGGCGGCACGCCGGGAAAGCCGCTGTTTTTCATCAGCGGCAGCACGATGCGCACCAGCCCCAGCTGCAAGGCGAAAAACAGCATGAACGGCAGCAGCCACCCGCGGCTGCGGTAGGGCCGGGGCCCCACGTAGCGCGGCCAGAACCAGGTGAGGTAGACCACCAGCGCCAGCACGTTGAACAGCACCGGAAGCAGCAGGTTCTGGCCGAAGCGGGCCGCCGCCCAGTTCATGGCATACACCCCAACGGCCGCATAGGCCGCCACGAAGGCCACCAACCCCAGCAGCGCACTGTTGCGGTGCAGCCGGCGCAGGTTGATGCCCAGCAGAATACCCCCCGCCAGCATCGAAAACAGCACCGAAAACAGCACGATGGTGCCCGGCGAATACAACTCGGGGTCGTCGGCCGTAGCCGGGTCGGCCGTGGCGGACTGGGGCCGGGCAGCGGCTACCGTGGCGGCTTCGGCCTGCTGCTGGGCCACGGCGGCTTCCAGGGTGGGGCGCAGGGCGGCTTCTTCGGGGGCCGGGAGGCCCCGGCGGCGCAGCTCGGCCAGGGCGGCGAGCACGGCGTCGTCGCGGTATTCGGCGTAGCGGCTTACGTACTGCCGCAATTCGGCCTCGCTCTTGGCCTGCATTTTCGCCGCGTATTCTTCCATCTGGTGCTTGGTGCTTGGTTGGTGGTGCTTGGTTTTTAATACTTCGGGGCCTGGTGTTTAGTTCGCTGAAATTAAATCAGGTACCGGGCACCAACACCCAAGCACCCAGCACTAAGCACCAAAAACTAAGCACCAAAAAAATCGTGCAGGGCCGACCCGGCGCGGCGCACGTCTTCAAACGAATTATACAGCGGCACGGGCGAAAGGCGAATCACGTTGGGCTCGCGCCAGTCGGCCACCACGCCCTGGGCGGCCAGGTACTCAAACAGCTCGCGCCCGCGCCGATGCACGAGCAGCGAGAGCTGGCACCCGCGCTGGGCCGGGTCGGCGGGGGTGATGATTTCGAGCTGATTCTGGGGCAGGTTCAGGGCCCGAATCAGGGCTTCGAGGTAGGCGGTGAGGGGTTCGCTTTTGCGGCGCAGCGCGGCCATGCCCCCGGCGCGGGCCACGACTTCGAGGCTGGCGCGCAACGGGGCCAGCAGCAGCACCGGCGAGTTGGACAGCAGCCAGCCTTCGGCGCCGGGCGTGGGGCGGAAGCCTTTTTTCATCTGGAACCGCTCGGCCGGCTCCTGGCCCCACCAGCCGGCCAAGCGCAGCAAGTCGGGCCGGTTGGCGAACCGCTCATGCACATAAGCCCCCGCGATGCCGCCGGGCCCCGAGTTGAGGTATTTATATGTACACCAGCAGGCAAAGTCCACGTCCCAGTCGTGCAGGCGCAGGGGCACGTTGCCGGCGGCGTGGGCCAGGTCGAAGCCCACGGTGGCCCCGGCCGCGTGCCCGGCGGCGGTGATGGCGGCCAGGTCGAACACCTGGCCGGTGTAGTAGTTCAGCCCGCCCATGATCACGGTGGCCAGCGACTCGCCCAGCTCCGCGATTTTGGCCGTGATATCTTCCGTGCGCAGGGTGTGCTCGCCGGGTCGGGGCAGCAGCTCCACGATGGCGTCGGCGGGGTCGAGGCCGTGCAGGCGGGCCTGCGTTTCGAGGGCGTACTGATCGGAAGGGAACGCGCCGCCTTCCATCAGCACCCGGTAGCGGGTGGCGGTGGGGCGGTAGAACGACACGAGCAGCAGGTGCAGGTTCACGCTCAACCCGTTCATCACCACCACTTCGTGGGGCAGGGCCCCCACCACCGGGGCGCTGGCGTCGGCCAGCGGCGCGTGGGCGTGCATCCAGGGCGCGGTGCCGTGGAAGTGGCCTTCCACGGCCATTTCGGCCCAGTTGGTTAGCTCGGCGTCGAGGGCGGCGCGGGTAGCTTTGGGCTGCAAGCCCAGCGAGTTGCCGCAGAAGTAGGCCACCGGTCGCCCATCGGGCCCGGTAGGAAACAGGAATTCGTGGCGGAAAGCGGCCAGCGGGTCGGCGGCGTCGAGGGCGGCGGCGTGGGTGGGAT
>JAABVA010006574.1_pt1 | contig 10270 bp, 18 predicted proteins | sample 5560331 | NCBI WGS metagenome assembly JAABVA01 (sample SAMN12812661, study PRJNA571458) | rock metagenome | isolation source: Antarctica rocks | place: Antarctica: Victoria Land, Mt New Zealand sud | collected 2016-01-07 | reverse complement strand
CGCTGCTGCTGGCCTGCGGCGCGTCCTCGTCGCCGGGCTTGCGCTGGTACCTACGGGAGCGCAGGGCACGCTCGCCCGACCACCACAGCACCCCGGACTACTGGCTGCCGCCTGATCAAGTCCGGCGCGCGTCGGGGGCCGGAGCAGCAGCGGGCGGCACGCCACGTTGCATCTGCTGCACACCTCCAGGCTGCGCCGCTGCTGCGGCACGCAGGTGCGCCCCGAGCACGCATTCCAATCAGCCCGCCGGGCTGCGCCTCCCGCCCCCGCTCGACGCCAGCCGGCCTCTCCAAGCGACCCCACCCTCTCACCGGACGCGCGCTGCACAAAACCCGCCTGGCGACGCGCACGCACCCACCCACGCAAGGCCGGCACAGCAGGAGACGGCGGGCAAAGGCGGCAGACCCTACCAGCGCTTGCGCGGCGCGACGCCCGGCGCCAGCGTGACCGTGGCCACCACGCCCTCGAGGAAGCCGCCCTCGCCGCCGCCGGCGCCGTCGCCCTCGCCGTCCGCCGCCTTGGCGCGCGGCGGCCGCTTTGTGCCGAAGAGCGGCTCGTCCTCCTCGCCCTCGCTGCGCGGCGCCGGACAGGCGCGCTCAGGCACGTCAGAGCAGGAGCGGCTTGGCGCGACGCAGCGCCCCATGGGGGCCTCCGACGCACGCGCTGTCCTGCATGGTGACTTCGAGGCGCCGTCACGCATAGGAGCGTGAGAGATATGGGTGGACACGCCGCAGAAGGCCAGGCACCTATTTGCACTTCGCGTCCTTGGTGGACCATTGGTATCACCGCCAACAGTCCATGGAGCTGGCCTGAGCGTGTGGCGGGCGGTCGGCAGGGAAGGGGGAAGGCTCTGAGAGCACGCGCCCTTCACCGCACCCAGGCGTGCTAGGTAGAAAGCGTGTTGGGTTAAGGTCGGCACCTGTCGGAGTACGCGACGATGCGCGCGACCGGCTCCTCATCCTCGTCCTCGCCGCGCGCCAGCCGCTCTGCGCGCCGCGCCTCGCGCGCGGCCTGCGCGCGCGTGCATGCAGCGGCTGGGCCACGTGCGCGCTGCTGCCCTGCACACGGGCCGCTTAGCGCCCTGCGTGCGCAAAGACACAGAGGCCCCACTTGAGCTGGGAGCGGCAGCGCTGGGCCCTGCTCGGCATATGCGCGCTTGTTGTTCGCAGCACATTATGCCACTGCGGCCGTCCTACTGCAGACTGACCTCGCAACACCACAGGCGCCACAGGGAGCAAGTGGGCCCATTTGAGGTAGAGCTTGGGCCTCCAAGCGCGCAAGCTTGCACCCCATCTGCGTCACGGGCATGCCGTCGAGCCTGGACGCGCCAGGGGACGAGCCCGCCAGGAGGTGTTCAAGACACGGGCCCCCGCCGGCAGGCACCCTCGTGACGCCCTTGGCACGCTGAGGTCACACAGACGGCGGCGGCGGCGCGCCTGCCGCGCGGCGCGGTCCTGCGCCTTGCGTTGCCGCCGCGCGTCCTCCTCTTCTTCTTTATGCTTCTTCTTCTCCTCCTTGCTGGCCTCGCGCTCCTCGCTCGCCGCGTCCCGACGCGCGCGCTCCTCGCCCTCCTTGCGCCGCCGCTCGTCCTCCTTGTGCCGCTTGTCCTCGCGCTCGCGCGCCTCGCGCTGTGCCTTTTCCTCGCGCTCGCGCGACTCGCGCTCGGCCTTCTCAACGCGCTCGCGCTCGGCGCGCTCCTGCCGCCGCGCCCGCGCGTCGTCCTCGTGTGCGTGCTCCGCCGCGGCCGCGGCCGCAGCCGCCGGGGCGCGCGCCGCCGCGTCGCCGCGCGGCAGCCAGCGCTCCGTCAGGTGCTGCCTGCACGCCGTGCACACGCACGCTTAGGGGTAGTTTGCGGGGGTCCAAACGATCGCAGGAGGCAAACTGCCTGGGCTGTGCGCGAGGCGGCACGATGTCCACTGCCCCGCGGCAGCAGCTACTCTGCCACGCGCCAGCATGCCGACCGACCTCAGGAGCTGATATGCGTGTTCGTAAACTCTCGGTGGTTGGCGCAAAGCAAGGCAAAGGACTTGCTTGAGGCCAAAGTCTCGCGCATAGGCAGCTCGTCGCTCAGGCGGTGTGAGCGACGAGCTGCTTCAGGCGCGCCACTTTGGCCTCAAGGAAATTCTTTGCCTTGCTTTGCGCGACCCAACGAGAGTTAAATAAGACGCATATCTAGGACTGCCGCCGCAGCTTCTTATGCCCAGACGCTTGACACCAGTGAAGGGGCCTAGGAGGGCGCTGCGCTTGCCAAGTGCGCGCAAGACAGTTACGTCACGGCTCGCCACAAAAGCCCTGCCAGGTGTTGCCAACCACAGGCAAGGCTTCACAACCACAACCACAGCTCCTGGCTGCAGCCACTCCAGAGCACAGGCGTATGCTCTCCAAAAACCGCAGGTCCTCACAACAACGCATTGTTAGCTCATGCTGCCACAGTCAACGCACGCGCCTCCGGTACGGCCAGGCGCGCTGAGCGGTGCCAATGAGCCAGCCTCGGCTTGGCAGCGCAGCGCACTGCTTGCCAACGGCATATATATTTCACACGCCCGGCATACGGCTAGGAGGCCTTCGACAGCTGAAGCAGCGCGGGCACACTCGCAGGGCCCCTGTTTGCAAAGCGCACCAGGGAGACGGTGAATCCTGGCCATCACCGTCTCCAGCTAGCCGCTGCGCGAGGTCGCCCAGCCTGGTCAGCAGCGCGTTGGATCCGGGCTCCCACATGCCCTGGGGCGCGCGGGCCGGGCTGCAGGCGCGCCCCTCAGCTCACACGACCTGGAGCACCGCGCAGCCCCGCAAGTGGCGCCTGCAAAGCACCTGCTGAACTTGTGGCCACCGTTCAGCTCAGCAGACCTTCTGACCAGCAGTCCAAGCAAGGCGTGAGAGGCGTCACAGGTGCTAGAAAGGGGAGGCAGTGCCGAGGGCCGGTTTAGGGTGGCCGTGGGCAAGGGCGTTGACCATACAAACAGCGTTGCTGAGTCCAGGCAGTGCAAGATCGGCAAGTGTCAGGTCTCCTTCCCTATACTGACCCACCGCTTGCACGGCTGTGGCGGTGCTGTTGCGACAAAGGTCACGCCCGTTTTGCGCGCACCCACTACTGGTAAGAGATGCTGGGCCGCCTTGCTAGCAGGCCGCAGCATGCTGCGCCGGCGCCCCACCCGCGCCGGCCGTGCTGCCGGGCGCCCCCGCCTGCGCTGCCGCCTTGCTGGCGCAGCCTGCCGGCGCCGCAGCACAGTGGTGCGCGCCACTGGACAGCCTGCTTATGTGCCCGCACCTCCACCTGCAAGTCTGTATTGTGTGGTACAGTGACTGAACCAGGTGTTGCGTGCGGCTCCGCGCAGGCTTAAACCGTCGCTTGGAACAGTGGCGTTGCGGGGTGCGGCCCTGCCCACACATGACCTCGTCTGCTATGTGCTGCTTTGTGTGAGCCTGAGTACCAGGACATGCACTGCTAATGACAAAGTGTTGTTTGCAACGCGCGCAGGCACACCCCAGGCGGGTGGCGCGGGTGGCCCGGCAGCTTGAGCGCGAGGTCGGCACGCTGCTCTCCACAGACCCGGTGCGCCTGCCCGCCTCCACTCCTTCTGCGCGTGACTCGCCTTGCCTCCACGTGAGCCAACCAGTGAGGTGCTTTGAGCAGCCTGTATGCGAAGTGCCTGAGCAAGTTGCTGCCCCCTCACAGCGATGCCCTCAGCCGCTATGTCACAGGCAGGGCCAAGAAGGCGAGGGCGCTCGCTTCCTGCTGTATCAGCACGGGCAGTTGGTCCTCCTAGCCTGCTGTCCTTGTACCTGCAGCGTGACACGAGCCGCCACGCGTCCGTGCCTGTAACGCCCGCCACGGCCGGCGCAGGTGCTGCAGGCGGCGGTGTGCCCGGAGCGGCGCTACGGCGTGGATGACGAGTTGAGCGCGATTGCGACTGTCACGGAGGTCGAGCTGTCCAAGGACCTGGCGGTCGCTAAGATCTACATCTCCATCTACAGCGACCCCACCGGCCAGGACGCCGCCTGGGACGGCCTCCGGCGCCTGCAGGGGTGCGCCTGCTGCGCCGTGTCGCGCCCAAGCATGCATTCAGGGTGGGGAGCGAGAGTGCTGTGAGGAAGGGCGGCCGGGCGGCTTGGAGGCTGGGCATGCTGCGCTGCGGCGCGCGCAGGCGTCTGTCCGGGGTAGGGTGGGTAGAGAGGCCCAGACAGGGCCTGCAGGGCTGCCTGAAGGCGCCTTGGCCGCGGCCGCTGCCGACTGCGACTCGGGACCGCCCCGGCCTGAATGGAGCGCCGCGCGCTGCACAGGTATGTGAGGAGACACATCGCCGGAGCGATCCGCATGCGCTCGTGCCCAGAGATCCGTTTCATCCGCGACGACTCCGCGCAGCGCGGCGAGGAGGCGCGCCCCCGGCAGGCTGTGGCTGTGGCGGTGCTCGATGATGACTGTAGCTGTCTGATGATGGTCTGAACACTATGTGAGACAGCCTGCGTCTGTCTTCAGGAGTGCATCAGCTGCTGTCTTTGACCTGCCGGAGGTTGCACAGACAAGCGACTGCTGTCATGCGACGTGCAGAGTGTGCCCTGTTTTGTAGGCCCGCCAAACAAGCGCGTGTGTGTGCAGGTGCTCGCGCTGCTGGAGCGCGTGAAGATGCAGGACGCCGGCCTGCTGGAGCCGCCGCCGATTGGGCTGCCGGGCTACGTGTCGGCCGCCGCCACCTCGGCGCAGCGCGGGTACGGCCCCGGCGCGGCCGACCGGCGGCCGGACTGGCGGGAGGTCCTGGCGGGCGGCGGGCTGGGCTTCGCGGGCGACCCGGACGACGTCCCGGCCGCCGCCGGCGGCGACATGAGCGGCACGGGCGCGGGCGCGGCTGCGACGCGGTCTGGGGGCGAGGAGGGGCGCGGCGCTGACAGCGAGGATGCGGAGAGCGAGGAGGGCGACGAGGATGAAGAGGAAGAGGAGGACGATGACGAGGACGATGAGGACGACGAGGATGACGAGGACGAGGATGGCGAGGTGAGGCGGAGCTGATGGTGATGTGTCTGTTTGCCTGTGCATGGCTTGCACGCTGCGCCCGCTTACAGCAGGTGAGTTGCAGAACAAAATGCGGTTCTCCTGTGCTCTGTGAAGGTCTGCAGCAGCGCCGCTGCGCTGATTCTCAACGTGGTGTCAACCTGCAGGCGGTCTGTTTGGGCTCGGGGTGCATGCACTGTATGGTCGTGCCGGTGCGCTGTTCCATGGGCATGCCGATGACAGCAGGGCTGGGTAGGGAGGGCGCTGCCATGCTCAGCTCGCTGCTGCTCGCGCGCGGCAGGGCTTCTTCGACGAGCTGGATCCAGACGACCTGATGCCGGACGCGCGCACCGCGGGCAGCGGCACCGCCTTTGAGCAGATGTTCGGCGGCGCGGAGGCGCTGGACGGGCCGCTGGCGCCCATGGCGCCCACCGTGCGCGACCCGTACATGCCGCGCCGCATGCAGAAGCGCCTGGTGCGCGGCTCCAAGGGCGCCAAGGGCCGCAAGGGCGGCCGGCGACGCTGAGGGGCGCCGTGCTGGACGCGGGCTGCGGCCCTATTGATTGCGCATGGGGGCGCTGGCGCTGGCTTGCTTTGAGCAAATCGCGGTCTGTACTGTTGTATGACGCAAGGGGCCGAAGAGGTTCTGGGTCTGCACCTCAAGGGACAGCTGTTCTCTGTGCCGTCCACGGCTGTAGCTTTTGCTGTGCAAACATGCACCTGCGTGTTGAGCGGTTTTGCGCTGCAATGCAGTGGTTCCGCAGCTGCACATGCCACAGTTGCAAATTTTGCTCATGTACGCTGCAGTGGGCAAGAATGCATGGCCGTGCTGTGGCCGGAGGTCGCATGCAGAGTTATGCATGCACTGTGGAATTGACGCATGCTTGTAACCAGACCATGTGTCTTGCATATGGTCTTGCTGCGCCGCATGTCTGTGTCCTAACAGCCTTATCAGAGCAGGTCACATGTCATGATGAATGTGCAAAAGTGCTTGTGCAGTGCCCGGTCAATACACCACCCTCTACTGGTCGTCGTCTACTAGGTCGTCTGGTGGAACAGGTGATTGAGGCAGTGCCTTGACGGCCTCTTTGAACTTCGTACCTGCCATGCAAGGTTAGCAGGTTGTCACCCATGTGATAGCTGCCACAACAAGCTAGGTATGTCAATATGGAAACAGCCCGATAATGTGCCGTACGTATCAGCATGTCCGAACACCAGGTTTCAGGTTGTGATCAGCTCCCGTCAACAGCCAGAAGCGCAGACAGAGGCAGCATGCAGCTGATGTACTGGACCAATGGCAGTAGCTTTGCAGGCCAAGAGTTTACCTGCGGTGAACGTGGGCACGGTGGTTGCTTTTACCTCAATAGCTTCCCCAGTCCTCGGGTTGCGTGCCTGCGCTTGTTCACAAACCTTTGAGCTTGCACTGGCAGCGATGTGCGTGTTATCTTTGCAGCCCGGGACAGCTCGCTGCGGGGGCAACCCCAAGTCACCTGCCGCGCCGGTCGCGCCTTTGGCGCGAAAGTCCCAAACCTGCAGCGCAACGGGAAGGTGTCTGCAAGGCAAGGGGCTACTGAGCCTCGCAAGACATTGAAAGGGCGAGCAAAAGGCGCGAGCGAGTCCTTCACGCACCCAGCGACCTGCACGCGCTCCCCGCTGGCCACCTCAGCGACAACGGCCTCCAGCGTGGCCTTCACCGCCTGCAGAACAGAAGGGGCACACACAGATTGTTACAGAGCGAGGGGGACTGCACCACTGCAAAGGCACCGCCGCAAGCAGCCTGCCATGGCTTGCTGCGGGGGAAGCGCAACACAGTACGTGCCGCGTCTGCTAATTTGACGTCAATGTCTGGGTACCGCTCCGACAGCCGCCGCCACACGCGCTCGCTGCACGCAGAACACACCTTGTTAGCTGTGCAGCAGCAAGGCTGCTGGTATGCGGGGTTGGGCATACAAGCCATTGCTTGATTGACGGTGCCATTCTCTGCTACGCACCCAATGTTCTGCTGATTGAGCGCACGCTTTGCAGCTCGGCAGGCAGTGGAACGCCTGCGCAGACCGTGCGGATATACAGGCCTTGCAAATGCTGGCGGCATGGGCAGCAATGTGTGAGGCATGTCTGGCCTCTTCAGACCTACTCGCACGAGGCCAAGGTGGTAAGTATGTTGCAGAACCTTGTGCTGACAGCCGTGAGATAGACTGATCACACTGCTCAGGCGCAGCTAGCTTGAGCGTCAAAATCTAGCATGGTCCAATGGAGGCCGAGCAACCTAAGCCGTAGCAGGCAGCTGGACATGTTTTGAAAAAGTCTGTCTTTTTCATGGGATCTGTTCCCATGCAGCATCATGTGGCAGTGAAGTCTACTAGTGTACTGCGGTTGCTGGTTGCTGGGGCCCTTGCGATGTGAGCCCGTGCAGACCTCGTGATTTGCACTATGCATACAGGCCCCTTGCTGGTCTCCCTGAAAACCTGCATCATTGCAGTACATGGACGAAAACAGGGGTCACCTCACCCAGGTGGTGATACACACTCAGGAGACATGAATGACGAGACAGAGCTGGCCCCGAATGCTGGCGTTCAGGCATTCAGACGGGTACAAGCGCGAAGCCGCTGCGGCACTGCCCCAGCGCTGCAATTGGCCGCCAGCGGTTCGCTGCAGGTTCGTACACCTGGACGTTTCACTTCATATTCAGAGGCAGCACAGAAGCAGCTCACTACTGCCATGTGACCAAACCATTTCTTACAGGGGTACTGCAAGACCGTTTGTGGCATAGGCAGGCTGCATGCAACGCTTGCATGCGGTGGCACGCCATGAAACCCAGCTGAACCAAGTGACAGACAATACACAGGCCAAGCAGCATTGACAGTGGCGCAGTTGACCCACAGCTCGCAAGCTAGGTCGGGCAAGGCGAAGAGCTCAAAGTGAAGCGTATGGCCATGGCGCACACCTCACACGAGGCGTGCACGACGTCGTCGCTGGCGCCGCCGCCTGCGGCGTACAGGCGGCCATGCAGCGCGGCCACGCCAGCGCTGGAGCGCGGGACGGCGAGCGGGGGCAGGGCGCGCCACCCGGCCGGGTCGCGCGGGTCCCACGCCTCGCAGCTGGTCAGCCGCTGGCGCTCCGCGTTCATGCCGCCCACCACGTACAGCCGGCCTGGTGCGCAAGCGTGGTCAGGGTAAGTCAACGCCCTGCAGCGGCAACTTAGAGCATGCTGAGGCCGATGAACATGCCGTCCACCATGCACAGCCGGCCTAGTGCGCAAGCGTGACCAGGGGTTGCACACCCTGTTGCGACATACAAGAAGGTGTGTGGCAATATGCCGCCACATCACATACAGCCTGTCAGAGGTGCACAAAGCTGACACAAGCACAGAATTGACGATCACCTTATAAGCAGCTGGCCATCAAGGATACGCGAGCGGCAACCAGGCCATCGCCCTGTATCATTGTCGTTACTGAAATGCCAGAGATTCTGCGCAGGCTACGGGGCTAGAGGCTGGATTATATTATGGAATTGCACCCAGCGGCGTCCAACCCGTCCTCGCCCCGTCCTCGTACAAAAGTTATTCATACCGTACCATGACCATAAGTTACTAATATCCGTATCATGCCCAGAACTAAGCAAGCGCACGCTCTGTCGAGCTTTGCGCCTGGCCTGACACCTGCCGTGTCGGTCCTGAGCACCTGCAAGCCAGGGGCTCCTTGCTGCGAGGCACCGCTCGGCGGCGGGGCGCGCACCGTCCAGCGCGGCCGCGCCGCAGTACTTGCGGCCACACAGCAGCGCCGCCGGCTGCACCTCCCACCGTTCCACGCCCGGGTCGAAGCGCTCCGCGCTTGTGTGGATGGCCTTGCCCGCCTGCGTCGCCGCGTGCGCAGGCCTTCCACCGCAGCTTCTGCCATAGTAATGCCAAGCCGGGCAGGAGCGTGCGCAGGCCTCTCTATCGCGGCTTCCACCTTACGCGATGCCATGTCGGGCACTAACATGCGCTGGCTTCCCACCATGGCTTCTAACACATCAGCGCTACAATGAGCATCAGCGTAGCTCCATTCGGTGGCGCCACGCGCGGCAGGGCCCGGTCGGGGACGCAGAGCCAGGCATGAATATAACCCCCTCTGACCGCGCACTTCTCCTTCGCCCTGCTTTGCCCCCCAGCTGACATCCTGCCGCCAGAGCTCGCTGGGTCGCCAGTGGGGCGGCGGGTGCGCGCGCGGCGCGCCTGGCCGCCGAAGGCAAACAGGCAGCCGTCCAGCGCGGCGGCGCCCAGCGCGGTGCGCGGAACGGCGAGCTCGGGCACGCAGCGCCATGCGTCTGCGCCGGGCGGCAACGCCTCCACGCTGCGCAGCTCGACTGCGGCCGTGCCCACGCCCGCGCGCCCGCCCTGCGCGCCCGGCGCGCCGCGCGTGGCCGCGGCCCCGCTGCGCATCACCTTAGCCCGGGGGCGCCGGGGGTTGCACAGGTCCTGACATCCCCATGCAGGCACAGCAAGGCGGGCACCAGCAAGTACCAGTTTTTCCTTTAAAATGTTTAAAAAACGTTTGTAAGGTTTTTTTAATGTTTCTTGGCGCACCAGCACGTACACGGTGCCGGCCGCAGCGGCGACCGCGGAGTGCACGCGCGGGCAGGCCATGCTGGGCCCCGGCGCAAAGCGGCCGCCGCCGCGCGGCGCGAGTAGAACCGTGCCGCAGTGCAGTGAGCCGCCGACGACTGCCGCGCCGCCGCCGCCACGCGGCGCGCCGCCCGCGAACGGCAGGCTGCTCGGCAGCGCATCGCCCAGCGCCCACGCGTCGCGGTGCGGCTCGTACAGCTCGGTGACCCTGCGGCCCACCAGGATGGGGTTAGTAACCTCATCTACAGCACCGTCTTAACCCTGCACCACACTATGCCACAGCCATTGACCCGCCCGCCCCTGCCGTGCCTCTACGCTACATCCTGGCTTAACACCTGCGAGCTCCCGGCTGCGCCTGCCTGACCGCCAGTGGGCCAAGATGCCTGGCTGACCGCCCGCGCCTCCGCGAGCAAGGAGCACCGGCGTTTGGCTGCCTTGTCATCATCTGATGCGTGGGCGCACTGTCAGTCGTGTGCTGACACCCCATAAACCGAGAACAGTCTATCGACGACTTGGCGCATCCCCGCTATGCTCCTCCACAACCGCACCTCTGGCTGTGCCAGCCCACGTCATGCCCACCCGCCGCCAGCAGCCCCTTGGGCATCGACTGCCGCGGCGGCGGCAGCCGCGCGCCCGCGCCGCCGCAGTCCGCCGCGCCGCCGCCCCGCGCGCGGCACGCA
>JAABVA010006572.1_pt1 | contig 10271 bp, 14 predicted proteins | sample 5560331 | NCBI WGS metagenome assembly JAABVA01 (sample SAMN12812661, study PRJNA571458) | rock metagenome | isolation source: Antarctica rocks | place: Antarctica: Victoria Land, Mt New Zealand sud | collected 2016-01-07 | reverse complement strand
CAAATAACACGTCAAAGCCAGATTCCGTTAGCTTGCAGCTCTTCTTCCCATTGGGTATCGACGTTCACCGCGTCTCTTTGTCAAGCGCATGCAATAGGCGCTCTCATGCCCTGCGTACCTCTGCATGGAAAGTCTGCTGCGCAACGCCTCGCGACTGGTCATTGCTTCCCACAGAGTTTAGTTGACCTACCTGCTGTAAGGTATCGGTGAATAGTAGCCATGCAGAAACAGTTATCACAGCAGCATCAGCCCATGCTGCAGCGTTCGGTCACCAGCTCGGCGTCGTCGATGATGCGCTTGGATAGTGTCGTGGACGAAGCGGACCCCGAGTTACCCGCGGCAATGCCAACCAAGTTTGCGAGAACATTAGGAGAAATGCTACGGACACCGTACGGCAGTTGATGTGAGAAGAACAAAGCTGAAACTGCAAGAGCAGCGTCTGACACTATGTGCTTGTATTGCCATGCAGGCCGCACCTGCGAAGTGACGACGTTATCGAAGAAATTGAGCATGCGTTAACAAAGTGGTCTCGATATGGCGTCGACTTGCCACGTGCAGTCAGGCTGGAGCTTTGCAAGGTGCTTCAGCATTTGTGCATATCACCGTTCATCCAGCACATTTGGTCAGCGAACATGCACACAAAGACTGCCAGTGCACCTTTGAGGTGAACTCAAATTGCGTCCTGCTTGCCTCTCACCACCAAGCTCACAGACAACCTTTGCAATCCAACTCGAGCACCATCAGACATGAGCATCCTCTATACTGCCCAACACCCAACTTGTCTTCACCTTCTATTTGCTGGTGCTATAAACCTGTGCAGCATGACAAGCTCACTGTGTATGTGGTTTTGCGTCAATCACCATTCATCATCCAACTCAAGTGTGCATTCTGCAGTATATGGCATTTGCGTCATTTGAGGCAACTGACACCATCTTCAAGCAGGGAGACATGGGCGAGCACTTCTACATCATCCTTAGTGGTGCTGTGGATGTCTCAGTGCATGATGACGACACCACAAAAGTAACTGCTGCATCTGTGTTGGCTGCTGCTAAGCGCAACAACTGCTCTGCCACAGCCAGTGTTGTCATACAGCACATTGTATGCGTGCATGGACAATGCATGCAAACTGTTACAGGATGCCATCATGTACCAGGTGATCATACAAGCAGCATTGATGCACGCCCTGGTGACACATGCACCATTGTTACACGCATTGTAGATGCACACAGTGTCAATGGACAGGTTGCTGGTGCGTCTGACAATGCAGCATGCAGCTTTTGATCCACACATAGTCTTGAGCCACATAAGGTTTGATGCAGGAGGACAAGGTGGTGGCTCACCTTTTGGCTGGTGCATCTTTTGGTGAGCTGGCACTTATGCAGGTACATGGCCCATCACTCATCTCTAGCCTCAGCACTTTTGATCAGCATCAACTTGCGGTTCATGCCTTGCACCATGCCTGAACTCAAGATAGCTCTGAGTTTCTGATTTAGATGCACAGCTTGTGAAACGTGCCTTACCAGCAGTCTGGACATCACTGACTGCAGCTGCATCTGAAAGCTGCTCTATCTGTAGCACCGCAGGTGCCATGGCACAATCCATTTCATTCATTACACATATTTTCTTTCCCTAGGGTCAGGTATGTACAGACTTGAGTGCGACTCTATAGGAGTTCCTGTCTTGACAGCAGGCATACCTACTGCACCGCCACAATGCCACAATGCATATGATCAGACTCTTCCACATGAAGTTGTGATGTCCATTCATGCCAGGTCAAGCGCTTGCATGTACCAGTAATCTGGTGTGGGCTGTGACCCACAGCTGGTCACAGCTCCAGGCTTGCCCCTGATCTTCAGTGTAGACTGTTCTTGTTCCGCTTCCAGGGCCATGGTCAGCGGCGTGCCACTTGCCGCTGCTCACAAAGGTCTGAGCTGTTTGTGGTGGACATCAAGGACTTCAAGCGGATTCTTCAGCCCCTGCAGCAGGACACACTCCAGACCAAAATAGCATTCCTGCAGAAGGTGTCAATTTGCCCTGCAAAGTGTTTCCTGCATGTGACCAAATCTGACTTTGCATACTGCACTTGCTGCAGTTACTGCATTACTATATGCTGCTATTTGGTTGCCAAGCTGTCCCATTGAGGTGCGCGTCTATGCTGTTGTTCCTATTGCAATCATGCCATACTTTGCTAATTAGCATGTGGCAGTATAATATTCAGATACTTCTGAAACCCTGAGCTCAAGGCCCGTTTTGTGCTGCAAGAGGTTGGGTCTGCTTGTCAGGCTGGTGTCATGACATACGTTGCAACTCGAAGCAAATTGTTGCTGGGAAAAAAAGGTGTGAGAGCAGTCAGCACAGACTGAGCTCCAGACGTTGATCCACAAAAAGGCCATCGGCCTGAAGAGGATTGATGTGGCTCGATTGTGGCTTGAAACATCGATTGTTTTGAATGCTAAAGTGTTCCATGTCGCTTGCAGGTGCCAGTCTTTCAGGGGCTGCCAGCAAGTGTGATAGAGAGCTTGGCTGTGGTGTTGACCGAGAAGGTGTACCCTCCCAAGGCTGTGGTGTACTATCAGGGCAATGAAGTAGAAGATCTGTTCTTTATCCAGAGAGGCCATGTCAAGGTGCTTCTTCTGGCACTCAGCATCCTTTTCTGACCCTGCTTTCAAAGTCTGGCAGACGGTCGCAATTGCCTGACTGTCTGCACAGGAAGCTGTTCTTGCTGGCAAGGCCCATTGCCAGCACAGCACAAACAACCAGCTGGGCTCATGCTGTATGATCGATCTGTCTTTCCTCGTGTAGTCCAGTAAAGTGCGCTACTGCATTGCAGATGGTACGGGAGACAGAGATGGAGGCTAGCATGCGATCAAGCAGCAGTGCAAGGCCCAGCACTAGCCCAGCCTCAACCATTCCTGCCTATCTCATGGATGACGATGTGAAGCAGTCCCCACGGAGCCGGTCTGTCACAGGCAGGCAGGACAAGTGTGCCTCGCATTCCTCTGCAAGAGCCAGGCGGGCGCAGGGCACTGCAGGCACCCAGGCTGTGGTGCCCACTTACCATAAGCTTAGCCTAGAACTCATCAGGAACATGTCAGGTGAAGGTCTCCAAGATTGATGCTGCTGTACCAGGGGAGTGTGTGGGGGTTGCCTGACAAGCCTAGACTGCAGTGTTGAGGTGCCTGTTCGGAACATGTTGTCATTGCTGCAACCCACGTGGTCTCAATGACTGCTGAGTTTGCTATCAGAGGGCTGCAGGTTGCCTTTCATTTGATACTTGAGGCTTTAGGGGACAGCACGCAGCATTTCCCATCCCTATTGTGAGCAGCATGTTAGCCTGCTCTAAGCAGCTTGACACCATCGAGTGTCAAGCAGTTGCTGTCAGTGTTGTCAGTGTGTCAGCTCCAGTCGCAGGCATGATGCCAGATGGCAAACAAGTGAAGTCAGTTCAGGTAGACAGACAGCAAAGGCAGGTCAAGGGACAGTGGCATGGAAGGAATGCAGATCAGCAGTTGGCACAAGCAGCAACTCCACAGAGTGCTGTCGATACGTGACATGCTAGGGCAGTCAGTGTCATCACCTGACATTCGTCTGAATGCTGCTGCTATTGTGCTTGCATCAACTAGCAAGGTAGTGCTGGTAGGGGGAGGGACTTGAGGCCAGACCAGTTGCCACAGACAGCAAGCATGCCATTCATTGGCGCATGTCACACTTCAGAGCTGCAACACATGCCAGTTGATACTCACTGTATTGCAGCAGGTGATAAGGTAGCAGCGTTGGAGGGGCATGGGAATGCGGCTCGGACAGGCCACAGACCGCCAGCCAGTGCAGGCAGCAAGCGAACCCTTCGTCCCATTAACTTAGTGTCTAACACTGCTGCGAGACCAGCAACCAGTGCTGCTACGCAGAAACGCCAAACCACCCTCAGATTTGCTGATGGTATCAATCAGCAGGCACAGGTGCACTGCTGCAACACTTTGTGATTTGGGATGGTTCTTGGGAGACAAGTTCTGCTGACAATTTTTGCAGTTGCTGCCTGCCTGCCTGCCTGCCTGCCTGCCTGCCTGCTTGCCTGCCTGCCTGCATAGTTTGCAAGTATGGACTGCTATCTGTCGCTGTTCTGTATGTCTTAGCATGATCTTGAGCCCCTGTTGTTGACGCTCACTCATCTGGACTCAGCTTTCAGTGGCAGGCAGGTTAGATTGACTGGCAAGATAGGCCTTTTCTGCTGTGCCTATCCTTGTGTAGCCAATGCATATAGTCAGCAGCAGTTCATGGTTACACAGGAAAGAGAAGCCAAGGAAGCAGCTGCGACAAAGAAGAACTGGCTCTTGAGTGAGCAGACGCTGAACAAGCAGGTGGTGCAGGGCATGGACTTCACTAGGAATCTGGAAGCACAGCGTCATCTGTTCCTGGAGGTATACTGCTGCTGCTGCACTGCTCTGCACAGCAACCCCTTTGTTTACTTTCTTTCACAATTGACTGCTGATCTAGCTGCTGATTGCACTGTTGATTACATGCTTGATTGCACACAAGAGGTCAGGCCGGTCAGTGCCAGACTGTGAAGCATTGAGATGCATGTCTACAAAACAAAATTGCTCAGCTCGCCTGGACCAGAGACACTCACCACAAGCTCCTCCACTACACGACAACTTTGCTTTGGGATGGAGTCATGTGCCATGGTCATCATGCCTAAGAAACGTGTCAAGCTTGTGTATGAAGGAGTTGACAGCGCCAGTCGCAGCAGTTGTGATTGGGTTCAGCTAGCGTGATTGCTGCAGAGGATTGCGCCTACTCTTTGAGCGAAGCTTGTCTCGGTTTGCTGCTGTGCGGCACAGCAGCATGCCAATGTCTTGATGTGTATCCTGGTATGATTGTTGTTGCAGGTGGATTATCTCGGCAAAGCTGAGTTCTTTGGGGACGTGTCAGTCACCAAAACCCCCGTTGCCCAGACCACTTGTAACCTCAACAATGACGACAACACTTTTGACCATCAGCAAGTAAGCTTTCTCCTGACATCTGCTGTGTCTGTATCTTGCTCCCCATATCCAAACCTGGCAATGCAGCCCATCACCACTAAAGCGCCACATTTGCCTGCTGCCTCACCAACGCCTATTGACTTGCCGATTGCCTGTGGCCTGTTGCCTATTATGCTGTGCCCATTGCCTTAACTGCAACGGCCATCCTGCAATGGCCAAAAGGATAGACAAACAGCAGAACCTGCTTGTAGCATTCACAAACGACAGGCCCTTTTCTTTGTGTTGCTGCTCCATGTGTTGCAGTCTGCTTCTTCTGTGAATGCTATGCGGCACATGTCCTGCAACAAAACTAGCACCTTTTCTGCAGCCATTCACAGAAAGAGGTGCATGCAATGCAGGTGGGACCTGGTGAAGCGAGTACCCAAGGAGATCCTGGATCAGCTCATCGACAGAGCCAAGGCGTCAGCTGTTGATGATAACGTTGTGCGATCACAATACACAGCCTGCCAGCAGTGGCTCAGGTACGCTGCTTCTACCTTCTTGCTGCTGCTGGATTGCTGCTAGTCAGTGAACACGTTGCTGAAGTTTATGGAGAATGCTTGCATGACTGTGCAAAATCAGCATTTACAGAGTGTGAGTGTGAAATGTGAGGAACACTGCTTCCACATGCCAGCACATACACAGTGCAAGTGCCTGCATGAAGTAAGCAAAGCTGAACCTGCACAGAGCAGCATAGACAAGCCTTTCAGACTCTTTGTCACGTATCAAGAACTTGTGCAACAATTTGTGTATCATCTTGTGCAACAGTGTGTCTTGGTGTGCATGAGCTGTGTAGATTTCAAGCTTGCAGTCAAGCAGTGTTCAGCATGCAGTATGAGGATATGCTGTGCTGGCAGCAATGAATTACCTTGTGAGTTGCCTCTGGCTGCTACACTGCAGGTTCAGGAAAGTACTTGTGGCTGATATCTTACACCAGCACAAAGTCGTCAGAAAAAATAATCCCATCTTCATCTGGCAGGGCGGCTTCAGGGATTACATTCCCTGCAAGGATCCTGAACAGGCCATGTGGAAGCCTACTGGCCTTGCCAGAAACAGCCCATACGAATGCTACTGAAGTGCGGGATTTTCCGAAGGGTCTTCTGCACAGGCTGGCACGAATCAGAGTATGAAGAGCTGTGGTTATTGAATGCCACAACCTGAATCCTGACAATCTACCGGTTTCTGCTCATAGTTGTTGCCTGCAGGCCCCGTGAGCAAGCACTGCTCCACGTGCGTCATGCACAGTCTTGCCACTTACACTTTGTATCCTTGTTTGCATTTGGGATTTTTGCCTGTGAATGATTGGTTGCAGGCTCTGTGCACAGTTTGTGGGCAACTGTTGCTCATGGCTCGGCTGCCATAGATTTTTGAGGCACAAAATGACATGTCAGCTTTGTGAAATGCTGCTAGCAGCATTAATGTGGCCATCAGCACATCAGGAACTTGCAAGTGTGCAATTTGGCTGAGCTGTTCTGCATGGTTTGTTTGCCAGGCTTGTACGCGTCCAGTGCAGCAGTGATTTTATTGTTGTTTCATGGAGATTTTAGCTAGGACTCTTGGTGCAGCATGCACATGGCAAGTAGCCTGAAGCGCATATTGTGTAAGACTGTCTAAGGCTGGTATGTGCTCTGCAGTGCCTGAATCCTTTACAAAGCATCTACTCAACTGACTGCATCAGATGCAGTCAAAGTTGATTCAGCAGGCAAGATGGCGAAGAAGTACTCCGATGTTGCTTTTAGGTTCCCCTTTTGTCACAACAGAAGCGTTCGGGTCTTTGACGCGCTGCAAGTCAGGTGCAGTGCGGTGGTGTTGTGCCGCCGTAAGGTTATCTGGCCTGCTCGGTCTTGTGCAGCAAGCATGTCTGACATTGAATCACACCCCTCAAGTCGACAACTTTCCATGAGGTCTCAAGCTTCCTACCGGCCAGCCTCCGTTTTGCAAAGAACAGTTACGAGCTTGCCGACTGTTACTTCATTGACACGCTTAGAGAGCCTAGCAAAGGACTATGACAAGGGCTTGCCCGTGCAAGTTGAGGGTAGGATTGGGCGAACACTGGAAGATATGCTGCGCACACCGTAAGGCTTTGCCTGCAGCATTGAATGGCAGGCTATCTACAGAGTGATTATTGCATGCCCAGAATTGACGTGGTCAAAGTACAGGCCGTATCTGCGCTCTTCGGACGATATTGACGAGATTGAGCATGCCCTGACCAAGTGGTCCAAGTATGGACTGGACTTATCGAGGCCAAATCGACTGGAACTCTGCACAGTAAGTGAGCTGAGACAATATGGGATGAGCAGCAGCTGGAAGGCACTGATAGTCGGCTCATGTTGCTGCTTGTCTGCAGTACATGGGATTTGCCGCCTTTGCAGCTGAAGATATCATTTTCAAGCAGGGGGACTTTGGCGACCACTTCTACATCATACTCAGTGGAGCAGTTGATGTCATGGTCAAGGAGGGTGATGCAGAAGATGCGGTAAGCAAGCACTTGTTGTGCAGCTCTCATTGTCTGCACTGCTAGACAGTCGGGAGCTTGACTACTCAGCTCCTGTCACAACAGTGCAGCTAGGTGTTGCTGGAGTATGCACCATTTCAGGCGCTGCACGATGACCTGTCTCAATTTGTGTCTCACACTGTGAAAGATGCTGACCATGGCTATGCAGCAAATGCACTTGTGTACATTGCTTGCAGGAGGAGAAAACTGTCGCCCATCTGCTAGCTGGTGCTGCTTTTGGCGAGTTGGCGCTCATGCAGGTGAGCATCCTTCTGCCGCAGGAGCTTGCTTGTGTTTGCACGACCGATCTGTCAACATCACCTGTAGCTCACGACACGACTGCCAAACTTGCCACTGACGCGCTCAGGCATGTGCACCAACCAAACTTGGGCCAGCTCAATTCTTCATATATGTGTCTGCAACTGGGAGTAGCGTAGCTTTGCTGCTTTACAGCTGCAAACCCAGAGACGCCCTGTGCAACCTGTTGTCAACTTGTCAACTGTTGAGAGTCGGCTTGGTTGCCCGGGCCACAGCATTCACAGTGCTGGTTCCTATTACTTGAGGTGAGTATGGTGGTACAGGGACATGGGCAGCGCAGAGCGACTTGCCGCTGCACTCAGAACACTGAGCTGTTCACTGTGGACATCAAAGACTTTCAGCGCATTTTGCGTCCTCTGCAGCAGGGCAGCCTGCACATCAAGATGGGTGTCTTGCGCCAGGTACTAACACACAACTGACTGCTACCACTGCCTACTGCCACATTCTTCTCTGCACTCAGGCAAGTGCTTGTGTTTGAGATGGCCGCAGAATTGATGCTTTTCAACTCCCCTCCTGCTGTCTCAAAGTCTGGCAACTCCGCCTCAAAACCACCCACTGCAGCAGATAATATATATAATCTATGTTTATACTATATGTTGTAATGTAATACAAAACATCATATAACATGATATGTATTACACTATTATATTTTCCATATATACTGTGACAGTGAACATGCTGTGAATGCTTGTCATAGGTGCCTGAGTTTCAGGGGCTGCCAACCAACACCATAGAAAGCTTGGCTCATGTTCTGACTGAGAAGGTGTTTGCCCCAAAGGCTGTCATCTACTACCAAGGCAATGAACTGGAAGATGTATTCATTATACAGCGAGGCGCTGTCAAGGTCTGCCTCCTATGTGAAATCTTGCCACTAGATGTGCACTGCATATGCGCTCACATGTCCACATGGTCACAATACAGTTGCTGGCATTCTGTTTGTGTTGTTTTTGGTGTGCAGTCATGCTGTGATGTGTAACTGTGCAGTGTGTCACCCCACTGGTTGTGTATCGTAGTTTGTCTACTGCTCTGCAGCCATGGCATGCCCAGTGGGGGGTAACTGTACCCCATGTTGTTTTGCAAAACGAGTGTGACTGCATGTTGTCTTACTGTTGCACACTGTGACACAGCAATGCTTGAGATATAGGCCAACTGCAACGCACGCATCAAACAGTATGTACAGCCTGCATGAGCAGCGATCCATCAAGTCAAATCACTGCAATCAGTATGTTGCATGTGCGTGCTCAATCCCCTACTCATTGTGATATCCATGTCAATGAGCAGATGGTGCGTGAGTTGGAGATGGACAGCAAGACGCGAGCGCTGTCTAGTCAGACCTCCTCTGTTCCTCCATGGCTCACAGACAGCAAAGCTGCCCTAGGTCCCAACCCAAGGCTGACCCCATCCACCCAGGGGCGCAGGGCTCTTTCACTTGCAAAGCCTCTAGCTCACGCCACAGGAAGGCAATCAATCAAAGGGCAGGCTGCAGGTTTGTCCTGTTAACCCTCCTGATGTACGTCTGGTTATAGCCACATGACAATGTTGCGGTAGATGTTCCCTTTTGGACAGCAAGTTCAATCAATTGATCAATACCAGCCCAACTGATCAATGGCATTTCTCATTCTTGACTCAAACCCAACAGGGGTTTACGTGACAGCATCTGGAGTGTAATGCACCAAGCATTTTGATTTTCACATGCCCCTTTGCACATGATATATCCAGGAGCACTGACTTGTATCTTGAAATGTCACAAAGTGGACAGCAAATCACCTAGTACTGATAGGTAAATTACACACTACTCATAGGTAAATCAACTACTACAATATGTAAGTTAACTATTCCTGATAAGTAACCTATGTAGCACAGTCAATGCTCCACCGTTGCCACCATCAGTGTCATGTGTACAGTCTCCCTGTGCACGCGTGCAGGTATCCTGAAAGGTAGAGCATCCCCACCACCACCAAGTTACCACAAGCTCAGCTTGGACGTCATCAGAAGCCTGACTGGGGAAAGACTCAACACTAGGCCAGGTAGCAGATCAGCTGCAGACGCCAGGGGCCCTCTGTCAGGCTCAAAAGGCAAAGGCAGCCCTTCACAGAAACTGAATGGGCAGCAGAAGGCTGTGTCAGCCCATTCTGTCCCACAGCACAGCTCAGCAGGTGTAGCAGTTGCCAGCAAGGGCAGTGTTGTCGGGATGGGCAAGACAGGTGCAGCAGGCAAAGCAGTACCGACTGTGCAGCAGTCAGATCTGACCCCACGCAAGAAACAGACCACATTCAAGTTTGAGGACGTCAAAGAGCACATCACTGATACAAGTGCTCTTGGCAACAACTGGCTTCTGAGTGAGGCTACATTCACTCAGAGGATCATGCAACAGATGAGCTACACTGGCAGTCATGAAAGTGATGGCCGACTCTTCTTAGAGGTCCGCCCCTCCCCCTCTCCTG